>Ga0134125_10000514_pt1 | contig 51990 bp, 40 predicted proteins | sample KB31751_FD_96464 | JGI IMG/M metagenome (GOLD analysis project Ga0134125, IMG submission 96464) | Terrestrial soil microbial communities with excess Nitrogen fertilizer from Kellogg Biological Station, Michigan, USA - KB3-175-1 | ecosystem: Environmental > Terrestrial > Soil > Unclassified ... | reverse complement strand
TTCAACGTGCTCAACCATCCCAACTTCAGCAACCCGACGGCTACGATTAGCTCGGGAACCTTCGGGCAGGTTGGCAGCACAACCAACAATGCCCGCGTCTTCCAGGGAGCAGTTAAGTTCAGCTTCTAAATTCCAAGCCCAACACAAATGCCCCGCCTTCGAAATTTTCCGAGGGCGGGGCAAGTTTTTTCTGGTGGTCCGCGCATACCGGCAGTAGAATGGAAAAAGCCCCGAGGTTCGCCTCGGGGCTTTGCCATTGGAGCCTTGTTCTTTCAAATACTTAGCTGCAACCCCAATCGTTTCAAGAACCTGTAGCCAAAACGCTGCAACTTCCTTGAAAACATGGAACTTGCACAAAGGGGGGAGGGGGTACCCGCTACTTATGGCTCTTGGCGTGGGCAAAGCGCTTGTTCACTTCGTCCCAGTTCACGACGTTCCACCAGGCGGCAAGGTAGTCGGGCCGCTTGTTCTGATATTTCAGGTAGTAGGCGTGCTCCCAGACGTCATTCCCCAGGATTGGGTATAGCCCCTGCGAGAGCGGGTTGTCCTGGTTCGCTGTCGTGGTGACCTCCAGCTTGCCGCCCTTCCACACGAGCCAGCCCCAGCCGGAGCCGAACTGCTTCGCGGTGGTCTCGTTGAAGGTCTTCTTGAAGGCCTCGAAGTCGCCGAAGTCCTTTTTGATCTGCGCGGCGATCTCGCCGGTGGGTTCGCCGCCGCCCTTCGGCTTCATGATCTGCCAGAACATGGTGTGGTTCACGTGGCCGCCGCCGTTGTTCTGGACGACCTTGCGCACATCTTCCGGGACGGCGCTGAGGTCCTTCACCAACTCCTCGGGCGACTTCTTGCCCAGCTCTGGGTGCTTTTCGACGGCGCCGTTCAGGTTGGTCACGTAGGCCTGATGGTGCTTGTCGTGGTGCAGCTTCATGGTCGCTTCGTCGATGGTCGGCTCGAGACCGGCATAGTCATAGGGCAGCGGAGGAAGTTCGTAAGCCATAAGAGAATCTCCTGTTATGCGGATCAGATGCGCGAGCACTGCTCAACGCGTCATGGGAAACGATCAAGACACAATCGCGATGATAGCGCAGTGAACAGCAGCCGCGCGAATCGCGCTGTTCACCGTGTTGAAACTGACGGCGGCGCCACGTTTGCGGTGTAATGGATTCCATGAGCGACCAATGGTCTTACAACTGGCTCAAGGATGATGGACCTGCCTTCGGCGCGCCGGGCCTCGCGCCGCGCTGGACCTCCAGCTTGAAGGATGCGGTGCTGACGGCATATTCGGCTTCCAGCCGCGTGTGGTTCACGGTCTCACACGGCACGTTGAACGAGATCTACTATCCGACGATCGATCGGCCGCAGACACGCGACATGGAGCTGCTCTTCACTGACGGAGAGACGTTCTTCCACGAAGAGAAGCGCGATCTGACGTACGAGTTCCACCGCATCGACCCGGACGCGCCTGCAGTGCGCGTTGTGGGCACCGACCCGCGGAAGCGCTACACCGTGACGAAGGAGTTCATTGCCGACCCGCACCATTCCGTCGTCCTGGTGAACGTGAAGATCGCCGGTGATGAGGATGTTCTGAGGCGAATGAAGGTTTACGCGCTGCTGGCGCCGCATTTGAATGGCGGAGGCGCGGGGAACTCCGCGCGCAGCGTGCTGGTGGCGGGCAGGCGCGTGCTGCTGGCGTGGAAGCTGCCATACGCCCTGGCGATGGGCGTGGATAACGGCGGCTTCACGCGCACCTCGTGCGGCTACGTCGGCGCCAGCGACGGTTATCAGGACCTGATGACGGACATGAAGATGGACTGGTGTTTTGGGGAGGCGCGCGACGGCAACATCGCCGTCATGGGCGAGATCGATGTGGCGCGCAGCCGCGAATTCACCATCGCCATTGGACTGGGAGACGGCGCTCACGCGGCAGTCAGCGAGATGATGCAGGCGCTGGCGACGCCGTATGAGGAGCATCGCCGCCGGTTTATCGAGCAGTGGCTGCGCGCGCTGGCGCCCAAAGAGCTTGTGCCGAAGTCCGGCGATGGAGGCCGGCTCTCCCGGGTCAGCCATGACGTGATCCTGACGCACGAAGACAAGACATTTTCCGGCGCGTTCATTGCATCGGCTTCGATTCCGTGGGGCGCTTCCAAGGGCGACGATGACCTGGGCGGCTATCACCTGGTCTGGACGCGCGACATGGTGCAGTCCGCTACGGCGTTGCTGGCCTGCGGCCGCGCCGAGACGGCGCTCCGAGCTCTGGTCTATCTGGCCTGCACGCAGCACGCCGACGGCAGCTTCGCGCAGAATTTCTGGATCGATGGCACGCCGTACTGGCAGGGTATTCAGCTGGATGAGGTGGCGTTTCCGATCCTGCTGGCATGGCGGCTGTGGAAGCACGGCGAGCTGCAGAAGTTCCAGGTGTTTCCGTTTGTCGAGCGCGCCGCGGCGTTTCTGGTGCGATATGCGCCCATCACGCAGCAGGAACGTTGGGAAGAGAATGCAGGCTACTCGCCGTCAACCCTTGCCGCGGTGATCGCCGCGCTGGCTTGTGCGGCGGAACTCGCACGTGCGCATCAGGCGCCGGAGCTGGGGCAGTTCCTGGAAGAGTATGCAGACTGGATCGAAGCGCATCTCGAGGAATGGACCACGACCAACGACGGCATCCTGCTGCCCGGCGTGAAGCACCATTACATCCGCCTGCGGCCGCCGGCGGCAGGGGAGCCATTCCACAATCCCAATGTCCCCCCCGGACATCTGGTGCTGGCGAATCGCGCGCCGGACGAGCGTGCGGAGTTTGAAGATCGCGAGATCATCGATGCCGGCTTTCTGGAGCTGGTGCGTTACGGTATCCGCCGCGCGGATGACCCGCTGATCATCGACTCGCTGAAAGTTGTCGATCACATACTGAAGATCGATTTCCCCGAAGGGCCATGCTGGCGACGCTACAACCATGACGGTTACGGCCAACGCAAGGACGGCGGTCCATATGAGGGTTGGGGTCAGGGTCGCGCATGGCCTCTGCTGACCGGGGAGCGAGGCCACTATGAGGTGGCTGCGGGGCGCGATCCCGAGCTATACATCGCTGCGATGGAGAAGTTCGCGTCAGTCGGAGGCATGTTGCCGGAGCAGGTGTGGGACTACAAGGACATGCCGGCGCTGGATCTGTTCAAGGGCAAATCCGCGGGCTCCGCGCAGCCGCTGGTGTGGGCACATTCGGAGTATGTCAAGCTGCTGAAGTCAGCTGTGGACGGTGAGGTTTTTGACTGTATCTCGGCGGCCCGCAAGCGTTACGCGGTCGCGCCGGAGCAGCGGCAGTTCCGCAGCGATATCGAAATATGCAAACGCGCTCGCCCGGCGACCTCCGTCGTTCGAGGCATGCGGCTCCGCGTCGTCGACGATGCCCGCTTCCGCGTTGTCTACACCATGGACAACTGGGCCACCAAAGCGACCGTCGAGTCGCATCCAGTGGGCTATGTCGGCTTCTTCTGCGACATTGCCACCGAAGCGACGCGGGCCGGCAAACTCATCCTGACCCTCTACTGGCCCGCCGACGACCGGTGGCTCGGGAAGAACATCGAGGTCGCGATCGTCGGAGGCTAGCCGATACGATCCCCTGCAGCACCCGAGGGGTTGCTATTCCGAGAGCGGCTTGACGATGTCCGTCGCGCCGACGGCCGGCGTGCGGGTCGCGCGCACCATCTCCGCATTGCGCACCACTGTCAGCACACGCGGGTCCATGGCGTATTTTGCGAGCACAGGATCGTGTTCCATCTCGTGGCGGATGTCCATACCGGCCTCGGCCGCCTTCGCCAGCGAGCGCAGCATCTCTTCTTCCATGCTGGTGCGGGCATACATTTTGGCCATCTCAAAGGAGAACCGCGCGGCATCCGCGGAGGAGAGCACATGTGCGGCGACTCCGCCGGTTCCCTCCTGCTCAAACACGTGAGGATCGAGCTCCAGCGCAGTCGCGATCTCGCGGCGGGCGCCGTGGTCGTCCCGCGCCTCAAAGTACGCGTTTGCGAGGTTTGCATGGAAGACCGCCGAGCGGCGGCTGATCTTGATGGCCTTTTTGTAATCCGAGATGGCGGCCTGGTTGCGGCCGTCGATGAACTCGCTCGCGCCCAGGTTGTTCCAGGCCTCGGCATTCTTCTTGTCCATCTTCACCACGCGCTGGAAATAAACGCGCGCCAGTTGAATATGGTGCATCTCCAGTTCGGCAAGACCTAACTTGTTCAGCAGGGCGGGCGGGTTGCCTCCGCGGTCCATCGCGTACTTGTAGTAGTCCATTGCATCTTCAGGGAAGCGGCGGGCGCGCAGAATGTCGGCCTGCTGCTCCAGCGACTGCGGGGAGGCAGTAGCCGGATCGGGCAGATGCTTCTGGATCTCATGCCACTGATCGGACTGATGCATGCGTTCTCGCTCGGTCATGGGAGAAGCAATCGAAGTGAGGCCCTGCGATCCGCCACGAACCGAAATGCCTGTAACGAGCGCGATCGAAAGGAAGGTGGGCGTAAGCTTGCGGACGGCAGGCTTTATGTGCCGCACAACAGGTATGTGCATGGCATACCTCCTGTAATGGCCAGTGATTTTCCGTCTTCCGCGGCACACATGTCAATACATAATCAGCGGTCCCGGATGGGGCAGCGGAGGGAGTTCGCGCGGTGGTTCGCGGGGCAATTCCGCACCGTTTCTTCGATGTGGATCAATTAGCCTGTGGCTGGTACCCAAGATTGGCTTGACGCGGCATTCGGCGAGTGGATCGACCGCAACGGGTGAGAAGCGCATCGAAGCATCGTGGCCGTATCCGGGCAATTGCGCCGCGGAAGCCACACATCTCATCGATATGAGGCGACATGGCGAGAAAGGCAATCATTATCGGCGCGGGACCGGCAGGCCTGACGGCAGGGCTCGAACTGCTGCGGCGCACCGATATCGTGCCGGTAATTCTGGAGGCAAGCCACGAGATTGGCGGCATCTCGCGGACGATTCGATACAACGGCAACCGCATGGATATCGGCGGTCACCGCTTCTTTTCCAAATCCGACCGCGTCATGCAGTGGTGGATGGAGTTGCTGCCCCCCGAGGCATTGGCGGAAGGCGCGACGGGATCAACACGGCCTCCGGTGGAAATCAGCTATCAGGGAAAGAAGCGCACCGTTGCGGTGCCGGCAAATCTTGAGCAGGAGCCGCCGTTGCGGGGCATGGGCCCTCTTCTGGGGGATGCCGATGACGAGGATACGGAACCGGACGGCGCCCACGATGGCGGCGATGGCAGGGAAACCGTCGAGGTGGAGTCGCCTGGCGATCCCGATCTGGTGATGCTGATCCGGCCACGGCGAAGCCGCATCTACTATCTCCGCAAATTCTTCGACTACCCCATCACGCTCACGGGCAACACCATCAAGAACCTTGGCCTGGCGCGGATGGCGAAGGTTGGCGTCAGCTACGGCGCCAGCCGCGTGAAGCAGATCAAGCCGGAGAAGAGTCTGGAGGACTTCCTCATCAACCGGTTCGGTCGCGAACTTTACCTGACTTTCTTCAAGAGCTACACGGAGAAGGTATGGGGCACACCCTGCCACGAGATCTCCGCAGAGTGGGGAGCGCAACGCATCAAGGGCCTTTCCCTCACCACAGCGGTCAAGCATTTCGTCAAGAAGATGTTCTCGGGAGGCAAAGGAAAGAACGGTGACATCTCGCAGAAAGGGACGGAAACTTCGCTGATCGAACAGTTCATGTATCCGAAGTTCGGTCCGGGCCAGTTGTGGGAGCATGTGGCCGAGCTGATCCAGCAAAAGGGTGGTGAGATCCACATGGGGTGGAAGGTGGACGGCATCAACTTCGTGCCCGGAAGCGACATGCACGTCGAGTCCATCGAAGCCATCAGCGACACAGGCGAGCGCCGCACCTTCGCAGGCGACTGGTTTTTCTCCACGATGCCGATGCGAGACCTGGTGCGCGCCATGCGCACGCCGATTCCCGCGAATGTGCAGGAGGTAAGTGAAGGCCTGCAGTATCGCGACTTCATCACGGTGGGTCTGCTTGCCGATCGGCTGAAGGTAAAGGAGCCGGATGGAGGCCTGCTGAAAGACACATGGATCTACATTCAGGAGCCGGATGTGACGCTGGGGCGGCTGCAAATCTTCAACAACTGGAGCCCCTATCTGGTCAGCGATCCTTCCAAGGTCTGGATCGGACTCGAATACTTCTGCTATGAGACCGATGACCTATGGAAGATGGCCGACGACGACTTGAAGAAGTATGCCATCGCCGAGGTTGCGAAGATCGGCATTCTGGATGCGGATGCAGTCAGTGACGCACACGTGGTTCGCGTACCCAAAACTTATCCTGCATACTTCGGGACCTACAGCCGCTTCGATGAGTTGAAGGATTTCACCGACCGCATCGACAACATCTTCCTGGTGGGCCGCAATGGAATGCACAAGTACAACAACCAGGACCACAGTATGCTGACAGCAATGCACGCGGTGGATGGCCTTGCCGCAGGTCGCGTCGACAAGAAGTCGCTCTGGGAGATCAATACGGAGCAGGAGTACCACGAGGAGAAGCACAAGGAGCCGGCAAAGGCATGACAGTATCTGCGGCGCACTCGAAGAACGATGTGCCTGTGAGGCCCCAATGAAAGTGGTTGCAACTCTGGTCCTGATTGTGTTCGTAGTGTGGACGGCGTTCAACCGCGAGCGCATCTTCGTCCGCGACCCCATCGCGTCGGTGTATCGCAATGGTGTGAAACAGGCCGGCATCGAAGTTTATCTGAACTTTTCAAACGACATTCTGATGAAGAATGCTGGCGATCCTGCGGCGCCGCCCACGATCCTGCAGCATTGGGACCAGGCGCCCGGAACGCCGGTTGGTCTGGTCTGCCTGCGCTGGGCCGCCTGCCTGACGGAAGCCGATCACTCGCCGGTATTGCCGTCGTCCGCGGATGAAAAACACATCAGTACCCCGCTGGCGCAGATGAACGGCCGTCACATCCAGTACGTTGACCGCAGTGGCGCCCAGATCCGAGTCGATCTCTGAATTTGGGGCAGGCCACTTGAGACTGCTGCATGGCACTTTTTGCGCGTGAATGCGCGACCCGGTACAATCGGATGAGTTCCATGCGGACGCGCGAAGCGATCTCTCCGGTTGTTTCACGCGGTTATGTGCCGTTCGCCAGGTCCGCCCATTTGAAACACCAGGACACAAAATCGTGGTACCGTCCGCGGCCCGGTTCCCCATGCTGGGCGATCGCGCTATTGCTCGCGTTCGCCGTGTCGGTGTGGGGATTGCACTATAAGCTCTCCCTGTACCAGCCATCTGCCTCAAAAGCGCATGCACCGGCTGCCAAGCTGCTTTCCCAGAAGGAGCGGCCAGCCGCCGCAGTATACCTGGAGGCGGGCACGGACAAGCCTTCGAATCCGGTTCTCTTCGGGAGCGCGCCCAACGCGTTTGCCACGCTGCGCGTGGCCGCACTGGCCGGAAAGCGGCCTGAGCAGTGGATTCTCGCGATCCCCGAAACGATTGTGCCCCCTTCGGCGGCCTTCGAGACGCAGCTACTTGCTCCGCGTCCGCCGCCTTCCATCGCCTGACTTGCGCTGAAATCCCCTGAACACCGTGGCTTCCGCGACCGCGGCCGTTCGCAATGTTCCGGCTCTCCATCAAGTCCTGACAGGTGATTCCCCAATGCATCGCAAGCGAACTGTTTCGATCGCGGCAGCGCTGTGTTTCATGGCCGTCGCGTGCAAGAGCAACAATCCCTCCGCCACAGAGAACACAACGCCGCCCGCGTCAGTTGTCGCCGTAACCCGCGCCACACTCGCGAACACGCTTACCGTTGCGGGCGAGTTTCTGCCGTATCAGGAAGTCGAGCTGCACGCAAAGGTGGCGGGTTATATCCGCCGCATCAACGTGGACATCGGCGACAAGGTGAAGGCGGGCCAGGTACTGGCGACGCTCGATGTACCCGAACTGCAGGCCCAGGTGCAGGGTGCGCAGGCCGGGGTGCGCCAGACGCAGGCCCAGATCCTGCGCGCAAAGAACGACGCCGCACGCGCGGAGGCGAACTACGCGGCTGTCCATTCCGCCGCGCAACGGCTGAAGCAGGCGTCGGATGCGCGCCCCGGCCTGATCGCGCAACAGGAACTCGATGACGCGCAGGCGAAGGACCAGGAATCGGCGGCGCAGGTGGATGCGGCGAAATCCGCTTTCGAGGCGATGCAGCAGCAGCTTGGCGTGTCGCAGGCGCAGCAGCAGCAGGTCTCGTCGATGGCGGACTATTCGCGAATCACCGCGCCTTTTGACGGCATTGTTACGTGGCGTTATGCGGATACCGGTGCGCTGATTCAGGCGGGCACGTCCAACGCAGGCTCCGCTCCCGTGGTCAAGATCGCCCAGGTGAGCACGCTGCGTCTGCGGCTTCCGGTCCCGGGCGATATTGTTCCGTTCGTCCATGACGGGGATTCCGCAATCATTCATATCGGCGCGCTCAATAGGACGATCGTCGGAAAGGTAAACCGCAGCACCGGCGCGCTCGATCCGGCGACCCGCACCATGCAGGTGGAGGTCGATGTGCCGAACAGAGATGGCTCGCTCGCGCCGGGCATGTATGCGGAGGTGACTCTCAATGTGAGGCGCAGCGGCGACGCTCTGGTGGTGCCGGTGCAGGCTATCGACCGAAGCGAGGCGCAGCCGGTAGTGCTGGTAGTGGATGGCCAGAATCGGGTGGAGAAACGCACCGTGCAGACAGGCATCACAACCGCCAATCGCGTGGAGGTCGTTAGCGGCGTGCACGAAGGCGAGCAAGTGATCGTCGCCAACCAGTCGAGCTTTCAGCCGGGTGAGCTAGTAAGCCCCAAAGAAAGCTCGATCATCGCGGCGGAGGTGAAATAGTGTCCGGGTTCGCTCTTCGCTATCCCTTCTTCATCATCATGCTCTGCCTCGTCGTCGCCGTTGTGGGCGCAACGATGGTCGCGCGCATGCCCGTGGATCTGTTCCCGGAGATCGATATTCCGGTCGTCGTCGTAGCCACCTTCTACAACGGCATGCCGCCGGAGCAGATCGAGGCGCACATCACCAATCCATTCGAGCGCTTCTTTACGCTGGGCAGCGGCATTGATCATATCGAATCGCGCTCCTTGCCCGGCGTCAGCCTGATCCGCGTGTACTTCCAGCCAGGCACCAGTTCGGACGCGGCGATCAACACCATCTCCAATCTGGCGATGGCGCAGTTGCGGCGCCTCCCCCCTGGAACGCTTCCCCCGGTTGTGCTGAAGTTCGACGCATCGAGCCTTCCGGTCTGTCTGATCACTTTGAAAGGACAAGGGCTCAACGAGACGCAGTTGCACGACATCGGCCAGTACACGGTGCGCAGCCAGGTCGCATCCGTTCCAGGCGCGTCCATTCCGCCTCCGTTTGGCGGAAAGTATCGGCAGATCCAGGTATACGTCGATCCGACCAAGCTCGAGGCAAATCAGCTGAGCCCGATGGATGTCGTGCGCTCTCTCGGCAACGCGAATGCAATTCTTCCGTCCGGTGACGTAAAAGTCGGGCCGACCGACTTCAATATCTACACGAATTCGCAATTCCCGGATACGCAGGAGATCGAAAACCTGCCGTTGAAGACAAGCGGCAACGGGCAGCTGCTGGTGGGCGACATCGGGCAGGCGCGGGACGCCTCCGCGATTCAGACGAACATCGTGCGGGTGGACGGGCAGCACTCCGTATACCTTCCGATTTTGAAGCAAGGCGGCGGCAGCAACACCATCTCGATCGTGAATGGAATCCGTGATCGCCTGAAGCATCTGGTGGATATTCCGGCCTCGCTCAAGACCGCCGTGGTCTTCGATCAGTCGGAGTTCGTGAAGACGGCAATCAAGAACCTGGGCAGCGAAGGCGGTATCGGACTGGTCCTGACCGGGCTGATGATCCTGATCTTCCTGGGCAGCATGCGGGCCACGGTCGGCGTCATGCTCTCCATCCCGCTCTCCGCGCTGGCCGCCTTCCTGGCTCTCAACATGATGGGCGCCACGATCAACTCCATGGTCCTGGGCGGACTGGCGCTGGTCTTTTCCCGCCTGATCGACAACTCCGTCGTCGTGCTGGAAAACATCTTCCGGCACATGGAGATGGGCAAGTCGCCCGCGGAGGCAGCCGAGATCGGCGGACGCGAAGTGGCGCTCCCGGTGCTGGCCGCAACCTTCACCACCGCGATTGTCTTCTTTCCAGTTATTTTTCTCTATGGAGTCAGCAAATATCTCTTCACTGCGCTTGCGCTTTCGGTGGTGCTCTCGCTGTTCGCATCCTTTGCCGTGGCGATGACTGTGGTCCCGCTGTTCTGCGCGCGCTTCATCCACAATCCGCATCTGAAGGAACCCACTGAGAGCGGACACCACGGGGGCACAAGCCCATTCCAGCGCTTCGTGCGTCTCTTCAATCAACGCTATAACCGCACGCTCATGCACTACGACATAGCCGTAGGCAAAAGCCTGCTGCGGCCATGGACAACGGTGCTCGCGGTTACGGGAGGATTTCTCTTCAGCCTCGCGTTGTATCCAATGCTGGGGCTCTCGTTCTTTCCGCGCACCGATCCCGGCCAGTTTGTGATCAACGTGAAAGCGCCCAGCGGCACGCGCATTGAACTCACCGACGACTACATCTCCCACGTCGAGCAGGACATTCGCAGTGTGATTCCCCAGAAAGACCTGGGGATGATCGTTTCGAACATCGGCACGGCTCCCGGCTTTTCATCCATCTATTCCAGCAACTCCGGTCCGCATACTGCCTTCGTTCAGGTGAGCCTGAACAAAGAGCACAGCAAGAGCACCTTCATCTATATGTCGCAGGTGCGCGAAAAGCTGCGCGACGACCTTCCGGAGCTCTCCACATACTTCCAGACCGGCGGTCTGGTGGACGCCGTGGTGAACATGGGCCTTCCCGCGCCCATCGACATCCAGGTGAGCGGGAACAATCTGGACGAAGCTGCGGCGACCGCAGCTTCCCTGGCGAAGAAGATACGGACGCTTAAAGGAGTGGGCGATATTCTTACGCCGCAGGACGTCGATTATCCGAGCCTGAAACTCAATGTGAACCGCGAGATGGCTGGGCGACTTGGGCTCACGTCTCGCGAAGTGGTGGACAACGTGATTACGGCGCTGGCTTCCAACGCCATGATTGCACCGAATTATTGGGACGATCCGAAGAGCGGCAACAGCTATGTGCTGGCCGTGCAATATCCCGAGTCGCAAATCAAGTCGCTGCAGGACCTCTATCAGATTCCCATCAAGTCTCCCAATGGCGCTGCGGCAACCAACCTCGGTGCACTGGTGAGCGTGGAACGGACCAAGGCGCCCACGGAGGTGGACCACTACCAACTGCGCCGCGTGATCGATGTCTATGTCTCTCCGTCCGGGCAGGACCTTGGCGGGCTGGCAAATCGCGTGGAAAAGATCATTGCGCAGGAGAAGATCCCCGCCGACCTTCAGGTCACGATGCGTGGCTCCGTGGAAGGAATGCGCCGGTCCTTCACCAGCTTCGGCGTAGGGCTACTGCTGTCGATCGTCCTTGTCTATCTGATCCTGATGGCGCAGTTTTCGTCGTTCGTCGATCCGCTGATTATTTTGCTCGCCGTTCCGCCGGGCATCACCGGCGTGATTCTTTTCCTATGGCTTACGGGCACGACGCTGAATGTGATGTCGCTGATGGGCGTGGTGATGATGACCGGCATCGTGGTCTCGAATTCGATCCTGATCGTCGAGTTTGCGCGCAAACTGCGCGATGAAGGCATGACGATTGCCGATGCCGTGGCCATGTCATGCCGGGTGCGCCTGCGGCCCGTGCTGATGACTTCGCTTGCGACCATCCTCGGCATGATCCCGATGGCGCTTGCGCTGGAGGCGGGCAGCGAGCAATACGCTCCACTGGCCAGGGCCATCATCGGAGGTCTCACGGTGTCAGTCATCGTGACGGTCTTTGTTGTTCCCGCGGCGTATCTGCTGGTGCATCGCAAGGAAGAAACGCCGCGTAACCAGGGGGAGGCGGCGACGGGCAGCTCGGAGGTGGCCCATGCGTAAGCGCATACCGAGACTGCCGGGTTGGCCGTTAGCCCTGCTGCTGCTGTTTGCAGAATGCCCCGCTTCGTTGACTGCGCAGCGCAGCGCGGCGCTTCCGTTGGCGCCTCGCGTGCAGCCGCAGGCAGAGAAAGTATCCGCTGATGCGATGCTGTCGCAGCGCCCGTCTGCCGGAGCTCCGGTGACGACCGCGCAGGACAACGCGACGGCCGAGACGCTGACGCGGCAGCAGGCTGAGCAGCTTGCGCTCAAGAACAATCCGCGCATCAGCGTTGCCGAGCTTGAGGCGCTCGCGCAGAAGCAGGTTGTTCGCGTCGCCCGTTCTGGTCAGCTGCCGCAACTGAACGGCAATCTCACCGGAGTAGATGCGGAAGAGGCCAGCCGCATCTCCTCCGGCACGCTGAATGCCTCGCGCCTGCTCTACCATGCGGGCGCCGGCGTAGTGCTCAGTCAACTCATCACCGATTTCGGCCGCACGCGCAATTTGGTGGCTTCCTCCAGCCTGCAGGCCAAAGCATCTTACGAAGCCAGCCTGGCGACGCGGGCTGACATTGCACTCGCGGTCGATCTGGCTTTCTACCGGGCGATGGAGGCGCAGGCGACTCTGGCCGTCGCACAGAGCACGGTAAACGCGCGCCAGAACGTCAGCGATCAGGTCAGCGCTCTCACAGCCAGCAAGTTGAAGTCGACACTCGACCAAAGCTTCGCGCAGGTGAACCTCTCCCAGGCCAAGCTGCTGGTGCTCGACGCGCAGAACCAGTACGACGCCGCGATGGCCTCTCTCAATGAGGTGCTGGGCACGACCAACAATACGCAGTTCCGTCTGGTCGACGATGCCGCGCCGCCCGTGCCAGTCGCCGCCGCGGCTGACGATGTGATCGCGATGGCGCTCGGTCAGCGTCCGGACCTGCTCGCGTCACGCGACGCCCACGACGCCGACCTGCGCTTCGCCAAAGCACAGCATGACCAATTGCTCCCCACTATCTCCGGTCTCGGCACTGTCGGGATCACGCCCGTCGGCTCCGACCAATATTTTCCGCAGAACTGGTATGGCGCGGCGGGCATCAACATCGGAATCCCAATCTTCGAGGGCTTCCGCTTCCGCGCCGAGGCAAGCGAAGCAGACCTGCGCGCGAAGGCATCCGCGGAGCAGGACCGCGATCTGGAAGACCGCATCGTGCGCGACGTGCGCACCGCGTGGCTTTCGATGCAGAGCGCCCAGCAGCGCATATCGGTCACTGCCGAGTTGCTCAAGCAGGCCACTACCGCGCTTGACCTCGCGCAGACACGCTACAACCTCGGCCTCAGTTCCATCGTGGAGTTGAGCCAGGCGCAGTTGCAGCAAACGCAGGCGCAAATCGATGACGCAAACGCGCGGTTCGACTACGAGGCAGACCTCGCCGCATTGCGTTTTCAGAGCGGAGCGCAGCCATGACGATATTGCGGCAGACCTTGAAGGTTTTGGGAAGATAAGAAAAAGTTTGGTGTCCCCAACGGGATTCGAACCCGTATTACCGCCGTGAAAGGGCGATGTCCTAACCATTGAACGATGGGGACCCTGGAAGGCCGCCGAGCCATGAGAGGCGCTGGTTCGATTCTACTAGAACACCTTGTTTTCGCGGGTCGATGTCGCCCATGTTCCGTCTGCCGTGCAGCCGGGAGCCGGAAACGAGGTCCGCGAAATCCACACGCCCCCTTTGCGTAGGATGAGGGCTGTACATGGCAGCCAATGGTCACAACCAATCCGAGCACGCCGGCGACACGCGGCATGCCGATATCACACAGCAGGACACCGCCCGGACAGAAGTAGGCCGCATCGAAGTCGTTGTCGGGCCCATGTTCTCCGGCAAGAGCGAGGAGCTGATTCGCCGCCTCAAGCGCGCGCGCATCGCGCGCCAGCGTGTCGCCTGCTTCAAGCCGGACATCGACCTGCGCTACCACCGCACCGCGATCGCCTCGCACAGCTCTCAGACGCATGATGCCGTCACCATCGCCAATGTTGCGGAGCTGCGTCGCGCTCTCTACCGGCAGATGCCGGAGATCGAGGTCGTCGGTATCGACGAGGCGCAGTTTCTCGACGAATCGATCGTGCAGTTAGCGGGCGAGCTTGTTCATCTGGGCAAGCGTGTCATTCTCGCCGGCCTCGACACCACATTCACCGGCGATCCGTTCGGCCCGATCCCCGCGCTCATGGCCGTCGCCGATGAAGTGACCAAGTTGAGCGCGGTTTGCATGGTCTGCGGCGAACCCGCCATTCACACGCAGCGTCTGGGCAAGAGCCGTGAACTGGTGGTGGTTGGTGCGGCTGGAGTCTACGAGGCACGCTGCCGCGCATGCTTCCGGCCTTATCTCGATATGCCCGAAGCTGAGCAGATGGAGCTTCCGCAAAGCAGCCATCAGACTAGCGAGCAGCCGGCTACAGTTGCGTAGCGGCTCACGAATTACTCATATCAAGGTCGTCCCGCAGATTGGAATCTCAGCACCAAAGCCTTGGACAGTCCAGATTTCAGGCGCATATACTGACCATCCCCGCCCGAATCGCGCGGAGTTTTCTCGTCTGGAGTTTGCCATGACCCGCCTCACGCCCGCCCAGCTGGAGCATTACAACAACGACGGCTACATCGTGCTGAAGGGCATGCTCTCGCCCGAACAGATCGCTCTGCTCAGCCGCACCGCGCGCGAAGATCGCGTGCTCGACCAGCACTCCTACGGAAAGGCGGACGGCGAGGGCGGCACCGTGAGACTCTCGTTGTGGAACCACCCGACCGACACGATCTATGGCGCCATTGCACGGTCGGAATCGATCGTCGGAGTCGCCGAGCAACTGCTCGGCGGCGAGGTCTACCACTACCATTCGAAGATGATCATGAAGGACGCCAAGGTCGGCGGCGCGTGGGCGTGGCATCAGGACTACGGCTACTGGTATCAGAACGGCGTGCTCTACCCGTTGCTTACTTCGGCGTTTATCGCGGTCGATCCCGCAACCCGCGAGAACGGCTGCATGCAGGTGATCCGCGGCTCGCACAATCTGGGCCGCATCGATCACGTGCTCACGGGCGAACAGGCCGGCGCGAACATGGAGAGGGTGGAGGAAGTGCTGAAAGTGCTGCCGCTCGATTATGTCGTGATGGATCCGGGCGACGTGCTCTACTTCCACGCCAACCTGCTGCATCGCAGCGACCAGAACCGGTCGGACAATCCACGCTGGTCGATGATCTGCTGCTATAACGCCGCCCGCAACAATCCATACAAGGAAGCGCATCATCCGCGTTATACGCCGCTTGCCAAGGTGCCCGACTCGGAGATTCTCGCCTCGGGCAACAAGCGCTTTGCCGAATCCGACGAAGGCGTCTGGATCGACAATGCGAAGGACGTCAGCGCGACCTCGCTGCAGAACGTATAACGGCGCATGAAGCAATTGCGCTGTTATATGAACTGGCTTGCGCTGGAGGGAATGAACTCAGTGCACTTTGCGCAGGGACGCGTCGCCGCGATTCGCGAAGCCGGCTACGACGGCATACAGTTCATCGATCCGATCGATCCTGCCGCGCTCAAAGAAGCCCGCGCGCTCGGCCTCGGCGTCTGCGGTTCGGGGCGAGTCAACGCACCGGCCGATGCGGCTGTGCTTGCGCAGTCAGCCGCAGATGCAGGACTCGAATGCCTTACGCTGCACGTCGGCTGGGGCATGGAATCTGACGACGAAGCCGCGCTCCTGATCGAAGCGATTCTCTCTGCCGGCTTAGCACATCGCATTCCGCTGTATGTAGAAACGCACCGCGCGACCATCTTCCAGGACATGCAGCGGACGGTCTCGTTCGTCGAGCGTTTTCCCGAGCTGCGCTTCAATGGCGACTTCTCGCACTGGTACACCGGGCAGGAGATGGTCTATGGCGGCTTGGAGAAGAAGCTCGCCTATATCCAGCCGGTCATGGATCGCGTGCGCTTCGTGCATGGCCGCATCGGCAATCCCGGCTGCATGCAGGTTGTCGTCGAGCAGGATGATCCCGCGTCGTATGTGGTGCACTTCCGTACCATATGGACTGCGTGTTTCGTGGCCTGTCTCCGCGATCCCTCGCCGCAACAGCCATTCACTACTTTTGCCGCCGAGCTATTGGCGCCGGAAATCTATTACGCACGCACCTTTCATGGCAGCGAAGAATCCGACCGCTGGCAGCAGTCGCTCCTACTCTGTGAGATTGCGCGCGAGTGTTTTGCAGAAGCGTCGCGCGGGATCGGTGCCTGAAGAAATGCGGGGATTCTTCGCCTATGGCTCAGAATGACAAGCCAAAGAATTCCTACTTCCAGAACGCTTCGATCTCTTCGAGCGTTTTGCCCTTCGTCTCCGGCAGCCAGCGGCGCACGCCGAGGAAGCCGAGCACGCACACGCCGGCGTAGAGCCAGAAGGTTCCCGCCGTGCCGAGCGAGGCATTCAGCAGCGGAAACGTGTAGGTCAGCACAAAGCACGCCGCCCACAGCGATGCGCTGGAGATTGCCATGGCGGTACCGCGCACACGGCTGGGAAAGATCTCGCTCAGCACCACCCACGTAATAGGCGCGAGAGTCATGGCATAGCAGGCCAGCGCGGCCACCACCAGCGCCAACATGTGCACGCCCTGGCTGTGTTGATGGAAGAGCCAGCCCAATGCTACGTAAATTGCCGCGAGACCGGAGCAGCCGCCCAGCATCAGCACACGGCGTCCGCCGTGGTCCACGGTGGCGATTGCAAGGAAGGTGAAGAGCAGCATCGTAATGCCCGTGACGACGATGTTGAACATCGTCTCGCTGAGGCTGTAGCCCGCTGCGGCAAAGATGTCGTGCGCGTAGTTGATGATGACGTTGATGCCGCACCACTGCTGCAACACGGCGAGGCTCACGCCCAGTGCCAGGGCGGCGCGCAGGCCTGGCGCAAGCAGCTGCCGCAACTCCGCGCTGAACCCGGCCCGATGCTCGGCCGCATGGATGCTCTCTTCTATCTCCGCCAGAACGATCGCCGCGCTCTCTTCACCGCCGAGCCGAACCAGCGTGCGGCGCGCATCCTCTTCGCGTCCCCGCAGGGCGAGCCAGCGCGGGCTCTCCGGAACGAAGAACATCCCCAGCAGAAAAATCGCCGCCGGGACGGCGGTCGCGCCGAACATCCAGCGCCAGCCGGTCGCGGAATTCCACGCAATCATCTGCGCCTCATTCGCAAAATGCACGAAGTGGCCGTCAGCAATCAGCCAGTTCACGACTTCCGCCGAGAGCACGCCGGTGACGATTGTCAGTTCGTTCAGAGAGACCAGGCGCCCGCGCATGCCTGCGGGGGAGACCTCCGCGATGTAGACGGGACTGAGGCTCGAAGCGAGGCCGATGGCGAGTCCGCCTGACATGCGCCACAAAACAAACTGCACGAAGCTGCCCGCCAATCCAGTGCCGATGCTGGTGAACGTAAAGAGCGCAGCTGCGATGATGAGTGCCGGCTTGCGGCCCAGCCGCTCGCTCAACGTGCCCGACAGCAGCGAGCCGAAGAAGCAGCCGACCAGCGCGCAACTCATCGCCCAGCCCTGTGCTGAAGGTGCGGTGATGCCGAAGTGAGACTCGTAGAACGGCTTGGCCCCGCCGATTACCACCCAGTCGTAGCCGAAGAGCAGCCCGCCGAGCGCGGCGATTCCGGCGATCCACCAAACATAGATTCCGGGGGATTTCATCCCTGCCAATCTACTGATTGGAACGGCGCTCTGTCATCCTGTATGCAGGAGTTGCGAAACAGCGAAAGCCGCGGCCGGCTCCAGTGCGCTGGAAATTACATCGTGATACGATATATTCTGTGAAGCAATCCGGCCCAAAGGCTTCCCAATCCACTCTACTCCTCGCGCTTGCGGAGTTCCGTTACGCTCTGCGCAGCTTCCTTCGCTTCAGCGAGCAGGCTGCGCAGGACCGCGGATTGCAGCCGCGCCAGCATCAGTTGCTGCTGCAAATTGCCGGTTTGCCTGCAGGGCGCCAGGCTACCATCGGCTTTCTCGCAGAGCGGCTTGGCCTGCGCCAGAACAGCGTCGTGGAGCTTGCCGACCGCTCCGTGGCAGAGGGGCTGGTGCGGCGCACCGAAGATGCCGTGGACCGCCGCCGCGTGGTGCTGTCGCTTACCCGCAAAGGCGCGCGCGTGCTGGACACGCTTTCGGACAGCCATGCACGCGAGTTCGATGAGTTCGGGCCGCGCCTCATCCTCGCGCTCGAACAGATCGAGAACGCGCGCGCAAACGCAGCCGGAAAATCAGGTGCGCAAAGGCGGCCGGCGAATAAAACATCGAAGCCACGTAACACCGATACGAACAAGCGGGCGGCACAGCCCGCATCAGGGGGCCAGTGAGAGAACCCATGCCGAAATCCAGGCAAACAAGAACGCGCGATCTGATCCTGCGACATCCGCTTTTGCGGAAATACCTGCCTTTGGTGCAGGAAGATCTCGTGGCGGTCTATAGCCGCGATCTGCAAAAGTGGCTGGTCGTTGCGCCCATTATCGGCGTGACCACAGGGCTCGCGATCACCGCGATCGTGATCGTCATTCTTGGCAAGATGTGGCCTGCGGTGCTCGCATACTACCTTCGCCATCACTGGGCCATTGTCCCCGGGCTGTTCATCGGGTTTGCGATTACCGGGTGGATCATGCAGTTCTTTACGCGCGATCCAGACGAACACTCGACCGAAGAGGTGATCCGTTCCTATCACGAGCATCAGGGCGACATCGATATGCGTCCGTTCTTCGCGAAGCTGCTGGCAGCCGTTACGACTGTCGGTTTCGGCGGCAGTTCCGCGCTTGAAGGGCCAAGCATCTACGGCGGAGCAGCCATCGGCTCCTGGGTCTGGGCCAAGATGCCGTCCTTGCGCTTCAACCTGCGCGACCGGCGCATCATGCTGATCTGCGGCGCCGCCGCCGGCATGTCGGCAGTCTTTCGCGCGCCGCTCACCGGCATCGTGTTCGCGCTGGAGATGCCGTACCGCGACGATCTGGCACACGAAGCGCTCGTCCCGTCGCTGATTGCCTCTGTTGTCGCCTACATCACCATGGGTTGTTTTCTGCCTACAACTCCGCTGTTCAACTTTGCCGATGGCAGCCCATATACAAGGCACGATCTCTACTGGAGCGCGCTGCTGGGGCTTCTTATCGGGCTTGTCGCAATGGCTTTCGTTGTCACATTCCGCCGTGCGCGAAGCTTTTTCGTCAACTGGCGCGCTCCGCACTGGGCAAAGATGGCGGTCGGCGGACTTTTGACGGGTGTTTGCGGAATCGTCTTTTTGAGCCTGTTCCCGGGCGACCTGCTTCCCATCGGACCGAACTATGAGGCCGTTGGGTACGTTCTGACTCGCCATTTTGGAACCGCGGAGTTGCTCTCGTTCAGCGGATTCAAACTGGCAGCGACACTCTTCACGCTGGCGTCCGGCGGCGTGAGCGCAATGTTCGTTCCGCTGTTTCTCACCGGCGGCTCATTGGGGACAGCATTCGCGCAATCCATCGTCCATAGCCCGGAGCTTGGATTGTATGCGGCGGTCGGCATGGCGTCCTTCATCTCCGCCGGCTACAAGACTCCTCTCGCCGCGGTGGTATTTGTGGCGGAGGCCACTGGCGGACATGCGTACATTATCCCCGCGCTCGTCGGCGCGGCCATCGCTTACGCAATCTCCGGCGATGCCTCCGCATCCGGCGATCAGCGTCTGCACGAAGCGGTCAAGGTTGAGGAGCTGAGCAATATTCCAGTAAGCGCGATCATGCAAACCCAGATTGTTACCGCGGATGCCGCGATCAGCGTGCGCGACTTTGCCGCGGGGCTTTCGCCGCACACCTATCACGAGATATTTCCGGTGACGGAACAGGGGCGGCTGATCGGCACCGTCAGCGTCGCGGCGGTGATGCGCCACGATCCAGCGCGATGGGGTTCCCTGCGCATACGGGATATCGCCGACAACCGCTGCGATCGCGTTGTCCCGGAATCCGATGTAATGGAGGCCGTGCGGCTGCTGCTCAAAGAGCGCACGCAATCCGTGCTGCTGGTGACCTCCGCGGATGGCGCGCTCTGTGGCATGGTTACCGAGACCGATGTTCTGCGCACGCTCGAAAGCCGCGGGAACGCTGCCGCCTTCCGCGATGCAACGGAGTTTGAGAACTGACGCATGGAAGGGTATGCCGCGCACGGCGGCAGGCTGACGGGCGCTCGAAATCTTGCAGGCGTCAGGCCAAAGTGGTTGAAGCTGGAGTGTTCAGGAGGTAGCGAGTGGCTGGTTTTCCGATCGCGGAGTCATCGACCTTGCCCGAGCAACAAACGAGCAAGAAGGGGCAGTTCGGCGTTGCCCTGGAGCCCGAAGTCATCAAGATCTGCGCATTCTCCGTTCTTGTGGGCGCGGTCAGCGGCCTGGTCGCGGAGGGTCTGCTCGAACTGATCTACCTCTTCACCAACATATTTTTCTACGGCCGGTTTTCTTTCGCGATCACCAGCCCGGCACACCATCATCTTGGCGCCTGGGTGATCCTGATTCCAGCTGTCGGCGGACTCGTGGTCGGGCTCATGATTCACTTCTGGGAGCCTACGCTGAAGGGGCATGGCATTCCGGAAGCCATGGAGTCAGTCCTCTTTGGCCACAGCAGAATGAGGCTTCGCGTGGCCATCCTCAAGCCGCTCGCCACGGCCCTGGCCATCGGTACGGGCGGCCCGTTCGGCGCAGAGGGACCGATCATCCAGACTGGCGCCGCAATCGGCTCGCTTTTTGGGCAAGCCGTCGGCCTGACGCCCTACTACCGGCGAGTGTTACTGGCCTCCGGCGCCGCAGCCGGGATGGCGGCAACCTTTACCGCGCCATTTGCAGGAATCCTGGTTGCGGTGGAACTGCTGCTGTTCGAATTGCGCGCCCGCTCTTTTATACCCGTTGCGCTTGCCGCAGCCGTGGCTACCGGCGTCCGCATCCACTTCGCCGGATGGGCGCCGCTGTTTCCCACGCCGCAATTCAAGCTCACCAGCATGAACGAGCTCTGGCTTTTTGCCCTGCTCGGCATCTTTACCGGAATCGCCGGGATTGTCATGATCCGCGTGCTGGGCTGGCTGGAGGACTTTTTCGATCGGCTGCCCATCCGCAATGCGCTCATCTGGTCGCCCGTGATCGGCGCGCTCGCACTCGGAATCCTGGGCTACTTCTATCCGGAGATCTTCGGCACCAGCTATGACACCATTCGCGACATGCTCAATGACCGCGTCACCACAGGTCACATGCTGGGCATCTCATTTGCGAAGTTCTGGGCACTGGTCATTTCACTCGGCTCCGGCACGACAGGGGGCGTCTTCGCGCCATCGTTGGTTGTCGGCGGAGGGATCGGGGCAGCGTATGCTCACGCCTTTCAACATGTGTTCCCCAGCCTCGTGAGCGATCCCGCGTTCTACGCCCTGGTTGCGATGGCCGCGACGTTCGGCGGCATTGCGCGCGCCCCGCTCACCAGCATCGTCTTCCTGTTCGAGCTCAGCCACAATCCCAACGCGATACTCCCACTCATCGTCTGCGTGATGATCTCGGACGGTTTCGTCCGCCTGTGCAGCCGCGAATCGATCATGACGATCAAGCTGGTCAAGCGCGGCCTCATCATCCTTCAGGACTACTCGGTGCCGGTGCTGATGCGCGCGCGGGTCGATCAGGTCATGCGCAAGGAGTTCAGTCAACTGCCGGCGGACAAGGAACTCCGCGCCGTGTTGCAGGATTTTGTTCCCAGCGAAGTCGGCCTGATTCCCGTGGTCGAAGAAGATGGGTCGCTGGTCGGCATTGTGGAACCTCATGACCTGCTGCGAGCCGAACCGCCCGATCACCACTTCACGATGCGGGAGCTCGCCCGCCGCGATTACGTTCTCGCCTATCCGGAGGAGTCCGTCGACCGGCTGCATCGCGACATGATGCTGAAAAACACGGAGAATATCGTCGTGGTCGAGACGCATGGCTCGCGCCAACCGATCGGCATCGCCCGCGCCAATGACATCCTGCAATTGCGCCGCTGGCTGATGGAGGAAGAGACGAGAGATGTGCTGACCAAGGGCTGACCGGCTTCGCTACAACACGGGTTCACGGGGTCCTGACCCGGCAGTGGGTCAGTTTGAAAAAAGATGACCTCAGGGGCTAAAGCCCCAACCTCAAATTGGCCCGCTGATGGCGTGGCTGAAGCCACGCCCTTTCAAAGCAGAATTCAAACTAACCCACTACCCGCAGCCGGCCCTTTGAACTCGTCTGGGAGGTTTCCGGTATGCTGGTTGACACGCTGGCTACCGCCCCGCGATGTGTCCAAGGAGAATCGCCATGCGCTTTGTTGCGACCGTTCTCGCGTGTTCGCTTGCCGTCTTCGCCGCAATCCTCGCTGCTCCCCACATTGCTGCCACCTACGCGCAGGGGACCATGAAGAAAGGGGTGCTGACGGTGCCCATCAAGAAGTCGGACGGGACACCGGCCGGCTCGGCGACGTTCAAGGAAGCGAAGGACGGCAAAGAGCTGTCTATCACGGTGAAGCTCCACGACATTCCCTTCGGCGAGCACGCTGTGCATATCCATCAGAATGCGACGTGCGATGCGCCGGACTTCAAGGGCGCGGGCGGCCACTTCAATCCGGAATCGAAGCAGCATGGCATGGAGAATTCCATGGGGCACCACGCCGGCGATATGCCGAAGAACATTTCCATCGGCGAGAACCACATGGGCGAGATCACCTATAAGGTGGACTACCTGACGCTCGCTCCCGGCGCGCCGAACTCAGTGCTGGGCCATGCGATTGTGGTGCATGAGAAGGCCGACGACATGAAGACCGATCCCACAGGCAATGCCGGGAACCGCATCGCCTGCGGCGTGATCACCGCGCAGTAGGCGGGTATATCCGTGTAGATATTTACCGGCGTATCTGCTGCGCCGAAATGCGAAGGCTGTCAGCAATACTTAACTTAGAGCGTGTGCCTTCGCGGGCCATTTGAATTTTTCGCCACAAGGAACTGGCGTGCGGCTCGCGCCGTAGTCTTCTGAAGAGCTTTCTTGTGGGGCAACGAACGCAACTGTTACATCGCCAGGCGGCGCGTAGACTTGATACGCCCAGAATTGTGCGAGACGAGAGGGACTGAAATCATGGCGACGTGGAGATGGGTAGGCCCGGCTGCGGCAGGACTGGTTTTAGCAGCGGCGGGAGCGTTTGGGCAGGCGGCGAAGACGTTCGACGTGGCGACGGTGAAGCTGTCGCCGCCTCTGGATGTGCAGAAGCTTGCGGCGCAGATGCGGGCGGGACAGATGCCGAACTTCGGGGCGCATCTCGATGGCCTGCGTGCGGAATACAACTACATGACCATGCAGCAACTGCTGGTCTATGCCTACGATGTGAAGCCGTATCAGATCGTAGGGCCGGAGTGGCTGACCACGGAGCACTACGACATCGTGGCGCGGCTGCCGGAAGGGTCCACGAAGAACGATGCGCCGGCGATGCTGAAGGCGCTGCTGGCGGACCGCTTCAAGCTGACCGCGCACATGGAAGACCGCGATCTGGCGGTGTATGCGCTGGTGGTGGGCAAGGACGGACCAAAGCTGAAAGACTCGCCGGAGCCGCCGCCGATCGATGAGAGCGCGCCGCTGAAGCCGGGCGAGACGAAGATGGACCTGCCCGACGGTCCAGCGATCATCACCGGCACGCCGCAGGCCGGCCAGGCCACCGTAAACATGGGAACGCGCGGCGTGTTTACGGAGAAGATCAATACGCAGACACAAGCGCTGGCGATCGACGGCAAAGGCGTGGCGATGCCCGGCTTTGTCGACATGGTGAACCAGATCATGCAGATCGGCGGGCCGGGCTCGAAGCTGGTAGTGGACCACACGGGATTGAAGGGGCACTACGAGGTTGCGCTGCAGCTCTCGCTAACAGACCTGATCGCTGCGGCGCGGCGAAGCGGCTTTGACGTACCGGCTGGGCCCGGGGGTGCGGGCGGTCCGGGCGCTGCGAGCGCCGAGGCTGAAGCTTCCGATCCGGGCGGTGGGGGCGGGTCGACGGTGACGCATTCGCTGGAGGTGCTGGGGCTGAAGCTGGAGAACGCGAAAGCGCCTGTGAACCAGCTGATCGTCGACCATGCGGAGAAGACGCCGGCGGAGAACTGAGAAAAGCAGTTCTCAGTTGGTCGTTCTCAGTCGTCAGTTGAGCTCGTGGTAGGCTGGTCGCGAATTTGAGGAGCAGCTTATGAGAGAGCGCGTTCTTCTGCCGGTCTTACTTGGGGTCGCGGTGGGATTCGCCCCTCAGTACTGCAGCGCTCAGGCGAGTCCCCATGCAGCGGCCGCTGGTGCGACTGCGGCCTACGTACCGACAATGACCTTTGATGTGGCGTCCGTACACGAGACGCCTCAGGCGAACTCGTACACGGTGATGGCGACGGACGAGCCGCACACGAGCATGATGCGGCTACAGAATTTTGCGATGTACAACCTGCTCTCGGCCGCATATGGCTTGCAGAGCTATCAGATCGTGAACCTGCCGAACTGGCCGCCACCGGCGATGTTCACGATCGTGGCGAAGTCGGATGCGGAGACGGATGCAAAGCTGGCGAAGTTGAGCAAAGAGGATGCGGAGCTGGAGAAGCAGCACGCGCTGCAGGTTCTGCTGGCGGACCGGTTCAAACTGAAGGTGCATTGGGAGACGCGCGAGGGCGATGTCTTCAACCTGGCCGTGGCAAAAGGCGGGTCGAAGATGCTGCCCGCGGGATCGATGCAACCGACGGAAGCTGAAAAGAAGTGGATGGGCGGGGATGTGGGAGACATGAAGCTGCTTCCGCTCCACCAGCAGAACCACGGTCGCGGGTACGAGTTTATCGGGCATTCGTGCCCGATGGAGATGCTGGTTCAAACCCTGGCTGGGCAGTTTGGACGGCCGGTGATCGACAAAACGGACCTGGCAGGCAAGTACGATTTTCTGCTGATGTATCGGGGCAGATGGGACAGCGACCGAGACGGGGCCGACACCGATCCGACGCTGCCGCTCGATTCTGCACTCAAAGAGCAGCTTGGATTGCAGGTGGAGAAGGCCAAAGGCCCGATCCAGGTGCTGGTGATCGACCACGTGGAAAAGCCGACGCAGAATTAGCTGGAACCGACCGGGAACGGCCTGCGTACAGGCTCTCCATGAGCGTTTTGCAGATGGCAATGCCGGTTGCCGGTTTCCTGCCGAAAGATGCGCGGCCCAACAAGGCGGCCAGATCAGGCGCTGTCCGGCGCGCGGCACAGGCGGTCATGCCCATTCGCCGGGAGCGCGGGGATTCTGCCCCTGCGAAGCCCACCCGCGATACACTTCTGCCACCGGCAATCGTCCCAGTTCGCACCCCTGCGAAGGCAGGCGCACAGGCTGGGGCACACGCGGGCGCAATAGGCCGGAAAGAGGCGATGTTGCAGCGCACGGCGGAACAGCAAGCCACAGAAGAGGCGCTCGGCCGGCTGGTACGCCAGTGCATGGCGGGAGACCAGCACGCGTGGCAGCAGCTGGTGACGACACAACATCGGCGAATTTACGCCATCTGCTACCGGTTTACGGGATCGGCGAGCGATGCCGAAGACCTGACGCAGGACGTTTTCCTCAAGCTGTATCGCAATCTGGGGAGCTTCGACACGCATAAAGGCAGCTTCCAGACGTGGATTACGACGCTGGCGCGCAACCTGCTCGTCGACCACTTCCGAAGGACGCGGCAAGATCGCGTAACGGATTCGCTGGATGTGACGTTCGACGGCGAGGCGGCCAGCCCGACCTTGGCAGACCGACTTGCTGATACTCGGCCGACCCAAGAGGCGCATGCCTCGGGACTGGAGCTGCGCGCAAAGATTCAGCACGCGTTAAGCCAGCTTTCGCCAGAATTGCGGGAGGCGGTGGTCTTTCGCGACCTGGAGGATATGGATTACAAGGAGATAGCGCAGGTGCTGCGCATTCCCGAGGGGACTGTGAAGAGCCGCATCAGCCGGGGGCGCGGGGAACTGGCAAGGATTCTGCAACGTATAGAAGGGCAGGTGGTGTAGGTGACAGACGTTCGCCAATTCGGAGACCTCAGGGCGCATAACCTGGATTGCGGCCGCTGCGAGGCAATGCTGGCCGATGCGGTCGATGGCGCGCTGTCACAGGAGGAGCAGGCGTTCTTCGATGCTCACGTGGGCGAGTGCAGCCCCTGCGAGCAACTGCTGGCTGAGGCGCGTCGCGGCGCAGCGTGGCTGGAAATGCTGCGCACACCTGCGCCTGAGCCGGCGCCTGCGCTGCTGGAAAAGATTCTGGCCCAGACCTCCGGTGGGATTCATGCCATGCCGTTCGCGCATTCCGCGCCTGCGATGGCGCCCGGCTACACGAATGTGCTTCCCTTTCCGCGGCGCGCGGCCGCCGCATTGCGCGCGACAGGTTTGGGCAGAGTCGCCTTCGAACCCCGGCTTGCCATGACGGCGGCAATGGCATTCTTTTCGATCGCGCTCACGCTGGATCTGATGGGCGTAAACCCACTGGATGTGCGCGCGGGAGACTTGAGCCCATCCGCATTGCATCGCTCCTTCGCGCAGCTTGGCGCGCGGGCGGCGCAGTACTACGATGGCCTGCGCGTTGTCTATGAGCTGGAGTCGCGCGTTCACGATTTTGAGAATGTGCAGCAGGATGCGCGCGATGCTACGCAGCCCGCGGAGAGCCAGCCGGCGCAGCCGTCGGGTGGAAATCAACCGCAGTCCGCGCCCGAACAGCAGGATGACAGCACGCCACAAGCCACTCCGCAGGGAGCGCCGGAGGGCCAGCAGCAAGAGCAGCCCAATGGCAAGTCGCAACTGGAACCGGCTGCGCCGCGGTCCGTTCCAGTAAACAATTTGAGCCGTGGGGAGAGCGGCAAAGGCAGCAGCGGCATCATCGCAGCATTTCCACGCAGTACGAAGGCGAATCGTCCAGCGATTTCAGACGCTGCGCTGGATGAGGCGATCGAGCAATACTTCGGCGGAATGTCATCCGCGGTTTATACTGGCCCGCTTCCAGAGCACACGGACCACGAGCGACATGGAAGCCGAGAAAGGAAGGCCGCATGAACTGCGCCAATCATCCCGATCGCGAGCGCGTGGCTTTCTGCCAGAATTGCGGCAAGCCGCTGTGCGAGGAGTGCAAACGCACCATCGGCAGCTCGGTGTTCTGCGAACCCTGCTTTGCGGGGCGAAGCGCCGGCACGCCCCCTCCGCCCGGCGGATTTCCGGGCTATACCGCTCCTCCTGCGGGCTATGCGCCGGGCGTTCCGCGCCGCCATCCTGAGCCGGTTGTGGCCGCGCTGCTGGGCTTCATCCCGGGCGTGGGCGCGATGTACAACGAGCAATACGCGAAGGGCATCGTCCACCTGATCGTGTTCGCGATTCTCGTCTCGCTGGCCAACACCAGCGATGTCTTCGGCTGGTTTGTCGCGGGTTGGGAATTTTACATGGCGTTTGAGGCATATCACACCGCGCGCGCGCGCCGCGATGGGACGCAGCTTCCCAATCCCTTCGGCCTGAACGATCTTGGCGAACGGATGGGCTTCGGCAGGGCATGGCCCGGCGCACATACGCCATACGGGGGCAGTAGTGTGCCGCCCTACGATCCCGCGGCGGGACAGACTCCTCCGCAAGGAGGGCCGGGCGCACAGACATGGACAGCGCCCGGCGGGACGTACTTCCATCAGGGCTCCGACGGTTCGCAGACGTATTCCGCGCCGGGTGCGCACTACCATCGCGGCGCGGATGGCACGCAGACGTATGGAGCGCCTCCAGCATCGCAGTGGGGCGCGCCTGCGGATGTTCCGCCTGTGCCACCAGTGCCTCCGATGCCCGGTTTTTCGGACGCGAGCGCGCCACACCATCGCACCATTCCGACCGGCGCGCTGTGGCTGATCGGCCTCGGCGTTCTTTTCCTCATCGGGCACGAACCTGTTTTCCGCGCCTTTCACGGACGGTTCTTCGGGCCTCTGCTGATGATCGGCATTGGCGTGTGGATGTTCGTGCGACGCATGACCGAGAGCGGCCACAGCCTCGAGAACGATGGAACAGACCATTACCGCTGGCGGCTGGCGCACGCGCTCAACGGTGCGGCTTGGGTCATCCTGTTCGGCGTGATCTGGATGCTCGACTCGCTGGGAGTACTGACCTGGTCGCACAGCTGGCCGATCTACATGATCGGGGCCGGCGTGCTGATGATCTTCCGGCGCACGCTTTTCTCGCCCGGGTATGCGCCGATGCCGCCTTACGGCAGCGCGCCGGTTACTCCGCCTGCAGGAACCGCCTCTGCTGCGACCACTACGGCGATCGTGCCGGCGGATCCGGCACTGAGCGGGTTCACGCGCAGCGATGCGGAGCATGGCGATTCCGGCCGCGAGGAAGGGAGATAGATCGATGGACACGACACCTCCTGGCTGGGCACCGCCGAACCCGCCGCCGCCCGGTCCGCCCCCGGGATACGATCCCCGCGATCGGCGACGCTACTATCGGGACCAGGCACGCGCCCAGCGAGCAGCATGGAAAGCGCAGCGCATGCAATGGCGCTGGCAGATGCGCGGTATGCGGCGCGCTTCCGTCGTCGGCCCGCTGCTGCTGATCGGCGCCGGCATCGTCTTTCTGCTGATCCAGACCGGACGCATCGATCGCTCCGACTTTTTCGTTTCGTATGCGCACTGGTGGCCGCTGGTGCTGGTGGGGGCGGGCCTTATCGTGCTCGCCGAGTGGGGGCTCGATCAGTTCCACATGCGCGACCCGCAACGGCCGCAGTACCGCCGCTCCATCGGATTCGGCGTGGTGATGCTGCTGCTCTTCTTCGCCTTCGTCGGCATCCTTGCGGACACCGGCATGGCGTTTCACCATCCGCAGGGCATCTTCATGCGGGGACTTAACATCAACGCAGACTCATGGGACGAACTCTTCGGCGACAAACATGAGTTCGATCAGACGCTCGATCTTCCCCTGCCCAGCAGCGGTTCGGTGACCATCGTGAACCCGCATGGCGACGTGAATGTCGCGGGAACCAGTGAAGACGGCCGCATCCATATCGCCGAACATAAGACGATCTATGCCGGCTCGGATTCCGATGCCGAAGATCGCGCGAAGAAACTCGCGCCGCAGACCACAACCGAAGGTGCCGATACTCGCATCGTTCTCGCTTCGCTTGACGGCGCCCACGCCGACCTGACGATCACCGTGCCCGCGGAGGCCGCCGCTACCATTAACGCGAATCGCGGCGCGATCCACATCTCGTCCATCAAGGCAGCGGTGACAGTGACTGCGAACCACGGCGATATTGAGCTGGCGGCGATCAGCGGGCCGGTGACAGCACACATGAACAGCGCCGGCTCGTCGCTTACGGCACGCTCACTGGACCAGGGAATTTCGGTGCAGGGACACGCGGATGAGATACGGCTGACCGATATTACCGGGCCCGTCGCCATCAACGGCGAGGTCTTCGGCGATACCCATATGGAGCGTGTCAACGGCGCGGTGCATTTCCATACCAGCCGTACGGATGTGCAACTGGCGCGGCTGGATGGGGACGCGCAGGTTGGCGGCTCCGGCATCTCCGTCGATCAGGCGCAGGGCCCGGCGATCGTCAATACCAGCCGGCGAAACGTCAGCCTTGATCGACTTGCCGGTGATATCGCCGTCACAAACAGCTGGGGAAGCGTCGAAGTGATCGCCGCACCGCCCTTGGGCAATGTCACCATCGAAGACCGCAATGGCTCCGTAAGAACCACGCTGCCGGAGCATGCCGGCTTCGCCGTGCAGGCGACGACCACCAACGGGAACATCGATACGAACCTGCAGTTCGCCTCGGGCAATGAAACCCCGGTTGAGGTTGCGGGTCACCGTAACCAGAAGATGCTGACCGGCACAGTAGGCAATTCACAGGACAGCCCGACGATCCATATCACCACCGCCAACGGCGACATCTCGGTAATGAAGGGCGATGTTCAACCGCTGACACCTCCCGGAACAGCCGCGAAGATCACAATGGCCGCGCCGGCCTCCGCCAGTGCACGCAAGCCGCCGAAGGCGGCCAAAGCGAAAACTCCGGCGGCGCCCGAGCCGCCTGCAGCACCGAATTTCTAAGGTTCAGTGCTTCGTTGAGGACATGCGTGCCCTGGCAGCGGCCTTCGCTGCCGCTCCGGCATTCGGGCCGGGCACGCCGGTTGTGCGCAGATACGCGGCCGCGGCGGTTAGGCGCACAGGATTTTTGGGATCGACGAACAGCCCATAGACCGCCATGGACGTGGCGTAGTCGCGATAGTCGACCAGGCCTTTGGCGGCAGCGGCGCGCACAGTTGGGTCCTTGTCTTCGAGCGCAGAAAGCAGTTCCTGGTGAATGGGCTGCGTATGCTCCTGCGCGATCGCTTCGATTGCAGAGGCCCGCGCCAGATCGCCTCCGCTCTGGTGGATAAAGTTGAAGGCCGCAATGCCGAAGCCGAACGGTCCCAGCAGCATCGACGCGCCCTGCATTGCGCCGAGCTTCGCCAGCTTGCCCGGCTGATGCAGATCTTTGTCGATCTTGTGCGCGGTACCGTGAACCATCGTGGGATGTGTAGTCCGGTCGCCGTCGGCCACAGCGATCAGAATGTCCTCGCCAGAACGGTCGTTCATCTTCCACAGCGTCATCGCCGCGGTGAACACCACCTGGGGCTCTTTATCGTCCAGCAGGGTGCGCAGCGGAGTAGTCAAATTGCGGTCGCCCGACTGGCCTGCAGCCAGAGCCGCCGCGGTGCGCACGTCAACATCGGAGTCCTGCATTGCGGCCTCAATCAGCTTCGCCGAGTGCGGCGTGCGCAACATGCCCAGCGCGGCGAGCGCCTGAATGCGGGTCTGGGGGCGTTTTCCGTCGGCCGCCGCATCGGTCAGCATCGTCCAGGCGCTGTCTGCCCGCTGCGCCGCGGTTGTGTGCGCGGGCAGGGTCCCCGCAGGCATATCGCTTTCACCGGCGACGGTTGCGTCTGGATTTTGAGGAGAAGCTTCCTGAGCCTTTTGCGGAGCGCCTTTTGCGCCCGGCTCCTGCGCGGGAGTGTTCTTACCGGAATCCTGCGCTTTACTGCTCGTATCCGAAGCTTTCGCCGCAGTGTTCTGCGCGTTTGCGGACTCCACGCTCATCACGGGCGCGCACAGGCTTGCGATGCAGAACACAATCGCGACCAGTATCCATCGCGCGCCGCTCCTGCTGTGTCCTCTCTCTTCCGATCCGTTCATCGTCCTCTCCGTGCATTCGTCTGGGGCCGAATCCATGAGATGCAGAATCCGGCGACAGAATCTATATTCAGAGAACCTTTGATTTGTATACAAATAAGTATTCGCAAGTTGGAGCGGCGCATGCGCTGCAATCCGGATGTATGGAAAGGTGAGATCTACCCATGAGGAAGCCCTATTCGCGCCGGTCAGCGATAAAGCTTGGCGCCGCAACCGCTGCCGTCCTGTTCCAGCACCGCTTCTCAGCCGCGGAGGTGGCTTCGGCTTCCGCGACCGGTGCCGCGCCGGGCGCAATCTCGGAACAGCCCGTTGGAATGGAACTGACGATCACCCGGGTGACCGACGCCACCCTGCGGATCTCAATCGCTGCCGTGGGCGAAGTGCTGGACAAGTACTACGATGACGGCGCGATTGCAGCGCGCAAGTTTGCCGCACCGATGCTGAAGCAACGGACGGACGCAGCGGCACAGCAGGTTCCCTGGGGAAGACACACCGTCGAGATCGCGGTGCAGCCATTGCGTGTTTCGGTGAAGAACGGACGGGGCGCGGCAATTCAGGAGTTGACCTTCCAGCCAGATCGCAACCAGATAACCTTCGGCTACGGCAATGCGCCGGTGTATGGCCTGGGACCGGGCGCGCATCCGCTCGATCGCCGTGGGGCGCCTCGCGACATGATGCGCAACGGCGCAGGCGAAAATCTCCGCATCTTCGGCGCGCGGAATCCGATTCCCTGGCTGATGGGCAAGGGCTGGGGACTGTTCATCCATGAGCCGGGCGGACAGTTCGATTTGAGCGGCGAGGCCGGCATCTTCCATCCCAGCGACGGCGCGCGCGGACAGGATCTTTATCTCTCGATCGCCGACACGCCTGCGGAATTGCTGCGGCAGTACGCCGAGATCACGGGCTATCCGCACCTGCCGGCCAAGTGGGCGCTGGGGTTCCAGCAGTCGCACCGGACGCTGGACAGCCGCGAGCAGGTGATCGAGGAAGCAAAGACCTTTCGCGAAAAGAAACTACCCTGCGACACCGTCATCTATCTGGGCACCGGCTTCTGCCCATCGGGCTGGAACACGGGACACGGATCGTTTGTGTTCAACAAGGGCGTCTTTCCCGATCCAGCAGCGATGATCCGCGAGTTCCACGACCTGCACTTCAACGTAGTGCTCCATGTGGTCAATCCGCCGGAGAACCTCCACGGGCGCGCGAGCGACAACGGAAGTGCGGCGACCGATCCAAGCGACGCCGCAGACTATTGGCAGCAGCATGTTCCGCTCGTGAAGCTCGGGGTGGATGGATGGTGGCCGGACGAAGGTGACATCCTGCCGACGGCGTCGCGCCTCGTGCGCAACCGCATGTACTGGGAGGGCGGGCGGATGACGACCCCGGGCAAGCGGCCCTTCGCGCTGCACCGCAACTGCTATGCCGGCATCCAGCGCTGGGGATGGCTGTGGTCCGGCGATACCGAATCGCGTTGGAAGACTTTGGAGACGCAGATCGCGGAGGGCATCCAGGCGGGTTTGAGCGGCGTGCCGTACTGGGGTACGGACATCGGCGGCTTTGTGCCGACGAGCGAATTCACCGCGGAGCTGTTCGTGCGCTGGTTCCAGTTCGGCTCATTTTGCCCGTCATTCCGCTGCCATGGACGGACCTGGCAACTGCGCCGTCCGTGGGGATGGGACACCGGCAGCTATGGACCGAGCGAGATGGGCCCCAGAGCAGAATCATTTTTGCCGAAGCCGGAGGACCTGCATAACACGGCGGTCGAGCCGATCTGCCGGAAATTCCTCAACACGCGCTATCAACTGTTGCCGTATCTCTACTCCTCCGCGTGGGAGACGCACACCACAGGTATTCCGCTGATCCGTAGCCTGGGCCTGGCGTTTCCGGACGATGCGACGGCATGGTCGACCGTGGATGCGTATCTGTGGGGGGCGAATCTGCTGGTCGCGCCGGTGTTTGAGAAAGGCGCGACCGAGCGCAAGGTGTACCTGCCGGAAGGCGGATGGTATGACTACTGGACCGGTGCTCGCGTGGATGGCGGCAACACGGTCACGCACGCTGCGCCGCTCGATACTCTGCCGCTCTTTGTTCGGGCCGGCTCGATCCTGCCGACGGGCCCGGTGAAGCAGTATGCGACGGAGCCTTCCAGTGAGAAGACACGGCTGACGGTCTACCCCGGAGCCGATGGCCAATTCCAGCTTTACGACGACGACGGGCTGAGCTTCGCGTATGAACATGGCGCATACCGGCTGGTGGACCTGCGCTGGGAGGATGGGGAGCGGACGCTGCATTATCGGCTGGGGCAGAACGGTACGCTTCCCGCCCAAGAGCTTGAGGTGTCCGTGCTGGGGGGCGAGGCGAAACGAATCATGCCGCAGCGCGCGGAACGAACCGTCAAGTTGTAGCGCTGGACGAGTTTGCTGACCCTTTAGGGCTTTCCGTTCTCCCGCGCAGCGCGTGACGATCCCACAAAGATGGGACAGAGGCCAAGGCGCGCGGCCGATACAATCCATGCAGTTGCGGTCGTCTTTCTGGAGCACTCGACCATGCGTATGGAACAGCCTTCACGCCATCAATGCCTGATCTATGACGGAGCGCCCTCGCGCCACCTGCCCATGCTTGCCCGCGTCATGCGGCAAAAGCTGAATCAGGGCTACCGCTGCATGTTCCTGGACAGCGCACCGATGGTGGTGGGCATGAGATCGTATCTCGCTGCCGCGGGTGTTGACGTGATCGCCGACGTAGCGAGCGGCCGCCTGATAATGTCCTCGGAACGCAACTACCTGATCGGCGGAAGGCGATTCGACGTGGATCGCATGCTGGGGGCGATCGCCGACGCTGTGCAGTCGGCGCTGGGCGGCGGGTTCGAGGGCCTGTGGGCATCCGGAAATATCGGCTGGGAGCTTGGACCCGAGCGCGATTTTTCGCAGCTGCTCGAGTATGAGTGGCAGCTGGATGGCTTTATCCGCGAGAACCCGGGATTGCAGGGCATATGCCAGTATCATCGCGACACGCTGCCGGCCGAGGCCGTGACCGATGGGCTGTTGAGCCACGCGTCGCTGGTGGTGGACGAGGCCCGATCGCTGATCAACCCGCACCTTTGCGCCCGGGAAGCGTTTCGTAAGGATTCCCGGGACAATCCGAACTTCGAGCCATTCGTGCAGGGTCTCTGCCGCATGATGCCTGAAGTTCCCGAAGCTATGCTCGTCGCCGCCGGCGACTGACGAAAATCTCAGCCCGTGATTGACGGCTCACACGGCTTCGATGTTTGCGCGACGGGAGATCGCCGTCGAATGCGCTTCGCGCAGCGGGGCCTCGTCGCGTATTTCCGATGAATGCTTGTCCGGAGCGGGGATTCGACTCGACTGGCGGATTGGATACAACAATGTATACTTGTCCACGCTCAATTGACACCTTCTCAGGAGTCCCTTCATGTCTCTCGCCATGCGAACCGCCCTGCGTTCCGCCGGAATTGCAACACTGTCCGCTGTTTGTCTGACTGCCACGGCTTACGCGCAAGGAACGTTGGCGGACTACCAGCGTGCCCACGATCTGCGCGCGAAATCCCGCGATCTGGTGGTAGGCACGCCCGGCCCGGCGGAGTGGATCGGAGAGACGAATCACTTCTGGTACACGAAGACCGTGAAGGGCGGAACAGAATTCGTCCTTGTGGATGCCGATGCGGGCACCAAAAAGCCGGCGTTCGATCAGGAGAAGCTGGCGGCGGGAATCTCCAAGGCGACTGGCCACGCGTACACCGCGCTCAAGCTTCCCTTCGCTCCGCAGGAGGGTCGTCCGGGCGCGGCAGCGCGGCAGAATCCGAACGCGGCCCCGACAACGGCGCCGCTGACGTTCGTCGATGACGAGAAATCGATTCAGTTCGGTGTGAACGGATCGATGTACAAGTGCGGCCTTGCCGACTATGCCTGCACGAAGACCGGACCGATTGCAGGCGCGGCAGGGCGAGGACGCAGAGGCGGCGCAGCACCTGAAGCTGACGATGACGATCAGGTCGGCCCCGAAGGCCCGAATGAAGACCCCGTCGATGGGCTTGCCTATGAGCCTCCAGCGCCGCAGGATGGCGACGAAGGCCGCTTCTCGGCGCAGCCGCGCAGTTGCGCGCCTTCGCCGGAGCCGCAGCAGTTGCGGCAGTTCGCGCGACCGGTTGCGCGTGCCGGTGTTGGTTCACAAGTGCTGGGCCAGTTGCCGCCGGAGCCGCAGCAGGTCTGCTCGTCGTTTGACGGCAAGTACGATGCCTTCATCCAGAACTTCAATGTGTATCTGAAGCCCAAGAGCAGCAAGGAGCCGGCGTTCCCCATCAGCTTCGACGGCACGGAGAACAACTACTATTCCCTGCGCACCATCGCGTGGTCGCCGGATTCGACAAAGCTGGTCGCATATCACACGCGTCCTGGCTTCGACCGCCTGGTTACGCTGATTGAGTCGTCGCCTGCGGACCAGGAGCAGCCGGAGACAACGACCATCCATTACACGAAACCCGGCGACCCGGTGGACATCGCGTATCCGGTGCTCTTGGATGTTGCCAGCAAGCAGGGCACGCAGATCGATACCGCGCTCTTTCCCAATCCATTCTCGATCAGCCCGCCGGTGTGGTGGAAGGACAGCCGCGCCTTCACCTTTGAATACAATCAGCGCGGGCACCAGGCCTATCGCGTGATCGAAGTGAATGCGCAGACTGCGAAGCCTCGCGCGCTGATCGACGAAGAGACGAAGACCTTTTTTTATTACAACTCGCTTGGCCCGGGGCTGTCCGCAGGCCGCAGATACCGGCATGACATCAACGACGGCAAAGAGATCATCTGGGCCTCGGAGCGAGATGGATGGGAGCACCTTTATCTCTACGACGGCACGACCGGCCAGGTGAAGAACCAGATCACCAAAGGCAACTGGCTGGTCCGCGAAGTGCAGTACGTGGACGATGCCAATCGCCAGATTTACTTTTACGCCGGCGGCATGGTGCCCGGACAGGACCCCTACTTCACCCAGCTCTATCGCATCAACTTCGATGGAACGGGCCTGACGAAGTTTACGGATGCGGACGGCACGCACACCGTCACCTTCTCGCACGACCGCAAATACTACGTGGATACGTGGCAGCGTGTCGATCTGCCGCCGGTCGCGCAGTTGCGCCGCACGGCGGACCAGAAGGTCGTAACGGACCTCGACAAGGGAGAAATGACGGCGCTCCTCGCGGCGGGTTTCCGGCCGCCTGAGGTCTTTGTCGCCAAGGGGCGCGACGGCGTGACGGACATCTGGGGCACGATTACGCGGCCGATGCATCTCGACCCATCGAAGAAGTATCCGGTGATTGAGAACATCTACGCCGGGCCGCAGGGCTCGTTTGTGCCGAAGACATTCAGCGCGCTTTCGGCAGACCAGGCGCTGGCGGAGCTGGGCTTCATCGTCGTCCACATCGACGGCATGGGCACCAGCAATCGCTCGAAGGCTTTCCACGATGTCGCGTTCAAGAACATCGCGGACGCCGGCTTCCCGGACCGCATCCTGTGGCACAAGGCGGTCGCGGCGAAGTATCCGTACTACGACATCACGCGCGTGGGCATCTTCGGCACCTCCGCCGGCGGGCAGAATGCGCTGGGCGCGCTGCTGTTCCATCCGGAGTTCTACAAAGTCTCTGTCAGCAATAGCGGCTGCCACGACAACCGCATGGACAAGATGTGGTGGAACGAGCAGTGGATGAGCTGGCCCATCGGCCCGCAGTATGCCGCCTCATCGAACGTCGACAACGCCTATCGGCTGCAGGGCAAGCTGCTGCTGATCGCGGGCGAGATGGACACCAATGTCGATCCGTCATCGACGCTGCAGGTAGTGAACGCACTGGTGAAGGCGCACAAGCATTTCGACATGCTCTATATCCCGGGCCAGAACCATGGTGTGGGGATTCTTGCCAATGAGCACTATCGCGATGACTACTTCGTTCACAATCTGCTGGGCGTTGAGCCGCCGGACTGGAACAAAGTTTCGCTGCCTTCTGACGACGAAAAGGAAAATTGAGGAGCCTCCCATGAACTTCGCAAAACTGACCGGCTGCGTAGCCGCGATGACGTTCGCTGTGGTTGCAGCGCAGGCCCAGTACCGGCAGGAACCTGGCCACTCCCTCGGCACTGTCACGAAGATGGGCAACCTCATCGTGCTGACGATGGAGCCGGACGCGTTGGGGAAGGCGAACCTGTTCGACCTGCAGCACCGCACACTGCACTTCACGCCGGACGGCGCAGGCTATCGCGTGGAGGTGCAGAAGGAGCAGTGGGATTCGGACTTCGGCCCGGAGATGCAGGGCAGCGAAGCGACGACAAAGAACTTCGCGTTTCCGTTCTCCGGCAAGACGTGGAGCGAGTTCTCCGTCGGCATGACCGGCTCCATCACGTTCGGTCCGCGTCTGGGAGCAGCGCCGCGTCCGCCGTCAGTCGTCGATGCGCGCGGCACCGGCGGCCTTTCCGTGGATCGGTTTGCGGAGCTGGCGCAGTCCGGCCCGCAATTCGTCAATGAAGGTGCGGCGATCAGCGTCTTCTTCAAACCGCGCCTCAGCGGCAAGCGCTACCTGAAAGAAGACGCCGACCGCACTGTGATCACGTGGAGCCTGACGGAACCCGTCGGGGGCATTCAGGACATGACATGGACACCGACGACCAATCGCTTTCAGGCTGTGCTGCATAAGGACGGCGCGATCGATCTGAACTACGACGAGGTCCACGCGGAGGATGGCATCGTCGGCGTGTATCCACTGGTTACGCAGGGCGTGGAGAAGGAGATCGGCAGCATCCAGGTGGAAGGAAAAGCGGCCGGCGAGACCGCAGCAACACCGGCGCATCTCGACATCAGGGGCGTGAAGGTCGCATCCGTCGATGGCCTGTTCCTGAAGATCACGCTTCAGACGCGCGGACCGGTGCTGGCAGAGAACGATCCCGCGCTGCAGGGCGTCGCGTATCGAATCTGCATCGACAAAGCGAGGCCGGCCGCGGGCTGCACGGCAAGCAATGAGATCGTCTGGACGGTCCAGGCAGGCGGCGGCCGCGGGCGAGGGGGCTTCGGTGGCGCGCCGCGGTACAGCGCCTTCGGCAACGGCGCATCTTCTGCGGTGAAAGCAGGCGGAGATACCATCTCGCTCCAGGGAACGCTACCGGACGGCTATAAGTCCGGCGACACGCTCTATGTCTCAGCGGCAGTGCAGAAAACAGAGATGGCGGCCGCCGCCCCGGGTGCGCAGGCGAATGCGGCTCGCGGTCCGCGGCCGACCGGCACGCCCAACACGGTAGATCAGGTTGCGCCGCATGCGATCAAGCTCGCTGGGATCGCCAGCCCGGCAGTCGATTTCTCTTCCATCAAGAAAAGCGACGGGCCGTTCCCGACCGCGTATGAGGTCTTCCACTACATGCGGCCGCCGCGCGCGCAGGACCTCACCTGCTCGGTCATCAAGGCACTGGGCGACAAGTTCGACATGCTGGCCTACTACTCGGACTTCCGCATCGACAATCCCGAGGCCGGCACATCCAGCACCGGCCCACTCGGCGGCGGCCCCGACGGCGGCCAGGTGACCGGCATCGGCGCGAACCAGCGCAACCTGGCCGGCTTCTGCACGCAGGGACGTTTCCAGTGGCAGTTCATTCAGCCCGTGTACATCGGCGCGAACCAGATGCAGGAGTATCCGCCGAGCGACGTGAAGGAAAACAACACGCACAACATCATTGGCTACACGCATCAGCTTGCGGAGCGTACCGCGAACGGCAAGATTCCGCCGTACGACTACGCCATGTCGCAAATTGGACACGAGATGGGGCATCGCTGGTCCGCCTTCGTCTCGGCCAAGGTGGGCAACGAGACCATCGTGCTTGGGCCTACCCACTGGGCGCGCGGGCTGCAGGCGCCGGCGCCGTTCCCGTACCAGCGGCCGACCGAGGCCTCCGCGATGGGGGGCGGAGTGTGGCAGGACAACTTCGACGGCACGTTCACGCAGCTCGACGACGACTACTATGTTCCGGCGACGGGTTACTCGTATCTCGATCTCTATCTAATGGGGCTGATCTCTCCCGCCGAGGTGCCGGATTTCTTTATCCTGCGCAATCTGCAGCCGCAGGGCCGCGATGCCAACGGCCATCCGATCTTCAAGGCCGATCGCACCAAGATCACCATCAACGACGTGATTGCGGTCGAAGGCCCGCGCACGCCCGATGTCGATCATTCGCAGAAAAACTTCAACACCGGCATGGTGCTGGTCGTCGAGCATGGCAAAGTGCCGAGCCAGAAGCTGATCGACGCCGTCAATGGCATCAGCGCGCGCTGGATCGATTACTGGACTACGGTTACCGGCCATCGCGCCACAATGACGGTCAAACCGAACTGAGTTCCCCATGATGCCAGGTCGCAAGCTCGCGGTCGCACTGCTGTCATCTTCGCTGTCCGTTGCAGCTGTGGCCGCGGCCGGGCAGACTGCGCCCGCTCCTGTTGCGTCTGCGGCTCGTCAGGAGGGCGATCCGATCCTCGGCGGCTATGGCCCGTATCGCGCGAACAACGACCTGCTGCACTACAACCTGCATCTGCGTGTCGATGTAGCGAAGAAATTCATCAGCGGGATGAACGCCATTCAGTTCCGCATGCTGGAGGACGGCACCCGCATCCAGATTGATCTACTGCCGTCATTCAGTATCGACGGCATTTTTCTCGAGAACTCCCACGGCAAGACAACCAAGCTTACCTACAGCCGTGTTGGCGGCCGCTCGATTTACATTGACTTTCCGCACACGTTGAAGAAGCGCAGCGTCTACACCATCGACTTCCACTACTCCGGCAATCCGGTGGAGATGGGCCGCTTCGGCGCGTTCGTCTTTACCAAGGACCCGATGGGGCGCCCGCTGGTGAACACCGCATGTGAGGAGGAGGGTGCGAGCGTCTGGTGGCCGAACAAGGACCAGTGGCGCGATGAAGTCGAATCGATGGACATGAGCATCGAGGCGCCCAGCGATCTGGTCGAGGTCTCGAACGGCCGCTTCCAGGGCAAGAAGGATCTCGGCGACGGCTTCACGCGCTGGGACTGGAAGATTCATTACCCGATCAACAACTACGACGTCTCGCTCAACATCGGCACCTACACGCACTTCAGCGATACCTACAACGGCCTCACGCTCGACTACTTCGTCTTTCCGGAAGACTTGGAGAAGGCGAAGAAGCAGTTCGTGCAGGTGAAGGACATGCTGCACGCATACGAGCGCTTTTTCGGGCCGTACCCGTTTCCGATCGATGGATACAAGCTGGTGCAGGCGCTCTACTCCGGCGTGGAGAACCAGAGCGCCATCACCTACGGCAATCACTTTCAGAATGCCTATCTTGGCCGGCCTAAGACCGGCATCGGCACGTGGTTCGACTTCATCATCGTGCATGAGAGCGCGCATGAGTGGTTCGGCAACAGCATCACCGCGCGCGATCGCGCCGAGGAATGGATCCACGAAGGCTGGGCAAACTATTGCGAAGGCCTTTTCGTTGAGGACAAGTGGAACAAGGCCGACGGCATCATCTACGTGAACACAGGCAAGGAGAACGTGAGAAACCAGGTGCCCGTGATCGCCAAGGAGGGCGTCTACGCCAATCCGCCTGTGGACATGTACAAGAAAGGCGGCCTGTTCCTGAATACGCTGCGCAGTGTCGTGAACAACGATGATGCATGGTTCAAGCTGCTGCACGACTACTACCAGCACTTCAAGTATCAGACCATCACGACAACCGACATGGTCGCGTTCTTCAACTCGCAGACCGGCCAGAACCTGACACCGATCTTCAATCAGTATCTGCGGCACGCGGCGATTCCTGTGCTTGAATTGAAATTCGACGATGCCGCGCACACGGTCAGGTACAAGTGGGACGCAGACGAGCCGGGCTTCGCGATGCCAATCAAAGTGGGCACCAGGGATAACTGGCAGATCATCCAGCCGACGAACACCGATTGGAAGACGCTGTCGACGCCGTTGAGCAAAGAGCAGTTTGAAGTTGCGACGGATTACTACTACATCAACGTGAAGAAGCAGTAGATCGCAAGTTGCTTGCGCCTTTTTCCCGCATCGCTACCAGCTTCCGCGCTCACCGAAGATCTGGATCACGTGGGCGAGCCGCTCCGAGCCTTTCTCCCAGTTAACCTGCAGCCCCATCTCGACGCGCTCGGCGTCGCCTGCCTGAATCGCCTTGATGACTTCCTGATGCTCCGCAACGGAGAGATGCAGGTCCTTGATGATCGAGCTGGCATAGAGCCGCCAGTAGCGTTCTGTCTGCGGCTCGATCGCTTTATGCAGTGCACTCATGCGCGCGCCGGCGCCATACTTAATGATCAGCCGATGGAAGGAGCGATCATTCTCGAATATCTCCCCTGGAGGCGCTTCGCGGTCCTTGGAAATCAACTCCAGCCGGTCGTTCAGCTTCTGCAGATGCGCGCAAAGCTCTTTGCGCTCAGGCGCGGGCAGTAGCGCCACACCACGCCCGGCGATACCTTCCAACCGGCCGATAATAAGGTAGAGTTCGTTGGCGTCTTCCTTGGTCAGTGGCGCGACGATCATACGGGACTTCTTGGCGTTGCGGTGCTCCAGGATGTAACCCTCGCGCTGCAGCCAGTGGATCGCGCCGCGTACCGGAGTACGGCTCATGTTGAGACGTTCGGCGAGTTCGGCTTCAAGGATCCAGGTGCCCGGGGAAAGTTTCCCGTGGACGATGAGTTCGCGAATTTCGCGAAATGCGGTCAGAAGGCTGGTCCCATGTTCCGCCTTCGCACGGGCCGTGCCGATTCGCTCTATCTTCTTCATGGATTGTCCGGTTGCTGTGCGCACGTATCTTCTACTCCACACTGTACTGTACCGGTTTTTGTGCACGATTGCAGTGCAAATCGTGGCTAATCAATGTATCCAAAATCGTCGACAACGAGGTATTATTGCCGCATGACGTGTTGCCGGACGGTCCATGCCATCGACTCCCATACGGAGGGCGAACCAACCCGAGTAGTCATCGCAGGCGGCCCCGATCTCGGCAAGGGAAGCATCGCGGAGCGTTTGCAGCGGTTCAGCCAGGAATTTGACGACTTCCGCTCGGGAGTGATCTGCGAGCCGCGGGGATCTGAAGTCGTCGTAGGAGCGCTGCTGTTGGAACCGGTGCAGCCCGACTCGGCCACTGCCGTTATCTTCTTCAATGACGTGGGTTTCCTCGGCATGTGCGGACACGGAACCATCGGTGTGCTTACGACCCTGGCACACCTCAACCGCATCCAGCCCGGTCTGCACAAAATTGAGACGCCCGTCGGGATCGTCCACGCCACCCTCCACCCGGACGGCAGCGTCACCGTCGAGAACGTTCCCAGCTACCGTTATCGCGCCGGTGTGAAGGTGGATGTTCCGGGCTACGGCGTCTTCAAGGGCGACATCGCATGGGGTGGGAACTGGTTCTTTCTTGCGGAAAACGCGCCCTGCGCCATCGATCCTGGGAATCGTGCCCAGCTGATCGCCGCAGCCACGGCAATCCGCGCTGCCCTGGCCAGCTCCGGCATCACAGGCAAGGATGGCGCGGCCATTGATCATGTTGAGTTTTTCTCCGCGCCGGGGAATAAGGAGAATTCCTCGCGCAACTTTGTGCTCTGCCCGGGCGCATCGTTTGACCGCTCCCCCTGCGGCACCGGGACCAGCGCCAAGATGGCTTGCCTTTACGACGACGGCAAACTCGCGCCGGGCGTCATATGGAAACAGGAAGGCATTCTGGGAACTGTATTTCACGGTTCGGTCCGCGAATCCAACGACGGTCAGGTGAACCCCTCCATTCGCGGACGCGCCTGGGTCACGGGCGAATCGAAGCTCTTGTTCGCAAAGGAAGATCCATTCTCCCAGGGAATCAGGTTTTGAGATGAGGGCCTCCGGCAGCTTCGACATTCTCGTAATCGGCGCGGGGATTGTAGGGAGCGCCATCGCACGGGAGGGCGCACAGCTTGGGTGGCGCGTGGGCGTAGTCGAAGCCGGAACTCCGGCCGGCGGCGCCACCGCAGCCGGGATGGGGCATCTGGTGGTGATGGATGATTCCCCCGCACAGCTTGCATTGACGGCCTATTCCCGCTCCCTGTGGCGCAGCGATGCGGCCAATCTGCCGACTGCGGTGGAATACGAAAGCTGCGGCACGATCTGGGTGGCTGCGGACGATGAAGAGATGGCCGAGGTCGACAGCAGGCAACGCCTCTACGCGCAAACCGGTGTTACCGCGAGTGTGCTCAACCCGGAAGAACTCGCGCGATTGGAACCCAATCTGCGCCCCGGGCTTGCGGGAGGCATGCTGGTTCCCGGCGATGGCGTGGTCTATCCGCCGGCCGCAGCGGGTTTTTACCTCGCCGAGGCACGCCGCATGGGCGCGGAATTGTTCCTCTCCCGAGCGGTAGCTGCGTCTCACGGAGAGGTGCGGTTGAGCGACGGGTCGCGATTGAGCGCGGAACGCATCGTGCTTGCTGTAGGAGCGGAATGCGATCTGCTTCCCGCCCTGCCTGTACAGAAGCGCAAAGGACACCTCGTTATCACGGACCGCTATCCGGGCTTCGTCCGCCATCAACTGGTTGAGCTTGGATATTTGAAGAGCGCGCACAAAATCACTGACGATTCGGTCGCCTTCAACATTCAGCCGCGACAGACGGGACAGCTTCTGCTTGGTTCGTCACGCCAGTATGACAATGACGATCGCGCGATCGATACCGAAATGCTGGCGCGTATGATCCAGCGGGCGGAAGAATACATCCCCGGACTCAGAGGTCTTTCCGTGCTGCGGACATGGACAGGATTCCGCGCCGCCACAGCCGACAAGCTGCCGCTGATCGGGCCGGCCTACGGGCTCTCCGACGACTCCACTCTGTGGCTTGCTGTTGGATTCGAGGGGCTCGGCATTACCAATGCTCCCGGCGCGGCGCGGCTGCTGGTCGATTGCATGCAGGGGCGCGAGTCAGCCATTTCGATCGATCCATACCTGCCCGCGCGGCTGATGGAGCCGGCAAGGCTCGCCCATGCCTGAGACCATTTCGGTGACGATCAATGGCGCGGCACAGCACGTTGCGGCTGGAACCACGGTGGCGGCCGCAATGCTGATCGCCGGCCAGCCCACCCGCGTATCCGTCAGCGGCGAGCGCCGCGCACCGCTGTGCGGCATGGGAATCTGTTTTGAGTGCCGCGCCGTGGTCAACGGCATCGCCCATCGCCGGACCTGCCAGATTCAGTGCGAGCACGGCATGACCGTGGAGACGAACCCATGACCGGCGATACGAACCGCACGGATGTACTGGTCGTTGGCGCCGGCCCTGCAGGTATTGCAGCCGCAACCGCTGCGGCGCGCCATGGCCTCAAGACCATCGTCCTGGACGACAACCCTTCAGCGGGCGGCCAGATTTGGCGTGACGCCATCGCGAATCCGCATGCAAAAAAGGAAGCCGCCAGGGAACGCGCTATTCAATCTCTGCGCGCATCCGGTGCGCAGTTGCTTAGCGGCCGCTCTGTGTTTGCAGCGGATGCAACCGGCGCCGTATGGGCAGCGCGCGAAGGCGGACCGCAGGAAGAGTTTCGTTACCAAAGCCTGATTCTCGCCACCGGCGCGAGAGAGAGATTCCTTCCCTTCCCCGGCTGGACTCTGCCCGGCGTCTTCGGCGCAGGCGGCCTGCAGGCCCTGGTCAAAGGCGGCTATCCCGTCGCGGGTAAGCGCGTGGTAGTAGCGGGTACAGGCCCATTGCTGCTCGCTGTCGCAAAGCATCTTGCTGAAGATGGCGCGAAAGTAGTGCGCATCGTCGAGCAGGCTCCGCTCAAGCGGCTGATGTCCTTCGCCGCATCGCTCGCCACCAATCCCGCGAAGCTTCTGGAAGGCCTGCGCTTTCGGCCAAGAGCGCCGTACAGCACCGGCTGCTGGGTGACCGAGGCGATCGGCGCGACGGAGGGTCAGAAGCTCTCCGCCGTGCGTATCAGCGGCGGCGTAAAGACGTGGTCCGAACCATGCGATCTGCTGGCTGGCGGATACAATCTGGTTCCCAACACAGAAATTGCCGAGCTGCTGCGCTGTGCCTTCCGCGGCAGCTTCGTGCGCGTCGACGACTCGCAGCGCACGTCTGTGCCGCATGTCTTCTGTGTGGGAGAACCCACCGGAATCGCCGGGCTCGATGCGGCGCTTGTGCAGGGCGAGATCGCCGGTCTGGCCTGCGCCGGCAAGAGCGATGCCGCGCTCACTCGCCGCGCGGCTCAAGGGCGAGCCTTCGCCGATCGCCTGGAGAAAGCCTTCGCTCTCCGCGATGAGCTACGTTCTCTTCCGCACGCGGACACCATCGTCTGCCGGTGCGAAGACGTCCCCGCCGGCAAACTTCGCGACCGATTGAGCTGGACGGACGCAAAGTTGCAGACGCGTTGCGGCATGGGTCCATGCCAGGGCCGTGTGTGCGGTCCGGCGATTGAATTTCTGATGCAATGGCGGCCGGTCTCTGTGCGGCAGCCTATCCTTCCTGTCCCGATGCAGGCCTTCTTCCCCGGGACAACCGCAGCCGAATCGGCCGCGCAAACTGAAACTGAATCGATCGAGGAGAGAGTGTGAACTGGTCCGGTGTAATGCCCGCAATGACAACCCCCTTTGACACGTCCATGAATGTGGACCATAAATTTCTCGCGCAGCATGCCGCGTGGCAGCTCGGTAACGGCTGCTCTGGCCTGGTGATGCTCGGTTCGCTCGGCGAGGGCGCAACGCTCGAGCATGACGAGAAGATCGCAATCCTGAAAACCGCCGTGCGCGTCGCAGGCAAGGCGCCTGTCGTCGCCGCCATCTCGTCGCTCTCCACCGCAGGCGCAGTCCAACTCGCCAAAGATGCGGAAGCCGCCGGCTGCTCCGGCCTGATGGTTCTGCCGCCCTATGTCTACACCTCCGACTGGCGCGAGATGAAGCAGCATGTCTCCGCAACCATTGCTGCGACGAAGCTGCCCTGCATGCTCTACAACAACCCCGTCTCCTACAAGACGGACTTCCTGCCGGAGCAGATTGCCGAACTCGCAGGCGAGCGCGCGAACCTGGTATCGGTGAAGGAGTCGAGCGCGGATGTTCGCCGCGTCTCCGCCATCCGCGCACTGGTGGGCGACCGCCTCAAGATTTTTGTCGGCGTCGACGATGTGATCGCCGAAGGCGCCGGGGCTGGAGCAGTCGGCTGGGTCGCCGGCCTCGTCAATGCGTTCCCCGCCGAGTCGGTAAAACTCTTCGAGGACGCGCGCGCCGGCAAAAGCAATGAGGTCGCCGAACTCTATCGCTGGTTCCTGCCGCTGCTGCGCATGGACACCGTGCCGAAGTTCGTCCAGCTTATCAAGTGGGTGCAGGAGAAGGCCGGTGTCGGCTCCGCACGGGTGCGCGCACCGCGTCTCCAGATTGAGGGGGCAGAGCTGAAGGAAGCCACCGCAATCTTCGAGAAGGCCATGGCCTCACGCCCCAAGGTCAAGGAGCGGGCGTTCTCGGAGTTCGCCGGAGCGTAGCGCAAACAAGCGAGCCTCGCAATTTCAGTTGAGCCGGATCAGATAGGGCCGGGCGCTCGGGTCGGGGAGGTGGATAGAATCCATAATCTCCTCGGCCGTCGCCCGGTCCTGATTTTTGGGATCGATGCGGACCCAATGACCGGTGTTTCCGGCGAACTCCGCCACCTTCGCTGACGGATATCGCTGCTTCAGGTCGTTCTTGAGTTGCAGGGCATCGTCCGGATCCACAAAAGCGCCGATCTGGACACACCACTTGCCGGCAACATCGGCGCCGAGAGGAGGCGGCCACGCCTCGATGCGCACCTTCGCAATGCCCGCGCGATACATATCGATCGCCTTCGCCGCGGCCGGGGAGAGATCGAGAATGCGGCCCTCCACGAATGGGCCGTGATCGTTGATGCGCACCAGCACCTGTTCCTGATTGGTGAGATTGGTGACACGCACGATGGTCCCGAGCGGCAATGTGCGGTGGGCGGCGGTCATGGCGTTCGGATCGTAGAGCGTTCCATCGGCAGCCTTGCGGCCGATAAAACCTGGTCCGTACCAGCTTGCGATCCCGGTCTCGCTTGAGATGGGCTCGCCGGCAGGCTGCAGTGGCTCGCCCTCATTCGGCAGGCCAGGGGCGGTTCCCGGAGAAACGTTCGGATTTGTATTGGGCCTTGCAGGCGGCACGTTTGCTGCAGTCTGCTGCCGGGGCATCATCACAGGTGCCGTGGCTGCGGGAGGCACGGCAACCGCCGTCTGCTTATGATGGCAGCCCGTTACGGCGAGCGTGAGCAGCGGAAGCAGAGCGGCCCAGCATAGCCACCGGCGATTGCGGTGTGTGCTCAAGACTGAGGTGCGTCCTTGCTTGCGCGACTGTCGTCCATGCGCTTCGCCAACTTCTCCAGTTCAACGGCAGCGCGGCGCAGCGCGACCGATCCATTGCGCCGTACCTCGGGCACAACTTCATCATTGATATAGGTCACGACGCGGCGCACCTCTTCTTCGCCCCACGCCGCGGCGTCGCGGACGTGTTGTTCCCAATCTCGTTTCGGCTCCTGTGTAGGCATAGAGCAGGCCCCTCTCGTCTTTAAGTATGTAGATGCCGAAAAGGGAGGGCAATCCCGCGCCACACCGAATCGGCGGAGCGGTGCCCCAGTGGTAATCGTGCGCCTTTAACAACTGCAGAAGGTTACCCGACCACTGTCAATCCCTCATCGGGCGAATTTTTCTACACACGAAGTCTTCTCGTCACAGACGGTGTTTGCCGATACAGATAGAGGTGACAGCAATCAATTCCAAGGGCCCACGCATGTCCAGCAAGCCAGCGCTGCGGATGATGACCATTGCAGTCTGCGCGGCGGCCTGCTCGCTGGCGGCGGCCCAGGCTGACCTGTCCATGCAACCGCTGGCATCTCAATCATCTGGGCGCTTGGTTGGGCCGCGTCTTGTGGCCCGCGCCGATGCTCCCGCCCCGCTGGACTTCTCGCCAGCCAGCTTCGCGAACCCGGCAGGCGCGTCGCTGATCTCCTCATCCAGTTCCGCCACCGGGGTCTATTCCTCCGCGCTCCCTCCCGTCTCCGCGCAGTTTGAGTCGATCTTCGCAGTGGAGTGCCGGACGGCTTCTCCCGGAAAGACCATTGGCCCGGAGGTCGATTCCGAATCGGCCGACGGCTCCCGCGAGCCCTGCCTGCAGGCGCCGACGCAGGCCACCTATGCGCGCTTCCTCGATTCACCCGCGCCAGCTCCCCTGACGACGGCCCAGAAGGGATGGCTGGCGGTCCACGATGTGAAGGATCCCGGCAACCTCGCCACCATCTTCAACGCGGCCGCCTTCACCGTGGCGTTGAACCCGCGTACCGGCTTTGGGCCGGGTTTCGGGGGCTTCGGACGTGCCGCGATGTACAGCCTGAGCGAAGATGCCACGCAGGAGTTTTTCTCCACCTTCGCAATCTCGTCGCTGATGCATGAAGACCCGCGCTACCATCGCATGCCGAATGCGTCTGTTCCGCGTCGTCTGCTGCACGCAGTCGGACATACCTTCATCGCACACAGTGACAGCGGCCGGCCGATGCTGAACGTCAACACACTCTCGGGCTATCCCATCGGCGCGGAGCTGGCGAACCTGTACGTTCCCGGCCTCCAGACCGACGGGCGCTCGACGGCCAATCGCATCCTTATTTCCTACGCGACCGATCCGGTGGACAACCTGATCAGCGAGTTCCTGCCCGACGTCGCACGCCATGTCCATGTGCGCGTGATCTTCGCCCAACGGCTGCTGGACCAGATTTCGAGCGACGATTTCAACCTCCCATAAAGCCGCCCTAAATACCGCTGAAGAATTATCCTTGACATTTTCTACTGTGTGGCACATAGTATGTTCCATACAGGATTGTCGTGAGTTCTGAAATTTCATCGCCGCTGCTCGAAAACCTGAAGCTGGAACTTCGGCGAGGCTGCCTCATCGTGGCCGTTCTGGGCGCGTTGCGTAGTGAACGATATGGCTACACGCTGCGCAAGGAACTGGCCGACCGCGGTATCGAAATGGACGAAGGCACGCTGTATCCGCTCCTGCGACGGCTCGAAGCTCAGGGCCTGCTGGTGAGCGAGTGGCGTGAGCACGAGAAACGCAATAAGCGGTTCTACCGGCTTTCTACAGAAGGCACACAAATCCTGAAACAACTGCTGGCGGAGTGGAAGGGCCTGAATGCCTCGCTCAACGCAGTGATGGAGCAAACCCATGGAACTGATCGAACGATATCTGCAGGCCGTTAAATTCTGGCTGCCGAAGAAGCAGCAGGACGACATCATCGCCGAGCTCTCCGAAGATCTTCGTGCGCAACTGGAAGAGCGCGAGGCTGAGCTGGCGCGGCATCTCACCGAACCGGAGATCGAAGACCTACTGCGGCGGCGCGGCTCGCCCGCAAGAGTCGCCCTCGGCTATCTGCCGCAGCGGTCGCTGATCGGGCCGGTGCTCTTCCCGATTTACATCTTTGTTCTGAAGATCGTCACTCTCGTGAGTTTCCTGCTCCCGCTGGCGGTCGGTCTTATCGCGGGCATGATCAGCCGCGCAGCCGGCCATATGCCGGGCACGGGTTGGACTCCGCCATTCGCCGCGCTGATTAAAAGCGATTGGAATAGCTGGCTCGGCGGGATGGCCACCGTCACCCTCGTATTCGCCATCATCGAGCGGATGTCAGCAAAGGAAAAGCTCTTTGCGAACTGGAATCCGCGGAAGCTGCCGCCGTTGCGTTCAGCGCATACGATTCCGCGGTTCAATTCAATTTTTGCAATCTCCGGGTTGGCGTGCTTGCTCATCTTCTGGGTGCTGGAGATGGCGCCGCCGCTCGCCCTCCGCCTGGGCAACTTCCACATCGTGATGACGCCGGAGTGGACATTCGTCTTCTGGGCCGTCCTCACTCTTTCGTCGTCAACTTTCGTGTTGGAGATCATCAATCTCCTTCGGCCATGGTGGACCATGCAACGCGCGGGGGCACGGCTGATTCTCGACCTCGGTGGATTTGCGGTCTTCTGCTGGTCGATGCAGGCCCACTTCGTCGCCCGCGCGTTCTGGCCGGGCGCAACCACAGACAAAACAGCTTTTGTGGCCGCCGCGCTGAACGTGTGGCTGGCTCGCGTCTTTCCCTGGGCTGCTGCGGTGAAGTTTATCGTCGTGCTGTTCGATGTGCGGCGGCTGCTTAGGGTCCGAAACAGGGATATGCAGACGGGCTGGAACCCGGCTCGTAACCCTCTCTAGTAACTCGGTTTATCTCCCATTCACCCCCTCCAATCCCCGTTCAATGCAGAATCTCGCTGTTCAGCGGAGAATGCTTCTTGCTGACACCCGCCAGCCATAAGCTGGATGCGGGAGAAGCATCAGATTCTTGAGGGGGATGGCGCCCCTGTCCCAGGGCGCGGGATGTATCAGGATCCGCCCCAGTCGTAGAAGTTTAGGTCGCAGATTTTCAGCGTCGATGTCAGCCGGCCCCGAAGCACGCCCAGGCCCGCACGTTAAGCGAGAGCCCTCGGCCCGTACCGACCAAAACAGAATCAAGCAGTATCAGGAGAGACTTCACCATGGCAAAGCGCGCGAAAGTTTTTGAAAACCTTCTGGTTCAGGCCGCCAAGGGCGGATGGGTCGTCTACAACAAGGTCAATTCCCTTTTTCCGGACAACCCCGGCTTCACGCCGAAGTGGAGCGATAAGCCGCTCCTGAAGAGCTACCAGAAGGAGAAGCCGCCGCTCGGCTGGCCGCGCACCACGGACTCGCTCTGTCCGAAGTGCGTTCCGGAGATTCGCCAGCAGATCGTCGACGGCAAGCTGCCGCACGAGATCCTGCTGAATGAGAAGGTCGGCGAGATCAAGGCGCAGATCATCGAGCGCGACGGCAAGATCCTGATGGTGAAGGACTGCCCCATCCACGGCCACTTTGAGGACGTGATGTCGATCGATCCGGCGATGTTCAAGCACCTCGAAGAGGTCTTCCCCGGCCGCGATATCCGCGCGCACAATGACGCCAAGCTCCACAATCACGGGACTTCCACTGTTACCCACGGCCGCGGCTCGGTGCTGACCATCGACCTGACCAACCGCTGCAACATGATGTGCGATCCGTGCTTTATGGACGCCAACCAGGTCGGCTTCGTCCACGAGCTGACGTGGGATGAGATCAAGACCATGCTGGACAACGCGATCACCATCAAGCCGCGCCGGCAAATGAGCGTGCAGTTCTCCGGTGGCGAGCCGACGCTATCGCCCTACTTCCTCGATGCCGTCGCGTACTCGCGCAAGGTGGGCTACAACTCCGTGCAGGCCGCAACCAACGGCATCGAGTTCGCGAAGTCCAAGGAGTTTGCCAAGGCCGCCGCGGAAGCCGGCCTGCGCTATGCCTACCTGCAGTTCGACGGCATCGGCAACGCAGCCAACTCGCACCGCAAGGTCGGCAACGCGTTCGACGTGAAGCTGCAGGCCATCCATAACCTGCACGAGGCCGGCGTAGACATCGTCCCCGTCACCACCATCGTCAACGGCATCAACAACGAGCAGGTGGGCCGCATCATCCAGTTTGCGCTGGACAATCCGAAGAAGATCAACTTCCTCAGCTTCCAGCCCGTTTCCTTTACGGGAAGAGATGAAGCGGTTTCGGACGAGCGCCGCGCCGCCCAGCGCTACACCCTCTCGCACATGGCGCACGATGTGAAGGACCAGACCGGCCTCGGCGAGCC
>Ga0134125_10000513_pt1 | contig 52056 bp, 42 predicted proteins | sample KB31751_FD_96464 | JGI IMG/M metagenome (GOLD analysis project Ga0134125, IMG submission 96464) | Terrestrial soil microbial communities with excess Nitrogen fertilizer from Kellogg Biological Station, Michigan, USA - KB3-175-1 | ecosystem: Environmental > Terrestrial > Soil > Unclassified ... | reverse complement strand
CAAACTAAAGGGCAAGGGCGGAGTCTTCAAGCTGACGGCAGGCCTGCAGGCGGAATTTGGCAACGACCGCTGCTTCAACTCGCTGCTCGCCGAGGCCACCGTTGTGGGCCGCGCCCTCGGCATGGCAGTGCGCGGTCTGAAGCCGGTGGTCGAGATTCAGTTCTTCGACTACATCTGGCCGGCGATGCACCAGTTACGCAATGAGATCTCTGTGCTGCGCTGGAGGTCGAACGGCGCGTGGAGCTGCCCGATGGTGATCCGGGTGCCCATCGGTGGATATCTCACAGGCGGATCGATCTACCATTCGCAGTCGGGCGAAAGCATCTTCACGCATATACCGGGGTTGCGTGTTGTGTTTCCCTCCAATGCGCTGGACGCGAACGGGCTGCTGCGCACCGCGATCCGCTCCGACGATCCGGTGCTGTTTCTCGAGCACAAACGGCTGTATCGCGAGACCTTCGGGCGCGGCGCGTATCCCGGGCCGGAATATATGGTGCCCTTCGGGAAGGCGCGAGTGGTGCGTTCCGGCAAGGACCTTACCGTTATTACCTATGGAGCGGTGGTGCCCCGAGCGCTACAGGCGGCCGAGAAGCTGCACCGTGAGGCAGGGATCGACGTGGAGCTGATCGACCTGCGGACGCTGAATCCCTATGACTGGGAAGCCATCGCGGAATCGGTTAAGAAAACCAGCAAAGTTATTGTAGCGCATGAGGATACGCGAAGTTGGGGGTTTGGCGCGGAGATCGCGGCCCGCATCGGCGAGGAGCTTTTCGACTGGCTGGATGCGCCGGTGCGGAGGGTCGCTGCGATGGACACTTTTTGTGCGTACTCGCCGGTGCTTGAGGACGCCATTCTTCCGCAATCGGAGGACCTGTATCTTGCGATGCAGGACCTGGCGAAGTACTAAATAAGCGTGATGCACAGGAACTGCTTGGGAGCAACGGACCGCATGCGCGGCGGCGTCATACACGACTTGTACCGGAGCAGAGTGAGTCCGAGTCGCCTGCACGGTTCGAGTGATCGAGTACAGCCACTTCTCTGTGTAATCGTGATTTGAACGATTTGCCTTGGGCACTTTTGATCGACAACGATCTCCGCCGCGGGTAGGGCGCGACGACCTAAGAGGAGCCCATTTATGAAACTCATTTCAACGATGATTCTGGCCGGTGCCTGCAGCGTCGCGCTTGTGCTCTCGTGCCCGGCGCAGGCCGGATCCAACAGTTCCACTGGGGCCACCAGCACGTCGCAACCGCCGGCGGCGACCACGCCTTCCAATCCAACAGGAACCATGCCTGGCACCACGACCGGAACGGCAACGCCTGGCAGCACGACTGGAAACTCAACGACTCCAGGCACGATGGCGCCGGGAACTCTGCCGGAGCAGCAGACGACAACGCCTCCGGGAAGAACCAACGACACTGCGACGCCGCAATCGACCATGCCGGGAGCCGCCGGCAGTGCGTCGGGTGTCCCATCCACGACGCCGCCGTGTTCCACGCCAGCGCCGGGATCGACGGCCTCAGCGGGCAGCACTGCGCCCTGTACTACCACTCCAGGTACATCCATGACACCGGGATCGTCCAATTCGACCGGAACGTCCTCAACCACGCCTAAATAGGGGAATGAGTAAGCCCGGGTGCGCGCCGCGAATGCGGTTCGCACCTTTTCCGTTTCGGCTTCAAGGGCATACGCACAGAATCTTTCCTATCGCTTGAGCATTGTGCGAGGTGCGAATAGACGTTTTGCAGCACGGTACGGAAGCGGGCAACTCCGATGCCCCAAAAGCGCGTCTATCGCACGAGTTCGACCCCCGGAACGATGGCAGCACCCATGCAGTCTGCCGCAACAGCAAGCCGGGGTTCCCTTCGTGGTCCAGTCCTGACCGGCCCTTTTACGGTTCGCGACTCGGATAGCTTTCAGCCTTGGGCAACTTCAACGATCGACCCATTTGATCCGTTCGCGTGTGTTCCACGTGGACGATGAGGAGCCCTACGATGAAACTGATTCCCAAGATCCTTCTGGCTGGCGCGTGCCAGGCAGCGCTCGTTCTGACTCTTTCCGCACAGCAGACCTCGCCTTCACAGTCGTCCACGACTCCACAGACGCCGAGCGGCGCCACCGTTCCGTCGACCAACCCGGAGAGCGGCACGCAGTCCGATCACAAGTCGCCGTACGGCACGCAGTCGAGCACGGACAGTTCCTCAGGTGCGCAGTCCACGCCGTCATCGACGACCCCAGGCTCCGCCTCGTCGTCGGAATCAACCCCGTCGTCGACGAGCAGCAGCTCAACATCGTCGGACAAGAGCGGCAGCAGCTCGAAGTCGGGTTCCTCGACCAGCGACTCCACCACAAAGCAGTAACCTTCCGAAGGGCAGGCGCGGGCTCCGATCGGAGTTCGCGCCTGCTTTTTGTCTATTGGCGCGATGCTTCCGCAGCGAAAGACTGCACAGCGGCGAAGACCCTCAACAGGTTTCCGCCCAGGACTTTGTGCAGATCGTCCGCGGAGTAGCCGCGAGCAAACAGCCCGGCTGTGACCTTCGCCAGGTCAGCCGCAGAGTCGATGCCTTCGGGCAGAGCGGAGATGCCATCGAAGTCCGTACCGATACCCACATGATCTATACCGGCGATCCGGATCATGTGATCGAAATGGTCGATCAGCGATGATAGCGGCGGGCGCGGAATACGCGCCGCAAATTCCCGGTCAATCGTGTTGGAGATGTGGAAGGGAATCGGTTCGTTTCGCGCAGCGTACTCGCGTTCAAGCGATGCGTGAGCCAGGGAACGCTCCTCTCGCTGTGCCATCCAGGCGAGGCGATAGTCTTCGTCGATGAACGCTGAGTAGAAGTTGACCATGGCAAGACCGCCGTTAGCCGCAAGGGCTCGCAGTTGATCGTCCGTGAGATTGCGGGGCGAGTGCGTGAGCGCACGCGCGGAAGAGTGCGAGGCGATCACGGGAGCGCGGCTCACAGCAAGCACATCGTCGAACGTGCGGTCGGACGCGTGCGAGACATCCGCCATCATGCCGAGGCGGTTCATCTCGGCCACCACTTTCATTCCGAAGAGCGTGAGCCCCCGCGTCACTGGCGGAGTTTCTGTCTCTGCTCCGACGATTGCGTCTGTTGTGCGCAGGGTTGTGCGCAGGTCGGTAGACGATTCCGCCCACTCGTTTGAGTTCGCCCACGTCAGCGTCATATAGCGCACGCCCAGTGCATGATAGGTGCGCAGCAGCGCCAGGGAATTCTCGATGGCATGGCCGCCTTCCAGGCCCATCAGGATGGCAAAGCGGCCCGAGGCACGAGCTGCGAGGATCTCGTGCGGCGAAGTGCACAGAGCGAGTTCGCGCGGATGCCGCCTCACCTGCTCGCGCACTCCATCGATCAGCGTGAGTGCGCGATGCGCATAGCGGCCGGCGGGAACCTGTCCGGGATCGACCCAGATGGCAAAGAACTCCGCGGCGAGATTGCCTTTGCGTGCAGTCTCAAGATTCAGCATGCCGCCGGAGTTCCGCGGCGAGGCAAGAGGGCCTGCGAAGTCCCATGGTTCATCGGCAAAGCGCTGCGGGGTGTCGGCGTGAGCATCGATTACGAGGGCAGACGCATGCACATCGTGCTCGGGGATTTGGTTGTCTGGCACGCTGGGCATTTCCAATCAAACCTGCGCATGATGGCCGCAGAGAAACCCAGTGTACTCGTTTTGTTTGAAGGCTTTGCGGGGGTCGCGCAAATGGGCAACCTCCGCAGGCGTGAGAGGTTCCTACAGTCAGGAGGTAACGATATGGAACAGAACATCAACTCCAACAAATCTGCGGCGCGTCCCTCGCATGAGGCGGTGGATACCAAGCTCCATGACGGCAAGCTGACCGATAAAACCGCACAGGACCGCATTGACCAGACAGCCATGAAGGCGGCCAAACGAGCGGAGAACCGGATTGTAAACAACGAGCAGAGGGTTCCCGGGGACACCATGTTTACGAAATAGTTTTCAGGTACGCAAGCGACGTTCCAAGGCCCCACAGCAAGCCGGTGGGGCCTTCGTGTGTACAGCGTCTTGGGCTGCATCGATCCATTGGTTCTTTACAATGAAGGCATATGCCCGAGAGCGCACGGAACGAGAACGAAAGGCCGGAACGTTACAACCCGGCGCAGATTGAACCCAAATGGCAGGCCCGATGGGATGCCGATCCGGCCCTCTATGCCGCTGAGGGGCATGATTCCACCAGGAAAAAGTTCTATTGCCTGGAGATGCTGCCGTACCCGAGCGGCAAGCTGCACATGGGGCATGTGCGCAACTACTCGATCGGCGACGCCCTAGCCCGGTTTATGTGGATGCGCGGCTTCAACGTGTTGCACCCGATGGGGTGGGACGCCTTCGGGCTTCCGGCGGAGAACGCCGCGCTGAAGAACAACACGCCGCCGCGCGAGTGGACGCTGGCGAACATCGCAGCGATGCGCCGGCAGATGCGGCGCATGGGCTTCAGCTACGACTGGGCGACGGAGGTCACCACCTGCTTGCCTGAGTACTACCGCTGGAACCAGTGGTTCTTCCTCAAGATGTATGAGCGCGGCCTCGCGTTCCGCAAGAAAAGCAAGGTGAACTGGTGTCCGGAATGCCAGACAGTGCTGGCCAATGAGCAGGTGATCGATGGCCGCTGCTGGCGGCATGAAGACACCATTGTGGAGCAGCGCGACCTGACGCAATGGTTTTTCCGCATCACGCAGTACGCGGATGAGCTTCTCGACGGCCTGGACACGATGGACGGCTGGCCGGAAAAAGTCCGCACCATGCAGCGCAACTGGATCGGGCGGAGCGAAGGAACGCTCGTCGATTTCACCGTTGCAAATCAGCCGGCGGAGAAGATCACGGTCTTCACCACACGAGTGGACACGATTTTTGGTGCGACCAGCGTGCAGCTTGCGCCGGAGCATCCGATCGCACGCAGCTTGGCGGCCGGCGATGAAAAACTCGCAGCTGAGATCGAAAAGATGATCGCGCAGCAGAAGGCCGCGCGCGAGGCCGGAGATGTAGGCGCAATCGAGAAGCATGGTGTGGATACCGGACGCTTTGCCGTGAATCCGTACAACGGCGAGCAGGTTCCGATCTGGGTTGCGAATTACATCCTTGCCGACTATGGCACGGGCGCGATCATGAGCGTGCCTGCGCATGATGAGCGCGATTTCGAATTCGCACAGAAGTACGGCATTCCGGTCAAACGTGTGATTGTGCCGTCCAGCCGCGCCCATACACTGCCGGAACTTCCATACACCGTAGAGGAAGATTCCATGCTGTCCGGCTCCGGGCAGTGGAGCGGAAAGACCTGCGATGAAGCGCAGCGCGAGATGGCCGCCTTCGCCAAGGCGAATGGATTCGGGTCCGCAACGGTGACGTACCGCTTGAAGGACTGGGGCGTCAGCCGGCAGCGATACTGGGGCACGCCGATCCCGATGGTCTACTGCGAGCGTGGACATGTAGCGGCTGAGGGCGTACCTGCGCTGGAGCCCGGTGGAGTCGTTCCGGTGGCGGAGAGTACGCTGCCCGTGGTGCTGCCCGAAAAAATCGAGATCACGCAGGAGGGCGGCTCGCCGCTGGGCAAGGTGCCTGAATTTCTCAACACCACATGCCCAGTCTGCGGCGGTCCAGCGCGCCGCGAGACCGACACGATGGACACCTTCGTCGATTCCAGCTGGTACTTCTACCGGTACATCGACGCAAAAAATGGGGCGGCCCCGTTTGCCAGCGACAAGGCGAAGTACTGGTTTCCCATCGATCAATACATCGGCGGCGTGGAGCACGCAATCCTGCACCTGATCTACTCGCGGTTCTGGACCAAAGTGATGCGCGACCTTGGCATGATCGCCAACAATGAGCCTGCGGCGCGACTCTTTACCCAGGGCATGGTCATTAAAGACGGCGCGAAGATGTCGAAGTCCAAGGGCAATGTAGTCAGCCCGGACGACATGATCGCGCGCTATGGCGCGGACGCAACGCGCATGTACGCGCTTTTTGCCGCGCCTCCCGACCGCGATCTCGACTGGCAGGAGGATGGCGTGGCGGGGATCAGCCGCTTCCTGGCGCGCGTGCACCGGCTGGCAACGAAGTACAGCGAGCGAGCGAGACAAGAGATCAATCAGTCCGGCTCGCCAAGCAGTGCGCCCCGAAGTGTAATTGAAGAGAAACTGCTGCGCGTTCTGCATCAGACCATCGCAAAGATAACCGAGGACTTCAGCGGCCGTTGGCACTTCAATACGTCGATTGCCGCGGTGATGATTCTCGTGAACGAAGTGGCTGCGGCGGAAGCTGCTATGGACTCCCAAGACGTGAGTTCGGCTGCAATTGCAGAAATCTTCCGTGGCTTGACGCTGCTGCTTGCGCCGTTTGCCCCCTTTCTTGCGCAGGAGCTTTGGGCGGAGCTGGGGCATGAGGGCGCGGTCTTTCGCGCGCAATGGCCGGAAGCCAACGCTGACCTGGCGCGCGAGAGCGAGATCGAGATTCCCGTGCAGGTGAACGGCAAGCTCGTTGTCGTGATCAAAGTTCCGGCAGGCAGCGATGAGGCTGCCGTGAAGGGCGCCGCGCTGGCCGATGCAAAGATCCGCGCGCGCATCGAGGGCAAGACTGTGGTGAAGGTGATCGTCGTGCCGGGCAAGCTGGTGAATCTGGTGGTGAAGTAAGGAAGAGGGAACAGGAATCAGAGATCGGGGAACAGGAAGCGCTGGCGTTTCGCGCGAAATCGTGGTTCGCGGAGAGCATGGCGAGGTGCGCGGGACGCAGTCCTTTGTGCATACGCTCTCCTGGTGCTGGAAGAGACCAGGCCTGATTGGGCTGGAGATCGCGTGGCGCTGGGTGATCGGAATCCCCGCGCTGTATCTGATTTTGCACCAGGCGACGCGGATCTGGAGTGCAACGCCGATTGATGTGGGCGCATTGCAGCGGATGACGTTTCTGGACCCGATGTCCGCGTCGAAGACTCTCAGCGCCGCCGCCCACATGCTGCTGCCTCAGGCGATTGCGGTCGCCCGGTGGCTGGCGCCGGTGGTGTTGATTGCGTGGATCGTCGTGTCGTCGCTGGGGCGCACGGCGGTGCTGCGGCGGATGGGCGCAGCGATGGGGTCGCCCATGCATGCGCGTCCGGGAACCTTGGTCCTGCTCCAGGCGTTGCGCATGATCGCGCTGGGCGCGAGCTTCACCGCGTGGTTCTGGTGCCTGCGCGCGGATTCGGTCATCACGGTGGCCAGCCGCATCTCCGAAGGGCGAGAGCCGAACCTGGTCCTGCTCTGCGCGCTCGGGATCATCGCGACACTGGGCATTTTCACTCTCTGGGCCATTGTGGGCTGGGTATTTTCCGTCGCGCCGTTGCTTGCCATGCTGCGTGACATGAGCGCCGGTCCAGCGTTGAAGGCCGCGCTGTCCTTGCGCGAGTTGAAGTCGAAGCTGGTGGAGATCAACCTCGTGATGGGCATCGTGAAGATCGCGCTCGTTGTGCTGGCGATGGTCTTCTCCGCGTGCCCACTACCGTTTGAGAGCATCGCCACGCCGGAGTTCATGACGCACTGGTACATCGCGGTCGGCATCTGGTACCTGGTCGCCTCGGACTTCTTCCACGTAGTGCGGCTGGCGGCTTATGTCGAATTGTGGCGCGTGTACGAAGGCTCGGCTGAGATTTAGAGCCCGGCCGCTGCAACCGCCGCATTGAAACTACCCAGCAGCAGATGCGGCGCGCACCCTAGAACGACGACTCCGAGCGCCAGCAGAATTGCCACCCATTGCGTCAGAACCGGCGTACGAACCGGTCCGGGAGCATCGGCGCCCGATGCGACCAAGGCATGCTTCAGCACCTGCAGGTAGTAGTAAAGCGAAACGCAGCTCATCGCGATGGCCAGCACAACGAGCCACAGCAGCGGAGTCGAACCCGGTACGGCCTGAAGCGCGGCCACGAACAGATAGAACTTGCCGAAGAAGCCCGCGAGCGGTGGGATTCCGGCGAGAGAGAGGATGAAGATTGCGAGGCATCCGGCGAGGACCGGCGAACGGCGCCAGAGTCCGGCGAGCGCAGGCAGAAGGTCGGAGGCTGAATCTTCTTCAACGGCGGAGATGACGGCAAAAACGCCGACCGTCGCCAGCGCGTAAGTAACAACGTAGTAGAGCAGCGCCGAGAGGGCATCAGCAGTATGCGCGGCCATGCCCACCAGCATGTATCCGGCGTGGGCCACGGCTGAGTAGGCGAGCAGGCGGCGCAGGCTCAGTTGGCGCAGCGCGCCGAGATTGCCCACCAGCATGGAGATGACCGCCAGAATGGCGAGAACGGGAACCCATCCGCGAGCCGGGTGCCGCAACGCAGCCGAGCCGGCAGCGGGAGCGAGACCAAGAGCGACGATCTGGAACAGCAGAAAGAAGGAGGCGACCTTCGAGCCGGAGGCGATGAGCGCGGCAGAAGGTGCAGGCGCGCCTTCGTAGACGTCCGGCGCCCAGAAGTGCAGGGGAGCGGCGGCGATCTTGAAGCCGAGGCCGATGGCGATGGTAACGATGGCGACGGCGAGCAGCGGATTGAGGCCGGCCGTGTGCGATGCAGCGACAGCGGCTGCGATGTCGCGCAGCGATGTGGAATTCGACACGCCATAAAGCAGGCTGAAGCCGAAGAGAAGAAAGCCCGCGGACATTCCGCCGAAGAGGAAGTATTTGAGCGCCGCCTCCCACGCGCGTGCGCCGCGCTTGTCAAAGGCGGCGAGGATGTAGAGCGAGAGCGAGAGCAGCTCCAGCGAAAGGAAGATGACGAGCAGGTCTCGTGTTGCCGCGAGGAACATCATTCCGCAGGTGGCGGCAAGGATGAGGAGGATGTATTCGCCCACGTGATGCGTGAAGTGCGAGTTGGCTGTGAGGAGCAAGACAACGATGGTGATTGCCAGGATTGAAATCTGGACCGCATGAACCAGCGGGTTGGTGAGCAGAACGCCGTTGAGCAGGTTGGAGGATGCGGACGAGGCGGCGATCTGGATGATGGCAGCGATGCAGCCGAGTGCGGCGAGCAGCGAAGCTGCGGTAAAGCGGATACGTAGCGGACGGTGGCGGAGGAGGAGGATGTCCGCGGTCATGACGAAGAGCGCGGTGAGTACGAGGAGCAGTTCGGGCGCGACGAGATACAGGACCTGCGCGTAGTCGAAGGGGCGGGCAGCAATCATTGCCAGGTCCCTCCTCTGCGCAGGCCGTCAAACAGCGGCGAATTGAGCGCGGGCTGCACGATGTTGAGCAGGATGTGGGGGAAGAGGCCGACCACGACGCTGCATGCGATGAGGAAGATCGCGGCGATCTTTTCGGGCAGCGTAATCGGCGTGATGTGGCTATCGAGTGCAGTGGCCGCATCCGTTGGCCTGCCTGCATCCTCCGTGCTTGAACCGGAGAAGAAGGCCTTCTGCATGGCGCGCCAGATGTATGCCACGCCGATGAGTATCCCCAGGCCGACCGCGCAGGCAAGCAGCGGATAGGCGCGCCACGCGCCGATCACGATCATCAATTCGGCAACAAAGCCGGAGAATCCGGGAAGCCCCATGGCAGCGACAGCAGCGATGACAAAGGTGACGGCGGCGAATGGTATCGCGCGATTCAGGTTCATGGGCCCGAGCAGTGCAAGCTCGCGTGTGTGCGTGCGCGCGTAAACCATGCGGCCGACGACGGCGAACAGAAGTCCTGCAAGCAGGCCGTGAGAGACCATCTGCAGCACGGCGCCCGAAAGGCCGGTAAGGTTCAGCGTCATCAGGCCGAGGAGAATGAAGCCCATGTGCGAGACGGAGGAGTAACCGATGACGAACTTGAAATCACGCTGCACAAGAGCGACGAGCGCGCCGTAGACGATGCCGATGACGGCCAGCACCGCAAAGACATCCCGCCATGAGGCGAGGCCGAGGTGCGGGTGCGCCCAGGGCGTTAAACCAGCCGGAAACATCGTCATGGCGACGCGCAGGCAGCCATAGGCCCCCAGCTTCATCACCACGCCGGCGAGCAGCATGGAGGCGGCGGTCGGCGCGGCGACGTGACCGGTGGGCGCCCAGGTGTGGAATGGCCACAGACCGGCGAGGATGGCGAATCCCACGAAGACGACGGGGAACGCAATGAGCTGGAAGTGAGATGAATAGTGCGCTGCCGCAAGCTCGTTGAGCGAAGTGGAATGCGCACCGGACACAGCGTAAGCGGCGATGATCCCGCCAAGGACCATGGCGCTGCCGACGAAGGAGTAGATGGCCAGCTTCATCGCCCCGTATTCGCGGCGCGTCGATCCCCAGATGGCGATGAGGAAGTACTTGGGGATGATGACGATCTCGTAAAAGACGAAGAGCAGGAATACGTCCGACGCCAGAAAGACGCCGTAGACGGAGCCGATCAGCAGCAGATAGAAGCCGAAGAATTCGTTGGTGCGGTCGGCAATGTCCCAGGAGAAGAGCACCCCCGCGATGGCAATGACACCTGTAAGCAGCACGAGTGCGAGCGAGATGCCATCGGCTGAGAGCGTATAACGAATGCCGAGCGATGGCACCCATGCGATGTTCGTGATGGTAAAAGTAAGGCCGGTCCGATGCGTACAGAAGGAGGCGAGAGCGATCGCGAATCCGGCGCTGGCGGACAGCAGGGCGAGGACGCGCGCCAGGACAGGCTTCACTCCGCGCGGCAGCAGGAAGAGCGCCGCGGCGGTGAGGTACGAGATGTAGATCGTCCAGGCGAGCATCAGAATGCCACGTTGCTAAAAAACCAGATGGTGCACGTAAGAGACAACGGTTGGGTTGACGGCCGCCAGAATCAACTGGGGATAAAGGCCGAGGACAAACATCAGAGCGATGGCGGGCGCGAGGGCGAGCCGCTCGCCGCGAGTGAGGTCAGGAAAGCTGGCGCGCTGCGGATTCAGCGGGCCGGTGAAAACACGCTGGATGACAGTGAGGATGAAGATGGCCGTCAGCAGCAGTCCGAGTGTGGCGATGGAACTGGTGCGCGGGGCGAGCGGGAAGGCGCCCTTGAAGATGAGGAACTCGCCGGGAAAGCCGTTGAGGCCGGGCAAGCCCAGCGAAGAGAAGAGTGCGATGCCCATCAGCCCGGCGAAGACGGGTGCGATCCGGCGTAAGCCGCCGAAGTCGGTGAGGCTGCGCAAGCCGCCGGTGCGTTGTTCCAGCAGCGCGATGAACCAGAAGACGGCGGCCGCTGTGAGGGCGTGGTTCAGCGTTTGCAGAAGCGCACCGGAGAGTGCGGCATATCTCTGCGTTGGGTCGGGGTTAGCGGCAACGAGGGCGAAGATTGCGAGCAGACAGTAGCCGAGGTGGTTGATGGAGGAGTAGGCGAAGATGCGTTTGAGGTCTTTCTGAGCGAGGGCTGAGTAGGCGGAAAGGACGATTGAAGCGACGGCGAGAACGAGCAGAGGCTTCAGCAGTGCATGCATCTCGGTGCCGAACATGGGAACGAGAATACGGAGGAAACCATAGATGCCCATCTTGGACATGGCGCCGGTGAGCAGGATGGTGGTGCCTGTGGGAGCTTCCGCGTAGGCGTCCGGCAGCCAGGTGTGAAAGGGGATGACTGGCGTCTTGACGGCGAAGCCGAGGAATGCGCCGAGGAAGAGCAGCAGCGCGAGGTGATGCGGCGTGAAGCGCGCCCAGGCGAGCTCGGCGGTGACCGCAGGCATCAGTTGGCCAGACTGGGCCAGAGTTGAAAGTTGCGCGAAGTCCCAGGTGTGCGTGGCAAGGAAGATGGCGAGGAAGCTGAGCAGCATCGCCACACTGCCGACCATGGTGTAGACGAAGAACTGCGTGGAGGCTGATGCGCGGCGGGGGCCTCCCCAGAGGCGGATGAGGAAGAAGGCGGGGATGAGGGATAGTTCCCAGTAGAGAAAAAAGTGGAAGAAGTTGAGCGCGGTGAAAGAGCCGAAGATGCAGGACTCGAGCAGCAGCACGAGCGCGAAGTAGAGCGGCGTGCGGCGGGCAACACGCTCATCGCGCCATGATGCCGCGATGCCGATCGGGGTGACGATGGCGGCGGCGAGAAGCATGATGAGACCGATGCCGTCGATGCCCAGGTGGTAGTCGACGTTGAGGGTGGGAATCCAGGGGTGGAGTTCCTGGAATTGGTAGGCCGCCGAACTCGAATCAAAATGATGCCAAAGAATGTGGACAAAGAAGAGCGCGAGCAACGAGACGATGAGCGCCATCATGCGTGCCGCACGTTGCCGCCGCGCAATGAGCAGGATCAGCACGGCGCCGGCAGCGGGCAGGGCGGTAAGCAGAGAGAGAGCGGGGAACGAGTTCATGCGTGCGCTCCCCAGAGAAGATAGAGGACGAGGGCGACGAGGGCGAGTGCAATGAAGCGCAGGTAGGTCTGCGGGCGGCCGGTCTGGAAGCGGGTGGTGAGCCATCCGCCGAAGCGGGCCGTGTGAGTTCCGGCATCGAAGCCGCCGTTGATGACGGCTGTGTCGAAGAGGCGGTCGAGATAGGCGACGCCAAGTGCACTCCACGAAACCAGCTGCACGATGCCGCCGAAGATCCAGCGGTCGAAGAAGTTTGCGAGCGTGGCGAAGGCATTGTTTAGGCGAACGACAGTGGCGGCGTAGAGTTCATTGACATACCAGGCGTGACCGAGGAAGGTGAAGGCAGCTGGCGATTTGCGGTCGAGGATGTCCGGGGCGTCGGCCGACGCGATGCGCGCGCGCATGTAAAGCCACCAGCCGAGGAAGAGGCCGATAAGCACAACAGTCGTGGAGGTGAGCATCACGCTGAGTTCTATAGGCTCGATCAGCGCATGCAGGCCGAAGTAAGGTGTGGTGACATCTCGATCAATGAAGGTCCGGAACCACGGCCAGACGGGTGTGCCGAGGAAGCCGAGCAGTACGGCGAACGCCGCGAGGATGACCAGCGGCACCGTCATCACCGCCGGGCTTTCGTGCGGATGGTGTCCGTGATCCGGCTCGGCTGCTGCTGCGATCTCCGCTACGTCCTCGTAAGCAATCGGCTTCTCCGTCTCGGCCGGGTGGTGCGAGGGATGGCCGGGCGTGGCGGGGCGGAGGGTGCCGAAGAAGACATAGGCCATCTGGCGCGTCATGTAGAAGGCGGTGAGGAAAGCACCAATAGTGCCGAGATAGAACGGAATGTGTGACGGGCTCCAGAAGTGCGCGAATCCGAGAATTTCGTCTTTGCTCCAGAAGCCGGCGAAGAGCGGGAAGCCGCAGAGGGCGAGCATGCCGCACGTGTAGGCCGCGAAGGTGACGGGCATGTACTTGCGCAGGCCGCCCATGCGGCGGATGTCCTGCTCGCCGGCGCAGCCGTGGATGACCGATCCCGCGCCGAGGAACAGCAGCGCTTTGAAGAAGGCGTGGGTGATGAGATGGAACATGCCCACGGCCGGTCCGCCGACGCCGATGCCCATCATCATGTAGCCGAGCTGGGAGACGGTGGAGTAGGCGAGGATGCGCTTGATGTCGAACTGCGCGACGGCGATGGTGGCGGCGAAGAGCGCGGTGATGGCGCCGATCCAGGTAACAACGTGGAGCGCGGCGGAATAGGGAATGACAACGTCAACAGCTGATGTGATGGGACGCATCAGCGGATAGATTCGCGCCATCAGAAATACACCGGCTGCCACCATGGTCGCTGCGTGGATCAGAGCAGAGACCGGCGTGGGACCTTCCATGGCATCGGGCAGCCAGACATGCAGCGGTACCTGGCCGGACTTGCCTGCGGCTCCACAGAAGATGAGGATCGAGATGGCGGATGCGGCTGACAGCCCGAAGATGCCGGAGTGCAATGCCTCAAGATGGAGAGCCATACCTCTCTCGATGCAGCCCGCTCCGCCCTGGTAGAACAGCAGCGTGCCCGCCTGACCATATAGCCAGACCATGCCAATGAGCAGGCCTAGGTCGCCGATGCGGGTGACGAGGAAGGCCTTTTTTGCGGCGGCCGCGGCGGCGGGATTGTGGTACCAAAAGCCGATGAGGAGATAGGAAGTAAGCCCGACAATCTCCCACGCCATGAAGAGCAGCAGGAGGCTGTTCGCGATGATCACCGCGAGCATCGCTGCGGCGAACAGCGCCAGGAAGCAGAAGAAGCGGGTGAAGTTCTCGTCCTCGGCCATGTAGCCGGTGGAGTAGATGAAGATGAGCAGGCCGACGAAGGTGACCATCACCAGCATCACCGCGGTCAGCGGATCGAGCATCCATCCGATGCGCAGCCACTGGTCGCCGAACTGTAACCAGTCAACGTTATGGAAGTCGATGCGCTGCGCCGCAGGTAACGCCAGCGTATGCGCGAACGCCGCGACAGACAGCACCAACGAGATCGCCAGCGACCCGATCGCAAGTCCCGCACTCGCAGCCCGCCGTGCCTGCGGCAGAAGCGCAATCACTCCCGCTGCCACGATGGGCAGTGCGGGGATGAGCCACAGATGTTCGACGAGCGCAGGCATCTAGGGCCGCACCTCTTCAAAGACAAATACAGAGATTCTGGAACGCTGCACGTTCCAGAATGACGGCGGATTTTGCTGTATCGGCGGCATCGCGTACGAGATGTGCAGTCTTTCAGCCTTTCAGGCGGTTCATGCGGTCAAGGTTGGTGGTGCGCAGGTGGCGATACGCTGCAAGTATGAGCGCCAGGCCCACGGCGGCTTCCGCCGCAGCGACGGCGATGGAGAAGATGGCAAACATTACGCCCGTCATCGCCTCCGGGTGCGGACCGTAGCGCCAGAAGGCGATGAAGTTCAGGTTCGCGGCGTTGAGCATCAGCTCAATGCCAATCAGCACGAGAATGGCGTTGCGCCGCGTGAGCGCACCCGCCAGTCCAATGGCGAAGAGAAGCGCAGAGAGCAGCAAATAGCCTTCGAGCGGAGTCATTCAGCCGCATCCTCCATCGAAGCGTCATCTCTTGGATCCATCGCGATGATGACCGCGCCGATCAGCGCGGCAGTCAGCAGCAGGCCGATGATCTCCAGCGGCAATACGTAGCGACGCATCAATGCATCGCCAATCTGCTGGACGGTAATGTCGGGTGCCTGCGGCGGCACCGCAAGCACGGAACTGGTGGGCTCAAACGCCAGATGCACGGCGCGCGCAAGTGTAAGGAACACGGCGGCGGCGATCACAGCGCCCCACACCCAGTAACGCGAAAACGGCTCCTCCGGCTGTCCGGGGTTGTGCGTCATCATGATGGCGAAGACGGCGAGGATGGCGACCGCACCAACGTAGACCATGATCTGTGTGAAGCCGACGAACTGCGCGCCGAGGTAGAGATAAAGACCCGCGACACCGGCGAAGCCGACCGTGAGCGCGAGCACGCAGTGCACGGCGTTGCGCAGGCCCATGGCGGCTGCGGTCCCGGCGACGGTGATCGCGGCGAGGATGAGGAAGGTTGCAGTCATTCGTTGCGCAAATCTACAGCGCGGCAAACCGGCCGCGGTTACTCCGCAAAATGATACGTGCGGACGAGGAGTTTTTTCTTCTGCTTCAGAGCAAAACTGAGAACAATGCAAGGCGCGGCGAGAACAGCAGCGCAAACGATCCAGCGAATGATGCCGGCTGGCAGGAATCTCCAGAGCCCGGCGACGAACATGTTAAGGAGAGCCATGGGCAGGATGAACTTCCAGGCGAAGCCCATCAGCTGGTCCATGCGCAGGCGCGGAAGCGTGCCGCGAATCCAGATGAAGAAAAAGATGAGCGCGAGGAGCTTCGCGAAAAACCAGAACCAGGAAGGAATGAAGCTGAGAAACGAAAACGGCGCGGACCATCCACCGAGGAAGAGCGTAATCCCCAAGGCTGAAGTCGCAAACATGCCGAGATATTCGGCGAGAAAGAAGAGAGCGAACTTGAACCCGGAGTATTCGATGAAGTAACCGGCGATAATCTCGCTCTCGCCTTCGGGCAGGTCGAAGGGCGAGCGGTTGGACTCCGCGGTCGCGGCGATGAGGAAGAGCACGAAGCCGACAATGCCCCACGGCGTAAAGAGATACCAGTGCGGCCAGATTCCGGTATAGCCGGCCTGCGCCTCCACAATGCCAACCGTAGAAAGCGATCCGGCCTGCATGATCGCTGGGACGGAGGCGAGCACCAGTGGCACCTCGTAGCTGATCATCTGCGCGATCGCGCGCATAGCGCCCAGCAGCGAATATTTGCTGCGGCTGGACCAGCCTGCCATGAACACGGAGAGCTCGACGACGGACCCCGCTGCGAAGAAGAACAGCACACCGGCGTTCAAATTCACCAGGACCATGTTGCGGCCGATGGGCAGCACAGCATATGCGAGGAACGCCGCAGCAACGAATACAACCGGTGCAAAGAAGTGGACGGTCTGGTCTGCCGCGGTGGGGACGACGTCTTCCTTGATCAGCGCCTTAATGCCGTCCGCGGCGGGTTGCAGCAGGCCGAAGGGACCTACGCGGTTCGGTCCCAGCCGGTTCTGCATACGGCCCAGGCCTTTGCGCTCGAGGATGGTGGTGATCGCGAAGAGAGAAGGGAAGACGACGAGCAACGGAACTATCGATATGAGAGCGGAGACGAAGGACTGGAGTGCGGAGGGCGTGCGTGCCAGCAGCGCATGCTTGGCGAGGACAAATATCTGGTCGATGCTCTCGGCGCTGAGCGTGGTCGCGATCATTCAATCACCGCCGATGCCGTTTGTCTTGTTAAGGGCACGGCTTTAGCCGTGCCGCAACAAGCGCGCATAAACTCGAGGGCTTTAGCCCCTGAGGCAATACCTTCATCACGGTGCAAAGCCTTCACTTTGCCTCACCTTCACTTGCCTTGGGCGTGGAAGCAGCGGGCGGCTGCGGAGGTGCGGCAGTACCCGTGGCGGCACTTGCAGCCGGCTTCGGCGCAGCGGCGGCAGCCTTCGCGGCAGCTGCTTTCGCGCGCTCCGCATCGAGCGCAGCATCGACGGCCGAGGCCTCCGTCGGGTGAATCTCGTGGTAATACTCGTTCGATTTCGCGAGCTTGTGCCGATCCAGCATCAGGCCGCCGAAGCGGTCATCCGTCGGCAGGTCGAACTGTACGTCCATCTTGATGGCGTCGAACGGGCAGACCTCCACGCAAATCTGGCACGACATGCAAACCGAGATGTCGATATCGAAGCGCGCCGGATAGAACTGCGGCTTGCCCACCGCGTCCGGCTTCTTGTCCTTGCTCTTCTCGATGAAGATGCACTTCGGCGGGCATTCCTTCTCGCAGATCTGGCACGCAACACAGCGCATCCCCGCATCCCACTCGGCGCCGTCGTAGACCAGGAACGGGAAGTTGCGCGACGACTCAATCTGCGGCAGCTTCTCTTCGGGATACTGCACGGTCGTCAGCCGCTCTTTCGAAACATAACTGCCGAAGAAGTTGCGCGCCGTCTCCGCGAGGCCTTTGAGGATGCCGTCACCGATCATCGGTCCACCTCGCCAAGCACAATGTCCACGCTGCCGAGGATGACGACCACATCCGCCACGTTATGGCCGAGGCACAAATCTTCGAGCACCGTCAGATTGATGAGGCTGGGCGGACGCACTCTATATCTGTAGGGATTGGGCGAGCCGTCCGAGATGAGATAGAAGCCGAGCTCGCCTTTGGGGCCTTCGATGCGGCCGTAGCATTCGCCGGGCTTTGGCCGGAAGCCGCGTGGCTTCGACTTCGGATCGATGATCGGACCATCGGGAATCTCGCGCAGCGCCTGCTCCAGAATCTTCAGCGACTCGCGCATCTCCAGAAAGCGGATCATGTAGCGGTCGTAGATATCTCCGTGGGACCCCAGCGGCACGCGGAAGCTGAAGCGCGGATAGATGCCGTAGCCGTCCACCTTGCGGATGTCATAGTTCAGCCCCGACGCGCGCGCCATCGGCCCGCTGATGGCCGAGCTGATCGCCAGCTCGCGCGACAGCACGCCGACGCCCTGTGTCCGCTCCATCAGAATCTCGTTTGTGACCAGCAGCTTCTCGAACTCATCGAGGAAGCGCGGAAAATCCGCGACCACTTTGCGCGCCTGGTCCAGCCAGCCTGCGGGCGTGTCCACGCGGCAGCCCCCGAAGCGCATGTAGTTGCACATCATGCGCGCGCCCGTCAGCGACTCGAACAAGTCCAGAATCTTTTCGCGCTCGCGGAAGGCATACATCAGCGGAGTGCCGCTGGCGCCCATATCCTGCAGCAAGAATCCGAGCAGCGCGGCGTGATTCAGCAGGCGTGTGAGCTCTGCGGTGATGACGCGGAGATATTCGGCGCGCTCGGGCACGGTGATGCCGGCGAGTTTCTCAACCGCGAGGGCATAGCCCCAGTTGTTCGTCAGCGAGCAGATGTAATCGAGCCGGTCCGTGTACGGCATGGAGCCCAGATACGTCTCGTTCTCGGCGATCTTCTCGTGGTTGCGGTGCAGGTAGCCAAACACCGGTTTCAGCCGCACCACGCGCTCACCGTCCAGCACCACATTCATGCGGAAAACACCATGCGTCGACGGATGCTGCGGCCCCATGGAGATTTCGAGCAGACGCTCTTCGTGGCCCGGCTCAGGCGAAGTCATCAAAGGAGTGGGGAGAGTAACCGTCGCCATCTACTGGCCGCCCCCTTGCGGAAACGCCGGCCCGCCCGCAGTCGAATAGTGCTGCCGCAGCCGTGCGAGCACCTCATCATGTGCCGTCGGCTCGTACTCGTAGTCATCCGGGTCGACGTAGTCGCGCCGCATCGGGTGGTCGGTGAACTCGTCCCACATCAGCAGGCGGCGCAGGTCGGGGTGGCCATCGAAGTGGATACCGAAAAGGTCATAGACCTCGCGCTCCTGAAACTCGCAGCTGCGCCAGACGGGTGTGAGTGATGGGATGGTCAGGGACTCGCGGGTGAGATCGCGATTGGGTGTGCGCATGCGCAACGGCAGCGGGCCGGTGCGATCTGTAGTGGAGAAGAGGTGGTAGACCACCTCCATATATCCGGGCACGGAGGTCTTCCGCACCTCATCGACCTCTTTCTCTTCCGGCCCGTTCGGCCCGTCGACGGTCTTCTTCACCTTGATCTTTTCGCTCAGTTCCTTGGGCAGCCAGTCCACGCCGGTCACGTTCGAGCAGTAGTCGAAGTGCAGGAAGTCCCGCAGATACGTCGCGACCAGCACCGCATGTTCGGCGTCGACCAGCAGCGAGTGCTGCGCGCACGGCGCCGGGTTCTCGATAACCTGCAATCGACAGCCGGGGACGCTCGCTTCGAGCTCGGATTGAATTGACGCGAGGTCCATCACTTCTGTCCGTGCCCTCCTGCCGCCGTCGGGGTTGCCGCCGGCGCAATCTGCACGAGATCGGGCGCTGGTGCCTGCCAGATCGCCGGGTTACTCGGCGGTTCCAGGTCATGCGCGCCGAAGCCCGGTATAGGAAACTCGCTCGGCGCATCTTCTTGCAGATGCCGTGGGCGGGCAGCGCCCGTAAGCGCCTGGGCATCGATCTTTTTCTGCAGCATCAGAAAGGCATCGATCAGCGCTTCCGGCCGCGGCGGGCATCCGGGGATATAAACGTCCACGGGAATGTAGCGGTCGATGCCCTTGAGCACGTTGTAGCCCTGCTTGAACGGGCCGCCCGAAATAGCGCACGCGCCCATCGAGATCACATATTTCGGCTCGGGCATCTGGTTGTACAGCCGCACCACCTGGGGCGCCATTTTCTTCGTCACCGTGCCGGCGACGATCATCAGGTCAGCCTGCCGCGGCGACGGACGAAACACCTCCGCGCCGAAGCGCGCCAGATCATACCGCGCCATCGTCGTCGCGATCATCTCGATCGCGCAGCACGCCAACCCGAAGTTCAGCGGCCAGATGGAACTCTTGCGGCCCCAGTTGTAAATCTCCTGAAGGGTCGTCGCGAAGATGCCCTGCTTGCCCAGTTCGGCTTTGAGTTGCTCATCCACCCAGACGTCCCTTGGTCCCAATCTCCGGTCGAAGCTTTTGAGAGCGCGAATCGAACGCGAGCCGCTTATTAATATTAAGTCCGGAGATCAACTCCAGACGAGGACGTTCTTCTGCCAGGCCCACACCAGGCCTTCGACCAGCAGAAGCACAAACACCAGCATGGCAATGCACGCGGCCATGGACAGGCCAGTGAATGAAACCGCAAACGGAAGCAGGAAGATAGCTTCCACATCGAAGACGAGAAAGATGATGGCGTACAGATAGTAGCCGGGCTTGAACTGGATCCAGGCGTCACCGGTCGGCTCCAGCCCGCATTCGTAGACTGCGTTCTTGCTCGGCCCGGATTTACGCGGCGAAAACGCCTTCGCCCACAGCCACGCTAGAAACAACGGCGCGAGCGCGAAGCCGATGGCCGCGATCAGAAGCACCACAATGGGTAAATAGATACCGCCGGACATAATCCCCAGAAAAAGTAATCCGTCACTCGGAAATTACTCTAGCAGACGATGCATACGCCTCGCCGGACGCGCTCTTACGTACGCTCTCTCGCTTCGGGCCGATATTCGCGCAGCTCGCGCGGAACATCGCACGCCACTTCTTTTCGGACCCTGCGAGTGGAATAGAATAAATAGCGGTGGATCGCGAGAAAATTCGCCGCGCGGTGAACAGAGTGCAATGCGCAAGCGCTGTACGATAGCGCGCCCAACGCCATGACGCCGACGCAAAGGTCCGGAGAACAGCAGAAGGGAAGCACTACTTAAATGACACCCACTCAGCTTGTGGCGGAATCCCAACCGGCAAAACAAGCCGCGGACGGCTCCAAACGGATTGTCAACGATTTTTCCATCCAGGTAGCAACCGTCAACGGCTCCGGTTCGCAGTCCGCCAACAGCGTGCTGCTGCGCAGCATCTTCCGCATGGGCGTTCCGGTCTCCGGCAAGAACCTCTTCCCGTCGAACATCGCCGGCCTGCCCACCTGGTACACCATCCGCGTCAACAAGGATGGATGGGTCGCGCGCAAAACCGAGATCGACCTGCTGATCGCAATGAACCCGGAGACCGCCAAGGAAGACGTGCTCTCCATGAAGGCCGGTGGCGCGGTCATCTATGACGAAGGGCTGAAGCTCAACGAGCTCCGCAGCGACCTCATCTTCTACGCTGTCCCGTTCGATCAGCTCACCGTCGCCACCGGCGCCGAAGCCAAGCTGCGCAAGCTCATCAAGAACATGGTGTACGTCGGCATCGCCGCGCAACTGCTCTCCATCGACATGGCCTCCGTCGAAGAGACTGTGCGCAAGCAGTTCGCGAAAAAGGTCAAGGCTGCCGAACTCAACCTCAACGCCGTCCGCGTGGGACATGACTACGCCAAGAGCACCCTCACCAAGCAGGACCCGCTCGCCGTTGAAGCCCTCGCCGCCGACCACCCCAGGAACACCAGGGGCAAGATCATCATTGACGGCAACGCCGCCGCGGCCATGGGCGCGATGTTCGCCGGCGTCACCGTCGTCGGCTGGTATCCCATCACGCCGTCGTCCTCTGTCGTCGAGAACCTCATCGACCTGATGAAGAAATACCGTGTGGAGAAGGACGGCAAGGCCACCTTCGCCATCGTCCAGGCGGAGGACGAGCTCGCCGCCATTGGCATGGTGCTCGGCGCAGGCTGGGCCGGCGCGCGCGCCATGACTGCATCCTCCGGACCCGGCCTTTCTCTCATGGCCGAGTTCGCCGGCCTCGGCTACTACGCCGAGCTCCCCGGCGTCATCTTCGACATCCAGCGCACCGGCCCGTCCACCGGGCTCCCCACGCGCACCTCGCAGGCGGACCTCACCTTCATCGCCGGCCTCTCGCACGGCGACACCAAACACGTCATTCTGCTGCCCGGCTCTGTGAAGGAATGCTTCGAGTTCGGCATGGAGTGCTTCGAACTCGCCGAGCAGCTGCAGACCCCCGTCTTCATGCTCTCCGACCTCGACCTCGGCATGAACAACTGGATGTCCGAGCCGTTCGATTATCCTGAGAAGCCCATCTCCCGCGGCAAGGTGCTCTCTGCGGAAGACCTCCAGCGCCTCGGCGGCTTCGGCCGCTACAAGGATGTCGACGGCGACGGCATCCCGTACCGCACGCTCCCCGGCACCGACCACCCTCTCGCCGCCTACTTCACGCGCGGCTCCGGCCACAACGAGAAGGCGCTCTACTCCGAGCGGCCCGAAGACTACGAGAACAACATGCTGCGCCTCGCGCGCAAGTTCGACACCGCGAAGACCCTCGTGCCCAAGCCGATCCTCGAAGGCAGCGGCAAGGAGAAGGTCGGCATCCTCGCCTTCGGCACCAGCCACTGGGCCATCATTGAGGCCCGCGACCAGCTCACGCGCGAATCGAAGCTCGCGACCGACTACCTCCGCGTCCGCGCCTATCCGTTCACGCAGGAGGTCCACGACTTCGTCGCCAGGCATGACCGCGTCTACGTCGTCGAGCAGAACCGCGACGCGCAGCTGCAGTCGCTGCTCAAAGTGGATCTCGATCCCGCATTCGCCGTGAAGCTGCGTTCCGTGCTGCACTTCAATGGCCTGCCCATCGATGCGCGCTCCGTCAGCGCTGTCATCGCCGAAGAAGAAGGAGTTGCGAAGTAATGGCTACCACCCCTGTTGCACCCGCACCCAAGGCGCCCAAGCTCAACCGCATCGGCCTGCAGATTCTCGACTACCGCGGCGGCAAGACCACGCTCTGCGCCGGCTGCGGCCACAATGCCATCTCCGAGCGCATCACTGAAGCCTTCTTCGAGATGGGCATCCAGCCCGAGCGCGTAATGAAGATGAGCGGCATCGGCTGCTCCTCCAAGTCGCCCGCGTACTTCATGTCGCGCTCCTTCAGCTTCAACTCCGTGCACGGCCGCATGCCCTCGGTCGCCACGGGAGCGCTGCTCGCCAACAAGACCATGCGCTCCGTCGCGGTCTCCGGCGACGGCGACACCGCCTCCATCGGCATGGGTCAGTTCGTCCACCTCATGCGTCGCAACGTGCCCATGATCTACATCATTGAGGACAACGGCGTGTACGGCCTCACCAAAGGCCAGTTCTCCGCCACCGCCGACATCGGCTCCAAGCAGAAGACCGGAGTCGTCAACGACCTTCCCGCCATCGACATCTGCGCGCTCGCCATCCAGCTCGGCGCCACCTTCGTCGGCCGCTCCTTCTCCGGCGACAAGAAGCAGCTCTCCGCCATGCTCAAGGCCGCGCTCGCCCACCAGGGAACCGTGCTGCTGGACGTGATCTCGCCCTGCGTCACCTTCAACGACCACGAAGGCTCCACCAAGAGCTACAAGTACATGCAGGAGCACGAAGAGGAGGTCGGCGAGGTCGGCTTCGTCCCATTCTTTGAGGACATCTCGGTCGAGTACGACGCCAACACCACCATCGACGTGCCCATGCACGACGGCTCCCACCTGCGCCTGCGCAAGATCCACGAGGAGTACGCGCCCACGGACAAGATCGGCGCGGTGAAGCTGCTCAATGAATCGCACCACAAGGGCGAGGTCCTCACCGGCGTCTTCTACGTCGACACCCAGAAGCAGGACTTCGCGCAATTGCTCAACCTGGTCGACGAGCCGCTCGCCACCCTGCCCGAATCCCGCACCCGCCCCAGCCGCGAAGTCCTCACCCAGCTGATGGAACTGCACCTGTAGAACACACGGGGTGCCCCACTCAAGCTCTGCTTGGGTGGGATTGAGCCATTACTGGAAATCCGTGCCCCATTCATCGCGCGCTCTTCGCGCGATGAGTGGGATCGAGCCACGAGCGTTTGAACCCGTCATTCTGGCGCGCAGTGCCAGAATCTCCGTATTTGTTTTGCTTGGGCACGCGGCCATGCGTGTCGCAGCCGCTTATTCAGCCCACGAATGCTGTCATCCTGAGCGAAGGATCGCGTGAAAGCGCGATCCGAAGTCGAAGGACCCCGATACACCCGACGCCGCCACATCCGCTGACGCCGTTCTAACCCGAGTGCCGGGTGCCCCACCCAAGCTCTGCTTGGGTGGGATCGAGTCACTACTGTTTGCGCTCGTCATTCTGGCGCGCAGCTTCAGAATCCCATTTTTTTGCGCTTGTTCCCACGTCTCGATTGTGAGACGTGGGAGCGGAGTAGCAGCGCGCTTTAGCGCGCGGCTAAGGCACATCAAAGCCTCGGGCTTTTCATTCATGACCCCACCGTTCGGGTGCCCCATCCGTACGCGTTCTTCGCGGACGGGTGGGGAAGTACGAACGTTCCGAGTGCCGGGTGCCCCACACAAGCTCTGCTTGGGTGGGATCGAGCCACAACCGATTGAACTCGTCATTCTGGCGTGCAGCGCCAGAATCCCCGTATTTCTTTTTCGCATCCTCGACCACGCCGGGGGTGGCCCATCCTTTCGCATCGCGAAAGGGTGGGTTGCCGCCGATCGAAACCAAGTCTAGTTCGCGGTCGGCTTTTCGATATGGTCGATGACAAGCATCTCAACCGGAGCCTTGGACGGCGCCAGCTTCAGGCCAAGGTCGTCCACCAGTGACATGACAATGGCCGAGCCAGGGTCCTGAGCTGCTCCGTCAGCGCCTCCAGAAGTTGGTGGAGGCGGTATGGAATCGGGCCGCTTCAGTGTGATGTCATAGCTGCCGTTCAGGCCGGTCTTGTCCTGAATCGGCCGGCCGGCTGCGTTTTCACCTATCGACGACAACAGGGAGGCGAGAGACTGCATGGAAACTCCATACAGGTGCAGGCCGTTACTGGAATTCACCAGAACACCTCCGCCGGGCAGCTTGGTTCCTTCCGGATGTTCCTCGCCCGGGTTCGTCTCCTTGAACTTTGGTCCGCCCTTGCCGACCTTCAGCAGAAAGACGGAAGCGTCGTTCATCTCCCGGTGTACCGCCATCTTGAAGCGATCGGCGAACATCGCTTGCAACATCAGCGGCAGCATCACCGATCGCGACGCAGGCTTCTGCCATTGGGCGACGTCCGCTTGCGCTACCTTCGCATCGATGTCATACCTATCCCTGATAAACCAATCCGGCAGCCCTCTCACCTGGCGCTCTGAGAAAAACCCAGCGCCTGACTGCGGCACATAAGCGGTTAGCATTGGGACCAACAGGGGCGAATCAACCATGTGATATCCGTCCGGCGTAGGCCCGGGCGGGGGAGGACTCTTTTCCGGCTTCGATTGGTTCGCCCGGATCGATACCACCTCAAAGGCCGGCCGCTTTGCGGGTGCGACCGGAGCAGCCGGAGGCTGCGCAGCTGCACTTCCTATTCCCAGGCCCAGCAGTGCCGCTAAGCAGATTTTGCCAATCATCCCGCTCACCCCGGTTTCGCCGGCATACGGAGTACCCGAGAAATTGACGAAGGAAGCTTGCGCTTCACGCATTGGCTCCTCCATGCGCGGGTGTAGTCGGCAGTATCCACCGGCGCAACAGCGAGCAGCCCCATGAGATCGTCAGCATCGCAATCAGTACCGCGCCGTTCATGGCGATCCTCGGTACTGGCGAATAGTAGATCAGCCGGCCGGGATGAAGATGCTGCATTGTGTATTGAGTCGCCAGCGCAATCGCAGCCAGCGCGCAGGCAAAGGCGGCCGCACCGGCCATCACGATAGGAACTAGAACTAGAGCCGTCTTGCGCCACGTCCGAAAGTAGAACGAGACCACAACAAGAACGACGGCTGTCACCGCGCAGGCGAATGAAAGCCAGGGAACATACAGAAACGCCGCAGTGTTCAGCACCAGAAGGGCCGATGCAAGCTGCACTATACGGTCGCGCACTCCAAAGCGGACAATCAAATAGGGAACTCCAACCCAGAGAGTCACCGTAACCGCTGTTAGCCCGGGTCCGGCGCTGATGAGCAGAGGCATCAAATGATCCCGCCAAGCGCCGGGCATGTGCCTGAGCCAGAATTCCATCCCAGATGCAAGCAGCTGGAACGCCGCAAAGCTGCACGCAAAGGCAACCGGCGTGCGCCAGCCGAGGCGAACCAGCGCGCGGAGGTATTCGCCAACGAACCAAACCCACCCACGCGTCGCGGCCATCTCCGCCAGGTCACCATAGATTGCGGTAGCCCGCTCCCGCCCCGCAAAGATCGCCAGAACAGTTTCGGCAAACGGACGCTTACGCATGGGCCACTCCTTCTGGTCGCTGTGGCTGCAGCAATCGCCGATGCAGCGCCGAACACACCAGCGCCGCAAGGGCCAGCGCGAAAGTCATAGCCAGCCAGCCCACACCTCTCGTCGGCGAGTACGTGCGAAACTCCCGGCCTGCGCTCATGGCTAGTACCCGAAAAGCGGCCGTCACAATCGCAATCCCAACCGCGCACGTAACTGCCAGAACGGCAAACGCTCGTCGCCAGTAGGAAGAGAAGAGGGCGCCGGCAAGCACGATGATCGTGCCGGCGCTGGATACGCCGATCAACCAGAAACGAAAATACAAAGGAAGCGTTGCAAGGAAAAGAACGCCTGCGAATCGCGTTAAGCGGTCCTTCCGTCCGAACGCGAACCACGCGAACGGCAGCGCAAACCAGAGACAGTAGGAAATCAAATTCAGGTATGGGCCGGACACGACAGCGAACCTTCCGAAATACATATTGACGTGCCATTCGGCAGCCATGTGGTGCAGTTGATATTGAAACCATAGCGGGTAAATCCACCACATCATTCGCATACTGGCCAGGGCTATCACGAAAGCCGCCACCCACCGCCATGTCAGCACCGCCATCGTTCGCGCATAGGCCAACCAGAACCACGCGCCGTCACGCGTTGCCGCCATCTCTGTCAGATCGCCATACACTGCTGTCCCGCGCTCGGCGCCCGCCGTACGCTTCAGCATCCACTCCGCAAATCCCGCTCTACGCATACGCACCTCGCACCGCGAACCCCACTAGAACCTCGAACCTCGCAACTTGAACCTCTGGCAACAGATCCAGCCCTTCCATCAAGCTCCGGTACGCCGCCTGCGCACTGGCCAGCGCATCGCGTCCCTCGCGCGTGACCGTCACGAAGCGCTTCGCCCGCCCGCCGCGCTCGGGAGTAGGGCTGCCGTCACGGAAGGTGACCAGGCTCTTGTCCTCCATGCGGTGCAGCGTGGTGTAAAGCGCACCGGGGGACGCATTCCGCCCCGTGCGCTCCGCAATCTCGCCTAGGATGGTCACTCCGTACGCGTTCTCACCCAACCTCAGAACGGCCAGCAGAACGATCTGTTCGAATTCGCCGAGAGAAACTATGTTTGCCATATCACCTACAATGTAGCTAATCTTTGAACTACAATGTAGGGGTAACCGTCTCGCGTGTCAAGCGAGATCTCGACTTCTTGACACACCTTGTAAAATAGAGAGACACGAATCGAAGCGGCGCGGCCTCTGGCCTGGCCCTTTCAGCTTCCCGGTGTGGACTCTCAAGTACCACAATTCTCGAGGCTTATGGAGTTTCTAAATGGAATCAAGAACTTGACCGTTTTCCTCTTTATTTTCAAGATTTTGAAAAAAGAGATACGGGGGGGAGGGGGTCAGGCCGCCAGCTTCGCCGCACTGAGCAGATCGCTCACCAGCATGGCCCGCTGCGCGTGGCGATCTTCCGCCGTGATCGCCCGCAGCACCGCCGAGGGATGCAGCGTCGCAACGATCGGAGGCAGGCCGTCAGCGTTGCGGACCTGACCATGTTCCTGCGTGAGCCGGAAGCTTGCGCCGAGCAAAGATTGTGCCGCCGTCGCGCCCAGCGCGACCAGCAGCTTCGGCCGCACGGTCTCGATCTCGGCATCGAGCCACGGCCGGCAGGCGCGGACCTCGCGGGCGCTGGGCTTCTCGTGGATGCGCCGCTTGCCCCGCGGCTCCCACTTGAAGTGCTTGACGGCGTTGGTGACGTAGACCTTGCGGCGGTCGATACCGGCTTCCTCCAGGCACTCGTCGAGCAGTTTGCCCGCTGGCCCGACGAACGGATGCCCTTCCAGGTCCTCCTTGTCGCCTGGCTGCTCGCCGATCATCATGATCGCGACGCGCGGCTTAGCTGCTCTGCCGCCCGTTTCGATCTCGCCGAAGACTGCCTGCGTCGCATTGCGATACAGATCGCAACCGCGGCACTTCTGGACCGCGTTTGCGAGGACCGGCAGCGATCGTTCCTCCGGCACGAAAGGAGCAGCGGACGGCGCGGAGTTAGTAACAGCCTTCGAAACGCGGACGGATTTGCGCGCAGCGGGCATCATTTGAGTTCGATGCGCGGGAGTGATCTGGGAGTTGAAGAAAGGAGCCTTGCTTAAGGGCACGGGTTTACCCGTGCCGTAAACGGTCCTTATCACGCGGGGCTTTAGCCGCTGAGGTGACGGTCTGACGTTTCAACGCTTCGAGCTCGTCGAGCGTCTTCGGCCAGTCCGAGCCCAGCAGCCGCGACAGGCTGCGGTCGGCCAGCAGCTTGCCGCCGGTCTGGCACTCCGGGCAGTAGTTGGTCTCGTTGTCGGCATAGCGGATGCGCTGGATTGGCCCGCCGCAGCGCGGACACGGTTGGCCGAACTTGCCGTGCACGGCCATCTCAGGACGAAAGGCGGTGACCTTTTCCGGAAACTTCTTCGAGGCTTCCGCTTTGAAACGGTCGATCCAGAGCTGGAGCGTCTCACGCGTTGCGGTGAACAGCCGCTGCCATTGCTCGTCCGTCAGCTTGTGCGTCTGCAGGATTGGCGAGAGTTGCGCGGCATGCAGTATCTCGTCCGAGTACGCATTGCCGATGCCGGAGAGAATTCGCGGATCGGTGAGAGCGCGCTTCAGTGTGCGATTTTCCGCCGTCAGAGCAGCGCGGAAGCCGGCAAGATCCAGCGCGAAGACCTCCGCACCGCCCGGATCGATGGACGCCAGATCGCTCTCGCTCGCGAAGAGATGCAGCGATGCACGGCGCTTGGAGCCGGCTTCCGTGAGCACGAGCGAGCCGGTAGGGAAGTCGAACGCGAGCAGGGAATTGCGGCCTGCCAGCTTCGCGCCGCGTTCGCGCCAGTGCAGGCGACCGGCGATCATCAGGTGCAGCACGGCGAAGATGCTTGGTCCCTCACCTTCACCGATCTCAAACACGATGCGCTTGCCCATGCGCCGCAGCCGGCGGACACGCAGACCTTCGATCGCGCTCAGCGGCGGCTGCGCGGTCCGCAGAAGGAAAGGACTCGCAACCCGAACCTGCTCCAGTGTCTGGCCCACGACACGTGTCTCAAGCGCAGTGATGTAGGCGGCGATGTCGGGCAGTTCCGGCATAGGCAGATTGTATGTGCGGCAACAGAGATGTTGAGCCCAGAAAAGGACATGACAATCCGCTGACACAGGAATCTGCATCCGATCGCTATACTTGCTGTGTCGCTATGCGCCGACTGCTTGCCATCACGCTGCTGATCGCGTTCTTTGCGCCCGCTGCTGCGCCATCATTTGCCGCGCTGACTGCCGATCCTGAAGCCGGCCTTCTCCCCTGCTGCCGCAGCCATGGCGCGCACCACTGCGCGCTGCTGCACTGGATGCTGCAACATCGGGATTCCGGCGCGCCTTTTTTTTCCTCCGCTCCCTGCGCGCAATATCCGATTGCGGCGGCGGTCCCGCAGCTTGCGAACTTTACGCTCGCCGCTATGCTCGAACTTGCGGTTCCGCTCGGGCAGCGCGCGGCGCGCGCTGCCGTGTCGTCACGCGCGGGATATCGCCTGCCGGCATTTGAATTGAATTCGCGCGGACCGCCTCATCTCGCATAAAAAAGCCTCCTGACAACTCCTGTTCTCACTGCTGACCGCCTCGCAAGAGGACGGTTCGCGCTGCCCTGTCGCATGCGTCGCGATTTTGGAAGCCCATGATCACTGCTATCGGTTCGCGTATCACCGTGGTCGCTGTTGCTCTATGCGGTCTGATCTCCGTGCCGTTTGCACGCGCTACGGTGTTTTCCGAGCTTCGCGGCATTGTCCATGATCCGCAGCATCGACCGGTCGCGGCTGCGCGGATCACTCTCGCTGCCGAAGGCTCCGCGTTTACGCAGTCGGCGGAGACCAATGCAGAGGGCGCGTTTACGTTTCGCAGCGTTCCGCTGGGCGACTACAACATTACGGTCGTCCGCGCGGGCTTTGCCACACTTCAACAGGCGATCACTGTCCATTCCGGCGTTTCGCCGGTGCTCCACTTTGAGCTAGTGCTTGCCGCGGTTTCGCAGTCGGTCACGGTAACTGCGCCCCCAGCGGTGCTCTCCACGATGACACCGACGACGCTTGTTTCTCGCGCAACCATCGATCAGACTCCTGGGGCGGACCTTACCAATTCGCTTGCAATGATCACCCAGTATGTTCCGGGCGCATACATGACGCACGACATGCTGCACATTCGCGGCGGCCATCAGGTCTCCTGGTTGATCGACGGCATTGAGATTCCCAACACCAACATCGCGTCGAATCTGAGCGCTCAGATCTCCCCACGTGACATCGACTACGTCGAGGTGCAGCGCGGCAGCTACTCCGCCGATCTTGGCGATCGCACTTACGGGATATTCAATGTTGTCCCGCGGACCGGCTTTGAGCGCTCGCGCCAGGCAGAGTTTGTTGCATCGGCCGGAAGCTTCTTGAAGACAGACGACCAGCTCTCTTTTGGCGACCACAATCAGCGGCTTGCATGGTACGCAAGTGTCAACGGCAATCGAAGCGACTATGGACTCGCTCCGCCGGTTTCACATCCGTATCATGATGCAGCCAACGGATTCGGGGGCTTCGGATCGTTGATCGACAACCGCACTGCAAGAGATCAGTTGCGCCTCGTCGTGCAGGCACGCAACGACTTCTTCCAGATTCCTTATGATCCCGATTCGAATGACTTCGAAAACCGGCAGTACGATTCTTCCCAGCTGCGCGACGCGCAGCACGAGACGGACGCGCTTGGGGCCTTCAGCTGGATTCGGACACTCTCTCCGAACGCCGTGATCCAGGTCTCGCCCTTTTATCACTTCAACCGCGCCGACTATTCTCCCGATCCGAACGATCTTCCCGTGCCGACTACCTCGAACCGGAGTTCAAACTACGGCGGCGCGCAGGTGTCCGCTACCCTGGACTCGCCATTCGCACATGGAGCGCGGAACACGATCCAGTTTGGGATCTACTCTTTCGGTCAGCGCGATAGGAATTATTTTGCCGCTGTATTCAGGGACGCAAGCGCAGGCAGCTTCGAGCTTCCGGCATCAGCCTCGGGCGGCGTGGTGGAAGAATTTGTCTCCGACAATTTCCAGCCCACTTCATGGCTTACGCTGAGCGCGGGTTTGCGCTCCTCGCGTTTCCAGGGCTCATTTGTCGAGAATGAAGCGACGCCTCGCATAGGAGCGTCCGTCCGTGTTCCGTCGCTCAACTGGGTCTTCCGGGGATTTTACGGACGCTTTTACCAGCCGCCGCCGCTGCTGACAGCCGCTGGGCCGGTGGTCCAGTATGCCCAGGCCAATGACACCGACTTCGCTCCGCTGCATGGCGAAAGAGACGAGGAACATCAGTTCGGCGTTGAGATTCCCTTGCGCGGCTGGGTGCTGGACGCGGACACCTTCAAGACACGCGCTAAGAATTTCCTCGACCACTCCAATTTGGGCGAATCCAGTCTTTACTATCCCATCACGATCGATGGTGCACTCGTTCGGGCCTGGGAGGTGACTCTTCGCTCGCCGCGCGTCGCTCACATCGCGCAGTTCCATCTCGCGTATTCCAACCAGATCGCCGAACAGCGCGGGCGGATCACTGGAGGACTGATCTGCGTCCCGGTGTCGTCACCGCAGTGCGACGCTGGTTTCGATTACTCACCGCTCGACCATGATCAGCGCAACACGCTGAACACCGGCGTGAACGCCTTGTTCTCTCGCGGTATTACCGCGTCAGTCGATGCTTCCTATGGCTCAGGTTTTGTGAATGGATCTCCGAATACAGGCACTCCCTACCCCGATGCATACCTGCCTGCGCACACCACCTTCGACGTCGCGCTGGGCAAGTCGTTCACGGAGAATCTATCCGCTTCTCTTACCGCAACGAACATCTCCAACCGGCGCGTGCTGCTGGACAACTCGCTCACCTTCGGTGGTTTTCACTTCAACGATCCGCGCCAGATCTATGCCGAATTGCGCTATCGGTTCAGGTTCTAATGCCTGCGCAGTACACTTGACCTGACACGCCGATGCGTATTCTTACCCGCTACATCCTTCGCGAAGTCAGTTCCTACGCTCTGCTGGGCGCGGTCTTGTTTACGTTCGTGCTCTTTATGCGCGACATGCAGAAGATCCTGGATCTGCTGGTGCGCGACTCCGCTTCGCTCGCCGACGCGCTGCGCATCTTCGCGGACATGCTTCCGAATACCCTCATCGTCACCATCCCGACCGCGGTCCTGGCGGGGGTCCTGCTGGGGCTTTCGCGCCTCGCCGCGGACTCGGAGGTGACAGCAATGCGCGCCAGCGGGATCGGCGCCGCCGCCTTCGTGCGCATCGTCTCCCTGCTTTCTTTCGCGGCGCTCGGTCTTGGGCTCGTGAATACGCTTTACTTTGCTCCGCGCGGCGCAGCCGATCTTCTTAGGCTTGAAGACCAGCTGAAGTCTTCCCAGGCTTCGTTTGAGGTGCAGCCGCGCGTCTTCTACGAGGACTTCAAAAACCATGTTCTGTTTGTGCAGGACGTGCGATCCAATTCCGGCTCGTCGGTATGGCGACACGTTTTTCTCGCCGACCTTACCCAGCCGGTGAACCCTGATATCACCACGGCCGAGCGGGCCACCGTTTCCCGCCCTGATGCCTCCGATCCGCAGGATTTGCGTCTCCTGCTGATTAATGGAAGCCAGCATCATCCCAGTCAGACAGTTCCCACGCAGTATGACTTTTCCGCCTTTTCCGAGAGCACCGGCATTCTCCAGCTGAACTCGCAGGATGAGACGCATATCTCGCGCAGTAACACCCGCCTGCTGGCTTTGACCGTACCTGAACTCACCGCGCGCATTCGCGGTAATGCCCTTCCGGGGGAGTCTGCCCCCACAAGTTCCGACCGCCTCGCCGCGCGCATTGAGCTCCAGACGCGATTCTCGTATCCCTTCGCCTGCCTGGTGCTCATGCTGATCGGCGTTCCGCTGGGACTTTCCTCGAAACGCGGCGGCAAGAGCGGCGGTGTTGTGCTCACCCTGCTTCTGGTCTTTGCATACTATCTGCTGTTCAACCTTGGGGTCGCATTCGCCAAGTCCGGCAAATTGTCGCCGTTTTTGGGAGTGTGGTCGGCGAACATTGTGTTCGCGTTCTTCGGCTTGGTGCTGCTGCAACAGCTTGCCGGCGGCGGTATTCTGCTCGATCTGTTTGCCTCGCTCGGAGTGAATGTCGACAAGGCTTTTGCCCGCGTTGCGCCCAGGCGCCTGATCCGGCTCTTCACCAGCGACTCCGCTGAACCCGAAGCGGAAGGCGGTAAATCGGGAGTTGGCGAGGTCAGCGGTGCACGGGCAGCGGAGAACGCCGCGCCTCCTCGCCTGCGCCGTTTCTTCCGCACCAGCTTTCCCCTGCTGCTGGACGAATACGTCGTGCGCTCCTATCTCACGAGTTTTGCGCTTTGGCTGGGCGCTTTCGTTGTGCTCTACGTTGTGTTTACGTTCTTTGAGCTGATGGGCGACATCATCCGCAATCAGACGCCATTCATCGTCGTGGGCGAATACCTCTGGTACCTCATCCCTTACATCGTTTCCAACGTAGTCCCGTTGTGCTCGCTGCTGGCGGTGCTGCTCGCCTTTGGTTCGTTGAACCGTTCCTCCGAACTCACGGCAATGAAGGCGACCGGCATCTCGCTTTACCGCGTGGTTGCGCCGGTGATGGTGCTCGCGGCCATCATCTCTGCGGGACTGTTCGCTTTCGATGAGTACTACCTTCCGGACGCCAATCGACATCAGGAGCAATTGCGCGCCGAGATCAAAGGACGCCCCCCGCAAACCTTTGCCCTCGCCGGCCGCAAATGGATTTCTGGACAGTCCGGCCCCGCAGGCTCGCCAACACGAATCTTTTATTACCAGGCGTATGATCCGGCCCGCTTCGTTTTCGACAATCTGACCGTCTTCGAATTCGATCCGGCGAACTTTACTCTCGAGCGGCGCATTCACGCGGACACCGTCCACTGGGATGCCACCTCGAATGCCTGGATTTTCGAGAATGGCTGGGAGCGTTCCTTCGCGGGAGCCACTATTTCCAGCTATCATCCCTTTCTCGCGGATACCTTTCCGGAGGTCACCGAACGGCCGACGTACTTCGTCAAGGAAGAAAAACCGTCTGACGAGATGTCTTACACCGAACTCTCGCGGTACATCGCCGATTTGAGGCAGTCCGGCTTTCCCGATACGGTGGCGTTGCGCGTCCAGCTCCAGAACAAACTTGCCGTTCCATTCATCACACTCGTGATGGCGGTGCTTGCCGTGCCATTCGCAGTAACGATGGGCAAGCATGCCAGCCTGGTCGGTGTCGGCACGGCGATCGGAGTTGCCATCGCATACTGGGCGCTCACCGGCCTCTTTTCTTCCATGGGAAATATTTCCACCTTGCCGCCGCTCCTGGCCGCCTGGTCTCCGGATATTCTGTTCGCCATTACTGGCTCGTATTTGCTGTTACGCACGCCCACCTGACCTGTTTGTTCGCTGTTCATTGCACGAGTTCGCACATGATCCTGAAGCAGTACTATCTCGGATGCCTTGCCCACGCGTCGTATTTGCTCGGCGACGAAGCGAGTTCCACCGCGATCGTGGTCGATCCGCAGCGCGACGTCCAGCAATACCTTGCGGACGCAGCTGAACTCGGCCTTGAAATCCGGCATGTCTTCCTGACGCACTTTCACGCGGATTTTATCGCCGGACATCTTGAACTGCGGGACCAATGCGGAGCAGCCATCCACCTCGGCCGCCGCGCCGAGGCGGAATATAAGTTTGTTCCGATGTCCGACGGCGATGCTCTCGAATTCCCCGGCATGCGCCTTCAGGTGTTGGAAACTCCCGGCCACACGATTGAGTCGATCTCGCTGCTTGTGTTCGATCGCGCGAAGAGTGAGATGAAGCCGTATGCGGTGCTGACAGGCGACACACTTTTCATCGGAGATGTCGGGCGCCCCGATCTGCGCGCTTCGCTTGGGTGGACCGCTTCGGAACTTGGCGCGCACCTCTATGACTCGTTGCATACCAAGCTTCTTCCCCTGCCGGATGAGACTCTCGTTTATCCCGCTCATGGCGCAGGATCCCTTTGCGGCAAGAACCTCTCGTCGGACACGGTCTCCACACTTGGCGATCAGCGCCGTATGAATTACGCGCTGCAACCGATGTCCAAAGACGAGTTTGTCCGTCTGGTCACGGCCGACCAGCCTGACGCGCCGGAATATTTCACCTTTGACGCTGTGCTCAACACCCGTGAGCGGGTGACTCTCGACGCCAACCTGGCCAGGGTTCTCCAACGGGTTTCGCTCGATGAGGTGCTTGGTCTTGGCGATCGAGGAGCGCAGATGCTGGATGTGCGCGACGCTGCCGACTATGCCAAGGGCCATCTTGCGGGCAGCATCAATATCGGGTTGGGCGGCCAATACGCCACATGGGCCGGTACGCTCCTGAATCGCACACGCCCCATCGTGATCATCGCCGAGCCCGGCCGCGAGCAGGAGGCCGCATTGCGTCTTGGGCGCATCGGGTTCGACCATGTGTATGGCTATCTTGAAGGCGGAATGTCTGCGCTCGCAGACCGCCCCGATCTCGTCTGGCCTACGGAACGTGTCACTGCCGTAGATATCGCTCAGGAATTGAGCTCCCCGGAGCCGCCGCTGGTCCTTGACATCCGTACCGCTCGCGAGTGGCAGACGCAAAACATCCCCGGCAGCCTCAACATTCCGCTCAACCATCTGCCGGAGCGCATAACCGATCTTCCGCGCGATCGCCGTATCGCGGTGCATTGTGCGGGAGGCTATCGCTCTTCCATCGCCGCCAGCATCCTGCATCAGCATGGCTTTACGAACCTGCAGGAGATGGCCGGAGGCATTGCCGCATGGAATGCCGCGAAGCTGCCGACCACATCAAAGCCGTGATCGCTTATCGGGACACATGTCACTCCTACAAAGAGGCGCCCGGCTCTGTGGATGACGTGACGGCATCTTCGCAATCGGCAGTCAGATCGCTGTCCGGTTCTGAAACCCTGCCGCCCGCAGGCGTCCGGGTACGTTGTACAGGTTGGAAGACGCTGGCTTCCGCCAGCGCCCTGAGGAAGTTGGAAGAATAGAAAAGGCTCGTCATAGTTCCACCTCTGGCGCGAAAACTTACTTCTTCTCCGCGACTCTGCGAATGCGCTCAATCATGCTTCCCCATCCGCCTTCAATACCCTTCCACTGCTCAGCAATCTTGGGATCGTAGGCGATGTAGGCGATGCCTCTGTGAATAAACCTGAGCCGCGTCGCGCCATTCTCCTCGGTGAGCCGGTACTGCGCGTTGTTCATCGACGGATACGACATGAACAGAGGGCCCGAGATTTCAAGCAGAGTGGGCGCCTTGATGGCCTGCACATTGCCCCACCAGTGACCAGCGCCGTCTGCCAGATCCCGGAACCATCGGCCGCCTGGCCACGCCTCCAGCTTCATCGACAGCGGCTCTCCATCGGGACGCATGTTGTTCGGCCCCAATTCTTCCAGCATCGTGTCAAAGACCACCTCGATCGGCGCTGCAATCAGTTCTTCCCGTGCGAACTCCAGCGTGTGGATCGTTTGTTCTGCAATTGTTACCGGCATCTGCTTTCTCCTCGCTTTCGTGTATTCGGTTGTAGCCGCTACTTCGATTCGTCTTGCGCATGAGCTTTCGTGTTTTCGCGCGCAATCCTTTCCATCGCCTTCTGCTCGGCCCGTTCCTTGATGCGGTCGATCTGGTTGTTCCAGTAATGCTCGAACGCCTTCGCCCAGTCATGAATGGGTTTAAGCTTCGCCGCCTCCAGCCTGTACATCCGGTGCTGGCCCCGTTTGATTCGCGTGACCACGCCGACCTTGTGCAACACGCTGAGGTGCTTTGAGACAGCCGGTTGGGCCATCTGCATTCGCACCACGACGTCCCCCACTGCCCACTCCCGGCCGTTCGCGAGCAGGGCAATGATCTCGCGTCGCCGGGGCTCTGCCACTGCATTGAAGACATCCGTTGTTGTCGCTGCCCTTGCCATATTCAGTTTATATTCCCATATAAGAATATATGTCAAGGCCGAAAGATTCTTTTTTGCATAACAGGGAATCCCGCATTCCGTATACGGATTTGTATACAATTCGTCCGGAAGGAAACCCAATGAACCCAATGGACCGACGCACATTCCTGCAGACCGCTGCTGCTACCGCCGCCGCCGCCGGCACTCCTGCCGCCTTCGCTCAATCTGCATCCTCTTCGCACGGGGCCACATCACCCGCCCCGGGCGCCTTGCCTGCAGCAAAGGCTGACACGTCCGGTCATACGCTTGTCTGCACTTTCACTCGCAATGGGGAAACCTGGAAGGTGTATGAAGACTTGCGCACGCGTGATGGTGCGTTCACCTTCGTCTCTACTCACGGAATGGCACGCGTGTTGCCAAAGAGTGCAGAGGCAACCTTCGCCTCCGATGGCTCGCAGCACCTTGGCCTGGATATCAAGGACATCGGCATGTCCGGGCCTGACCTGCTGGCCGACAAGCTCCTTGCGAACGGCGATCCCAATGAGGACGATGTTCGTGCAGCCGCGCCGCCAATGAACTCCGCACAGCCGCGCACGCCGAATCCAAACTACCGGCCAAACTGGAATACCTTCGTCGGCACGCGGGAATGCAGCGACACCATGCCGATCTTCCCCAGCGGCAACACGCGCACCTACCATCCCGTACAGTACTTCCGCGAACTGACCCAGGAACGTGCCAACAAGCGGCACGAAGGCCTGGTGGGCGGATGGATGCCCGCCGTGCGCAAAGTTCTTCCCGGGGACGACGGGTCGCATTACGAGATTCTCGTCTTCGGCGATGTCCTCGCGCATGACCGTTTCATCGTGCAGACCTGGCACCGCACCGCGCACATCGAGAACGGCCGCGTCACCAAAGTTGAGTATGGGTACAGCTATCCCGCCTACACGCGCCGTCGCCAGGATCCAAAGCCAGAGGACTTCTTTCGCGCTATGCTCGGCTTCGCAGAGTACTGGGAGCATCAGCTCAGCGACATGTCCGCCCTTACGCTGCCCGACGCAAGCTGGACCAACATGGCGCGCTATGCGTTCGTCAAGGAGCTGATGGTCCGTCCGAACGGCACCTATCCCAAATACGGCGCCGTAGACCGCGACTACTACGGTTCGGAGTATGACGGATTTCAGGACATCTTTACCATGGGCTTCTACGCCAATATGGAGTGCGGACGACTCGATCTCGCGCGCGCCATCTTCGACGGCTACTTCACGGATTTCACCGACGATAAGGGCATGATCAATATGCGCGGTCCCGAGACTGCGCAATTCGGCCTCACGCTCTTCCTGATCGCGCATTACTTCGCCCTCACCGGCGACCGGTCGCTGCTGCTGAAGCATCGCGCAAAAATCGAAGCTACTGTGGCTCTCCTGGCCGAGCTCCACGATGAAGCGCTCAAGCTGCCCGCCGACGACCGCGGACACGGCCTTATCCACGGGTGGTGCGAATCCGATTCATGTCTCGCAGCCGATCCGTCGGTCTGGGACAAGCCCTACTACGCCAATAGCGCTTTCGCCGTGCGCGGCTGGCGCGACATTGCGGGCACATGGCGCACGCTGGGTATTACGGCCAGGGCCGCCGAGTGGGAGCAACGTGCTTCGCGTCTCCACGACACGCTCCTCGCCAGCATCGACAAGAATACGCGGCACGATGCAACGCCGCCCTATGTGCCGCTGCTGCCTGGCTCGCCCTATATGTTTCGCGAGGCCAGTCAACACGAGCGACCCAGCGAACAGCAATGGTCGCATCGCTGCTATACCGAACTGCTTCAGGCGAATGTCCTGCCTGAGGCAACCGCGAATGCCGTTGTTGACACCATGCGCGCGTATGGCGCTACTACCATCGGCGTTGTCGCCAACGTGGGCCGCGCCAATCCCAACGGCCGCGCCATCCTGGGCTTTATCTCTTACGGTTATGCCCAGATGCTGCTGCGTCTGAACCGCATCGAGGAGTACATCCTTTTCATGTACTCACATCGTTATCACGATCACTCCCGCGGTTCGTGGACGGCGGGCGAGGTTGCAGGGATTAGCGGCGGAGGAGCCATTTTCTGCATTCCGGCGCAGCAGACGATTCCTCTGCTTGTGCGCTGGATGCTCGTCTTCGAGGACGCCGACAACGACGAGCTCCATTGTGGCCGCGCCATCCCACGTGACTGGGTCGCCAGCGGCAAACCCATCGCCATCGAGAAAGCGCCCACGCGCTATGGTCTCGTCAGCTACAGGCTTGAAACTCGCGACACCAACACGCTCGCCGCAACGGTTTCTCTCCCCGCATCTGGGCGCCTGCCAAAGAACCTCCACGTCACGTTCCGCGCACCCGCGGGCAAGACGGTCAGCGGCATCACCGTGAATGGCAGCCAGGGCACCATCGGCGGAGCGCATCGCGATACGGCCGTCATCGCACCCGGCAGCAGGCGCCACTTCACGGTCGTCGCCCACCTCACCTAAATTCCCCCTCTCTAAAGGAGCCCCTTCGCGGTTTCTTTGTGGGCGGAGGGGTGACCTTTGAACGGCGCGTTGAACACCCCAACGACCGAGAACTATTTTTTACTTGATTTGTCGAACGTCCCCTGCTCTAATTCGGCAGATTCGGCCCGTCCTCATCGGAACTGGATATGAAAAGAGTGCTTTTAATTGCCACCGTTATAGCCGTGCTGGGATCCGCCAGGGCGTTGTACGCGCAAACCGGGTGCGACGACTCTCCAGAAAATCCAACCATTGTGCTCGCGTTCGTGGCCGGAACCGGCTATTTGCTTCAAGGCGCCTGGCGACGACGCAATCGGCGATAGCGTTTGCCCAGCGGCCACGCGTGCAGATTTTCGTGTGAACGAATAACGTGCCAACGGCATCGCGTTCGATCTCAATGCCAGCAGGTCACGGCGGTCTTACTTTATATAGGGACACAAAGCGTCCCCGGCAATCCCGACCTGCTATCCTTTCTGCGCAACGGGAAGGAGATCTCATGCGCCTCCGTGCCTCCCTGTTCCTGCCTCTGTTCGTTCTCGTCTCTTGCGCAGTCCGTGCGCAAAGCCCAGCGCAATCGCAGCCGCCGCGGGCGCAGATCGCTGCCACATCCGCTCCCGTCGTCATCCCCGAAAACACGCCCTTGCGCGTGCTTACCACCACGGCCATCAGCACGGAGCATGCACGCGAGGGCGCTCCGCTTGTCTTCAGTCTCAATCAGGATGTTGTGGTCAACGGCGTTCTTATAATTCCGCGTGGCGAGATGCTTCACGGTATCGTGGTTCACGCGCGTCAGGCTGGGCGGCTCAAAGGTGATTCTCACCTCGAGATCAAGCTCACTTCGCTTGATCTCGAGGGCGTGACTTATCCCCTCTATACCTACCGGTTGGAGGTCGACCAATCCGGCAAAGGAGAGGTAACGGCCATCGATACCATCGGCGGGGCAGAATACGGCACGCTGGCGGGCGCCGTGGTCGCCGCCGACAAACCTGACGCCTCCAAAGCGACCAAACTTGCGGATATCGGCGGTGGCGCTGCTGTGGGCGCAGGACTCGGCGCGCTGGCCTCTACTTCTACCCGCGGCGAGCCTGCCGTCATTCCCGCCGAGTCGCAGATCGACTTCTATCTCGTGCTCCCCATCGCCGTCAAACCCGCTTCGGCACAGGAGGCGGAGCGCATCGCGAGCCGGTTCCACCCGTCCGAACCTACCCTGCACCTTCGCAGCGACATACCCTGAGCCGTAACCTCGACCGTGCTTCCTACTTCGCCACCATCGCCAGTGGGATAGGATGGTTCGCGGATGCGAGGAGGGTAGAGGAAGAATGAGAGCAAGCATTTTTGTGAGAAATGCCCGGGTTGCCGTGGCCTCCGCGGCAGTCATGGCAATGGCGGGTGCATTTTCGTTGGCGCAGACAACAGCGCAGGTAGCGGCGACAACGGGCAGCGGATCGACGCAGGTGCCTCCCGGCCCTCCTCCAATGCCGCTGTGGCCCAATGGAGCGCCGGGCGCATTGGGTACTGCGCCGGATGATATTCCGACGCTGCAGGTGTTTCTGCCGGCATCGAACCCGACGAAGACCGGTGTGGTGATTGCGCCCGGTGGCGGATATACGCATCTCTCGATGGTAAAAGAGGGATCCGACGTCGCGCAGTGGCTGAACGCGCATGGAGTGGCGGCGTTCGTGTTGAAGTATCGCCTCGGGCCGAAATATCACAATCCCATTGAGTTGGGCGATGCGCAGCGGGCGATCCGCACAGTGCGCGCGAACGCGGCGCAGTATGGGATTGCGCCGGACCATATCGGGATGTGGGGATTTTCCGCGGGCGGGCACCTGACAGCGACCGCGGGGACGCAGTTTGATGCGGGGAATGCGTCGGCGGCCGATCCGATTGACCAGCAGTCCAGCCGGCCGGATTTCCTGATTCTGGCGTATCCCGTGATCACGATGGAAGATCCGTATGTGCACAAGGGGTCACGGCAGTATCTCCTGGGCGATTCGCCAACCCAGGCGCAGATGGATGCGATGTCGGCGGAACTGCATGTGACCGCGCAAACCCCGCCTACCTTTCTATTCCAGACGACAGACGACCGGACCGTACCGGTGTTGAACAGCGTGATGTTCTACACAGCGCTGGTGAAGGCGGGCGTTCCTGCGGAGCTGCATATCTTTCAACATGGCGCGCATGGGGCGGGGCTGGCTACTGCGAATCCCCAACTCGCTGTCTGGCCTGACCTGCTGATCAAGTGGATGAGGGAGCGAGGATATGCATCTGCTGGGGCTCCGACCCAATAAAAAAGAAAATCTTCATGGGTTCCTTATGTCGGAGCTTGTACACTCCCTAAGGCCGTGAACCTGTGCAGAACAGGGGAGCCGTAAACTGCAAAACTCTGCCGTTAGAAAGACGCGAGGTTAAGTTCAGGATGCGTGTGTGGCTTGCGAAGTGGCTGGTAGTGGCGTGCGCCATAATGGCGATGGCAACGATGAAGGTGGAGGCGCAGGCGCCCGCGACGGCTGTCCCCCAGGCGGTTCCGGCGTCGAGTACGGACCGGATTGCCGCGCTGGAAAAGCAGGTCGCGGACCAGCAGAAGGCGATTGCCACGGCGCAGATGTCCGGCGACAACTCCTGGATGCTGGTGAGCGCGGCGCTTGTGTTGATGATGACCGGTCCAGGGCTGGCGCTGTTCTACGGCGGGCTTGTCCGCAAGAAGAATGTACTCGGCACCATGATGCAGAGTTTCGCCATGATGGCGGTGGTGACGGTGTTATGGGCGCTGGTGACCTATTCGCTGGCCTTCGGCAGCGGAAATGCATTTATCGGCGGATTGCACAATATGTTTCTGCGGGGCGTCGGTGCGGACCCCAGCCCGTATGCGCCGACGATTCCGTTGCAGACATTCATGGTGTATCAACTGATGTTTGCAATCATCACTCCGGCACTCATAACGGGTGCGTTTGCGGAGCGAATGAAATTTTCGGCAATGCTGGTGTTTATGGTGCTGTGGACGATCGTGGTGTACAGCCCCATGGCACACATGGTGTGGGGCGTCGGTGGACTGCTGAACGCCGTAGGCGGAAAGATCCCATGCCTCGACTTCGCAGGCGGTACGGTCGTGCACGTCACCTCAGGTGTTTCAGCGCTGGTGACAGCGCTGTACCTTGGCAAGCGCATCGGCTATCCCAGGGAGAAGATGGCCCCACATTCGGTGGTGCTGAGTTTTATCGGCGCATGCCTCTTGTGGGTAGGCTGGTTCGGATTCAATGCCGGCTCGGCCCTGGCGGCGGGATCGCTGGCGAGTTCGGCATTTGTGGCGACGCATTTCGGCGCGGCGGCAGCGGCAATCGGCTGGAGCGCGGCGGAGTGGATACGGAATGGTAAACCGTCGGCGCTGGGCGCGATCTCCGGCGCGGTGGCCGGCCTCGTGGCGATTACGCCGGCGAGCGGCTTCGTGGGGCCGATGAGTTCGCTCCTGATCGGTCTGGTCGCCGGCGTTGCCTGCTTCTACATGGTGGTGAAGGTGAAGTCATGGTTTGGCTATGACGACTCGCTGGATGCCTTTGGCGTGCATGGCGCAGGGGGAACGATCGGTGCGGTGCTGACGGGAGTTTTTGCGTCAAGCGCGGTGAACCCCATCTTTGGCGCAGGCAAGGGTACTGGGCTGATCGAAGGCAACTGGATGCAGGTTGTGCATCAGATCGGCGGCGTGGCCATTGCGTGGGCGCTCTCGATTGTGGGAACTCTCGTGATCCTCTTTGTCGTCGACAAGACAGTCGGGCTGCGTGTGAGTGCGGCGGATGAGCAGACTGGCCTCGACCTCTCACAGCATGGAGAGGAAGGGTACGAATGGGCTCATTGATCCTGGGATGCCCGCAAGGATTTGCGTGTGGATACTGCTGTTGTCGAGGCAGGTATCCGGTGTGGAGAGGCACGCATCTGACATAGCCGCTGGAGCGGCGTGCGAGTTACTATGCTAGAGCTTTTAGAAGAGCAGTAGAAGGAAGGAACGCGAGATGCAGAAGATTGAAGCGGTGATCCAGCCATCGAAGCTGGACGCGGTGAAAGATGCGCTGGTCGAGATCGGCGTACAAGGCATGACCATTACGGAAGCGCGCGGACACGGACGGCAGAAGGGCCACACGGAGTTCTATCGCGGCCGAGAGTATTCGGTGGACTTGCTGCCGAAGGTGAAGCTGGAGACGGTGGTCTCCGATGAGATGAAGGACCGTGCCGTAGAGGCCATTATCGGCGTCGCGCGAACGGGGACGATCGGCGACGGGAAGATCTTCGTGACGAGGATCGATGAGGCCATCCGCATTCGCAATGATGAGCGCGGCGAGTCCGCTCTGTAGGCAGGACTCACGAGTTCCTTATGCATGAGGCTGTATAGTGTAGGTTCGAATCGACGCTACAGCCATGCAAACAAACCCAATTCCGGAAGACGGGATATGCGCGGAGTACCAGCAGAAAATGCTGGCGCTTCGCTCTGCGTTTGAGGGCGGCGCAACTGGCGCGTCGACAGTCGCGGCGCGAGCGCAGGCCGTCGACCAACTGATCCAGACGCTTTGGACTCGAGCAGTCGCGGAGACGCCGACGCTGGGGCAGGGAATTGCGCTGGTGGCGCTCGGCGGATATGGCCGGCGCGAATTGTTTCCGCAGTCGGATGTAGATCTGCTTTATCTGCTGGACGCCCGCGTGAATGAAGCCGCGGTGAAACTCTCGATCCGACGGGTAAGCCAGGCGCTATGGGATTGCGGAATCAGGCTTTCTCCGCAGACCCGGCGGCGCAGCGAAGCGGAAAAATTCGAAGCGGACAATGTGGAGTACGCGCTGGCCCTGATGGACCACAGGCTGCTGGGCGGCGATGCGGGAGTCTATGAGAAGTTCGCCGATTCCGGCCTGCCGAAGATGCTGGAGAAGGAACATCGCGCAATTGCCGCCGGCCTGGTGAGTTTGACGCGACAGAGGCATGGCAAGTATGGCCACACGTTGTTCCACCTGGAGCCAAGCATCAAGGAATGCCCCGGCGGGCTGCGTGACGTGCACGTGTGCACATGGATGGAGACGCTGGGCGAGATTGCCGCGCGTGCGGAGAAAAAGGAGCCCACGGCCAACGTGACAGCGTGGGCGGCGGGAGAGCGAGAGGAATTCGACGCCGCAGTCAGCTTTCTTTTTGCCGTGCGATGTTTCCTGCACTTCCGCCATGAGCGCGACGACAATACCCTCGACTGGCAGGCGCAGGATGCCGCCGCGAGGGCCGGCCTGGGCATCCCGCGACGAGATGCGGACGCAGCGTACTGGATGCGGATGTACTTTCGGCACGCGAGAGTGATCCAGCGGCGCCTGGAGCATATGCTGGAGACCGCGCCCACGAAGGAGCCCGAAGGCCTACTGGCGGCCGTGGGCCGCGCTGCGTTCGGCCGGATGCGTCGCCGGCCTGAGACCGCGCCGGTCGGCTTTCGGCTGGAGAATGGCCGGGCGGTGCTGAATGCCGCAATTGCGGGAGCCGATCCAGCCCAGAACCCGGAGGCGGTGCTCAGTCTATTTGGCGCGATATCGCGGACAGGCGCCAAGCTCGAACGCGCCAGCGAGGTGCGCATCTCCCAGGCGCTGCCGCTGCTTTCCGCGCACGTTGAAGAAGGTCCTGTATTGTGGCGGCTCCTCCAGGAGATTCTGGTTGGATCCCACGCCGGCAGAGCGCTGCGTACGATGCACGCGATGGGGCTGCTGGAATTGCTGGTGCCGGAGTTCCATGGCATCGATGCGCTGGTAATCCGTGATGCATACCACCGCTACACGGTGGACGAACATACGATGGTGCTGATCGATACGCTCCACGGCCTTGAGACAGGCGGATCCACCACGATGGGCGAGTGGGGCGGCCGATTTGGGGAAATCCTGCGCGATGTGCAGCACCCTGAGCTGCTCTACCTTGCTGCGCTGATGCATGACACGGGCAAGGGACGCAGCGGCGGGGACCACGCCCGGGAAAGCGCGGCGATGGCGGAGAGTGTCGCGGCTCGGCTGGAATTGGACGCCTACGAGAGCGAGCTGCTGCTGGGATTGATTCGCAACCACCTGGAGATGTCGGCGGCGTTGCGTCGCGACATCTTTGACGTCGAGACGGTGGCGGCGTTCGCCGGCAAAGTTCAGACGCCGGAGGCGCTGCGCATGCTGACGCTCTTTACCTATGCCGATATTGCCGCGGTGCATCCGGATGCGCTGACGCCGTGGAAAGCGGAGAACCTGTGGCGGCTCTTTCTCGCGACCGCAAACTATCTGGACCGCAGTGTGGATGACGAGCGTGTGGGAGCGCGCGTGGGACGCGATCTCGTCAGGCGGGTTACTGTGCTGATGCCGGGACGGAAGGGGGACGTGGAAACCTTCCTGGAAGGGTTTCCGGAGCGGTATCTGCGGACGCGCACGCCTGAGGACGTCCAACTGCACTTCGAGCAGTCGGAGAGATTCGCGGAAGACGCGGTGCAACTGGATTTCAAGCATTCGCCGGATATCAGCGAAATCACGCTGGTGACGCCCGACCGCGCAATGTTATTCGCCGATATGGCGGGCGTGCTGGCAGCCTGGGGTATGAACATCGTGACCGCGGATGCGTTCTCGAACGCGAAGAACGTTGTGGTCGACAACTTCCGGTTCACCGATACGTTCCGCACGTTGGAGTTGAATGTTTCCGAGCATGCGGCCTTTGTGGCAAGTGTTCACGATGTCATGGCGGGCAAAATCCCAGTCGAGAAGCTCCTGGCTGCTCGCAGGCGCGGGCGCAGGAAGGCGCCTCTAACGGAGGTGGAGACTCGGATTGATTTTGACGATGAGGCCTCCAGTCACAGCACTCTGCTGCAGATCGTCGCGCAGGACATGCCAGGACTGCTGCGAGCGGTGAGTCAGACGATAGCTGCCATGGGCTGCAACATCGAGGTCGCCTTGATCGATACCGAGGGCGAAACCGCGATCGACGTGTTCTATGTCACCAGGGCCGCTATGAAGCTGGATGTCGAGCAGCAGACGGTTTTGAGGGATGAGTTGCTGAAGGCCATTGCCGCGAATGCGAGCTAGGGTTCCTGGCTGGATTCACGGTTTCGCATGCGGCCAACTGCCTGTGAATCGTCAGCATCGCAATGTCAAAGGATTGGCGAAGTAAGATGCGCGCGGGCCCGCGATAATCGCCCGTAGCCTTCGGCGACGAGATTTATACTGGCGGAGCAATGAGTTTACCTGCCGAACAGACGACCAGCAGCGGCCGGCCCACCGATGTGCCGCAGAAGGGCGACCGGTATCTTTTCGGGTCGCTGGACAGTTTTGCGAAGAACCGAGACAAGCTCCGGGAGGTGAACTGGGGCTATGACCAGCCGGAGGGCGTAGTGCTGGCCTCCCTGGATGCGGCGATCAATTGGGTACGAAAGAACTCTGTGTGGCCGATGACCTTCGGCCTGGCGTGCTGCGCCATCGAGATGATGTCCATGGGCGGGTCGCGATATGACATTGCGCGGTTTGGCGCCGAAGTATTTCGACCATCGCCCCGGCAGAGCGACCTGATGATCATCGCCGGCCGGGTATCGCAGAAGATGGCCCCGGTCATCCGGCGCCTCTACGAGCAGATGCCGGAGCCGAAGTGGGTGATCTCGATGGGCGCGTGCGCGACCTCGGGCGGAGTCTTCAACAACTATGCGCTGGTGCAGGGAGTCAACCAGGTCATCCCGGTGGATATTTATGTGCCCGGATGCCCGCCCCGGCCGGAGCAGTTGCTGTATGCGATCACGCTGCTGCAGGAGAAAATCCAGCAGGAGCGTGGCACGGTGCGGAATACGCTGAACCTTTAGCCGCGCCGGCCAGTTTGTTTTCCCGGGGTTGTTGCGGTTACCGCCCGGATGCGTACGCAAGTTTTCCCGGAGAGGAGGCTGCGGTTCGGTGGTAAACCGTTCTAGTGGAAGAATTAGGGCATGATTTGCCCTCGACAAGACGGCCAACTGCGGTACACTTTTGGTTGACCTGAATCATTGGGAATGGAGAGCGCCTTATGACGCTTCCATTCATTAACTTGCAGTAGTGGAGGAAGTCGAATGACTTATCGCCCGTTTCGCAGTCGTTGCCTTTGTGCGCTGGCTGCTTGCGCCCTTGGCCTTGGCACGGCAAGTCTGATCGCCCAGACAGCCCCATCAGTTCCCAATGCTCCGATGGCATCGGGGTCGTCGAATCCCTCGCGGTTCGACCTTTTTATGGGTTACTCCTATTTCGGCGCTCATGGCCGGGTGAAGCCGCCTGGGCTGCCTTATTCGTCGATCAACCTCGGCGCGATCGGAAGCGGAGCTTACTACTTCAACCGCTACTTCGGCGGCACCATCCTCTACGCCAACCATCCCGACGGGCAGAATGATGGTGATTCCAGCATCGCCGGCGGCCTGATCGCGCGCTATCCCATGGACAACTTCACCGTGTTCGCACATGGCTTGGTCGGTGTGGATCGCCTCGGCGGTCCAAACAGCGAGGTGCCCTCGCAGCTTGAGCATGAGCCCTATCGCTGGGGTCCGTCGCTTCGCGCCGGCGGCGGCATGGATTACGATCTGCCGTGGTTTGACAACAAATTCAGCCTGCGCCTGTTCCAGGCAGACTACCGCTACATCCATGAGGACTACGGTCCAGTGGTTTCGATCCCCACTGGCGGAATTCTCGGCGGCCGCACCAACATGGACGCGATTGAATTAAGCACCGGCATCGTGGCGCACTTTGGCCACATCGTACCGCCCCCGCCGGTGACCTACGCCTGCTCGGCCTCGCCGGCCAGCGGCTACCCGGGCGACCCGATCACAGTGACGGGCACCGCCTCCAACCTGAACCCGAAGAAGACGCCGACCTATAACTGGACCTCCACCGGCGGCACGATCTCGGGTGACTCGACGACAGCAAATATCGACACCAAGACAGCGGCCCCTGGTTCGTACACGGTTACGGGTCACGTAACGGAAGGCCCGAAGCCCGGCCAGTCGGCGGACTGCACCGCGCAGTTCACCATCATGGACTTCCAGCCGCCAACGATCAGCTGCTCGGCAAGCCCCACTTCGGTGAATCCGGGCGACTCGGCGACGATCACCTCAACGGCCTCAAGCCCACAGAACCGGCCGCTGACCTACAGCTACTCGGCTACTGCAGGTTCCGTCAACGGCACCAGCTCCAGCGCGACGCTGTCGACCTCCGGCGCGGCCCCTGGACCGATCACAGTCACTTGCAACGTCGTGGATGACAAGGGCCACTCGGCCTCTGCGACCACGAGCGTGAACGTGATCGCGCCTCCGCCTCCGCCTCCGCCTCCGGCTCCGCAGGCCCAGGCGCAGTGCACGGTCAACTTCACCAATGACAAGCACCGTCCGACGCGAGTGGACAATGAGGCGAAGGCCTGCCTCGATGACATCGCGCTGGCGATGCAGCGTTCTTCCGATGCGAAGCTCGCCCTCGTTGGCAATGAGGACGCTGCGGAGCAGAAGGTGGATACGCGGCGCGAGAAGATGCGTCATCATCCGCCGAGCGACGCCGCTCTGCGTGCTGTCAACACCAAGGACTATCTGGTGAGCGAGAAGGGCATTGATGGTTCGCGCATCATGCTCTACACCGGGACGGACGACGCGCAGACAGTGGCCACGACGCTGGTTCCATCTGGCGCAACCAACCCGGCCGCAAACGACACAACGGTGGACGAGAGCGCAGTCAAGGCCGTTCCGCGGACTCCGGCTGCAAGGCACAAGAAGTAGCCAGACCACTGAACTGAACCGCAGAGGCTGACTGGGAACCTACCCAGTCAGCCTTTGTGTTGCGGTGCCCCTTTCCATCCGGTGTCCGCGGGACGGTATCCTAGAAACGATTGAACCTCACCAGGAACGCCCCGTTGAACCGCCGATTGCGCCGCCTCCCTGCCGCCTGCCTTCTCCTCATCTTCGGTCTCGCTGCTCCCCGCGCCCATGCCGTGGCGTGGTTTCCCTTCGGTCCGTACGGAGGATCGGCGAGGTCATTTGCCGCCGATCCCCAGGACCATCTGCATCTCTACCTCGGTGCTGCCAACGGCTGGATATACCAGACGCATGATGGCGGCAAAAACTGGGCGCGCCTCGCCCGTGTCGGCAAGCGCGACGATCTGGTAATCGACGACATCCTGGTGGATGCGGCCGATCCCAATCATCTCGTTGTCGGCGCCTGGGCATCGACCGACCTGAACCACCCTGACGGCGGCATTTTTATCAGCCACGATGGCGGCACCGACTGGACGCCGCAGCCTGAGATGCGTGGCCAGTCCGTGCGTTCGCTCACCGACGCGCCGTCCAATCCCCGGATTCTGGTTGCCGGGACGCTCATGGGAGTCTTCCGCTCCGAGGACGGCGGCGAGCACTGGAAGCGAATCAGTCCGGAGGGCAGCGCGGAGATTCACGAAGTGGAATCGCTGGCGGTCGATCCGGTGAACCCGAAGGTGATCTACGCCGGCACCTGGCATCTGCCGTGGAAGACGACGGACGGCGGCGAGCACTGGTCCATCATGAAGCAGGGTGTGATCGAAGACTCGGACGTGTTTTCGATCATCGTGGACCCGAAGCAACCCAACGTGGTGTATCTGAGCGCTTGCTCGGGAATCTACAAGAGTGTGGACGGAGGCGGGAAGTTTACAGGCGGAGTCGGCGTGAACAAAGGCCAGGGCATTCCGTCGACCGCGCGCCGCACCCTTGTCTTGATGCAGGACCCGAACAATGCCAACACCGTGTTCGCAGGTACGACCGAAGGGCTTTACCGCACCTTCGACGCCGGCAAGTACTGGATGCAGACAACCAGTTCCGATGTAATCGTCAATGACGTCTACATCGATCCCACCAATTCCAAACATGTGTTGCTGGCGACAGACCGCCGCGGCGTGCTGGTCAGTGAGGATGGCGGTGACAGCTTCGTGCCATCGAATGCAGGTTTTTCCGTGCGGCAGGTCATGGCCTTCACGGGCGATGTAAACCGTTCAGCGACCGTATACGTCGGTGTGGTGAATGACAAGGATGCGGGTGGCGTGTTTGTAAGCCATTCAGGCGGGATCGGCGGGTGGCAACACGTGAGCGACGGCCTGGACAGCCACGATATCTTCGCTTTGGGGCAGGCGCCGGACGGGACAATCCTCGCCGGGACCGAGCATGGAATCTATCGATTGAAGGATGGCCTGTGGGCGCGCACCGGAGACGATCCGGCGGTCGCGGTGTCGCGCTCTCCGAAGATGGCCGCCGCGACGAGAACCACTGCCCGGCGTCCGACGGCTCGGAAGCAAGCAGCCCGAGGCCAGCACTCCAGCGCAGGCCATGGCGCAGTTGTGGGGACGATGGCCGAGGGCAGTGTCTACGGGTTCGCTGCCAGCGGAGATATCGTCTTTGCCGCTACGTCGCAGGGCCTGCTGGAAAGCCCATCCAGCGGCGTGAAGTGGAAGGTCGCGAGCGACACGTTGCCGGACGGCTGCGAGTTCGTGGCGGCGCAGCAAAACACCATCGCTGCGGCAAGCCTGGTTGCGTTGGCGGTGTCGGCCGACGGAGGGAAGACGTGGCGCACGGCTTCATTGCCGAAGCCGCAGATGCAGGTGTCCGCCCTGGCCATCGACGGTCGAGGCGCAATCTGGATCGGCGATCGCGATGGCGTTTACTCCTCGCTGGACAAAGGCGCCACGTGGCAGCCGCTCAATGACCCCTACATCCGCAAGGTGAACAGCATCTACTTCGACGCGAGCTCAGACCGTATGCTGGTGACGACAGGCGAGCCCAGCACGAAGCTGTTCTCGGTTGGTCTGGCATCCGGCCACGTCAGCGAGATCGATACCGGATGGAATCTGCGCTTTGTGCGCCCGGTCGGCAACTATCTCATCGGCGCGACACTGTTCGACGGCATCGTCGTGCAGCCGCGCATGGTGGACTCTGCCGAAGTTGACAAGCACTGATCCGGTTGAGCCCGCTGACAAAGCGATTGCAGTTCGATCTTTACTCTCAAATAGAAAGGCCGCCCTCCTTCGCCGGGCGGCCATTCTAGTTGTTTCTGAATGAGGTCAGCCGCGCTCGGCAGTGTTGATCCGCATCCCGTAGAACGATCTCCAGACGAAGAATATGGAGATCAGGAAAAAGACGACCGCGAGCGCGTGCGTGAGCGTCGCGTTGTTGTCGTTGAGCGAGACCGCCAGTTCCACGGCCAGCAGTCCGAACAGCGTGGTGAACTTGATGACCGGGTTGAGGGCCACCGAGGATGTGTCCTTGAAGGGATCGCCTACGGTGTCGCCTACGACCGTTGCATCGTGCAGCGGTGTGCCCTTTTGTTTCAGGTCCACCTCGACGACCTTCTTTGCATTGTCCCAGGCGCCGCCGGCATTGGCCATAAAGATCGCCTGGTAGAGACCGAAGGTGGCGATCGAGATCAGGTAGCCGATAAAGAAGAACGGCTCAATGAACGCGAACGCCAGCGTGGCGAAGAAGACGGCGAGGAAGATGGTGAACATGCCCTTCTGCGCGTACTTGGTGCAGATCTCAACGACCTTCTTGCTAT
>Ga0134125_10000511_pt1 | contig 52190 bp, 43 predicted proteins | sample KB31751_FD_96464 | JGI IMG/M metagenome (GOLD analysis project Ga0134125, IMG submission 96464) | Terrestrial soil microbial communities with excess Nitrogen fertilizer from Kellogg Biological Station, Michigan, USA - KB3-175-1 | ecosystem: Environmental > Terrestrial > Soil > Unclassified ... | reverse complement strand
GGTGGATGGTTCAAGTCCTGCCTATTTCCGTTGAAAACTTGCAAGCGAGGCTGCACTTGAAACATCCCTCAGCTGCCGCTGAGGGGATTCAAAGGACCAATCCCAACCTCTCTTGGTAGGTCGAAATTGAACTATCCACCAGCTGCCGCAGGTGGGATTTAAGACTTTTCGGGCAAAGCTGCTCTAAGACCAAAGTCCAAAGACCACTTCTTACATCGGTGGAATCTGCGTAATCGCCGGATAACGTTCGTTCTCCGCGCGTGACAGCTACAGGCTGGCAGCCTGTTGTACACTGGCTGCTCTATGTCAAAAACATTTGCTGATCTGGTCGAGTTAATGAATCGGTTGCGATCGCCGGACGGTTGTCCGTGGGATCGTGAGCAGACTTACTCCACACTGGCGCCCATGCTTTTGGAAGAAGCATACGAAGCCTTTGAAGCGGTCGAAGCGGCTAATGAAGGAAGAGCCCATGAGCTGCGTAATGAACTCGGAGACTTGTTGTTCCAGGTAGTTTTCTACGCCCAAGTCGCAAAAGAGCGCGGCGAGTTTTCAGTCGACGACGTCACGAATGCAGTCCACGAAAAAATGGTGCGCCGCCATCCGCATGTATTTGCGGACGCCAAGGCCGACAGCACTTCTGAAGTTTTGCGTAGTTGGGAGGCTATCAAAGCTGAAGAGAAGCGCGCTGCCGGTGACAGTGGCGAGAAGGACACATCAATTCTCGATGGCGTATCGAGCAAAGCACCGGCCTTGATGGAAGCACACCAGCTCTCGACGAAAGCTGCTCGCGTGGGATTTGACTGGCAAAAGATCGAAGATATCTTCACCAAGATCGAGGAAGAGCTCGATGAGCTACGCGCAGCCATCGCAGCCCATGCTGACTCAAAAGCCGAAGCTGACCACACGCGCGTGCGAGAGGAAGTTGGCGACTTGATATTTGCTGTAACGAATGTCGCTCGTCATCTACACGTCGAGCCGGAAGCTGCCCTGAAGCTCACTAACCGCAAATTCCGAAAACGCTTTGGCCACATCGAATCGAGATTGCGCGAACAGAGTAAGGACTTTGCCGCGACGACGCTCGATGAAATGGAATCACTCTGGCAGGAAGCAAAAACTTTGTAAGACTGTAAAGATCATCCGCAGATTACGCAGATTTCACAGATGTTTTGTTGAGTGACAATTCACGCTGACGAGGAATTGTCTCGCCCATCTTTGGAATCTGCGGTGTACCGAGATGCTTGCCAAGCCGGTAACTCGAACTACACAGATCGGTAATTCATGAGTCAACCGACCCGTGACTCAACAAAACATCTGTGGAATCTGCGTAATCTGCGGATAAGTTTTTCAATCGCTAATCTGAAGAGAATTCATGATGCGGTTAATCGCTTCCTGAAATTCAGCAGATTCATTCTGCGGCACAACTGTCGAGATAAAGAGCACGTTGCCGTTACTCAGTTGCGTGGCAAAAAGCGCGATGTCCTCCTGCACATTTGTTGCTTCGTTTCTGTTTCTGAAGCGAGTAGACAACCAGTAACGTCGACCGGTATTACTGCCCACCACGCGACCAATTTGGCGCATGTTACGATTGCCTTGCAGCCAGTTGTTGACCATCTCATTCATCGTCTGCTGCAGGTTGCGATCCTGTGGCCCAATCGCGAAGTTAATGCCGTGCGTGAAAACGGCTTGACCTTGAACACTGCCGTAGCCGCCTTCCGGAACAAACCACACGGAATTGCCATCCTTTAATTCAGCCCAGTTATCCGGCGCACTCATTCGCAAGACTCCCAACTCAGTGAAGTTGCGGTAGCGCGTTGACGGCCGGGAAACGGTTCCGGTCGGAGCGTTGTTTGGGTAGCTAGTGCGGCCCGTTTCGGGATTACGAGTATCGCCTTCGACAGGATAGCGTTGGCCGTTACGAGCGATCTCGGAAGTCGACTGAGCGCGCGGCGAGCCTCGAAGACGCGACTGGACTCTTTCAAACTCGCGCGTGCTCTTGATGGGATTGCTGACGCGCAGGTACTGGGCTTCCTGGTTAATGCGCGCGTAGCGATCTTTTGGACTCGGGTGATCGCTGAAGAAGCCGCCACCGCCGCCGCCACTCACGCGTTCAATTGTGCGAAACATATTCGCCAGGTCCTGTGGGTCATAATTAGCGCGCGCCATGATCTGGGCCCCGAGGATGTCCGCTTCTGTCTCGTACTCGCGACTAAATTTTAGAAAATACACACCAACGCTCTGTGCGCCAATCTGTGCGGCTGTCCCAATCGGACCGCCGAGAACCGCGCCGCCAATACCAAGAATGTTGGCGAACAATCCATATTTTTGTGCTTTGGTAGCCTGCGCCGTTCCATGTCGAAGAGCGACATGGCTCAACTCGTGGGCCATCACGCCTGCCATCTCGCCCTCGTTACGCGCCGCTTCAATCATGCCGCGATTGAGGTACATCGGCCCTCCGGGTAAGGCAAACGCGTTGATGTCGCTGGCGTTGACGATCTTGAAGTAGTAGCTGAATTCGGGATGTTGAAATTCCGCGGGGATTGCAGCAACCAAGCGACGACCAACGTCGCCCACATAATCGGTTGCTTCCCGATCGCGCAAGATGGGCATCTGCCTCTCAGCCTCCTGGGCAGCCTGACGGCCCAGTTTGACGTCGTCCTCGAGCTTAAACTTATTACTGTGATAAGTAATCTTTGTTTGTGAAAATGCGGACAGCGGCACCAGGACAATCGACGCAAGTGCCAGCCAGGCGATCACTGCTCGCCTTCGGTAGGAATTCTTATCCATCAAAACCTCCGTCGCAGCCATAGCTGCACCAAATCGCAACATCGATGCACGTTAAGAGCACTACTTCTAGGCCAGTCCCTGCAACTTTGCAGGCCTTGCCTTCCAGTGTGGGCGAGATAGCAATGAGGGTGCCAGAGCGCAGGCAGAGGCGTCAACTATTTGCGAGGGTCGATATGCTTGTTCAGCCATTCGGCCGGATCCTTGAGAGGGGCGATACGGTGAGTTGCCCCCTGGCCGACCCGAATCATGGAGATAATAAGGAATATGAACGCGGCAAATCTGAAGATAGAGCCGCCGGCCGAACTTCCTGTAATCGCCCCGATGCCCCCAAACAAAAGGCCTATCGCCACGAATGCAAGTTGCAAGGCCAGGCCCTGGGCTGCGTGAGCCCGGACCCGAACTTCTGTGCGAGGCACCAGGATCAGCTCAAGGATCGAAGCTACGACGCCGATGTACAACGGCGCGTATGGCAAAACCGTCGCCCACTTTTCGGGTAAGCCTAAGCCCTCAACGTTTCGGGAGCTTGTTTTCTGAGCTGCGGGTTGTTGGTAAAGGCCCTGCGGCGGTTTGTAGACTTCTGCCGGCGGCGCATAAGTAGGAGGCACAAACACCGATGGGTATGACGAATCCCCCGAAGGCGGCGAAGCAAATGTGCGAGTTGGCGCTTCTGAGTAAACGTTCTGACGAGGATCGTCTTCCGGCGCCGGACCAACTCGAGAGGTGACGCCCCTTACATCTCCGGTCTCGTCACCCTGTCCCCAAACCTCTTCGGTCTTGCGAGCCACGTCCGGGTCCAACGGATTCGTGTCGTATTTGGTTCGCTTCGGTTCCATCAATAAGGCGTCCAAAGGGGTTTACGCTTGCTGAGGGCTTCCAGTTTCACATCTTACTCATCTCCTATCTCATACTCAACCGGCTCCCACGTTTGAGCTTTCTCTGAAATGTGAAACGCCCGCACTGTGGGCTCGGCTCCGGCTAAGCCGACGATGAGATAGACCACCGACGGATAATAAGCGAGACGAACGTCAGTATCGGACGGGGTTGGCTCAACGGATCGTGGGTGAGAATGATAAATAGCCACAAGTTGTTCTCCTCGCTCACGCATTAATCGCTGTGCCCAGAACAAGTCTTCTGGCGAAGTCTCATAATTAACGCGAGGATTGGGCGCGACATTTTTCAAGCTATAAACGGACAACACTTTCCCGTCAGCATTACCACCCGCTAAGCCACAGCATTCGTTCGGCGCATTCTGACGTGCTGCTGCGACGACCATGTCGAAGTGTTCGCGAGAAAACGAAATCATTACACCCTTAACATTAATTATGTCGTTAATGTTTTAGCAAAATCTTGAAGCCTCGTTCTGGCACCTTCGTTGATGTGAGGATGGTCGGTTGAAGGTAGTAACACTTCATCATTAAGTGTCTGGAAGTCAATACCAATCCAAGGTGCCACAGGACCGTTTGTTGAGAGCCACTGAAGGTATTCCAGTCTTTCTAGCCGATGGATGAGAATTGGTAGGGACTCAATGTCCTGCCCTCGTAATGTACAAGTGGTTTGAAACTTCATGAAGAAGTTCGCAAAATCGCCACGGGTGAGTTTCTTCTGCTCTTTGACTTCAATAATTAGCAGCGCCGGTTTCCCGGTTTCCATCTCAAGGCCTTCAATAATAATGTCTGGGGTCTTATCTGACTTTACTGCTGCTTGGCTGAAACCCGTGATCTTGTGTTGCCAGTCAATTTGATATTCCGAATTTGAAGGGATGACCTTGGGGCTATCCATAAGCGCGATCAGTCTCTTTATAGGGAATGTGCCAAGGCCGTGAGTCTCATACGGATTGAGTAACCATAACAAGAGCAATTCGAGATCTCTTCCTCGAATTACTCGAATACTTAGCTCCTGCAGCTGCTTTGCATCGACTTCGCCGGGTGCATCGATCATCAAATCGGCTGCCGAAGCAGTCTTGGGAAATGCAATTACGTCTCGCATGTTATCGGTTCCGGCCAAAACCATCATAAGCCGATCGATGCCCGGGGCGATGCCGCCATGCGGCGGAGTTCCAAACGCCAAAGCGTCCATGAAAAACCCAAACCTTTGACGCGCTTCTTCGAGCGTCATTCCCAACGCTTTGAAAACCAAACGCTGGACGTCCTGCCGGTGAATTCGGATGGAACCACTCGCCATTTCGACACCATTGATCACCGGGTCATAGGCTTTCGTTCGAATCGTTCCGAGTAGATTCGTTTCGCCGCCATCAACGGCGCGCGAAAGCAGCTCGACGTCTTCATCCACCGGTGAGGTGAAGGGATGATGCATTGAATAGAACCGCCCGTCCTCCTCGTGATATTCAAACATCGGGAAATCCGTCACCCAGAGTGGGGCGTATAAGTTTTCCTTAATAAGTTTTTCGCGCTTCGCTATTTCGTTCCGTAACGCACCAAGACTGGCCGTAACGACCTTTGCTTTTCCCGCTACGATCAAAACAGCGTCGCCGTTCTGAGCGCCGGCGGTCGCAGCCATCTGAGCAACAACGTCGGCGCCAAGCGCTTTTAGCAAAGATGAAGTCACCTCATCTCCTAGTTTGATCCAGGCAAGCGCACCGGCGCCGTAACGTTTCGCGAACTCCTGAAGATCATCGAGCACCTTTCGCGACATTCCCGCTCCGTTGCGTACCACCAGCGCCTTAATACTGCCTTTGCCTTCGAGCACGGCTGCGTAAGGCGCAAAGGTTGTTTGCGCAACCGGACCGGAAACATCCTTGAGCTCCATGCCCTCGATGCGTAAGTCGGGCTTGTCTGATCCAAAACGGTCCATCACTTCAGCGAAGCTAAATCTTGGAAACGGCACGGGCAGGTTGACATCGATCAAACGAAAGACACGAGCGAACAATCCTTCGATCAGCGAGTAGATTTGCTCGAGAGTGGCGAAACTCATCTCTACGTCGAGTTGAGTGAATTCCGGTTGCCGGTCGGCTCGCAAATCTTCATCTCGAAAGCAGCGCGCGATCTGAAAGTATTTGTCCAGACCGGCGATCATGCACAGCTGTTTGAAAAGCTGCGGAGACTGGGGCAAGGCAAAAAACTTTCCGGGTTGAACTCGTGCCGGAACGATATAGTCTCGGGCGCCTTCCGGCGTTGACTTAATCAACACCGGCGTTTCGATCTCAGTAAAGCCGCGCTCGGTCATGTAACTGCGAATCTCGGTGAGCACGCGATGACGCAAACGCAGATTTGCTTGGAGCTGTGGCCGCCGCAAGTCAAGATAACGATATTTCAGCCGCAGATCCTCGCTTGCCAGTCCTTCCGAACCTGCAGTTTCGAGCTGAAATGGAAGTGTGCGAGCATCGTTCAAAATCAGCAGCTCACTTGCGCGCACTTCGACATCACCAGTCTGTAGTTTCGGATTGCGTGAACTCTCGTCCCGCAAAACCACGCTGCCGGTCACCGCAATAACGTATTCGCCTCTAACATCTTTTGCTTTTCCGTGCGCATCACCGGTTTCTTCTGCGTTGAAGACAACTTGAGTGATGCCGTCGCGGTCTCGCAAATCAAAAAACGTGAGCACGCCAAAGTCTCGACGGCGAGCCACCCAGCCCATCAGCGTCACGGTCTCGCCAACATTTTCTTTCCGCAGAGCGCCACAAGAATGCGTGCGCTCCAAATTTCCAAGGTTATCCAACATAGATTTGATTCTACCCAAACAGTCTGAAAAAGGTCTAAGACGATAAGCTATTAACTCGGTCGTGGCAATTGAGGCCGGTCGGAACCATCCGCAGATTTCGCAGATTACACCGATGGTGTTGTAGACTCGCTGGTCGACTTGAATGCTCAAACTGAAGCCCCGTCGATCAGGCATGACATCATCGATTACCCAATGTAATCGGTGGAATCTGCGTAATCTGGGGGTAGGATTTTAGGCGGCTTCTTGAGCTATTTCGAGGAGGTTGCCGGCGGGATCGCGAACGTAGAATCGGGGCGAGCCCGGGATAGGTAGACTGTCCGGAATAATCTCAATGCCTGCAGCGCGAAAATTCTGTTCAGCTTCGTTAAGGCTCCGGACTGAGTAACAAACATGTCGTTTGGATCCAGTGTTGTCAGGAGCAGGGTTTTCACGCGAAAGATGCAGCTGAACAGCGCCGAGTTGATACCAGGCGCCGCCACGACCCTTCGACTCCGGAGGCTTCGGCACTTCTATTAGTCCCATCACTACACCATAGAAGTGCTTAGTATCCTCTTCCAACTCCGTCGCGCAGGTGACGTTTACGTGCGCAAGTTTTACGACACTTACAGTCATGGTTCAGCAATCAGCAATCAGCAATCAGTAATCAGTAATCAGTAATCAGTAATCAGTAATCTAACGCAGGATCATTAACGCTTGTTCTGCGGTTGCGCCTTGGGGGTCTTCCTTCTTCATTTGCAGATAAAGATCTCGCAAAGCCAATCGAGCCCCAGTGCGTGATAGTTGATCGAGGCTGCTGAGGTCGCGACGATCAATATTAACTTTCATGCGCCACAAACGGATAGCATCAGCTGTAGCGCCATTCTGGGCTGCGCTGGTTGCGACTCTCCCTAAATCGTACGACAAGCGCGTCCAGGACAAGTCCCGGTTGTTGAGTAACAACTGTTCCGCCTCTCGCCATCTACCTTTCGCACAGTATGCCTCACTCAAATTTCGCAGAACTCCCGCGCGATCGACGTAATCGTGATTAGCTCCGCTCTTGAGGTACGCCAGCAGTAACGGCGTTGCTCTTTCTAAAGCACCTCGAAAGACCATTGCTTCCGACAGGCGATACGCTCGCAACGATCCGGGATTATTGACTAGTTTCTCGAGCGCACTCCAGACCGAATCTTTTTCAGTATCGGTTATCTCGTCGCCTCTGACGATGTCTTCGATCAAAGCTTCTTCTTCGTTGCCCCACTCTGACCGGCCGGCAAGCACTCGCGCAGTAATGGTCGGTTGTGAAACGAACAAGGTTCGGCGAAGTTCATCAAGCTCAAACTCGTCGTCAGCAATCAGTCGCGCAACCGCAAACGCATAAGTTGATTCTGGTTCCACTCGCTTGAACTCATTTCGCAGCATCGTTTCGAGGTCGCCTCGCGATTCGTGCCTGTCCGAGTTCTCCTTCAGGAAAAAGGCGAACGATCTCACTATTTCTACTCGCCCGGAATAAGCACCGTCATTAGTGTTGATTGGCGCCGCCGCAAGGGCTTTAAGGTATGTGTCCTTTTCGAGATCGGAGTCTTTTCGACCTCGATAATAAGCAGCCCGCTCAAGCCAATATTGTGCTGTTTGATGTTTCGTAGCCTCGTTAACAAGGATGTTTCTTTCCACAACTCGCTGCCCTGACTGCAGCTGCACGTTTCCTGCCAGCTGATGCACATCTTGAGAAAGAATGTGCGGGTCGACTTTCAGCGCCACTAACTCTTCGATCAATGGTTGTGCGTCGCGCGGACGTTTCAGCTTTTGATAGGCCTCCGCTAAAAGTTGCCTGGTCCAAAAGCGCAGTTGCTTTTCTGAATCGAGCTTCGCGAGCGCGATTGCGACTCGTAGACTCTCATGCACCAACGCATCGTCTCTTTCCGTAAACGGAATTGATAATGATTTCTCGAGAAATTTTGCGGCGGCGCCAGGTGACGCCTGGCCAAGCACATGGCCAAGCTCATAGTTCTCAAAAGCTCCTGAAGGTTTGGCGACATCTGCGAGCCAGGAAACGTCTTCAAGGTTCCGGGCTGCGTTATTAGCTCGCAGGTATCGTCTAATGAAATCGCGGTCCTGGGGATTGGTTCGTATCGCAGTCTTTATTGGTTCAAGCAGTTCCCCCGCCGTTCCTAAACCCGCGCGTCGATACAATCGCTGCCAGAACCACTCATCATCCCCGTTCGAATGCTTCGCGAGCCAGGAATCGAGTTCTTTCTTGTCGCCGTCTTGATCCCACAAACGAATAAAGCTCTCAGCACCGTCAGTGTCTTGTGGGCATAATTCTTCGTAGTAGTAACGGCGGGCTGCGAGGTCGTTCGCGATTGATAATCTGATTTTTGAAAGAACGTCATAAGATTGACTGGCTGACGGCCAGTCGGAAGCGTGCTTAAGTTGCTCCAGGGTTTTGAGTACGCCATCCCGACGGTCGGCTCGCGTATAGAGAATCAGTCGGCGTAGTAAAGGCACAACAGTCGCCGGACTATCATCCTCGAGTTGATTGACAATCTTACCGAGATCTTCTTTGAGGAGGAGCGTGACGACGTCACGTTCAATCGCTTGGATCGCAGTGGAATCGATGCGCTGCTGGGATCGGCTCGAAACCGAAAACGGGAGGCAAAGCAGAATCGAAGCGATAAGGAACTTTCCCATATGAGCCGGTTTTCTTAAAAACGCTACAACTTGAAATGGGGATTTTCGATGATGCCGAATGTGTTGCCGAAGGGATCTTTGACAGTTGCGACTTTGATTCCGCCGCCCACATCCTGAACATCTTCGTGCTTTGTTGCGCCGAGTTCGAGAAGGCGTTGCCAGGCAGCTTCGGCATTTTCCACGCCCCAATATGCGGCGGCGCTGTCTGACTTGTCTGGTGATCGGCCCTCCATTGGATGAAGGCCCAACTCATAACCGCCAACGTTGAAGCCCACGTAAAAAGGCTCGTCGAAGTAAGGTCCGAAACCAAGCATCGTGGTGTACCAGTCCCTGGCTTTGGCTACATCGTCAACGTAATAAATGGCGGTCCGCAAACCTAACAGCATGATTAACCTCCGTGTAATGGTGGCACGGCCATCTTGGCCGTGAACGTGAGTGCCGCTCAACGCACACGGGCGGGACGCCCGTGCCACTTTCTTATTGCCCTTGCCTTTCCGACCGGGCAAACTCTGCGACCTCATCGAGCTGCTGTTCAATAGTCATTTCGTGACCAGGCCTCGTGACCAGATATGCATTGAATTCTGCGGACCGATTACGCGGCACGCTAATGGTTTGCCATTGGGCTGATCGAAAGTGCTTCGCCAGAAAAACTATTTGTCCGACGTGGTAAGCGTAATGAGTCAGCTGACGATTTATGGCCGCGATGATCGAGTGTTCCTGTCCGCGAATGCGAATCTTCTTTTCAAAGTCCGACGGTTGCAGTGGCTCCAGCGCACTGAACACGCAGGCCCAGCCCCGCTCCCAATACTCGTGCAAATTCTCTTTCGTCGTTCCGACGTCAATCACAAACTCGGAATCTCGGTTGCGGTCAGGTTTTTCGCCATCGCTGGTGAGAAAATCAGTCCACCGCGAAATCGAGTTGCCCGAGATGTGCTTCATGATTACTGCAACGCTGTTCGATTCTTCGTCCAGGGTCAGAAAGTATTCCCCTGCGTCCAGCTGCGCGAGCGCCTTCTCGGCCATCTTCTTATAAGCCCGAAAAGTCGAAATCGCGTTCGCCAGGTACTCAGTTGCAAATGAGTCGCTCATTGACTTTATCAGCCTGCGAAGCGGGACTTTATCAGCCTGCGAAGCGGGCGGCAGCATAAAGCCTGGGGCGTGAGCCCCAGGGACCTAACGAGATTGATAAGCGAGCCCGTGAAACGGGCGGCAGCCGTCTCATCGAGGAGGTTGCGGCAATGCACTTCGTGAACTGTCGCCCGCTCCGCGGGTTAGGGCCTTGATTTGTTGTGCTCCCTGGGGCTCACGCCCCAGTCTTTATGCTGCCGCCTGCTCCGCAGGCTTTTAGTCAGTTCGTGAATTTCGAATTACTGACGCCACTTCATCACGCTGAACGCGTCGCTGCTCACCGGAACGCATGTCTTTGACTGCAACTTCGTTTTGAGCTCGCTCGTCGTCACCGAGGATCGTCACGAAAGGAATTCCTCTTGAGGCAGCATGCTTAAATTGTTTTCCCATCTTGTCCGGTTCCGGATAAAGATCTACTCGCAATCCATGTGAGCGTAGTTCGGTAGCAAGCGCTATCGAATCCGACAACGTTTGTTCATTCCACACCGTCACCATGACGTCAGCAGGTGCGCCTATCGACGCCTCTGGAAACATCTCACGTTCGTTCATCACGACGATGATGCGTTCCAGGCCCAGTGAAAACCCACAGGCGGGAACGTCCTGGCCCAAAAACATTCCCACCAAATTGTCATATCGGCCGCCGCCACCAAGACTGCCCGCAAGATCAGGCACTGCAATTTCCAGGATTGCACCTGTGTAGTACGAGAGGCCTCGTGCCAAGCTCGGTTCTAACCGAATCCGCTGTGAAATGCCGTTTGCGGTTGCGTGTTGGAGGATCAATCGCAAATCATCAATTCCGCGAGCTCCAGTTTCATTCGCGCCGACAAACTCAACCAGTCGTCCTAAAGTCGCAGCGTTCATCGCCGCGTTCTGCTCGTGCGGCTCGCCTCCCGAAACGGTCTCCGCGGCTTGTTCCAGAGAATTCAATTCGCTGAAGAAAGACAGAAGGCGTTCTCCTGACTCAGAAGAAATCCCGCGGGCTTGTAACTCTTTCGCCACGCCGTCTCTCCCGATCTTATCGAGCTTATCGAGCGCTATGAGTGCTGCATCGTGTTTGTCAGGAGCAACGCCAGCGGCCTGTAACACACCGCTCAGCACTTGCCTGTGATTAAGTTTGATAGTGAAGTCTTTGAAGCCAAGTTGAGTTAAGGCTTCACCGGCCGCGGCACAAATCTCCGCCTCGACTACCATCGAACGCGAGCCGAGCACATCCACGTCGCATTGATGGAACTCGCGAAAGCGTCCCTTCGCGGGACGGTCGGCGCGCCAGACAGGCTGGATTTGATAGCGCTTGAAAAACTTCGGTAGCTTGTCGCGATACTCTGCCACGACACGCGCGAGCGGCACCGTAAGGTCGTAACGTAAAGCGAGATCGGCTTCACCGGTGCTTTCATGCACGCCTCGCTTGAGGATTTTGAAGATGAGCTGGTTGCCTTCTTCGCCGTACTTACCCATCAACGTTTCGATGTTTTCGGCAGCAGGAGTTTCGAGCGGCTCGAATCCATATCGCTCGTAGACTTCTTTGATTACGCCGATCACGTACTCGCGTTTGCGCACGTCGGCTGGAAGGAAATCGCGCATCCCGCGTGGCGGTAGGGTCTTTGCTGAAGGCATTTGGAGTTTTGTTAGACGACGTAGTTTGACTTTGAATACGTCATCATAACCTGATCACTAATTTGAGCAGAAACGCATTGAACGGCTGGTAGTGTCCTATTTTGGAGTGCGATGACCTGTCATCGCTTTCGCCCGCGGCGGCTCGACGCTGCGGGCTTTGATAATAGGCTGTTTTCGACAACTTGCTGCGACAGGTCACAGCGACCAAAGCGCCGACAGGTCGGCGCACTCCAAATTAGGGCACTACCGAACTGCTCAGTTGCAACTCAAGCCGAATATTACGTTGTCTTCAAATAAACCTTCGACAGCTCGACGTAGTTCTTCCAGAAGACGTCGAGTCCCACAACTTCTTCATCAGAGAGCGCGCGCTTGATTCGCGCGGGCATGCCCATCACCAGTGACCGAGGCGGGATGATCGTTCCCGGACTCAACAAAGCTCCAGCAGCGACAATCGAGTGATCGCCGACGCGAACGTCATCGAGAAGAATTGATCCAATTCCAATCAACGAGCCGCGCTCAACGTAGCAGCCATGTAGCGTCACGCTGTGGCCCACCGTTACTTCGTCCTCGAGAATTGTCGGGCAGGCGCCGTTCCGCACGTGCAGCACGCAATTATCCTGGACGTTCGTTCGGTTTCCGATGCGAATGAAATGCACGTCGCCACGCACTACTGTGTTGAACCAAACCGAAGACTCTTCGCCAATATGCACATCGCCAATGACGTGGGCGCTGTTTTCAATGAAGGCGGTTGGGTGGATCCGAGGCTCGATGTCCTTAAATGAGCGAATCATAGTGTTGGGGTTGGATGGTTGCTTTACACGGCGCCGAACATCCGCAAGCGAAACTCGTCATTGAAAGCCACGATTTCAACGCGACGGTTCGAAAACTGCCGAGCCTCTCGCTGCAGCGCCGGTAAACCGCCTGGGAATAGTTTCAGACCATAAGCTGGATTATTGAAGATCGAATGTACCTGCGGATTGAGTCGTTGCGAAATGCCATAGCGAATCGCTTTTTGAGCTACTGGAGAAAACCCGGTCGATCGCCTTGGGTTAACAAATTCCAGACTGCGATCCAGGATTTGTAGTCTCGTTGTCTGGTCCCGCAATGCCAGGTCACGATGGACCAGCATGTTTGCCACAGCCTCACTCAACGCGCCGCGATGATAATTTGCTCGAGCAGCTACGGGACTATCGATGGCATCGACACTGGACCATGTCCGAGGTTTCGAGTCCCACAAGTCACAGTAGCGAGAAACGAATCGCAGGCAGCTCTCGAAAACCGTAAAAAGATTTCCACTTAACTGTATGCGCTCGATGACCGGAGCTTGAATTGAATCACCTGCATATCTGGTCGCTACGATTGTCGAGCGAGGAAGCAATTCAGCTACTCGAGCGTCGCGGCCGAACAGTAGTACGCCGGCGACACTCGGGACAGGTTCCGCAGCCTCGGTCGCCGTCAACAACAGATCTTTTTCGAAGACAGATTTGGTGGGATAACCGTTAGGGCTCGTTTCATCAAAGGCATCGCCGTCAAACTCGCGGACGAAACTCCAAAGCAAGCCTTCATCGATGTCTGCCATCGTGGCTCCAAGCGCGGCCACGTTCTCGAAGCGGGCCGGACGGGCTTCATCGAGCAATGCCGACAGCTCTTCTCGGGTAGCTTCGCGTTTCTCGGATCCGATTCGGACATAAAATCGTCCCTCGCGGGTACGATATGGGCGACGCCGGCCTTCGATGTCGAGTGCAACCACTCTCCTGCCGCTATCAAATGCAATGCGATCAATGAACGGAATTATCGAAGGCGTAACTTCGTCACGGCATATCCGAACTAACTCGTCCTGTACACTTTCAGGATCTTCGACTCCCTCGAGGCGCAGTTGATCGTTCACGCCAAACACGATCACGCCGCCACCCGTGTTTGCGAGGGCCACAATTTCCTGCGCAATTTTCTCGGAGTTTGATAGCTTTACTTTTAGCTCAAGAAACGTGTCTTCGCCGCCACGAACGAGGCGTAATAGTTCGGTTCGCGAAGTCTGAGGAGCAGGAGTGGAAAGGACGTATTCCTGGAAGGACCGCTCGGTTTTGGGTTCGTGTCGCTGATTGCTGCGAAATCGTCTGCGAGCCATTTTGTGTTGACGGGGCTCTGTGGTGCCCGCCCGGACGCTACGCAATCAGAACGCCAGCGTCACTGGAATCGATCAAATTAGAACAAAGTGAGTGTAACACAGCTCGATCGTCGGAAGGTCTTTGGTCTTGGGTTTTTGGTCTTTGGTTTTGTTCTTTGTGTTTGGTGCCTGGTTCTTTGCGCTTGGTGCTTGGTTCTTTGTGCTTGGTGCTTGGTGAGTGGCTGGTCAGAGTGTGGTCACGATGAAGTCTTTTGTATGAAAGCGTCTGGACATTTTTCGAGTAAGATGCGCAATCAGCAATCAGCAATCAGCAATCAGCAATCACATGGTGCCTACAAGCGAGAATGCTTTTGTGAGTTTGGGATCGAATCTCGGCGACCGCGCGGGAAACTTGATTCTTGCTGTTAGAGGAATAATGGACAGTGGTATGCACGTCGCGCGTTTGTCTTCTATTTATGAAACCGAGCCGGTCGAGACTTTTCCGCAACCTAACTTTTTGAATATGGTGGCTGAATTAACGGCGGACGGATTGCCCGAACCAGAGCAGCTTTTGGCCCGACTCCTTCGCGTTGAATACAGCTTAGGACGAACTCGTGAGGCGCCTAATGGTCCGCGAACTATCGATCTTGACCTGTTGTTTTACGGTGACAAGGTGCGAACGACCGAATTTCTCACGCTACCTCATCCTCGACTAGCTCGACGTCGCTTCGTACTCGAGCCGATGTCCGAGCTCGCACCGAAGCTGGTTCATCCTACGCTGCAGAAGACGATCGAAGAGTTGTTATCGGAGATCGGAGATGATTCGCAAGTTCGATTATGGAAACCCGCTACGAATCTGGCGTAGATTCATTCGTCCTAACGGCGTCAGTTCTTTTCCGTTTTTTGGCTTTATCGTTATAATGGCCGCCACTTGTTAGCACGCCTTGCACATCACCATTCGTTCCATTTCGGCGGCAATTCCGCCCAAGCCCTACGACCAGGGAGATAAGCCATGCCATATCTGAAGCCAGAACGGCCGGAAAAAGTCAGTGCGCCATCTTTGCGCGCCAGTAAAGAACGTGGCGAGCGGCTCGTCTGTTTGACTGCTTATGACTACCCGACCGCGCGTCTCGTGGACGAGGCAGGCATTGACGTCATTCTTGTCGGCGATAGTTTGGGAAATGTTGTGCTTGGCTATGGCAACACCGTGCCTGTCACGCTCGATGAAATGCTTACGCACGTCAAAGCCGTACGTCGCGCGGTGCAACGAGCCCTGTTGGTCGCCGACATGCCTTACGGATCATTTCACACCGGCGCCGACGAGGCTGTTAAGAACGCCTTGCGTCTGGTGAAGGAGGGTGGGGCTGAAGCTATCAAACTCGAAGGCGGTCACAAACGTGTACATTTGGTGAAGAGACTGGTCGATGAAGAAATAGCAGTGATGGGGCACATTGGCTTGACGCCACAATCAATCAACAAGCTTGGCGCGTATCGCGTGCAAGGTAAGACCGCGGGAGCCGCGCGCCAATTGCTCGATGATGCGAAGGCGATGGAAGATGCTGGCGCATTTGCGCTCGTGCTCGAGGTTGTTCCGCGCGAGATTGCCAAGCTGATCACAGAAAGTATCAGCATCCCCACCATCGGTATCGGAGCCGGCGTGCACTGCGACATTCAGGTTCTTGTCTTACACGATATGCTCGGTCTCTCGTTTGGCAAGCAGGCTCGCTTCGTTCGGCCGTATGCAAACCTGCACGACACGATCACCGACGCCGTCAGTCGTTTTGCTGAAGACGTTCGCAATGGATCCTATCCTTCCGAGCAGGAATCATACGGACTACCGGCGGAAGCAGCTGAAGAACTTCACATTTCTATCTCAGAGAATTCCAGGAAACCTGCAAAGCCCTGACTCTTTCCCGCGAAATCATATGGAGATCATTAATCGTCGTCAGCGCATGAGTTCGGTTGCGCGCAAGATACGCCGCGAGCAGGACAAGAGCGTCGGTTTGGTGCCGACGATGGGTGCGCTTCACGAAGGTCATTTGAGTCTCGTGAAAGAGGCTCGGCAAATGTGCGACATTGTCGTGGTTTCCGTGTTTGTCAATCCGACGCAGTTTGCTCCTAATGAAGACTTCGCGCATTACCCGCGTGATTTGACGAAAGACACGGCGCTCTTAACCGACTACAACGTGGATTACATATTCGCTCCGACCGCGGAAGAGATGTACCCGAAGGGGTATTCAACGTATGTGACCGTCGAAGGCTTATCTGATCAGCTTGAGGGCGTATCGCGCCCCGGACACTTTCGTGGAGTGGCTACAATCGTAACTATTCTTCTCAACACAATCCGTCCTGACTTTGCTTTCTTCGGACAAAAGGATGCGCAACAGGCTTTGATTATTAAGCGATTAGTGCGCGACCTTGCCTTAGATGCCGAAATCGTAGTTTTGCCGACCGTGCGCGAGGATTCAGGGCTGGCGATGTCGTCGCGGAATGCTTACCTGAGCAGCGAGGAACGCGAATCCGCCAAGGTGATTCACCGTTCCCTTATCAAAGCGAAAGAGGCTTATAAGACAGGCGAGCGGAATGCTTCCAAGCTCACAGAAATTGTGCGTAAGACGATTGAGACTGAGCCACGCGCGCGACTCGAGTATGTAAATATCGCCAACGCGGAAACTCTCGAGCGACTAGAGAAGCTTGAAGATCACCCGGTTCTGATATCAATGGCTGTCTTCGTTGGAAAGACCAGATTGATCGACAATATTCAGATGAATGTGGGCGCCAAAAAGAAGGACGCCCTCGTGAAGGGCTGACAGTCAGATTTGTGATATTCTCCGACTAAGAAACTAGCTATGAGCACTACGAAAGAAGAGGCGATGCAGTTAATTTCCCGTTTGCCAGAAGAGGTGACGTGGGAAGACATAATGTACCGACTCTATGTAAAGCGAAAGATTGAAGAGGGGCTAAAGGCAGAGAAAGAGGGTCGGACAGTCACACATGATCAGGTCAAAGAACTGTTTGCACGCGAATGAAGATTTTCTGGACTGAGCCCGCCGTTGAAGACCTCCGCGAACTACACGATTATATAGCGAGAGATTCTCAAGCTTACGCCAGTCGATTCGTGGAGCGCCTCTTTTCGGCTGTAGAGAGGCTCTCGGATCATCCCAAGCTTGGGCGATTGGTTCCCGAAGCAAATGACGATGACATTAGGGAATTACTCTATAGGAGTTACCGTATCATCTATCGAGTCACGTCTCGCCGCGTTGCTGTGCTCGCAGTCATTCATGGAGCCCGGGATCTCGGCAGTCGTGACCCGGCGCCCTGGGATGTTGAGTAATGAATAAAGCTCACATCAGATTTCTATTGAACGGCGAGGAGACCGAGGTGGCCTTCGCGCCGCACAAAACACTGCTCGAAGCCCTGCGCGAAGATCTAAACCTAACTGGAACCAAGCACGGTTGTGAGCTGGGGGAATGCGGGACATGCACGGTGTTGGTCGACGGCCGCTCGATACTTTCTTGTCTGATGCTCGGTCTGGATGCTGAAGACCGGCAAGTTACTACGATTGAAGGCATGGCTGATGGAGCCGTTTTGCATCCGCTTCAGGATACGTTTGCCGATCTCGGCGCAGCCCAATGTGGATATTGCTCGCCGGGATTTTTATTGGCCGCGAAAGAGCTCCTCGAGAAAAAGCCAAAGCCTTCAAGGGACGAGATCAAGGAAGCACTTTCAGGCAATCTTTGTCGATGTACGGGATACATTAAGATTTACGAGGCAGTCGAGCTGGCCGCAGCCCGAATGCGGGGCGAGCCCATGGAGCTTCCTCGCGAGAGCCTTTACGGGCTGGAATAGCGTTGCTTAGCGAATGCGCTAAGCGAGAACTTGCGCAATACTTTGCCATCGTGCTAAGTTACGGCTCCGATATCAATCTTAATTTGGAGGCCCTAACATGTCAGATTCAGGTACGCCGGTTTTGACGCACGTCACTTATCGGCCCAAAAAAGGCAAAGAAGAAGAGCTTTTCACGCTGGTAAAGAAACATTGGCCGATGCTCAAAGGGATCGGTTTGGTTACCAACGACCCAGCCAAAGTTTACCGAGCCACCGACAAACGTTCCGGTGCGGTCTATTTCATAGAGATTTTTTCCTGGCGAGATGAAAAGGCGCCCGATATTGCCCATCAAACCCCCGAAGTAATGTCGGTTTGGGAGACAATGGGCCCGGTCTTGGAAGGGTTGGAGCTCGCCGCGCTCGAACCGTTTAGTGCCGAAGCTTAGTGCAGAAGAACGACTCGCCGCTCTGGACGCGGTCTGTAGCGCGCTGGCCCATCCGGCGCGCCGCCAGATTCTGTTGACGATGAAGTTTCGCGGCGGCAGCATGACAGCAGGCGAGATTACTGGTCGATTCGGTCATGCGTGGCCCACTACGACCAGGCATCTGCGCGTTCTGGAAGCGGCGGGTCTGGTTTCGTTTCAAAAGCGCGGGCGCAAACGAGTCTATCGCCTCGAGCGAAAGCGTTTGGCGATTATGAATGAGTGGCTGCGGTGGTTCGAAGATGAAGTTCCGGAGTAAGGATAGTCAATAGGTGAGTAGCGAACAGAATTCGAAACCTCTGAATGTCGTCGGCAAGCCTTTTCGCAAAGTCGATGCGCGCGCGAAATGCACCGGCCAAACAAAGTTTGCCGATGACATCGTCTTGCCACGCATGCTTGCGTGCAAATTGCTGCGCAGCCATGTACCGCACGCGCTGATCAAGAACATCGACACTTCAAAGGCGGAAGCGTTGCCCGGCGTCTTCGCTATCATCACCGGCAAAGACCTGCCCATCAGCTACGGAATTCTGCCGGTCAGCCAGGACGAACACGCGCTCTGCGTCAACAAAGTGCGTTTCATCGGCGATCCGGTGGCAGCTGTTGCTGCAATCGACGAGGACGTTGCTTTCGATGCAATGAACTTGATTGAAGTCGAGTACGAGCTCCTGCCGACCATCGCCTCGATTGATGAAGCAATTCTGATCGACGAGCCTCGTATTCATGAGTACGGCGACGGCGGCAACATACACAAACGCGTGTCTCTACAGTTTGGCGAAGTCGAAGAAGGCTTCGCCGAAGCTGATCTGATTCGTGAAGACACTTTCTTCTACGAAGGCAACACTCACTTGCCGATGGAGCAGCACGCAGCGCTTGCTCACTTTGATTCAGATCAGAAGCTCACCCTCTGGAGCTCGACTCAGACGCCGCATTATGTGCACCGCGCGCTGACGAAAGTCCTGGGAATTCCCGCGAGCCACATCCGTGTGATTGCCACTCCCAACGGCGGCGGCTTTGGCGGCAAGAGCGATCCTTTCAACCACGAAGTCGTGGTGTGCAAGCTGGCCATGATTACGGGTCGCCCGGTGAAGAACACGCTTACGCGCGAAGAAGTTTTTTACTGCCATCGCGGCCGCCATCCCGTGCTGATGCACGTCAAGACGGGTGTGAAGAAAGACGGCGCGATTACTGCGATGCACTTTCAGTCGCTGCTCGATGGCGGCGCGTACGGAAGCTACGGCGTAGCCAGCACGTTCTACACGGGAGCTCTGCAAACAGTCACCTATGAAGTGCCTCGCTACAAATTCGACGGGCTGCGCGCCTTCACGAACAAACCGCCGTGCGGACCCAAGCGAGGACACGGCACACCCCAGCCACGCTATGCACTCGAAGTTCAGCTCGACAAGATCGCCGAACAACTGAAGCTCGATCCCGCCGATATTCGCCGGAATCATTTGGTCAAGCCTTACTCAGTAACAGCGAACTATCTGCGCATCGGCAGCATGGGCCTGGGCAAGTGTATCGACAAAGTCGTGGAAGGCTCGGACTGGAAGAACAGGTTCTCCGGTTGGAACCAAAACAATCGCAAGCTTCCGTTTGGCAAAGGAATCGGTATCGCTTGCAGCTCGTATATCTGCGGCGCGGGATTGCCGATCTACTGGAACAACATGCCGCAGTCGGGAGTGCAACTGCGACTCGATCGGCAGGGCGGCGTTTGCGTGATGTGTGGCTCCACCGACATCGGCCAGGGATCTGACTCGATTCTTGCTTACATCGTGGCTGAAGTACTTGGAATCGATCCTTTTGATATTCGAGTTGTTACTGCTGATACGGATCTGACGCCGGTCGATCTGGGGAGCTATTCCAGTCGCGTGACGTTGATGACAGGCAATGCTGCGGTGCAAGCTGCTGAGCGCGCGCGCGAGCTTCTGGTGATAGCTGTTGCGGAGAAACTCGGCGTGCCTATTGAAAATATTTCGTTGGCTGAGCGGCGCGTCTTTGATGTCGAGAATCCTGAGGTCGGCGTGTCGTTCGCTGAGGCGGTGGTACTGGCAGAATCAAAGTTCGGCACTATCGGAACGGTTGGCTCGTACTCGCCACCAGCCTCGCCGGGTAAATTCAAAGGTGCGGGGGTGGGACCTTCGCCGGCTTACAGTTATTCCGCGGCAGTTGCTGAAGTCGATGTCGATCCTTCGACCGGCATCGTGACAGTCGAGCGTGTTTGGATCGCACACGACATTGGCAAGTCGATTAATCCCGTGCTCGTGATGGGCCAGGTCGAAGGCAGTGTCTACATGGGATTAGGCGAGATTCTCATGGAAGAGATGTCTTATCGTGAGAATCGAAATATCGTGCACAAGATTCCATCGATGCTCGAGTACAAGAGTCCGACGACGATGGAAATGTGCGATGTCAAGACTTACCTGATTGAAGATCCGGATCCAAACGGACCTTTCGGCGCTAAGGAAGTTGGGCAAGGACCGCTGTTACCGGTGCCGCCTGCGGTTGCCAACGCTGTCTACGATGCGGTCGGCGTTCGCGTTGACGAAGTGCCCATCACCCCGGAAAAAGTTATGAAAGCGTTGAAAGAAAAGAACGCCGGCCGCGAAGCTCGCTTCGGACCAACGTCTATTCCGAAAGTTGACTGGCCCGAGCCACAGCGTATCTTGACGCCCGCCGAAGGCGGCGACGGTCGCGAAATGCCTCGCGTAGCCGTGCACTCGTAAAGTCGTGGTCAAGCAATGAGATATTCCTGGGATGAAACTAAACAGAGAAAGAACGTTAAGAAGCACAAAATTGCGTTTGCTGAGGCGGCGACAGTCTTTGACGACCCGCTGTTCGTTATGGTGGCGGATGACGATCACTCGTTTAGTGAAAAAAGATTTATTATTCTCGGAAAGTCAGATCGTGGCAGATTGCTGGTTGTTGGATGTGCAGATAAAGGTACAGAGACAAGAATAATTAGTGCGCGAAAGGCTACGTCGAAGGAACGTAAGAACTATGAGGAAGAAATCTAAAGAACCAGACGACGATCTTCGTCCAGAATATGACTTCAGCAAAATGCGGGTGCTGGCGCGAGGACCAAAGCGCAAGGCGCCACCAGTCAAGGTAATCCATCTTGAGCCCGATGTAGCGAAGGCGTTCCCTGACGACGAATCGGTCAATGAAACACTTCGGCTGTTGATGCGGGTGGCGAGAAACCAAAACAGTCACAGCCAATCCAAGCGGCGCGCTGGTTAAACTTCGGCATGAAGAAGAATAGAGATGAGAGATCCGATGAAGCCACCATGAAGCCTGGCCGATACAAATCTAAACGAGGCGGTTTTCTCACTTGGAATCCTGAGATGAAGCTCCCGGAAAAGAAGAGTGCTTGACCAGAGATTCAAACGTCGGGGCCTACTAACCTATGATGCGATTGCCCAAATTTGAGTACCGCGTGCCGCGAACTATCGCGGAGGCGGTGAAGATTATCGGAGATGTTGGGCCGGAGGCTCAGTTTGTCGCGGGAGGAACCGATCTCTATCCGAACATGAAGCGTCGTCAACAGACGCCGCGCACAGTTATCTCGGTGATGCGGCTTCAAGAGCTAAATCAAATCACGGGTGATGGCCCATCGGGAGTCCGCATTGGTGCGTCGATGACGCTTACTGATGTGCTAGAGAATCAGATCATCAAACGTGACTATCCGGTTATCGCGAGCGCGGCCCGAACAATTTCAACTCCAATACTTCGAAACATGGGAACGATCGGCGGCAATCTTCTTCTCGACACAAGGTGCAACTATTACGACCAGAACTACGAATGGCGCAAAGGCATCAACTTCTGTTTGAAGAAAGACGGCGATGTCTGTTGGGTAGCTCCGGGAAGCTCGAAGTGCTGGGCTGTACAATCGTCGGACCTGGTTCCGGTGATGGTGGCCATCGGCGCTAAGCTTCGATTTGCTTCCACACTCGGCGAGCGAGTCGTAGACGCAGCTGGGTTGTATAACGATGACGGCATCGATTATTTGAAAAAGCGACCGGATGAACTCCTGGTCGACATTCAATTGCCACCCACCAATGGTTGGCGAGCCTCCTATCAAAAATTGCGCCGTCGAGGCGCGTTCGATTTTCCAGTGCTTGGAGTCGCTGCCTGTGTGCACTTCAAGAGTGACACGATAGCAAGCGCCAGGATCGTGCTGGGAGGAATCGCGCCTTCCCCAATTGAGATTACCGAAGCCGAACAGTCACTAATTGGAAAACCTTTGGGCGACGATCAAATTCAAGCCGCCGCTGAAGCCGCCTACATCAAGGCTCGCCCGCTCGACAACACCGACTTCGTCATGAATTGGCGCAAGCAGATGGCGAGGCAGTACACAATCAAGGCTCTGCGAGAGTTAATCTAGCCGTAACTTGACGCTTCTGAGTTCTTTGTTCTTGGTTCTTTGTTCTTTGATTCCTTATCCTCATTGAACCTCGTTCGTTTGACATGACTCAAAACAAAGAACAAAGCACAAAGAACCAGGAACATATTTCCGGCATCATCCTCGCTGCTGGTCAATCAAAACGCATGGGCGCCTTCAAGCCGCTACTTCCTTTCGGATCAAAAACAGTCATTGAAAGCTGTGTCAATTACCTGGCCGATGGAGGAGTGGAAACGATTGTCGTAGTCATCGGCCAAAACGGCGAATCCATCAAGCAGAAACTTCAAGGGACGGCGGTTCATTTTGCGCTTAACCCAGATCCTGAAAGCGCGATGAGCAACTCCATCAAGTACGGCGTTAGTGAACTGCCCTCCGAGGCGCAGGCTACTTTCATAACGCCCGCGGATCATCCCGCAGTGCCGGCAGCAGTCGTCGCAGAGCTCGCCAAAGAATGGCGGAAAGGCGGAAAAATCTTAGTGCCTGAATTTCATGGTCGCGGCGGTCACCCCGTGCTGATCGACTTATGTTTGCGTAACGAACTCGTCAATCTCGACGCGGCACGAGGCCTTCGAGCGCTTTTCGAGACCTACAGTCAGGAAGTCAGGCGCATTCCGGTTGGCTGTCCATTTGTTGCGCGCGACATGGACACGTGGGATGATTACCGCCTACTGCATGAGGACGTTTTTGGAGTGGCGCCATGATTTGGGTACTGCAGGCTGCTAGCCTGCAGTTACGAGCTGAAAACCCAACTGTCGCTGTCGTAACTCAACAACAGGCCGGCAGCCTGTTGTACAGCCAACGGCGTGAGTATGGGCCATAAAAAATTCTCAACGCCTGGACCAAAACCGTCATCTAAGCTAGCGTCTGTCGTCGTTTGCCGACTCTCGAATAACCTGGCAACCTTCGGAAGCGGTCGGAAACGACAAAGGAGCACGATGTTAAGACTAAATCAGAGATTAATGGCGGTTGTTGTGCTAACTGTGCTGCTCAGCCTGTCGTCAATCGGATTTGGACAAAAGGGTGTTTCGGGACCCGCAGAGTTTTCGCTGCGATCGATTGACGGTCAAACAATCACGTCTACCAGCTTAAAAGGCGAAGTGGTAGTGATGGCCTTCGGCGCGTCCTGGCTGCCGCTTTCTCGCGCTCAGCTACAGGGCGTGCGCAAACTCGCTGACGAGTACGCCAACCGCGGCGTGGTCGTTTATTGGGTGAGCACTGAATCAGAGAATCCGAAGTCGAAGAACTACGCTTCGGACGAGCAGCTCAAAAACTTTGCGAGCAAGTACGGCTTGAAAGTGACGGTTCTACGCGACCCGGATGGTGCGGTTTCGAAGAAACTCGGCGCTGACGAATTGCCCTCGGTCTTGATTCTCGACAAGGAAGGGATACCTGTCGGTGAAGTAATCAAGGGTCTCGATCCCGAAGGCAATCTAGCCGGTCAGCTTGCAAAACAGCTGGACAAGATTCTTTAAGTCAGTTACTCGAGAGTAGAAAAAGAAGGGCCGCCGGTTTGGCGGCCCTCTGTCTTGTTAGCACCACCTGCAATAGCGAGCAACGCTCAAAAATAACTAGCCACAGACGAACCCGGATGACACGGATCTAAAAGCTAATCGTCTCAGATCCGTGTCATCCGAGTTGATCTGTGGCTAATTCTGTACTCAGCTAAGCGCCGCTTCCATTTTCTCCGAACGGTCGAAGATTGCGTTTCACATTCGCTTTGAGAGGTTATAGACGAGCCTCAAAGGCAGGCCCACGATGTTCAAATAATCACCCGCAATCTCCTCGATGAATAGTGCCGCCGCACCTTGAATTCCATAAGCACCGGCTTTGCCTTTCGTCTCACCAGTCGCGACGTACCATTCGATCTCTTCATCGGACATCTCGCTGAAACGCACGCGGGTTGACTCGTGATCGACTACGTAGTCTGAACGACCTCCGGCCCTGACTAGCGCGACGCCTGTGATTACCTCGTGCCAGCCGCCACGCAAAAGTCGAAGCATGCGTCGAGCATCATCGTCGTCAGCTGGCTGGCCCAGAATCTCCTCGTGGACGACTACCGTCGTGTCGGCGCCAAGCACAAGACCCGTTGTCAGCTTATCGGCTGCAGCTTTGCACTTCGCCTCAGCAAGCCGCCGTACATAAGTGATTGCATCCTCATCAGCATGACGCGTTTCGTCAACGCTTCCCGGGACAATCTCAAAAGACCATCCCGCTGCGCGCAGAATTTCTGCTCGGCGCGGACTGGTCGACGCAAGGAGTAATGGTTCCGTGATAGTAGCTGGCGCCTTGATTGAGGTCACTGCTTGTCGCTCCAGTTGCTTGTTCGCTAGACTGATGGTTTGCTGTTCGGAGTACTGGATTGTAGATTGAACGTACTGCAGGCTGCCAGCCTGCAGGAGTGCTGATTGAGAGTCATCTGGATTTGAACCATTTTCCATTTATCAGTTTCCATTTTTCAATTTTCATTGTTAGGAGCGCCCCACCCTCTGCGCCACAAATTGAATCCGCGAATGACAAATGGAAAATGAAAATTGATATATGGAAAATGGTTCGGCTCTTCGGACGATCCCGGAAATCTACGTAAGCGACGGAACAAAAGATATGGATCAGCTTATTAACTCGATGCCAGCCGTCTTGCGCGCTGCAGGAGATGTAAAAGAAGTGGCGCTCAGTGCTGCGCGAGCTGGCTGGGATCACATCGCCGGCGAAGGGCTGCGCAATCAAACGATGGTCACGGATTTTCAGAATAACAAGCTCACCGTCGCTGTGGCTGACAAGGTCTGGCAACGTCAGCTTGAATCCATGAGTAGTCAACTCTTAGCCCGCATAAACTCCGTGTTAGGAAGCGGAGCCGTGAGATTTATCGAATTTCGTCCGGATCCTGCAGCTCTTGAAAGTCGCGTTACAAAGTCGCAGGCTTCAGAACCTTCAAAGACGCTCGACGTCATTCCGGTGGAGTTGCTGAGCGCAGCTTCATCTATAAATGATCCCAAGCTTCGCCGAGCCTTTCTTGGCGCTGCCAACAGTTCCCTGCGACGGCGCCAATCCACTCGCAAATAACACTTCTAATTCATATGCCTATTAACGAAACTGACATCGAAAAGATCGCGCAGCTCGCACATCTCGAGATCACACGCGAGGAGCTGCTGGTATTTGCTCCTCAGATTGCCGACATCGTGTCGTACGTCGAACAATTGAATGAAGTCGACACCAGCAATGTCGAGCCGGCCCTGGGCGGATTGACCCCGGAAGGCGAGCAAACTAATTCGACCAGAGATGATGTTGTGACGCCTTCGCTGGGACAGAAGCTTGCATTGGAAGAAGCTCCCGATCCGGCTTCGAATCATTTTCGCGTCCCAAAGGTTCTGTAAAACAAATGCTTCCTGAAAGTATCTCCGAGTTAGCTGGTCGAATTGCGCGTGGAGAAACGTCCGCGCGCGCGACCGTAGAGGCATCAGTCAACGCGGCCGAGCAACTAAACGAAACTCTGAACGCATTTCTCGAGATTGATCGCAAGGGCGCCCTGCAGCGAGCCGATGAGATTGACGAGCGTAAAGAAAACAAGCCGCTCGCCGGAGTTCCAATCGCCGTCAAGGACAACCTTTGTGTGCGGGGGCTACAAACTTCGTGCGGGTCGAAGATTCTCGGTGACTATCATCCGCCGTACGACGCTACGGTTATTCAAAGAGTGATTGACGCTGGCGCCGTAATCGTTGGAAAGACCAACTGTGACGAATTCGCGATGGGCTCCTCGAATGAAAACTCGGCATTTGGTCCCGTGAAGAATCCGTGGGACCTGACACGGGTTTCGGGCGGATCATCTGGCGGTTCAGCTGCGGCCGTCGCTGCCGGAATTGTTCCAATAGCTTTTGGATCGGACACGGGCGGATCAGTTCGACAGCCAGCGTCGCTCTGCGGCGTGGTGGGATTGAAGCCGACCTACGGCCGCAACTCGCGCTACGGCCTGGTGGCTTTTGCATCATCACTGGACCAGGTAGGCGTGTTTGGCCGGCGAGTAAGCGACGTAGCTGCGGGTCTGGGTGTGATTGCCGGCCGCGATCCGCATGATGCTACGACGGCTGATGTCCCGGTGCCGGACTACCGCGCCGAATTAACCGGTGAAATAAAGGGCGTACGGATTGGATTTCCTCGCGACCTGTTTGGTGAAGGGCTTGATGCAGATGTACGCACCGCTGTCGATGCTGCGATTCAAACTTATCGAGATTTGGGCGCCGAAGTGGTCGATGTTGAGCTGCCAAATGCGAAGTATGCGATCGCGGTCTATTACATCATCGCTACTGCTGAGGCCTCGTCGAACCTGGCGCGTTTTGATGGCGTGCGTTATGGCTTCCGTGCCGAAGAAGCGACGGCCTTGCGCACGATGTACAAACGGACGCGTGAGGAAGGTTTTGGTCCTGAAGTGAAGCGACGCATTATGCTGGGCACGTATGTCTTGTCGGCAGGCTACTACGACGCCTACTACAGAAAGGCGCAGCAAGTGCGGATGCTTTTGAGGGAAGACTTTAGACGCGCATTTGAGGCTTGTGACGCGCTGATTACCCCAACCTCTCCGACTCCAGCGTTTTTGATTGGAGAGAAGTCTGACGATCCGCTCGCGATGTATCTGAACGACGTCTACACAGTCACGGCAAACCTCGCCGGCGTGCCGGGAATAAGCGTTCCTTGCGGCTTATCTTCAGAGCGCTTGCCGATTGGAATGCAGCTGCTCGGTCCATATTGGTCGGAGCCGTTGTTGTTGCGGCTGGGCGACGCGTATGAACGCGCAAAACCGTTCACGGAAAGACCACCTGTCCATGCAGGCGCTTAGAGTTCAAACTTTAGTTTGGCATTTTCCGCAAACCCAAGCTGAAGCTTGTACTCTATACGCCTGTTGTCAGGTTGAGCTTTTGGGAACTTTCTTGTCGGGAATTAAGTCGCCGGTGAAGATTTCGATGACATTCTTGGTAGTGCCCACCAGGGGAATCACGTCCAGGCCCACATGAGCGACACCTGGAATCAATCCCTTCTTCTTTATTTCGTAACCGGCCAGACCGACAGCAAACACGGAACCAGCCACGGGGACCATTTTCATGGCCCGCTTGATGAGGTGCCAGCCACCGGCGCGGATGATTCTCCTCTTGAGTGTTGCAGCCACGGTCTAATTCTAGCCGTCTTCTTCAGGATGCGCACGGAAGGGGCCTCGTGCTAAGTGCATAGAGCCAAGGGTCTCACGCGTGTGATCGTAGCTCCCTCCCTTTGCACACGGCTCTTTGGCTGGCAAGGCAGACTGAAGTCTACGCTACTTTGATGGTTATGCTAGCATGCTGTGGCTCGACCAATCTGAACGTTAACTGCTAATCAAATCGCTCGTCGTCTCGTCGTGCATAAGCTAATCTGCCGATCTAAATCCAGCATGCGAATTCGCGTTACATCCACTCGCTCAAGTGTCGTTCTACTCAGCCTGCTCCTGGCGCTGGCGGCGTTTTCCTGTCGCACAGGTCCGGCCACTTCACGTCGTCTCTTGATCTATACGCCGCACGGACAGGATCTGCTCAAGGACTTCATAGCGCGTTACAACCAGGTCCATCCGGAAGTGACGATCCAATACCTTGACATGGGTTCGCGAAAAATCCTCGAGCGAGTGCGCGCTGAGCGCAATCGTCCGCAGGCGGATCTCTGGTGGGGCGCCGCGCATACGACTTTTCAGACAGCCGCTGAAGACAATCTGCTCGCTCCGTATCGACCGACCTGGGCTGACAAAGTCCCAGCCGGTTCTCGTGACGATCAAGATCGCTGGTACGGAACTTACGAGACACCGGAAGTCATCATGTACAACAGCGACGTTGTGTCAGCCGCCGACGCTCCCAAGGATTGGGACGACGTTCTTGATCTAAAGTGGCGAGATAAAGTCTTGATTCGCAATCCGGTTGAGTCCGACACCATGCGCGTGATTTTTTGCTCGATGATCGGGCGCTTCTACAAAGATGATGGAAAGCCCGATAAGGGCTACGACTGGCTGCGGCGACTTGATGCGAATGTACACGAGTACACCGCAGACTGGACTCTCTTGATGCAAAAGTTGGCGCGTCGAGAAGGTGTGGTGAGCCTAACGGACATGCCGGATGCGGTGCTTTACAAAGAACAAAAAGGGATGCCCATCGCTTATACGATTCCAGCGAGCGGCACTCCGGTGGTGACAGACGCGATTGCCATCGTTCGAGGAGCGCCGCACGAAGAGGAAGCACGACAGTTTTATGAGTTTGTGACTTCTACCGAAAGTCTCGTCCATGCTGCGCGCACCTACGCTCGCATCCCAACGCGGACAGATGTCGATCGAGCACAGGTACCGGCGTGGATGAATGTGCCTTTCACGCGGCTGCCGCTGGACTGGAATCTCATGCGGCAACAAGGCGACACGTGGATGCGTTACTGGGATACGGAAATTCGTGGACGGAATAAATAGACAACATTACCTCGACAGCTTGAGCCTTGTTCTTTGTGCTTAGTTCTTTGTTCTTTGTAGTTGTCTCTCCTTAATCGTCTTCGGTACATATCAACGTTCAGAAGACATGCAAAGAACTAAGTACAAAGAACTAAGTACAAATTCACTACATGCCCCTACTGAAGCTCAACAACATCACTAAGCGCTACGACTCTACCAGTGCCGTCGCGGGAGTTTCGCTGGCGATCGAGCAGGGGGAGTTTTTCGGATTGTTGGGGCCTTCCGGTTGTGGCAAGACTACGACCCTGCGAATCATCGCTGGACTGGAGCGTCCTGACTCAGGTTCGATTGAATTTGACAGCAAGGACATCAGTAACCTCACGCCGGAAGCTCGCGGCTTCGGCATGGTGTTTCAAAACTACGCGCTGTTTCCTCACCTCAACGTTTTCGAAAATGTAGGTTTTGGCTTGCGCGCGCGTCGCAGACCCACATCCGAAATTGCTGACCGGGTAGCGCAATCACTGGAGTTGGTCCAGCTGCCGGGCTTCGAGAAACGAAACGTTAGCGAGCTTTCTGGCGGGCAACAGCAGCGAGTCGCGATTGCCCGGGCGATAGCGATCCAACCGGCCTTATTGTTGTTCGATGAGCCGTTGTCGAACCTCGACGTGGCGCTGCGCGAAGAAACGCGGGCTGAATTGCGTGAGTTGGTGGCGCGACTAGGTCTGACGGCCGTTTATGTAACTCACGATCAGGAAGAGGCCTTTGCGCTCTGTGATCGCATCAGCGTTATGGCGCAAGGTCGCATTCTTCAAACCGGGACGCCTGGTGAGCTTTACGATCAGCCTGACGATCTTTTCGTCGCGCGCTTTCTGGGACGAAATAATTTGCTTCGAGTGATGCGGCTCAGCGCGATGAAGACCGAGAGCGGAGAGTTCAAGACGCTTGACGGCGGCCATAAGCTGCATCTGCCAGTGAATTCAGGAGCGCTGCCCCCTTTGAATAAACCCTGCATCTTAGCGATCAGACCTGAACATGTGGTTATCAGGCAAGAAAAAGTTGATAGTGAAAACGCGCTCGCGGCTGTTGTGAAGGAAATCAATTTTGCCGGAGCTACTTCAATGATTAAGTTGGACGCGAATGGGCTCACGCTCGAAGCGCTGGTTTTGAGCGCGGCAGATCTGTCAGTTGGTGAGTCTTGTACAGTCGTGCTGCCACAGGAAAAAATAAGATTGCTGAAAGAATAGATCGAGGGAGGTTGGGTGCGGCTTTGCCGCCGCACAGTGCGGAAAGGCTCTGCCTTTCCGACACGCGATTCCATCCGATGTTTCGAGGCTACGCCTCGGTCGAGGCGCAGCCTCGATAAACCCTAGTTGAATTTCCCGGTGAGGCAGAGCCTCACCGCACTGTGCGGCGGCAAGCCCCGACGACCGAGCCAGGTTCTAGTTAGCTCGATCAGAGTAAACGAGATCGACTTGTATGCGGCGATTCTTCACGCCCAGGATAATTCTCGTCCTTATCACTATCGTCGTACTGCTCTACGGCGTCGTCTATCCAAATCTTGACACGCTCCTGTCGTCGCTACAGCGCGACGGACATTGGTCGCTCAGCAATTACGCCGAAGTCCTCACGCAGAAGATTTCAATCGAAGCAATCTTCACCAGCATCGGCGTTTCAATTGCGACGGTCGCTTTGTGCGCGGTGGTTGGTATCCCACTCGCCTTTCTTTTTGAGCGTTACACATTTCCGGGCCGCAACGTCTTCGCTTCAATAGCAGCGTTGCCTTTAGTCCTGCCGCCGCTGGTTGGTACCGTGGCCTTTATTTTTCTTTGCGGCGAATCCGGCATTCTCGCGCGTCTGGTCCAACACCTCCTGCAACTTCAAAACTCGCCGTGGTCCTTGCGTGGGTGGGGGGCTTTACTTCTTTTTCACACCTATACGATGTATCCATTTTTCTACGTTCTTACGGGAGCAGGTTTGCGGCGAATCGACGTAGGCCTTGCTGAAGCGGGCCGCAGTCTGGGAGCAAATCCGTTGCGTGTGTTGTTCAAGATTGTGTTGCCGCAGCTGACGCCTTCATTGATCGCCGCGGGTCTTTTGACTTTCATGACTTCGATGGCAAGCTTCAGCGCGCCCTTGCTCTTCGGCGGGAGCGTCCGAGTGCTCACCCTCGAGATTTTTACTGCGAGAGACCGAGGCGATCAGGCGATTGCGTTGACTGAGACTGTCATTCTGGCGGTGATCTCACTGGCAGCGCTTTGGCTTTTTCAAAAGTATGAGGGAACCCGCAAGTTTGCTGCCGCCGCTATGAAGGGAGCGCCACGACGCCGGAAACCGATCGAGAGCGGCAAGACTCGAGCGTTCGCGTTCAGCGCCGGCGCCGTTTGTTCGGTCTTATTAGCGTTACCCGTTGCCACGTTGGTGCTGGTGAGTTTCGCGCGCGATGGCCAATGGACCACCCAGACTTTGCCGCCAAGCTACACCTTGCAAAACTATGCTCGCATCGCAACTCAAAAGACTGCCGCCGAAGTTTTCCTTAACAGTCTTTCCATGTCGAGCATTGCCGCGGTGGCAGCACTTGTTTGGAGCCTCTGTGTTTCTTTGTTGGCGACAACGACAAAACGTCGGGCCTGGAGACGACTGCTCTCGTTAATGGTGTTGATCCCGTGGGCTTTGCCTGGCACTGTCGTCGCGATTTCAATTGCTGAAGCTTATGGCGAACCAAGCTTATTGCTCGGCTCGTTTATCCTGGTAGGCACGTTTTGGATCTTGCCGGTTGTCTATTTTCTTCGTTTCATGCCGCTCGTGGCGCGGGCGGTGCAAGCGAGCATGGAACAAATCGATCCCGCCTTGCCTGAGGCTGCGGGAAGCCTGGGGGCTGGTTGGTGGCAAAGACTGTGGCGGGTGACGCTGCCTTTAGTTTGGCCGGGCGCCGTCGCGGGAACGGTTTTGGCATTTGTAATAGCGATGGGTGAATATGTAGCTTCGGTGCTGGTCTTCGTTCCGACAAATCGACCGGTATCGATCGCGATCGCTTCTGAGCTGCGTGACTTTAATCTTGGATCAGCAGCAGCGTACGGCGTAATACTGATGGGTATTATTGCGGTGAGTATGATCGTCGCGGCGCGACTCGAACGAAGAACCAATGTCTAAACATTTAGTAATAGCGTTTTGATCCAGTCATAAGCCGATGAAAACATTTATGGGAATCTCGCAGCAAGAATCAATTTCTGCGGCTCTGCCGCCGCACAGGGCGGAAAGGCTTTGCCTTTCCGGCGCATCGCTTAATCCCTCTTCGAGGCTAAGCCTCGAAGGCCTTGAAAGCATCGTGGCGCAGCCTCGACCAATTGTGAAACTTAGTCTGTCGGTGAGGCAGAGCCTCACCGCACTGTGCGGCGGCAGAGCCGCAGAGATGGCATTCATATTCCTGATCGTAGTAGCTCTTACTCTTCCATCACTATCGACTTTTTCAGCCAGGGCTCAAGAACAGGCTAATGCGAACGCAACGGTGGGCGGAAAGATCGATCGTGTCGCTCTTCATCAAGCACTGCTCGACATCTCCAACCCGTGGACAGTCATGTGCGTAGCAGCGCATCCGGATGATGAAGATGGCGCCAGTCTGACTGTGCTGAGACACAAACATGGCGTGCACACCGTGAGCCTTTTCTCCACCTACGGAGAAGGCGGCCAGAATGCCGTCGGTCCGGAGCTGTACGAAGAGCTCGGCGTGATTCGAGCTCGCGAAACGATGGCCGCCGCCGAGATTCAGGGTTCTGAACCGTATTTTCTCGGTCTTAAAGATTTTGGTTTTTCCAAGTCGGCCGACGAAGCCTTTCGCTTTTGGGGTCACGACGAAGCGCTCAGTCGCATGGTGTTGAAGATTCGCGAACTGAGGCCCGACGTAATCATTACAAATCACGACACCACGAGCGGTCACGGTCATCATCAAGCTACCGGACGGCTCCTGCTCGAAGCCTTTGACGCGGCCGCCGACCCGCAGCGGTTTCCGGAGCAAATCAAAGGTGTCGTGCTGCCATGGCAAGTCAAACGTGTCTTTGTGCGCGCTCGCTCAAACCCGCCAGCCTCTACTACAGAAGAGAAGTTAGTCACCATCGACCCCAACGAACATGATGCGAGTCGAGGAACGACTTATGCCGAACAAGCTTTGCAGGCTCTGCAAAAGCATGAGACCCAGGGGCCGTGGCCTAAGACAGTGGCGCAGATGGCTGCACGCTTTCGCCTTTCCAATGACGGCAAGTTGCCGTTGATTCGCTACCGGCTCGTTCGTGAAGCTACGAATGCGGCGGCGCTGCAGAAAGGTGCGAATACGTTCGTGGACGACTTGAAGCTGCCTGACACAGTGACGACAAAGCTGGCTGTCTTGAAAATCGAAGGGCAGTCTCTCTTTGATTTTGAATCTCAACCTGACGTGCTGCTCCAATTCCTGGTCGCAGCCAGAAAAGCAGGAATGTTTCAGGGCGAGGCGACTGGAGAGGCGACGCGTCTGCGCGTGATGAAGGAACGCCTGGATCGAGCGTTCGCTTTGTTGAGCGGGATGGCCATAACTCTGACTTCGGGTAATTCAGTGTTCGTGCTTACCGAGCCGACTAGTTTTACTCTCAATCTCAGCAATAGTGGGAGCCACGGAATTGCGGTTGGCAAAGTTCAAGTGTCGGGAATGTCAAGTGTGTCAATAGACGCTCCCGATGTGATGCCTCCTGGTACAGATACAACTAAAACAATTAGCCTTCAACCCTCGCTGAACCTGGGAGTCTCAGTACCGTCGGCAAATCATTTGTATGACGGTTATCTTTTTGGAAAACAGATATTGGCTGATGCCACGGTGGTACTTGACGGAGCAGAGTTTCACGTCCGGACTACCAGCCGGCTCGACGTAACTCCGGCGGTGGAAATCCAAAAAATCTCACCGTCACCGTACGTGTGGAGCCCAGCCACGAGCAGCCAACCGTTGTCGTTCCAGGTCAAGGTTACCAATCACTTGACGAAACCCTTCAGCGGAACTATCTCGCTGATCATGGCTCAAAAAAGAATCATCGAAACTGGAAAGAAGTTGAGTCTCGCTGCACTTGAGACGCGCGAACTTATGCTTGAATCGAGCGCCCAGCCGGCGGACGTTTTGCGGATGCCGGGAAGCCGCAAGCTGCCCGCGGTTAAGAGCCGTCCGATTGTTGTGTCTGTTCGTGATGCGGGTACTAATCAATTAATAACCGGTAACTCAACTGAGCTGGTGTACACGGACGCCGGTGCTGTTAAGGGAATTCGCGTTGGCTTCATCCCGAGTTTCGATAAGACAATTGAAGCCTCGCTCAAGGCGCTCGGCGTTATGGCCACCGAGCTCAACGTTGCTGACGTTCAAAGCGGAAATCTCAAGAAGTACGATACGATCATCGTCGACAATCGCGGCTACGAGGCCCATCCGGAGCTAATCGCAGCCAACGATCAGCTGTTGAAGTTTGTTAGTGACGGCGGGACACTGTTAGTTTTTTATCACAAGGACAACGAGTGGAATCCGAATCCGGATCGAAAGCGACCACAGCTGGCGCCTTACAAAATTATTCTCGACGACAAGCGAGTCACCGATGAAAACGCGGCGATAACCTTCCTCGATCCAAAGCACACTCTTCTAACCTTTCCCAACGAGATTGGCGCAAACCATTTTGAGAACTGGATTCAGGAACGTGGGCTCTACTATCCCAAAGAGTGGGATGAACATTTCACGGCGCTTCTATCGATGCATGATCCCGGCGAGCCGGCTCTGAAGGGCGGATTGTTGGTGGCGCCTTACGGACGAGGACAATATATCTACACCAGTTTAGTTTGGTATCGACAACTGCGCGCGGGTATTCCTGGTGCGTACCGGATGTTTGCGAATATGATCAGCTACGGGCACAGGTAATAGTACGACAGGCTGCCAGCCTGTCGTTTACGTAGATTTCTGGGACCGCCCGAAGAGCCGAACCATTTTCCATATATCAATTGTCATTTTCCATTTGTCATTCGCGGAATTCGCGGATTCAATTTTGGAGCAGAGCCTGGCTTGCGCTCCTAACAATGAAAACTGACGACTGGTAAATGATATATGGAAAATGGTTCCATCCCGATGAGTCTCAATCAGCTACTCCTGCAGGCTGGCAGCCTGCAGTACATCAAAACTTCGTACCTTTTAGTTCCTTGTACATGTCTTCGACATTCGGTGTAGCGAAGTTCTGAAACGCGAAGCTCTTGTATTTTTCAGGCAGCTTCAATTGAGCCTTAGCTTGATCGATTGTCAGTCCGTCAGCGATTCCCTGCTTCACGCGCGCGCGCAAGTCATCAAGATAATCGCGAAAATCTTTGATGTCGGCTGCTGAAGCAACTTCACCATGACCGGGAACGAACTTAGCAGTCGGGTATTTTGCGAGAATCGTATCGAGCGAGCTGATCCAATCAACCACAGTCGCGTCCACCAGATTAGGCAACGTCCTGGACCAACCCATGTCGCCCATAAACAAGACGTTCGCATCAGGGACGTACGCCAATATGTCTCCACCCGTGTGACCGGGCAGCGTGAACACAATCACCTCGCGCTTGCCAAAGAACAGCCGCATTGTTCCAGAGCCCAAACTGACATTGGGATTCGTCAGCTTGATAGTCATCATTGCATCCAGGCGGCGTAGCTGTCGCTCCAGAGGCGGTCGTTTGTCTGCTTGATCCGGAGTTAAATCGCTCAGCTGCTTCGCAACATCCGCTCGGCGTTTCTGTAAATCCTCGGCCGAAGGAAGAAATTTGCGATTCTTCGTAGTCTGCCACTGCAACACATTGGGGTGAGCAATGATCGGAACTCCGCGCGCAGCGAGCACTTGATTACCGCCGGTGTGGTCGAGGTGGTAATGAGTATTGATCGCATTTTTGATCGGTTGCTGAGTCAGCTTTCCTATCTCTGCGATTAATTCTTCAATTGCTTCCGGCGTAAAGAAAGTGTCCACGACGAGGACGCCTTTATCGCCAATCACAAAACCTGCATTTCCAGATGCCAAGCCGCCCGGCTTAGCGATTGCTGCATAGACTCCGTCCGCGACTTTGGTTAGCTGAAAGTCATCCTCAGTCTTCGCAAAAGGACCACTCGATGGTACGAGCGAAAGACAAATGGCAATGGTAATTACAAAAAAGAAGGCGAATCGTGTTTTCATGTTTGGCCTCGAAATATTTTGCGTGACATTGTACTCCGTGATTCAAGCCGCGTAACAGACGTTGAGAGTTCAATCTTCTGATTGTGCCTTCTGCGAACATCCCAAACTAAAGTTTTGAACTCTCAACGCCTGTTTGTGATCCTGTCACCTCCGAGTACAATCTTCTTCTCCCAAAAATCAATCCGCTGCGATGGAGGTTTAGCATGAAAACCGCGCGTAGGCATTCGCGTCTTTTGAGTCTGGTCGTTGTGATGATTATATTCTCGAGCATGACACTTTCCTCTTGTACCAACATGAATCCCGGCTCGAGCTCAAGTTCATCGCCCTCCGAAGCAGAAAAATTCATTAACGAGGCTGAAAAGAAGTTATTTGAGCTGAACGTCAAATACAGCCGCGCTGATTGGGTGAAGAGCACTTACATCACCGAAGACACCGAAGCCCTTTCAGCCGAAGCGAACAAAGACGTCATCGCAGCCACGACTCAATTTGCAGAAGACTCGCGTCGATTTGATGGTTTGGAGCTTTCACCCGACGTCGCTCGCAAAATTAAGCTCTTGAAATTGTCTCTAACGTTGCCGGCGCCCAAGGATCCGAAGGAACGTGACGAGTTGACCAAGATTGCGGCTTCGATGGAAGGCGATTACGGCAAAGGTAAATATTGTCCTGATGCAAACTCGGACAAGTGTCTCAGCCTCGGCGACATGGAAAAGATTCTCGCCACCAGCCGCGATCCGGAAGAACTAAAGCGGGTTTGGATAGGCTGGCATAAGATCTCGCCGCCATTTAGAAAGGACTATCAACGCTACGTCGAACTCGCGAACAAAGGCGCGAAGGAGATGGGCTTCAACGATGTGGGCGCCATGTGGCGCGCCAAGTACGATATGGACCCCGACGCCTTTGCTGCAGAAATGGAAAGACTCTGGCAGCAAGTCAAACCTCTTTACGATTCGCTCTACACCTACACGCGTCACAAGCTTTCAGAAAAGTACGGCAAGGAATTGGTGCCTGAAAATGGTCCCATTCCCGCTCACTTGCTTGGCAACATGTGGGCCCAGCAGTGGGGAAATGTTTATCCGCTCCTGAAACCGCAGACGGGTGACCGCGGCTATGATCTGACGGAAATCCTCAAGGCCCGCAAGACCGAACCAAAACAAATGGTGCGTTACGGTGAATCATTCTTCACCTCGTTAGGTTTTGAATCTTTGCCGGGCACGTTCTGGGAAAGATCGCTCTTCGTCAAGCCCGCCGACCACGACGTTGTGTGTCACGCCAGTGCCTGGGACATCGATTTCGAAAAAGATGTGCGCCTGAAGATGTGCGTTGAGATCAATGAAGAAGATTTCACGACAGTGCATCACGAGCTTGGGCACAACTATTATCAAATGGCTTACGCGGGCCAGCCTTTTCTATATCGAGACAGCGCTAACGATGCTTTCCACGAAGCTATCGGCGATACGATTGCGCTGTCGGTGACTTCGCCTTACCTCAAAAAGATCAATTTGATCGATACGGTGCCGGATCAAAGTGCTGACATCGGATTTCTGTTGCAGCGAGCCCTCGACAAAGTAGCTTTCCTGCCCTTTGGTTATCTTGTGGACCAATGGCGTTGGAAAGTTTTCTCGGGAGCAGTTGGTCCGAATGATTACAACAAAGCCTGGTGGGACCTTCGACTCAAGTACCAGGGAATCTCACCGCCGAATCCTCGCAGTGAAGAAGACTTTGACGCCGGGGCGAAGTATCACGTCGCGTCAAACGTTCCTTATGCGCGTTACTTTCTCGCCGCCATCTTGCAGTTCCAGTTTCACCGCGCTCTTTGTCGCGAGGCTGGATTCAGTGGGCCGCTCTACCAGTGTTCGATCTACGACAACAAGAAAGCCGGCGAACGTTTGAAGCAAATGTTGGCAATGGGTCAGAGCCGGCCCTGGCCGGAAGCACTGAAGGCGCTAACAGGCGAAGACAAAATGGATGCAACCGCGATCATCGATTACTTTGCGCCTTTGAAGCAGTGGCTTGATGAGGAGAATAAGAAGGCTGGAGCGGCTGGAAAGACTGAATAGGAAAAGGGTTCTTGGTTCTTAGTACTTTGTTCTTTGTGCTTTGTTCTTAGTACTTAGTTCTTGGTTCTTAGGTACTTTGTGCTTGAGAGGAACGCGAGGTATTCGTTATCTAGAAAGTACAAAGATCTAAGAACAAAGAACCAAGGACAAAGAACTAAGAACTAAGAACGCTTCGATCAAGAGCCCAGAACTGCTTCTGGCCCCTGATCGCAAGAAGCGTCCGCTTCGAGACTTTCCAACTTCACGCGGGCGCGTTCGAGAAAGGTGCGAATCATTTCGCCTACGCGCTTTTGCATTTCGGCGCTAATGGCTCCCTCTCCAATCAAACCTGCCAGTAAGTGTAGATCACGAGCGCTGGGTCTACGCAGCTCGACATGCTGGGCGATCCGAATCAGCACCTTATGCCCGCGCTCCTCGAATGCCGCCGCATAGCGAAGATAGTTTTTCATCTCGCCGGGAATAGGAGACCATTCGAGCCGATCCGGTTCATCTTCCGTCTTCTCCACCGCAAAGCTGGTATGAATCGGTCCGATCACGGGAACCTCAGCGCGGACAATCCAGCGCATGATACCTTCCGCATCGCGTCGAATCCCTTCAATACCCGGCATCAGATCAACAAAGTTGCGCAGCTCGCCGAAAAACTCGCGCGCTCGCTCGATGGTCGTTTTCATCTCCAACTGATCTTTGTACGAGGCTTTGATTCGAAACATTATTTGTCGTTTGCTCCTGCTCCGCTTATGCAGATGCCGGCCTACGGGCGTGCGTTGCCGCCATCTCTCTTAGTAAAGTTACACGATGATTTCATTAAGGTAAACAGGTCTTTTTGTTCAAGCTGAACAAAGTAGCAGGAAGGCGTTAAAAGGAAATGAATTTTCAACGAAGATGTCCGCGTTGCGGTGAAGGAAGGCTGTTGAACTGGGAAGAGCTGGATGACGACCAGCGCGAGGTGGTAAGGCGTCTACCTGGTTCAGCCGAACACAGAGCGGCTGACAGAGAAGCTACGCATCGCTGGTGTCCACGTTGCTGGTTCGAGTCCACGCACGACACTGAAGTGAATGCGTAGTGGTTTTGCATGCTGCGAGTGATTGGCTTTCAAGTAACTCGTTCAGCCACGAACTTGAAAGTCTCGGGGTCAGGAAGGGTTGCTTGCGCGCGCCTCAAGTTGCACTGCCATTCAACAATCACATGTAACTGGCAAACTCAGGAATGCTGACAGGCCAGGTTGAGAGCCAATGAACCCAGCGGGGCGCAAGCAACCCTTCCTGACCCTGAGCTGAACGGACTTGAGCAAAACTTCGGAGCTCGAAAGCCGATTTCTCCACTACGATAGAATTCGATCATAAGCTGCTCGAATTGCAGCCATTCGCTCGCGAACGCTGCCAACTAAAGTACTCGCATTTTCAAAACCCAATTTTCTCGCGAACTCCCCGAGCGCCGGATGGTCCAGCGGAGGCATTCGTCGTTGACGTCCCATCAAAAGACGTTGTTCATGATCTACCCGTCGCAGCAAAGTGTAGCCACTGTACAAAGCATCAAAATCTGTCTGGGTCAGATAGGTCTTTTCGTGAAGCTGCGACAGCGTTGAAACTGTGGAGCGGTCAGTTCCCTCATCTGTCACGTTGTGGCGCAACTGCAAATAACGCGTCGCGAAATAGACATCAAGCATTCCGCCCTGACCATATTTGATATCCAGCCGGCCTCGACTACCTGGTTTAGCCTGCTCTTCCTCCAGCCTTTGCCGCACACGCTTTGTCTCGCTCTGAAGCTCCAGCGCGTCAAAGTCACTCGCCGTCGCATGAATGATCTGTCTCGCTCGAGATTCAACTGCGCGGCCTAATTCCAAATCGCCTGCGACCGCGCGAAGTTTCACGTAAGCAAGCCACTCCCACGGCGCCGCGCGGTGATTGATGTAATCGATAAAGGTTTCCGAGCTGCTGACTAACGGTCCGTCGTTGCCATCAGGCCGCAAACGCAAGTCAACGTGGTAAAGATGGCCTGTTCTGGTAATGCTTGAAAGCGCCGAGATAATTAATTCGCCCAGACGCGCATACGCCTCGTCTTTGGTGAGCGAGCTTACCGGCGATGGAACCGCAGAGTCATAGATCAATACCAAATCCAGATCAGAACCGTAGTCGACGCCGCCGCTCGCCAAACGGCCCAGTCCAAGAATCGCGAGCCGAGGCCCACCGGCTGGATTGCCATATCTCCTCGCCATCTCTCGACGCGCGATCAGGTAAGCGACATTGATGCTGGCCACTGCCAAATCAGTCTGCATCTGGTTGGATTCGATCAAGGAGATGTTTCCAGCGGCATCATTCCTGCCGATATCGAGGAGCAACTTCGACCAGGTCTTTCGCAGCGACGAAAGCTCGGCGGCGAAACTTCGTTGCGGATCAATGTTGGCGCGCAGGATGGCGCGGTAATCAGTTTGCGACGGCTTAGCGTCATCGAGTGACGAGATGAGCGCTGGGTTGGCAGCGATCATTTCTGCAAAAAACTCTGAAGCGCCGCAAAGTTCAGTCAACAACCTGAGATTCTCAGCGCTGACTGTCGCGGGCGTGGTTGATTTATCAAGCGAGGCAGCAACGCGAAGCACGGACATAAGAGCTCGCTCGGAGTTCGCAGAACTCGCTGCAGTCTCCTCGAGTAACTTTGCCGTCTCTTCGACGCTGAGGCCTGAAACGGGCGCAGCCAGGTGCGGGCCCAACAGCGAAGCGGCGGCGTAACCTGCTGATACTGCTGTATCGTCTACCGACCATCGCAGAGGCTCCGAGTCAAACTGCGCATTATCTCTATCCGCACTAAGGTCGCCGCCAAAGACTCGTTCGTAAGCACGCCGAACATTGCTCGAATGCGTTCTCAGAGCGGCTGCGAAATCTTCGCTTGCCTGATCTCCTGTGAAATTCATGCGTCTGGCTAACAGCTCGTACTGCCGAAGCTCGAGGGGAATTGAGTGAGTCTGCAAGCCGTGCTCCATCTGCAGGCGATGTTCGACCCGACGCAGAAAGTCGTAAGCATCAGACAGCTCGGTTCGCTCACCTTCGGTAATCAAGTTTCTGTCGGCAAGTCGACCCAGCGTGATTAGCGTATGCGGAGCTCGCAACCAAATGTCTCGGCCGGCGTGAGCGAGTTGGAGCGCTTGAGCAACGAACTCGATCTCGCGGATGCCACCGTGTCCCAGTTTTACATTGAAACCACCACCACGTTGCCGTTCCTGATGATCAATTTTCTGCTTGGCGATGCGAACGCTCGAGAGAGCTTCCGCGACGGGAAGTTCCGCGCGAAAGACTTGCCTCCGAACCAGATCGCTGAAGCGAGCAAAGAGAAGTGGTGAACCTGCCGAAGCTCGCGCACGAATTAGCGCCTGCAGCTCCCACTGCTGTGCTTTTTCGAAGTAGTAGCGAACCGCTTCGTCCAATGATGAAGCCAGCGTGCCGTCTCTCCCGAAGGGTCTCAAGCGAAGATCGACGCGATAAGCGCCTCCTTCTCCCGTCGGCTGACTCACCAGGCGCGTCACGCTCTCAGCCAGCTTGATGAAGTACTCGCGATTCGTGACCTGCCCGCGCGCGCCTTTGCCCGAAGTCGTTCCATCATGTGAATACAAAAACATCAGGTCGATGTCAGACGCATAGTTCAGCTCGTGTGAACCAAGCTTACCGAGCGCGACGATACAAAAGTCCGGTGGCGCTACTCGGCCGCGTTCTGAGAACTGAGGCGCGCCGTATTTGTTATCGAGATCCTGACGCGCCAGATTTAGGGAATACTCGAGAATTGCGTCAGCGAGGTTTGATAACTCTTCAGTCGTCTCGACGATTGTATGAGTGCGCCTGATGTCTTGAAGATAAATTCGCAGCAACTCGCGACGGCGAAAACGCGCAAGTTGTACCTGAGTCGTTAGAGTCGAGTTGGTTAATGCGAAGCGGGCCAGAGATTCTTTGAGCTCATCCACGGTTCGCACGCGCGGGTCATGACGCTCTCGATTCAGCCAGGTGACGTAGCCCGGACTCTGTTCCAGCGTCGTTGCGAGCAGCGGACTCCAAGCTGCAAGTGCGAGCACGTCTGAGAATAGACCGGGTTCGCTAAGAAGTTTGCGAAAGGTTTTAGGCTGGTCTTGTGAGAGGCGATCGAGAAAAAGCTGCGCGCTCTTTTGATCGGGAAGATCCTGGAGCAGCGCTTCAGTTTTTTGATCGATATCCGCCACGCGAACATCTTACGTGGCGAAGGTTAACGCGCGCTACAGGCGTTAAGAGTCCAATCTTAAGATTGCGCTTTCGCGACCCACGCAAACTGAAGTTTGAACTCTCAACGCCGGTAACCGTACTGGCGCTAAACGTCAAAGTACATGCTGTACTCGAGCGGGTGCGGGCGCAGCCGCAGAGGATCAATCTCACGCTCACGCTTATAGTCGATCCAACGCTCAATCATGCGCTGACTAAACACGTCGCCCTTCAGCAGGAACTCGTGATCGTTTTCCAAAGCCTTCAACGACTCATCGAGCGAGCCGGGCAGGCTGGGAACATCCTTCAATTGCTCTCGCGACAAATCGTAGATGTCTTTATCGAGCGGTTCGCCGGGATGAATTCGATTTTGAATGCCATCGATGCCAGCCAGCAACATTGCTGAGAACGCGAGGTACGGATTACATGACGGATCAGGCGGTCTGAACTCCAGCCTCTTCAGCTTCGGACTGGTGTGAAACATCGGAATACGAATCGCGGCTGAACGATTACGCGCTGAGTAGGCCAGGTTGACTGGCGCTTCAAAGCCGGGCACAAGTCGCTTGTAACTATTCGTGGTCGGCGCTGCGAAAGCCACGATCGCCGGCGCGTGCTTCAGCAAGCCGCCGATGTAATAGAGCGCCATCTCAGAAAGTCCGGCGTAACCATCGCCTGCAAACAACGGCTTTTCACCTTTCCAAAGCGATTGATGGCAATGCATCCCCGAACCATTGTCGCCGTACAATGGCTTGGGCATGAAAGTCGCTGCCTTGCCGTACTGATAAGCAGTATTACGAACTACGTACTTGAAGATTTGCAGATTGTCAGCAGTGCCAAGCATGGTCGAGTAACGAAAATCTATTTCGCACTGTCCGGCGGTGGCTACTTCGTGGTGGTGACACTCAACATGGATCCCGCACCGCGCGAGAATCAAAGAGATCTCGGAACGAAGGTCGCTCAAAGTATCGATGGGAGGAACTGGAACGTACCCTTCCTTGCTACGAATGTGATAGCCAAGATTAGTGCCACGAAACTCGTCAGCGTCTCGTCCTGTATTCCAATGTCCTTCATCAGAATCAATGGTGTAGCCGGCTGAATTCTGATCGTTGTGATACTTGACCGAATCGAAAACAAAAAACTCCGCCTCGGGACCGAAGTAGGCGATGTCAGCCAGGCCAGTGAACTTCAAATAGCTTTCGGCGCGCGCGGCGACAGCGCGGGGATCGAAGGCGTAGCCTTCCTTCGTGATCGGATCGACTGCGCTTCCGATTAGGCACAGCGTCGGCTCTTCTGAAAATGGATCCATCCAAAAACGAGACGCGTCGGGAACCAGCAACATATCCGACTCATGGATTGCTGCCCATCCGCGGATGGATGAAGCGTCAAAGCCAAAACCATCTTCGAAAGTTCCCTCGCCGAGCTCGCCGATGGGAAAGGTCAGGTGTTGCCATGACCCAGGTAGATCCGTAAATCGTACGGACACGAATTTCGCCCCCTGATCAGAGGCATACTTCAAGACAGTCTTTGCGTTCATGTTTTCTCCTGAAAGTTTTAGGGAGTGTTAGGGGTGCTCTTCGCCCCGGCGTGGTGTTTGGCGCGAAGTAATTTGAAACCCTGCGTGATCTGCGCAATGCGGCGGGCGTCATAGAGCGACGGCGCTAAAAAAGCTTGCATTATAGTTGTGCAATTCAGGATGTCAAGGTCATGTCAGCATCAGTTATGAATGAGCGCCTCCGCGCGAACGAGCTCTTTCGAGCTAAAGGCTTAGGCCAGTGTGACTTACCTGATCATTGAGCGGTTCCTGCCAACAAAAAAAGTTATAGACCCACCTATGATTTTCTGTTACATTGCGGGCCTAAGCTTTCCACCCTAGAAATCTCCGCTACAGACTCGGATGATGTTCATCTTTACGATTCAACCACCGGGGTCAAGAGCGCAATGTTCAGGCAGGCAAGGCAGGAGATCGCGAATTGACTACGGCAATTGAGCAAACGCTCGAAACCTACGGAATAGAGAATTGGGGTGCTGGCTACTTTGACGTTAATCGCAAAGGCAATCTGATCGTACATCCCGCTGAAGGGGACTCACGCTCAGCGGATCTCAAAGAGATCATCGAAGACCTCGCTCGTCGCGGAATCACGGCGCCGGTGCTGCTTCGCTTCCCGCAACTCGTAGCCTCGCAGGTGCGAAAACTGCAACGAGCATTCAGCAAGTCAATTCGGGAGTTCGAGTATCAAGGCGCACACATGTGCGTTTACCCGATGAAGGTAAATCAGCAGCGAGCCGTGGTTGAAGAGTATTTGCGCGAGGGATCACGTTATGACTTTGGTCTCGAGGCGGGATCCAAGGCGGAACTTTACGCGGCGCTTGCCCTTGAACAGCCGGCGGATAGTCTACTCGTTTTGAATGGCTTCAAAGATCAGGAGTTCATTGAGCTTGCTTTCGCCGGCTCAACCGTCGGCAAGCGCGTCGTCATTGTGATCGAAAAGCTCAATGAGCTCGATCACGTTCTGAACATCGCCGAGAATCACGAAGGCCCGCTGCCGATGCTGGGCATGCGCGTCAAACTCTATTCAAAGGGATCGGGTCGCTGGGAGAAATCGGGTGGCGAGGCCGCCAAATTCGGCTTGACTACAACTGAGCTGCTGGAAGTGATCCGTCGTCTGGAAGATGCCGATCGCATCGACATGCTCAAGCTGCTCCACTTTCATATCGGATCTCAACTCACCGACATTAAGCGCATCAAGAACGCGATGAAAGAAGCAGCCCGGGTCTACGCCAAGGTTCACCAGATGAAGGTGCCGATTGATTTTCTCGACGTCGGCGGCGGGATGGCGGTGGATTATGACGGCTCAAAAACGGCCTTCGATTCGTCGGCTAATTACACCGCGCAGGAGTTTGCTAACGATGTTATTTACACCATCAAACTCGTGTGCGAGGACGAGAATGTTCCGCATCCAACTATCATCCAGGAGTCTGGTCGTTTCCTCTCTGCTTATCACGCAATCCTGGTGACGAATGTGCTCGACGAGATTGAAACAGTGGTCGAGGACATCACGCCGATTGCTTTGGATGACGACGACCCGCAGGTGGTGATTGAGCTCAGCGACTTACGCGAATCGATCAGCGTCAAGAACTACCGCGAGTACTACCACGATGCTTTAGAACATCGCGAAGAGCTTTTTACGCTTTTCAACTTAGGTTTGATTTCGCTTGAAGATCGCGCCAAAGGCGAAGTGCTCTTCTGGGATGTTTGCGAGCGCGCTGACAAATATGCTCAACAGGCGAAGTACGTGGCTGAAGAGTTTGATGACTTGCGCCGTTTGTTGTGCGCCAAGTACCTGACTAATTTTTCGGTTTTCCGTTCAGTTCCGGATCATTGGGCGTTGGATCAGCTTTTTCCTATCGTCCCGATTCATGGATTAAACCGGCCGCCCACTGAATACACGACACTCTGCGACATCACCTGCGATTCCGATGGCATTGTGGATAAGTTTGTTGACCTGCACGACGTCAAGCACGTCCTGGAGCTCCATACACTCGTTCCGGGCGAACCCTATTACCTTGCCTTCGCTTTGGTGGGGGCTTACCAGGAAGTGATGGGGAATAACCACAATCTTTTTGGCGCGCCGCATGAAGCTCATATTCACATTGACGAGGACGGCTATCTGATCAAGAAAGTGATTCGCGGCACCACTGTCGGCGAAGCTGCCGATCGCGCTCGCTATGATCGCTCGTTTCTTCACGACGGTTTTCGTCGTTTGATTAACCAGCGCGTCAAGGATGGTGAATTGTCTGAAGCCGAGGGCACCGATCTGGCAGAGTTCTACGAGTCAAGATATGGCGCCTACACCTACCTTGCGGTTAATGGCGTGCGCACTAAATCAAGGCGTAAGGGTGATTGAAAGTCTGGGAGATAACGCGAACGGATTGTTCGCGGCGCAAGCCATCGCTTGCGTCACTAGTGGATAGCTCCGCCACTTGAGAGGTTGACAGTATGGTCACGCAGCGAAAACCCAAAGCATCCAAGTACCTCATAACGCCTACGCGTCCGATCCAGGTCGATCGCGATCGCTCAATGGCAGGCTTGCTGGAAAAAATGGAAGGCGCAGGATTCGGAGCGCGACAACTCGCCGAGGCTCACCGCATTTGGTTAGACATGCTCGGCGACAACACGACCATCATGGTGGCTGGCTCAGGAGCGCTGATTCCAGCCGGCATGCGACGGTTGTTGGCATACATCATCAAGAACCGGTTTGTTGATGTGCTCGTTCTTTCAGGCTCGCTGCTATTTCACGATCTGCACGAGACTCTCGGTCGCTATCACTTTCAAGCCCACCCAAACATGACGGACGCCGAGCTCGAAGCTTCGCAGATAAGCCGCATGTGGGACCTGCTGGCCAGCGATGAGGAATATCACGAGGCTAATGAGTGGGTCGGAGGCTTCACCAACCAACTGGATCAAACCAGAGCGTATTCGACGCGCGAGTTCCTGCACTTGCTTGGACGCGAGCTTTCAGAGATTGCTTCAGAAGACGGTGTCCTAACTTCCGCTTACAAAGCCCGCGTGCCGATTTTCTGTCCGGCAATCGCCGACAGCGGAATTGCGATTGGAATCGCAGCGGCTCGTTTCGAAAAGAAGAATACGTTCCTCTTCGATATCGTTCAGGATGTGCTCGACATGATGCAAATAAGCGCTCGGGCTCGAGTCACGGGCGTTATCAACATGGGTGGGGGAACGGCTAAGAGCTTTTTGCAGCAAACTGAAGTCTCAACGACGATTCTCAAAGACCATCATCACGGACATAAATACGCCATTCAGATCTCGACTGATACACCACATCCGGGTGGGCGCTCCAACGCAGTCTCGTTTGACGAAGGCTTGATTTACGGGAAGCTGGCGCGTGGGGCTCACACGGCTTTCGTGCCGTGCGACTCTACGATTGCCCTGCCTATTCTCGTTACCGCGTTATCTCAAACTGCTGCCAAGTACATGAAGGGCCGGAAACGACCGAGCTTCACCTTCGGTCGCGAGTTGATGATCGAAGTTCCCTAGTCGAAAGCTTCCTGCGAACACCAAACCAATATTGGCTGGCAGTGATCCGCAACCACTCCGCTAATCAAATAAGACCAACCCAATCGGATTTCCTCCTTACAAATTACTGACGCCTCGCCATCGGACGCCATTGAATTACGGAGCTCGATAGTAGTTAAGCCGTGTTGTTTCAACATTTAGCTATTGACGAGACTCTGAAAGGCTAATAGACTCTACGCGCCTTTTACAGCACAAAAGTTGCGCACCGGCAGGCGGCGGTCCTTGTCGCTAAAAATCCAGTGTCTCAACTGTTCAGTTGTTTCTCTGAAATCAGTTCCTAAGCCGGTCGATCGAGATAACGCGCGAGATAACGCGAAGATTTCAAATTGAATATTCCCTGTCACGATTACCGTCAAGTGCAACTGCGTTCAGTCCATCGGTGGCCATAGCTCGTAAAGCCCTATCAATTCGAGCAAGCGATGGACTCATTTTCTCGAGTGCTCACTCGAAAGAAGATCATCAGCACGGGGAACCCAGACCTAACTGTTGGTCGCACCGGCTGGGCGACCCGTTTAAGTTTTCACGCCATCTGTTTTTGAAAGATCTATGGGGCGGACATGTAGCCCGCTCTATCCGGGAAGTCACTCCAACCGATTAATGATTGGTTTGGAGCTAATCTTAAGGAGAACCGTTTCAATGAGTAGAACAACCAGATGGATGCTGGCGTTTGGTGGCATCGCAATCATATGCGTATTTGTGTGGGATTTGACTCCGCTGGCCACGATGAAAGGCAAGGAAAAGATCGGAGCGACGCCGCCAACACCTGTCGCGGCGTCGCCATCGTCGTATCGCAGCCCGGGCGAGCGACACAAAGTCGCCATCAGTGACTCGGCCCTGGCCGATTCGGTTCGCTCACAAGGGGGGCGACTGGTTGCTGATTACGGTTCATTCAAATTGTACGAAGTAAGCTCGGCTCAATCCCGCGAACTGATTGGCAAAGACGGCGCGGAATCGGGTGACGAAAATAATTTAGTCTTACTCAATGCCGGAGCAATCGATACGAGTACGCCTGCCGCTCAAGCGATGCGTGGTGCTGCCAGCTCAGGCTCCGGAAAACAGATGCGCCTTATCCAGTTCGCTGGGCCAATTCAACCTGCATGGTATGACACGCTCAGTAAGACTGGAGTGAAGATAGTCACCTATATTCCTAACAACGCGTACCTGGTCTATGGCGATTCCAAGTCTCTGCAAGGAATGCAGGGTTTCGCCGCCAGAACTGCGGCCGTTCAGTGGGAAGGCGCCTACACCAGCGCTCATCGCTTATCACCAACGCTGTCGACGCGTGCTGCGCAAAAGCCAAGCGGTGACTCGAAGTCCGGTGCTGAGAATTCTGCCAACAAACTTTCGCCGCGCCCCACCGCAAAAGGCAATTCGATTTTCGCGGTGCAGCTCGTTGCTGACGGTGACGAGAATAACCCTACCTTGGCGCTGATCGACCGCTTGAAGACCGCGCCGATACTTAAGCAGTCCCGCGTGCTCAATTATTTGAACGTGGTCGTGGCACTACCTCAGGACGCTGTCATCAGCCAACTCGCCAATCGAGGCGATGTGGTCTCGATTTCGACCTGGAGCACGCCCCATCGCATGGACGAGCGTCAGGACATGATTATCGCCGGACAGTTAACGGGCAGCGGGCCGACGGTGGGAGATTATTTGGCTTACCTGGCTGGCAAAGGCTTTACCACCACGACGACTTCATTTGGGGTGAACGTTTCGGACAGCGGTGTTGATAACGGCTCGACTACGCCGAATCACTTTGCGCTTTACGCTTTGGGAAATCCCACCGCGCCCGCTAACAGCCGCGTTGTCTACGCTCGCGTGGTCGGCACGCCGAGCGGACCAGGCAGTACGACTCAGGGTTGCGACGGTCACGGAAATCTGAACACCCACGTTATTGGTGGTTATGTTCCGACCGGCACAGTGGGTGGCGTCAATTTCGGCGTCGCACCCCACGCGGATGCCTCAGGCTTCCGCTACGATCTCGGTGTGTTTCCGTATGTGAAGGTCGGGTCTTCGGTGATCTTTGATAATTCAGGCGCGCCGACCGGCGATTTCACGAATCCGGATTACACCACGCTCGAGTCTTCAGCTTACAACGACACGATGCGCATCAGCAGCAATAGCTGGGGCGCGAGCGATAACTCCTACTCGATTGATTCGCAAGAGTACGATGCTCTCGTACGCGACGCACAACCTACGGGCGCGACGTTCCCGGCTGCGGGCAATCAGGAATACGTAATCCTGTTCGCCGCCGGAAATGATGGCTCAGGCTCTAACACTGTTGGCCTGCCGGGAACCGCCAAGAACGTCATCACCGTCGGCGCGGCAGAAGGCGTGCAGTCGCTTGGCGGCACTGATTTCTGCGGTATCGGTGACTCGGGTGCTGATAGCGCGAATGACATCATCTTCTTCTCCAGCCGCGGGCCCACGTCGGACGGTCGCAAGAAGCCCGATATCATGGCTCCCGGAACTCACATCACTGGCGGAGTCGGTCAGGCTTCAATCGCAAGTCCGACCGGCAGCGGCACCGGGTCTGCCTTAGCTTGCTTCGATGCCACCGGTGTGTGCGCTGGTGTCGGCTCCGACTTTTTCCCCTCCGGTCAGCAATGGTACACAGCGTCGGATGGCACCAGCCATTCAACACCCGCTGTGTCGGCTTTTGCAGCTCTAATTCGGCAACACCACATTAATCAAGCCTTGACGCCGCCAACTCCGGCGATGACCAAGGCGATGATGATGAATACCGCTCGTTACATGAACGGCGCCGGGGCAAACGATTCGCTCTTCTCCAACAACCAGGGTATGGGCGAAGTGAATTTCAATAATTACTTCGATCTCTTTACAACTGGTTCTATTCGCCGCGACCAGGTGGGAGCTGACAAGCTTACCGCCAGCGGCCAACAGCGTATCGTCACTGGAAGCATCAATACCAACACGAAGCCCTTCCGGGTAACGCTCGCCTGGACTGATGCTCCGGGACCGACTTCGGGTAATGCGTTCATCAACAATCTCGATTTGGAAGTTTCGGTGGGTGGCAATACCTATAAGGGAAACGTTTTCAGTGGCGCTGATTCCACCACTGGCGGCTCCGCTGACCCTCGAAACAACGTTGAGAGTGTGTTCATTCCGGCAGGCATCACCGGTAACTTTGTCGTAAAAGTTAAGGCTACTAATATCGCCGGCAACGGTGTTCCCGGCGACGCTGATGCGCTTGATCAGGATTTCGCGCTCGTGGTTTCGAATGCCACGGCCGGTAATATCCCAGTTATGGAGGGCGGTACGCCGGCAGTAACTGCTGAGTCGTGTGCGCCGGCAAACACTGCTATCGATCCGGGTGAAACCGTTACCGTCGATTTACCCTTGTCCAATGTCGGCACCTCCAGCACGTCAAGCCTCGTGGCGACGCTCCAGGCAACCGGCGGAGTTAGCAGTCCTTCAGGCCCACAGAACTACGGCGTCGTAGTCGCCGGAGGATCTGCAGTTTCCAGGCCATTCACTTTTACCGCTACAACCACCTGCGGACAGAATTTGGTAATCACCTTGCAGCTCCAGGACGGTGCTAATAATCTCGGCACGGTGACCTTCACCGTTCGCACCGGAACTTTGGGAGCGCCGAGTAGCGCGTTGTATTCAACGGGCAACATAGCCACGGCGATTCCCGATGTTAGCTCAGTAGAGATTCCCATCGTTGTCGCAGCCAATGGTGCGATTGCCGATGTCAACGCGCGAGTTCGCTTGAACCACACTTTCGATCATGACTTGGTTCTCGAACTAGTCGCTCCGGACGGGACCACGGTTGTGCTTTCTCAAAACCGCGACACGGCGTTGGGAGGCGGTGACAATTACGGCACCGGCGCGAACGACTGCTCGGGTACGCCGACAATCTTTGACGATTCGGCGGCAACCGCTATAGGCGCTGGCTTGCCACCATTTGCCGGGACGTTCAGACCCGAAACTCCTCTTTCAGACCTAAACGGTCATACCCTTGCCGGTACCTGGAAGCTGCGCATCACAGATATCGAGGCGCAGGACGTGGGCACGGTGGGGTGCGTAACGCTCGATATTTCACGCCAGCCTTTTGTCTGTTGCGGCGTGTTGGGAACACCAGTGATCGCTTCAGGCGGAGCCGCTACCATCACCGCGGAAAGTATTGCGCCGGCCAACAATGCGCCGGATCCGGGCGAGACGGTGACGGCTAACTTCCCGTTGATCAATACCGGCGACGGCAACACTACCAATTTGGTGGCGACACTCCAGAACAGCGGTGGTGTTACACCAGTTACCACGAGCGCTAATTACGGAGTTGTAGTAGCTGGAGGGCCTGCTGTATCGCGGCCATTCACTTTTGTTGCTAGCGGTACTTGCGGCAACAACATAACCGCCACTCTGCAACTACAGGACGGCGCCATTAATCTCGGCACCGTCACGTATACATTCCAGCTGGGCACGACGAGCACGGCTTCGTCGACTTTCTCGAACGCGACGGCGATCGTGATTCCAGCAACAGGC
>Ga0134125_10000510_pt1 | contig 52282 bp, 48 predicted proteins | sample KB31751_FD_96464 | JGI IMG/M metagenome (GOLD analysis project Ga0134125, IMG submission 96464) | Terrestrial soil microbial communities with excess Nitrogen fertilizer from Kellogg Biological Station, Michigan, USA - KB3-175-1 | ecosystem: Environmental > Terrestrial > Soil > Unclassified ... | reverse complement strand
CGCGCGCCACGGCGCAACCGCCTCGCTCGGGATCCCGAGCGCCGACACGACCGACGCGACGATCGCCGAGAAGGCCGGGGTCGCGGGGGTGGGCGAGGACGCGGCGGCGGGTGAGGTTGCGACGCGGCCCGCGCGCCGCTACGCGATCACCGACTTCTCGGTCGGGCGCCAGCGCAGTTGGGGCGCGCCGATCCCGATCGTCTACTGCGCCGACTGCGGGATCGTGCCCGTGCCGAGAGATCAGCTTCCCGTCGTGCTGCCGCAGGACCTCACGATCGATGGGAGCGGGCGGCCGCTCGCCGAAGACGCCGACTTCGTCAACACAAGCTGCCCGTCGTGCGGCGGCCCGGCCAGACGCGAGACCGACACGCTCGACTGCCACGTCGACGCGTTCTGGACGTGGCTGTCGATTGCCGTCCCCTACGCGGACCGCCGCCACAGCATGTTCGACCACCCGCAGACGGCGAGATGGCTGCCGGTCACGAACGTGATTCGCGGCACCGACGGCGCCGGCTTCGTGTTCGACCAGCGCTCGTTCACGAAGATGCTGCGCGACGTCGGCTATCTGACCCACATCGAGGACGGCGAGCCGTTCACGAACCAGCGCATGATCGGCCTCGTGCGCTTCGACGGCAAGAAGATGAGCAAGCACCTGCGCAACACCGTCGAGCTGAAGACGATGCTGGAGGAGGTCGGCGCCGACGTGGTGCGCGTCTCGATGATGTACGCGGCCGCGCCGAAGAACGACTTCCACTGGACCGACGAGCCGATCAGATACTGCTCGGAGTGGATCGAGCAGCTGTGGGCGTGGGCGGCGCCGCGCATGCGCCGCTGGCCCGCGCTCGACGCCGAGCTGCGCGAGCGGATCGACGGCGGCTCCAGACTGCGGCGCAAGCTCGTGACCTGGTGCGACATGGCGCATCGCAACGTGACGCGCGCGCTCGACGCGATAGAGATGAAGCACGCGGTCGAGGGCGCGATCGCGCTGTTCGACAAGCTGCGCGAGTTCGAGCGCAGAGCGGGCGCGGGCGCCGTGGATCCGCTCGATGACGCGGCACTGCTGATCGCGCTGCGCCAGCTCGTGCAGCTGCTCGCGCCGATGGCGCCGCACCTCGCCGAGGAGCTGTGGTGGCTCGCCGGCGAGGAGCAGATGCTCGCGACGCTGCCGTGGCCCGAGCCGGTGCCGCGCACGACGGCGCCGCGGCAGGTCGCACGGTGAACGTCTTCATCCGGCTCTCGCGGTAGACTCGCGCGGCTCAAACGGGGCCTGGGAGACGGCGTCCGCCGCTCGCGGGCCCTGAAGCATGTCGGAGCCACGTTCCGGCGTGTTCAACGGAAACCCCCGGAGGATCCAGTCTTGTCCAGCTTCCTGAGTGACCACGGCGTCGTCGTCGCGCTCGTGTGCGCGGCCTGTGCGCTCGTCTACGGCGCAGTGACGGTCCGCTCGCTGCTGGCGCTCTCGCCCGGCAACGAGCGGATGGTTTCGATCTCGTCGGCGGTGCAGGAGGGCGCGCGCGCGTACCTCAACCGCCAGTACACGACGATCGCCGCCGTGGGCGTCGTCCTGTTCGTGGCTCTGATCTTCGTGCAGGACATCAAGGTCGCGATCGGCTTCGCGATCGGCGGCTTCTCGTCGGCGGCCGCCGGCTACATCGGGATGAACGTCTCGGTGCGCGCGAACGCGCGCGTCGCCGAGGCTGCCCGCGGCGGCGTCTCGAAGGCCCTCACCGTCGCGTTCCGCGGCGGCGCCGTGACCGGCATGCTCGTCGTCGGCCTCGCGCTCGCGGGCGTCGCGGCCTACTACGGGATCCTCACCGCGTGGGCGAACGACACGCCCCGGCAGGCCGTGGACGCGCTGATCGGGCTCGGCTTCGGCGGCTCGCTGATCTCCGTCTTCGCGCGACTCGGCGGCGGCATCTTCACCAAGGGGGCTGACGTCGGGGCCGACATCGTCGGCAAGATCGAGGCCGGCATCCCCGAGGACGATCCGCGCAACCCGGCCGTGATCGCTGACAACGTCGGCGACAACGTCGGCGACTGCGCCGGCATGGCGGCCGACCTGTTCGAGACCTATGCCGTGACGGCCGTCGCCGTGATGCTGCTCGGCGTGCTGACGTTCAGCGGCGCCGACGCGACGAACGTCGCGCTCTACCCGCTCGTGCTCGGCGGCGTCTCGATCATCGCCTCGATCATCGGCACGTACTTCGTGCGCAGCGCCGCCGGCAACGTCGAGTGGGCGCTCTACAAGGGCCTGATCGTCTCCGGCGTGCTCGCCGCGGCAGCGTTCTACCCGATCACGCACTGGCTGATGGGCGACGTGCATCGGATCGGGCGGCTGGAGGCCAGCCCGGTGTGGAACTTCTACCTCTGCTCGCTGATCGGCCTCGGCGTCACGGCGTGCCTGTTCGTGATCACCGACTACTACACCTCGACGCGCTTCTCGCCGGTCAAGAAGACGGCGAAGGCGTCGGAGACGGGCCACGCGACGAACATCATCCAGGGCCTCGCGCAGGGCTTCCAGGCGACGGCCGCGCCGGCGCTCGTGCTCGCGCTCGGGATCCTGTGGGCGAACCACCTCGCGGGCATCTACGGCATCGGCATCGCCGTGATGGCGCAGCTCTCGTTGACCGGCCTGATCGTCGCACTCGACGCGTTCGGCCCGATCACCGACAACGCCGGCGGGATCGCCGAGATGGCCGAGCTGCCCGAGGAGGTCCGCAACGTGACGGACCCGCTCGACGCGGTCGGCAACACGACGAAGGCCGTCACGAAGGGCTACGCGATCGGCTCCGCGGCGCTCGCGGCGCTCGTGCTGTTCAACGCGTTCGAGCGGGAGCTGAACACTGCGGCCCACAAGGTGTTCAGATTCGACATCAACGACCCGTCCGTGCTGATCGGTCTGCTGATCGGCGGCATGATGGTCTACCTGTTCGCGGCACTCTCGATGGAGGCCGTCGGCCGCGCCGGCGGCGCGGTGGTCGACGAGGTGCGTCGCCAGTTCCGCGAGAAGCCGGGGATCATGGACGGCACGCAGGAGCCCGAGTACGGCACCTGCGTCGACATCGTCACGAGATCGGCGCAGCGCGAGATGATCGTCCCGTCGCTGATCCCGATCGTCGTCACGCTGGTTGTCGGACTGATCTCGATCGAGGCGCTCGGCGGCCTGCTGATCGGCGTGATCGTCGTCGGCCTCTTCATGGCCGTCTCGATGACCGCCGGCGGCGGCGCATGGGACAACGCCAAGAAGCTGATCGAGGACGGCGCGTTCGGCGGCAAGGGCTCCTTCGCGCACCAGGCCTCGGTCACCGGTGACACGGTCGGCGATCCCTACAAGGACACCGCCGGCCCGGCGATCAACCCGATGATCAAGGTCGCGAACATCGTGGCGCTGCTCATCATCCCCTTGATCACTTGATTCTCAGCCACATCTGAGTGCCATGGCGGGCGGTCCGAATGGGCCGCCCGCCGTGTGTTCCAACGCACCTCTAACAGTGCGCCAACGGCGCTTGAAGCTGCGCGGGGGACGATCCCGTCATGCTTGAGAGCACCGTGATCGCGCCGCCGGCCGGCCTTGGTGCGGCGCCCGGTCCCACGAGACTTCCCGGCCTGTCGATCGTCCTGCCGTGCTTCAACGAGCAGGACAACGTCGCCGACGCGATCCGCTACGCGACGGCGGCCGCCTCCGCGGTAGCCGAGGACTACGAGGTGATCGTCGTCAACGACGGCTCGACCGACGCGACGGCGGAGCGGGCGGCCGCGTTCGCCGCCGCCGACCGGCGGGTGCGGCTGGTCGTCCACGCGGTCAACCGCGGCTATGGCGACGCGCTGCGCTCCGGGCTCGACGCGGCGCGCATGCCGTGGGTCTTCCTGACCGACGCCGACCTCCAGTTCGACCTGCGCGAGCTGGAGCGCTTCCTGCCCCTCGTCGCGGACGCCGACGTCCTGGTCGGCCGCCGCGCGCAGCGCCGCGATCCGCTCCTGCGCCGCGCGAACGCGGGCGCGTGGAACTGGCTCGTGCGGCGGCTGTTCGCGCTCCCGATCCGCGACGTCGACTGCGCCTTCAAGCTGATCCGCGCCGAGCTGCTCGACGGGCTCGAGCTGAAGGCCCACGGCGCGATGATCAGCACCGAGCTGGTCGTACGACTGCTCGCGCGCGGCGCCCGCCTGCAGGAGCGCGACGTCGAGCACAGACCGCGCGTCGCCGGGGAGCAGAGCGGCGCCAACCCGCGCGTCGTGCTACGCGCGTTCCGCGAGCTGGTCCTGCTGCGCGGCGAGCTGCGCCGCCATCCGTCGCCGACGACCTGATGGCCGATTCCACCATCTGACATGGAAGCCGTGGGCGTGATGACCGCGGTGCGCGTGCGCACCGGCGAGCGCGCGAGGCGCCTGCCGTTCGCCGCCGCGCTGACGGCGATCCTCGCGCTCGCCGCGGTCCTGCGCCTGCGGTCGTTCGGCGCGGTAGGCGGCAACCCGTTCTACGACGCGGCGGTGCGCAGCATGTCGCTGTCGTGGCACAACCTGTTCGTCGGCGCGTTCGACCCGACCGCGATGACGGCCGTCGACAAGGCGCCGCTCGACCTGTGGCTGCAGGTCGCGAGCGTCAGGCTGCTCGGCTTCTCCTCGACTGCGCTGCGGCTGCCGGAGCTGATCGCCGGGATCGCGGCGGTCGGGCTCGTGGGAGACCTCGGGCGACGGCTGTTCGGCGCGCCCGCCGGGCTCGCCGCCGCGGGCGCCCTGGCGGTGCTGCCCGCGTCGGTGCTGACGGCGCGCAGCGACACGATGGACGCGGTGATGATGGCGGTCGTCGTGCTCGCCGCCTGGTGCGTCGTGCGCGCGGCGCGGGCGCCGGACGCGCGCGTGCGCTGGATGGTCGCGGCCGGCGCGGCGCTCGGGCTCGCGTTCAACGTCAAGCTGGCCGAGGCGCTGCTGCCGCTGCCCGCGCTCCTGCTGCTCGCGTGGCTCGCGCTCGGCGGCGGCGCCGCTGCGCGCCTGCGGGCGCTGGCCGCGGGCGCGGCGGCGTTCGCGCTCGTCGCGCTCGCGTGGCTCATCGCGCTGACGCTCGCGCCCGGCCCGAAGCCGTTCCCGATCGGCTCGACCGACGGCAGCGCCTGGAACGTCGTGTTCGTGTTCGACGGGCTCGCGCGGCTCGGGCTCGCGAGAGCCACGTCCCACCGTCCCGGCGGCGGGCCGCTGACGCTGCTCCAGACGGGCACGGGCGCGCTCGGGACGCTCGTCGGCACCGCCCTCGTGGCGGCGCTGGCGGTGGGCCTCGCGGCGGTCGCCGTCGCCGTCATGCGTGCCCATGGCGCAGGCAGGCGGCGCGCCGCGGTCGACGAGCGAGCGCGCCTCGCACGCGCAGGCGCCGTGTGCGTCGCTGTCTGGCTGCTCATCGGCGTCGCCGTCTTCGCGCGCATGGTCGTCGTCTACACGCGCTATCTCGACGCGATAGCGCCGGCGGTCGCGCTCGCGCTGGGCGGCGGCGCGTCGGCGCTCGCCACGGCGGCGCGTACGCGCCGCTTGCCGGTCGCCGCGCTCGCACTCGCGGTCGCCACGGCGACCGCGGTCGCGCTGGCGGTTGCGCCGCCGCGCCCGAGCGTGACCGCGATCGGCTGCGCGGTCGCGACGCTGCTCGCCGTGCTCGCCGTCTCCGATCGGCGCGTGCGCGAGCGCGCCGGCGCTCGCGGGCTGCTCGCGCTCGCCCTCGTCGGGCTGCTGGCGGTGCCGGCGGCGGCCGCGATCGAGATCGCCGGAACTCACAGCTCGGACGGCGGGGAGCCCGGCTTCATGCCAGCACGCGAGGTGACCGCGCTCAGCGGCTATCTCCAGGCGCATCGCGACGGCGCGCGCTACGAGGTCGCGACGATGGCGGCCGCGAGCGCGGGCGCGCTGATCGCGCGCGACGCCCAGCCGGTGCTCATCCTCACAGCCGCCTACGGCCGAGCGCTGCTCACGCCGCGTCAGCTCGCCGCGGCGGTGCACGCCGGGCGGGTCCGCTTCGTGCTTGCGGGCGGCGCCCCCTGCGTGCGTGGGCAGTCGCGCGAACGCACCGGCTGCGCGCCGGTCGTCCTATGGGCACGCGCGCACGGCCGCGACGTCAGCGGCGCCGCCGGCCTGCCGCGCGGGCTGCTGCTGCGCGTGAGCGCCGGACGCACCGGCCGGTAGCGTTCCCATCACCGTGTGCGCTGTGGAGAAGCTGTCGCTGCTGATCGTCGACGACGAGTCGAGCCTGCGCGAGCAGATCAGCCGAGCGTTCACGAGCGAGGGCCACAGCGTGCTCGCCGTCGCCGACGGCCGCAGCGCGATCGATCGTGCGAGCACCGAGTCGTTCGACTGCGTGCTGCTCGACGTGGCGCTCGGGAGCGGCCCCGACGGGATCGAGGTGTGCCGCGAGCTGCGCGCCCGGCGCAACGTCGTCCCGATCATCATGCTGACCGCGCGCTCGAGCGAGGCGGACGCCGTCCTCGGGCTGGAGGCGGGAGCCGACGACTACGTCGTCAAGCCGTTCGGGCTCGCCGAGCTGCGCAGCCGGATCCGCGCGGTGCGCCGCCGCGCCGGCCCCCGCGCGCTCGGCGAAGAGGTCCTCCAGGTCGGTCCGCTCGTGCTCGACCGCATGCGTCGCGAGTTGCGCCTGCGCGGCGAGCCGGTGTCGCTGACGTTCTCGGAGTTCCAGCTGCTGGCGGCGCTGATGGAGCGACCGGGGCGCGTCTTCAGCCGCGAGGAGCTGTTCGTCGCGATCTGGGGCGACAGCGCCTTCCGCGACCCGCGCGGCATCGACGTGCACCTCCGCCACCTGCGCGAGAAGATCGAGGAGCGCCCGGCCGAGCCGACGCTGCTGCTGACCGTCCGGGGGAGCGGCTACCGCCTGCACGCGGGCGGCTGACGTGCGCCGCTCGGCGCTCACCGGACTGCGTGCGCGCCTGCTGCTCGGGCTGCTGCTGACGTGGGCGGTCACGCTCGCGGTCGTCGCGCTCGCGCTCCTGCAGCCGCTCGAACGGCAGTTGCGCGACGACGCGCTGGCGACGCTCACGCACGATGCGCGGGCCGCGCGCGTGGGGGTTCGCGGGCTCGACGCCGGCGCGCAGCGTCCCGGCGACTCGCAGGCCCGTCACCTCGCGCGCGCGATCGGCCGGGGCGCGAACGCCCAGGTGGTGTTCGTCGACCGCGGCGGGCAGCGGTTCGCCGCGACCGACCCGGACGAGATCGTCCCGCTCGACATCGGTGTGCGGGCGCTGCGCGAGGGGCGCACGATCGGCCGCATCTCCGACAGCGGTCCAATACCCGTCGCGCGCGTCGCGGTCCCGGCCGGCACGGAGGGCGGCCCGATCGCGCTGATCTTCTACAGACGGCTCGACAGCGTCGTCTCGGCGGTGCGTGTCGTGCGACGGGCGGTGATCGTCGCGGCGCTGATCGGCCTCGTCACCGCGCTCGTCATCGGCACGCTGCTGACGCGCCCGCTCGTGCGGCGGCTGCGCGGGCTGCGCGACACGGCGCTGAGGGTCGCGCGGCTGGGGCCGAACGTGGAGGTCGCCGCCGACCCGCGCCGCGACGAGGTCGGCGACCTCACGCGCGCGTTCGCGACGATGCAGGACCGGCTTCGCGAGCAGGAGCACGCCCGCCGCGCGTTCGTCTCGACCGCATCGCACGAGCTGCGCACGCCGGTCACGTCGCTGCGGCTGATGCTGGACCTGCTGGGCGAGGAGGTCGGCAGGGAGCCGCCGCCGTCCTCGCAGGAGGTGCGAGAGCAACTGCTCGACGCGGCCGGGCAGGCTGAGCGCCTCGGGCGCCTGACCGACGAGCTGCTCGACCTCAGCCGGCTCGACGCGGGCGTGCCGCTCGCGCGTGAGCTGGTCGACCTGCGCTCCGTCAGCCGGCTCGTCGCCCACGAGCTGGAGACGCGGGCGCGCGAGGGCGGCCGCACGCTGCTGCCCGACGCTTCGCAGGCTCCGGTGTGGGCGGTCGCGGATCCGGGCGCGACCGCTCAGATCGTGCGGATCCTGCTCGACAACGCGCTCCGCTACGGCCCGGAGGGCACGCCGGTGCGGATCGAGGTCGCCGGCGACGGGACCGGCGCGCCGTGCCTTCTGCGGGTGCGCGACGAGGGGCCGGGTGTCGCCGCCGCCGAGCGCGAGGCGATCTTCGAGCGCTTCCGGCGCGGGGCGGCGACGAGCGGCACGACCGGCTTCGGGCTCGGCCTCGCGATCGGGCGCGAGCTGGCGCGGCGCATGGGCGGCGAGCTGGCGCTGATCGACGACGGCGAGCACGGCGCCTGCTTCGAGCTGCGGCTCGTGCCCGGGCCGGGGATCGGCGAGCCCGCGGCGTTCGAAGCGCGCACGTCGTGACGCGGATACCCGCCGCCGGCTGGCGCGCCGCCGCGCTCAGAGCCCGCTAGCGTCCCGGCGCTTGGTCGCCCGACGCTCGCTGCTCGCCAGGTCGCTCCCGCTCCTGCTCGCCGCCGCGAGCGCGTTCGGCATCGCCGCGACCGGCGGGGCGGCGCCGTCGGCGAGCGGCGCGGCGCCGTCGCAGGCCTGCGGCGCCGCCGGCAGCGCCGCGAGCGCCGGCGACGTCGACGTCGCGCTCGTCTCGCACGGCCTGCGCCGCAGCGCGCGCGTGCACGTCCCCGCGGCTGCGCTGCGCGGACCGGCCCCGCTGCTGCTCGCCTTCCACGGGACGGGCGGCGACGGCCGCTTCATGGAGCGCTACTCGGGGCTCGCGGCGCAGCTCGACCGCGGTCCGGCGGCGATCGGCGTCTTCCCGGACGCGCACGGCTCGCGCTGGAACGTCGAGGAGCGCGGCGAGGCGCCCGACGACGTCGACTTCGTCTCCGACCTGCTCGACGCGATCGGCGAGCGCTGGTGCGTCGACCTGGACCGCGTGACGGCGGCCGGCGTCTCGAACGGCGGCAGCATGGCGGCGCTGCTCGCCTGCGCGATGCCGCAGCGGATCGCCGCCGTCGCAATCGTCGCCGGCGGCTTCGCGACGCTGCCGCCGTGCCGCTCCCGCGGGCCGGTCTCGGTGCTGGAGATCCACGGCCGCGACGATCCGATCGTGCCGTACTGGGGCATCCCGTCGCAGCATGGCCGGGGCGCGGTCGTGCCGTGGCTCGCGAGCTGGGTCGCGCGCGACCGCTGCCGGCGCGTTCATCCGCACGCCCGCAGGATCGCCCGCGGCACCGTCCGCTACGACTGGGGCGCCTGTCGCGACGGCACCTCGGTCGTGCACATCGCGATCGCGGGCGGCACGCATCAGTGGCCGGACGCGAACCCGCCCGACCCGGGCCCGGCCGCGACGATCTCCGCCGCCGAGCAGGTATGGAGGTTCCTGGCGCCGCGACGGCTGGCGTAGCGCTCCCACAGAGGCCTCGCGTCCGTCACCATCGGCGCATGCGCGTGCGCACCTGGGTGGTGACCGTCGCGGCCGGCCTCGTGTTGGCCGACGCGTCGATTGTGACGCTCGCCCTGCCCGAGCTGCTGCACGCGCTCCACACGACCGTCGAGGGCGTCGCGGCGGTGATCGCCGTCTACACGCTGGTGCTGGCGGCGGCGCTGCTGCCGGCGGAGCGGCTCGTGCGGCGCGTCGGCGCGCCGGCCGCCGCGACCGGCGGCTTCGCGCTGTTCGCGGCTGCGTCGGTCGTCTGCGCGGCGGCCGGATCGCTGCCGCTGCTGCTGCTCGCGCGCGGCGTGCAGGCGGCGGGCGGCGCGGTCGGGCTGGTGGCGGCGTTCGTGCTGATCTCCGGCGGCACGGCCGCCGGCCGTCGCCACTGGCTCGGCGCCGCCGTCATGGCCAGCGCTGTCGGTCCTGCCCTGGGCGGAGCGCTCACGCAGGCGTTCTCTTGGCAGGCGATCTTCGTAGCGCAGATACCGATCGCCCTGGCCGGTGCAGCCGCCGCGCTGGCGCCCGCGGCGTCCCTCGTCACCGCCGATCGGGCGGGTGGCAGTGAGGATGCACGTGCCCCGGTCGGTAGACCGGGGTGCGCGCACCCGGAGCTGACAGGACCCGCCCGCCAGGCGGCCCCGGCACGGACGCGAGACGCCGTCGCCCTTGCGCTCGTGTCTGGCGCACTCGCTGCGGTGCTGTTCGGGCTCGTGTTGCTGCTGGTCGCCGGCTGGGCGGTGGAGCCGCTGGGGGCTGCCGCTGCCGTGACGGTCCTTCCCCTCGCTGCCCTGGCTGGGGCGCAGGTGCGGATGGAGCCTCGCCTGCGTGCGCTGTGCGGCTCGCTGCTGATCGGTGGCGGCGTCCTGGCGCTGGCGTGGCTGCCGACCGCCTCCGTCGCGTGGACGCTGCCGCCGCAGGCGCTGGCGGGCGTGGGGATGGGGATGGCGCTGCCGGCGTTCGCGGGGGAGCTGCTGCCGGAGCGCACAGCGCGGGAGGCCGCGCGGCTGCTGACGGTCCGGCATGTCGGGATCGCGCTCGGGCTGGTCGCGCTGGCGCCGGTGATCGCGCACCGGCTCGACGTCGTCACCGAGCATGCGCAGGAGCAGGGCATCGCGCTCGTGCTCGACGCCAGGCTGCCGCCGCAGGACAAGCTCACGCTCGCGCCGGCCCTGCTCGGCGGCGTCGAGGCCGCGCGCCCCCGCGCCGCCCTCAGACAGGCGCTCGCGGCCAACGGCCGCGGCTACACCGGGTCCGAGCGCGCCACCTACGACCAGCTCGCCCACCGCGCCGACGGCATCCTCGTCAGCGCCGTCGGCGACGCCTTCCGCCTCGCGTTCGTGCTCGCGGGCGTCCTGGCGCTGGTGGGCGCCGCGGCGCTCGCGCTCGGCGCGCGACGGCGTGCGCTTCCGGCAGCCGCGCTCGCGGGTGCGGTCGCGCTGATGGTCGGCCTCCCTACCGCCTATGCCGCGATCCACCACCACGACGAGCCCGCGCCCGTCGTCCTCGCCAACCCGTGCAAGCCGCGCACGCTCCCCGGCACCGGCGGCATCTCCGGCTTCATCCAGGACCGCGCGCTCCAGGCGCTCGACGCGGCCGCCTGCCGCTACGGCTCGACCCGCGAGGAGCTGGTGCTCGCGCTCGCGAGCGATAGAGCCGCCAAGCGCTTCGAGCAGCGCCACGGCATCAACCCGCGCTCGATCACGAGCTTGCTGCAAGGTCTGCTGGGGCCGTGAGGCGGCCGCGGCATCGCCCGGCCGCGCCCATCTCTAGCATCCGATCCGAACGCCCTGATGGCAGAACGTCGCCTCCACGGCCTCGAGCGAGTGCTCGGGGTCAACGCACTCTTCTCGACCGCCTACGGCAACGTCGGCAGCTCGATCTACTACGCGCTCGGCCTCGTCGCGAGCTTCGCGCTCGGGCTGACGCCGATCGTCTTCGTCATCGCCGGCTTCATCTTCTACCTGACCGCCGCCACCTACTCGGAGGCGACCGCGATGTACCCGGAGGCAGGCGGCTCGTCCAGCTTCGCGCGCCACGCCTTCAACGAGTTCTGGTCCTTCTTCGCCGCCTGGGGCCAGATGCTCAACTACGTCATCACGATCTCGATCTCGGCGTTCTTCGTGCCGCACTACCTCGGCTCGCTGTTCTGGGAGCCGCTGCGCCACGGGCCCGGCGACGTGGTCGGCGGGATCGTCGTCGTCGCGGCGCTCGCGATCATCAACGTCTTCGGCGTCAAGGAGGCGGCGCGGCTCAACATCGCGCTCGCCGTCACCGACTTCGCGACGCAGCTCCTGCTCGTGATCCTCGGCCTGATCCTCGTCTTCTCGCCGCACACGCTGATCTCCAACGTCCATCTCGGGATCGCGCCGACGTGGAAGGACTTCGTCATCGCGATCCCCGTCGCGATGATCGCCTACACCGGGATCGAGACGATCTCGAACATGGCGGAGGAGGCCAGAGACGAGGCGACCACGATCCCGCGCGCGATCAACCGCGTCGTGATCGCCGTGTTCGCGATCTACGCGCTGCTGCCGGCCGTCGCGCTCTCCGCGCTGCCCGTCACGAAGACCGCGAACGGCTCCTACCAGACGCTGCTCGGCGTCTCTGAGGCCAACGGGGGCTACGCCGGCGATCCGGTGCTCGGGATCGTAAAGCACCTCAGCCTCGGGCCGTTCCAGGGCGTCGGCGAGCTGTACGTCGGCCTGCTGGCGGCGACGATCCTCTTCATCGCGACGAACGCCGGCATCATCGGCGTCTCGCGGCTGGTCTACTCGATGGGGATCCACCGCCAGGTGCCCGACCGGCTGCGCCAGCTCCACCCGCGCTTCCGCACGCCGTGGATCGGGATCCTCGTCTTCTCGGCGCTCGCCTGCCTCGCGATGGTGCCCGGCAAGGCCGACTTCCTCGGCAACATGTACGCGTTCGGCGCGATGCTGTCGTTCACGATCGCGCACGTGGCGGTCGTGCGGCTGCGCGTCAGCCATCCCGAGCAGGCGCGGCCCTATCGCGGCCCGGGGACGCTGCGCTGGCGCGGCTACGAGCTGCCGCTGTTCGCGCTCGTGGGCGGGCTCGGCACCGGGCTGGCGTGGGTTGCCGTCACCGCGCTGCACGTGGACGTCGCGCTCGCGGGCATCGGCTGGCTGGCGTTCGGCATCGCCCTCTACGCCGTCTACCGCCGTACGCAGGGCCTCGACCTTGCGACGACGACGCGCGTGGCGGTGCCCAAGTCGGTCGTCGACCACGAGGCGGAGTACGAGTCGGTGCTCGTCGCCTTCGGCGAGCGCGAGTTCGAGCCGGAGGTGCTCGCGACCGCCGGTCGGCTGGCGGCTCGCCGCAGCCGCGGGATCCACGTGCTCGTGACGATCGTCGTGCCGGCGACCAGCCCGATCCACGCCGCGCTGCCCGAGCAGGAGCGGGCCGCGCAGGAGATCATCGAGCAGGCGAAGGTGCAGGGCGGCCGGCGCGTGACCGGCCACTGGCAGAAGGTGCGCGCCGGCCAGGCCGGCCGCGCGATCGTCGACGAGGCGCGCGCGATCGGCGCGCGCGCGATCGTGATGCCGCTGCCGGAGCGCGGCGGCGGCTCCGTCTTCGGCCGCACGCTGGAGACGGTGCTCGCCGAGCGCCCCTGCCGCGTGATCATCGAGTCCGCGAGCGGCAGGCGCGCGGCGCCGGTCGACGCGGTGGCGGCCTGAGCCGCGGTCCAGGCCGCGTCCCGCTCTACGCTACCGGCGAGCCTCTCCGAACCGTCATGCCCGATCCGCGCCAGCTCCACCGCTCCTCGATCCGCCTGCTGTCGTTCGCGATGATCGCGATCGGCGTGGCGCTCGTCGCCCGCACGCTCGCGGCCGGCGGCGGGGGATTGGCGGTCGGGCTCGTGCTCGGCGTGCTGTTCGTCGCGGCCGGCGCCGCCCGGCTGTATCTGCAGGCGCGCCAGGAGCGGGACTCGTGAACCCCCGCACGCTCAGTGCGCGGGCGCTGTTCGGGCTCGTCTACACGATGTCGATCAGCTCGGTGTACTTCGCGCTCGGCGTCGTCGCGCAGAGAGCGCTCGGGCTCACGCCGGTCGTCTTTCTGATCGCCGGCGTGTTCTTCGCGCTCGCCTCGATGACGTACGTCGAGGGTGCGGCGCTCTACCGCGAGCGCGGTGGATCGAGCGTCTTCGCGCGCTACGCCTTCAACGAGCTGGTGAGCTTCGTCGCCGGCTGGGCGATCCTGCTCGACTACGCGATCCTGCTCGCGGTCACCGCCTTCACGGCGACCAACTACATCGCCGAGTTCTCCGCTCCGGTCGGGCGCGGGACGCTCGAGGTGGTCGTCGCGATCGGGATCATCGCGCTCGTCGCGGTCGTGAACGTGATGGGCGTGAGCGTGCGCCAGCTGCGCCGCGGCGCGCTCGTCGCGATCGCGGACATCGCCGTCCAGCTCCTGCTGATCGTGCTCGGCGTGGCGCTGCTGCTGCATCCCGGCGCGATCGTCGACACGATCCACCTCGGCAGCTCGCCGACGTGGCGCGACACGATCTACGCGCTGACGATCGCGACGATCGCGTTCACCGGCCTGGAGGCGGCGGCGAGCCTCGCGGGGGAGACGGAGACGACCTCGCGCGGCCTGCACCGGCTCGTCGGGCCGGGCGTCGGCACGATCCTGCTCGTCTACGTGGGGATCGCGATCGTCGGCGTGAGCGCACTGCCGGTCGGCGGCGGCCCGCACGCCTTCACCGACCGCGACATCGAGGCGCCCCTGCTGTCCGTCGCCGACGCCTTCTCGCAGCGCTGGCTGGCTGACGTCCTGCGGGACGCGGTCGCGGCCACGGCCGTGGTCGGCCTCGTGACGGCGGCCAACTCGGCGATGCTGGGCATCTCGCGGCTCGCCTACGGGCTCGCGACCAACCGCCAGATCCCGAGCGCGCTCGGCCGCCTGCATCCGAGACGCGCCACGCCGTTCGTGTTGATCGGGCTGGCGGCGGTGGTCGCGGCGGCGCTGACGATCCCCGCGAACCTCGACTTCCTCGTCGGCATCTACGCGTTCGGCGCGATGCTCGCGTTCACGATCGCCCATCTGTCGATCATCCGCCTGCGCTACCGCGAGCCCGAGCGCGAGCGCGCCTACCGCGTGCCGCTTTCGATCCGCGTCCGCGGCGGCTCGCTGCCGCTGCCGGCGGTGCTCGGCGCGCTGCTGTCCGGCTCGGCGTGGGTGACGGTCGTCGTGCTGCACGAGGGCGCGCGCTACGTCGGCCTCGGCTGGCTGCTCGCGGGGCTTGCGCTCTACGTGATCTACCGGCGCGCCGACGGCAATCCGCTGCTCAGGCGCATCACCGTTCCCGAGCGCGCGCTGCGCGGCGAGCCGCCGCGCGCCGAGTTCGGCTCGCTGCTCGTGCCGATCTTCGGCAAGCCGCTCGACGACGACATCGTCCAGACCGCCGGCCGGCTCGCCGGCGAGGTGCGCGACGAGCTGGAGGAGGACGGCGCGACGATCGAGGCGATCTGGGTGTTCGAGATCCCGCTCTCGCTCCCCATCGACGCGCGCCTGCCCGAGGCGCAGGTGAGACGCGCGCAGGAGGCGCTGCGGCGCGCCAAGGCGGTCGGCGAGGAGTACGAAGGCGTGCACGTGCAGACGGCGATGGTGCGCGCGCGGCGCGCCGGCGAGGCGATCGTGCGCGAGGCGAGACGGCGCGGGGTGGAGGCGATCGTGCTCGCGGCGGAGGAGCCTTCGCGCGTGCGCGGCGGCGCGCTGTTCGGCGGCGCCGGCGGGCCGCTCGAGAACTACGTCGGCGACGTGACGAAGTACGTGCTGCGCAAGGCCGACTGCCGCGTGATCCTGACTGCGCCGGCAGCCGAGCCGCGCGCCGAGCGCGAGGGTGCCCCGCGCGACGAGGCCCCCGCCGTCGAGGCGCCCGCGGACGACGCGCGCTCCACGCAGGCGCCGCGGTAATCTCCGGCGCATGTTCATTCTGGTGGTAGGGGCCGGGCGGGTCGGCTCGGCGGTCGCGAAGCGGGCGCTGGAGGCGGGGCACGAGGTCTCCGTGCTCGACGAGGACCCGCTCTCGCACGAGCAGCTCGACAAGGACCTGCCCGAGAGCTGGGAGGACGCGGGCGGCCGCTTCACCGTCGGCACGGCGCTCGAGGTCGACGCGCTCGTCGAGGCCGGGATCGAGCAGGCCGAGGTCTTCATCGCCTCGACCAACGGCGACAACACCAACCTCGTGATCGCGCAGATCGCGCAGCGGCGCTTCGACGTCCCGCGCGTCGTCGTGCGCGTGCTCGACCCGGCGCGCGCCGCCTGGTACGCCGAGCAGGGGCTCCACACGATCTGCCCGACCCAGCACGCGATCGACCTCGTCGAGCAGGCGGCGCTCGGCGACGCCGCCCCGGCGTCATGAGGAGGCTGCGCGCGTGTACGTGATCGTCGTCGGGGCCGGCAAGGTCGGCTGGAACCTCGCGCGCGAGCTGCTCGGCAAGGGCCACGAGGTGACCCTGATCGAGGCCGATCGCCGCCGCTACCTGATCGTCGAGCAGGAGCTGGAGCACGCCGTGCAGTACGGCGACGCGACCGAGCTGTGGGTGCTGGAGCGCGCCGGCATCCAGCGCGCCGACCTCGTGATCGCCGTCACCGGCGACGACGAGGACAACATGCTGATCTGCCAGGTGGCAAAAGAGAAATACTTGACCCAGCGGATCGTCGCCCGCGTCAACAACCCGCGCAACCTCCAGCACTTCAAGCTGCTGGGGATCCGCCCCGCGGTCTCCGCGACCGACCTGATCCTGCGCCTGATCGAGCACGAGGTGCCGCAGTACGGCCTCGTGCAGCTGCTGGCGCTCGAGGGCGAGCGGCTGGAGATCATCGAGCTGGAGGTCGCCGAGGGGGCGCCGGCCGCGGGCCGGCGCGTGGACGACGTCGACCTGCCGGAAGGCAGCCTGATCATCTCCGTGCTGCGCGGCGGCGCCGGCTTCGTGCCGAAGTCCGACACCGTGATCCAGGCCGGCGACGAGGTGCTGCTGATCCTCGACCCGGGGCTGGAGTCGGCGATCACGCCGCAGTTCACGCGTAACGGCGCGGGTCCGGGGTAAGACCGCTCCGATGGCGGATCGTCACGTCGCGCATCTGCTGATCGGCGGTGGCATGGCGAGCGCGAACTGCGCGCGCTGGCTGCGCGAGTCCGGCGGCGAGGGCGACATCCTGCTCGTCGGCCGCGAGCCCGACCCGCCGTACAACCGCCCGCCGTGCTCGAAGGAGTACCTCCAGGGCAAGGACTCGCGCGAGAACACGTACTTCCGCCCGGACGAGTGGTGGGGCGAGCAGCGGATCGACCTGCGCACGAGAACGAGCGTGATGAGGCTCGACACCGCCGCGAGAGAGGCGACGCTGTCCTCGAAGGAGGTCGTCTCCTACGAGTCCGCGCTCGTCGCGACCGGTGCGAACGTGCGGCGGCTCAACGTCGAGGGCGCCGAGCTGGAGGGGATCCACTACCTGCGCGCGCTCGGCAACGCCGACACGATCCGCGCCGACGCGGACGGCAAGAAGGTGGTGCTGATCGGCGGCTCCTACATCGGCTGCGAGGTGGCCGCGTCGCTGACGGCGGCCGACCATGCGACCTGCGAGATCGTGATGCAGGAGGCGGTGACGCTGGAACGCGGCTTCGGCGCGACGGCCGGGCGCTTCCTGCAGGACCGCCTGGAGGAGCACGGCATCGTCGTGCACGGCGAGGACGCGCTGGAGCGCTTCGAGGGCGCCGACGGGCGGGTCACGCACGTCGTCACGAAGGGCGGCAAGCGGCTGGAGGCCGAATGCGTCGTGATCGGCGCGGGCGTGATCCCCGACATGATGCTCGCGAGAGCCGCCGGGCTGACGCTGGACGAGCAGCGCGGCGGCGTGCTGTGCGACGCGCAGCTGCGCACGAGCGCGCCGGGCGTGTGGGCCGCCGGCGACATCTGCTCCTACGACTCGCGGCCGAACGGCCGCCGCATCCGCATCGAGCATTGGGACGTCGCGTTCAACCACGGCAAGACAGTCGCGTTGAACATGCTCGGCCAGGAGGTCGAGCACGACGTCGTGCCGTACTTCTTCTCCGACCTCGCCGACTGGGCGTCGCTGGAGTACGTCGGGCCGGCGGTCGGCTGGGATCGCGAGGTCGTGCGCGGATCGCTGGAGGCGGGCGCGTTCAGCGTCTGGTACCTGAGCTCCGGACGCGTCGAGGGCGCGCTGTCGGTCGGCCGCTCCGAGGACCTCACGCACGCGGGGCGGCTGATCGCTGCGCGCGAGCCGCTCGGCGAGGACGCGATCGGGGCGCTCGGCGATCTCGACAGCGACCTCGCCGCGCTGTAAGCGGGCTGCCATGGCGCCGGCGGAGGAGGCGCGCGAGCAGATCGCGCAGATCGCGGTGACGCTGCGCGCGTTCGTGCACGCGGCAGGCGCGCTGGAGGCGACGCTGCTGCTCGACCAGGGGGCGGAGACGCCGCCGCTCGTGGTCGAGTGCCCGGCGGTCGGGCCGCTGCTGCTGGCCGAGGGGGAGGACGCCGTGCAGCTCGACGCCGACCGGCTCGCCGCCGCGCCGCTGCCGTTGCCGGAGGTGCGCGCGCTGCCGCCGTTCGCGGTCGACGCCGTCCGCGCGGAGATCGCCGCGCCGCTCGGCGGCGTCGAGCACCAGGCGCGCGCGGTGCGTGAGCTGGTGGAGGCGTTCCCCGGCCGCAGCGTGCTGTCCGTGCGGTTTGCGACGACGGACGTCGAGACGCCACTCGTGCTGGCCGCGCGCAGCGGCGACCCAATCGTGCTCGGGCTGGGGGAGGACGAGCCGTACGAGATGCCCGCCGGCTGGCCGCCCTGAGACGACGACTCCGCGGCGCCTGGCGGCGTCCTCGTTCACTCGCCTGCGTACGCAGGCCACGTTCCCTGCGTCCTTGCCAGGCACCACGGCCTCGCCGTCTCAGAGCGCGATGCTGCCGTCCGGGTCGAGCGTCCAGTGCGGGTTGTGCGCAACCTCCCACGGATGCCCGTCGGGGTCGACGAAGACGCCCGAGTAGCCGCCCCAGAACGTTGGCGCGCCGTGGCGCGGGATGCGCGCGCCGGCCGCCTCCGCCTCGGCGATGACGCCGTCGACCTCCCCGGGTGAGCGGACGTTGTGCGCGAGCGTGATGCCGCCCCAGCCGCCGGAGTCCTCGACGCCGCTGTCGGCGGCGAGCGCCGCGCGGTCCCACAAGGCGACGATCGTCCCGCCGGCCTGGAAGAAGACGACGTCGTCCGCGGGCGCGGCGCCGGTCGTCCAGCCGAGCGCCTCGTAGAACGCGCGGGCGCGCGCGAGATCGGCGACGCCGAGCGTGACAAGGCTGAGTCGCGGCTCCATTGCAAGGATCCTGCCACGACTCGCGGCGGCGAAACGCCCGCCCGACCGAGCCTCTATCCTGAGCGGCCGACTCCTTGCGGGATCGTCTAACGGCAAGACGCTCGGCTCTGGACCGAGAAATTGGGGTTCGAATCCCTGTCCCGCAGTCCGTCTGCCTCAGTGAGCCGTCAGTCGCGATCGAGGCGCACGCTGGCAAAACCCATCGCAGAGGCCAGCGTGTCGTAGTGGGCGTCGAGGTGCAGGACGCCGAAGCCGCGTTCCGTGGCGGCGGCCGCGATCAAGTAATCGGCAGCGGGCAGCCGGCGGCTGCCGCGAAGCTCTCGCGACGCGCTGAGCGCTGCGGCACAAACCGACGCTGTTACCGGTGCCTGTGGCAGCGCCGCGAGTGCACGGTCGAGGCTGGCGAAACCGTCCTCGTCCCGGGCGCCGGTCAGAATCTCCAGCGCCGCGACGGGGCAGCTCGCGACCAGTCCGGCTGCGAGCGTCGCCTTCCAACGCTCGACGACAGTCGACTCGCGCTGGCGCACCCAGGCAGACGTGTCCACGACGAGGGGAATGCCGGGACCGTACGGCCTCACGGCAGACGATCGCCGCGTCCGGACAGCAGCTCGCTCACCGCTGCGAAGTCGTGCGGCTGCGCACCGTCGGCGATCGCCACAAGGTGCGCCACGGCCTCCTGCGCGCAAGCGCGATCGGCACGGATTGCGTCGGCGCCGCGGATCGCCAAGTCCCGAACGAGCCGCGAACGGCTCGCGGGCGCCGGATCGATCGCGGCAAGCGCATCCGCAAGCTCTTCATCGATGGTGACCTGGACGCGAGCCTTCATTGTCGGCACGCCGATCAGTGTACCACCGATGCGGTGCACCAGCTCGCCAGATCGCTCGACGGGCCGTTCCAAAGCGCTCCTCATGGAGCTGGCAGATCGGCGCCAGGATGGGGAGTTTGAACATCGGCCCGTCAGTCCAGCTACGCCACCGCCTGCTCGGCCCAATCGCGGTGCAGGCGGGCGTAGGCGCCGTCGGCTTCGAGCAGCTCGTCGTGGGTGCCCTGCTCGACGATGCGGCCGCCGTCGAGCACGACGATCAGCCCTGCGTGGCGGATCGTGGAGAGGCGGTGGGCGATCACGATCGCGGTGCGGCCGGCGAGCAGGCGGCGCAGGCCGTGCTCGATGCGCGTCTCGGTCTGGATGTCGACGTTCGAGGTCGCCTCGTCGAGCACGAGGATCCGGGGATCCGCGATCAGCGCGCGCGCGAACGCGATCAGCTGGCGCTGGCCCGCCGAGAGCTGCACGCCGCGCTCGCCGACCTCGGTGTCGTAGCCCAGCGGCAGCTCGGCCACGAACGCGTCGGCGCCGATCGCGGATGCCGCCGCGGCGATCTCCTCGCGCGTCGCGCCGGGCCGCCCGAACGCGATGTTCTCGGCGATCGTTCCGCTGAACAGGAAGCCCTCCTGCGGCACGATCCCCATCCGCGCGCGCAGCGACCCGGCGGCCACGTCGCGCAGGTCGTGGCCGTCGACGCGCACGACGCCGCGCGTCGGGTCGTAGAAGCGCGCCACGAGCTTCGCGAGCGTCGACTTGCCGGCGCCGGTCTCGCCGACGAGCGCGACCGTCTGGCCGGGCGGCACGTGCAGGTCGATCGCTCTCAGCGCCCACGAGCCGGCATCGTCATCGCCGTACCGGAAGGACACACCTTCGAACGACAGCTCGCCCCGAACCCGCTCCAGCTCGACCGCGCCCGGCCGGTCGGCCAGCTCCGGCTCCTCGTCGAGCAGCTCGAAGATCTTGTCGAGCGCCGCCATGCCGGACTGGTAGGTCGTGTAGAGCTGGGAGAGCTGCTGGATCGGGTCGAAGAACTGGTTCAGCGCGCCGATGAAGCTGAACACGACGCCGGCGTCGGTGTTGCCGTTGATCACCTCGAAGCCGCCGATCAGCAGGATCCCGACGGTCACGAGCGAGGACAGCAGCTCGACGCCGGGGAAGTACGCCGCGTTCAATCTCACCGTCGTCATGTTCGCTTCGCGGTTGGCCTGGTTGAGGTCGGCGAAGCGGCCGATGTGGCGCTGCTCCTGACCGAACGAGCGCACGACGCGGATCCCCGACAGCGTCTCCTGCAGGTAGCCGGTGATCGCGGCGATCCGCTCGCGCGTGCGGCGGAACGCGTCGGCTGAGGCGATCCGGAAGGCGAGCCCGGCCAGCGCCAGCAGCGGGATCGCGAGGAACGTGTAGAGCGCGAGCTCGAGGTCCATCGCGACGAGCAGCACGACGACGCCGACGAGCGTGAGCGTCGACTGGAACAGCGTCACGATCCCGTCGCTGATGAGCTGGTCGAGCGCCTCGACGTCGTTCGTGATGCGCGAGATCACGACGCCGGCGCGCACGCGCGAGTAGAAGCCGAGCGAGAGCGACTGCAGGTGGCGGAAGAGCTGGCCGCGCAGGTCCTGCAGCGCCCGCTGGCCGACCCACTCGGTGAGGTAGGTCTGCGCCGCGGACGCCCCCCACGCGAGCAGCGCTGCCAGCAGGAAGACGACCGCGACGCGGTCGAGCGCGCCGCCATCGCCGTGCTGGATGTCGTTGACGGCGTGCTTCGAGAGCGGAATCGGCGTGAGCGTGGCGCCGGTCGCGAGGATCAGCGTCGCGAACATCATCGCGACGTGCCCGCGGTAGGGGCGCAGCAGCTCGATCAGCCCGCGGACCTTGCGCCGGCGCCCGCCCGTCTGGCGCAGCCGGCGGCGCAGCTCCGCGAGGCGGTCCTGCTCGCGACCGCCGGTCGTGAGCGAGCCGAGCGCGCCGGAGGCGAGCGCGGAGACGCCCTCGTCGCGGCGGGCGACGGAGCTTCTGGACGGGACGACCGGCGGCATGGCGGCCAGCGCCGGCCGGCGCCGCGCGGGGGCGGGGGAGACAAGGGGCTTGCGCGTCAGGAACACCTGATCCGGCAGCCCCTTCTCGACGATCTCCCGGTAGAGGCCCTCCTGCGCGAGCAGCTCCTCGTGCGTGCCCTGCGCGGCGACGCGCCCGCGGTCGAGCACGACGATCTCGTCCGCGAGCGCGATCGTCGAGAGCCGGTGCGCGATCACGAACGTCGTGCGGCCTTCCATCACCTCGCCGAGCGCCTGCTTGATCTCGCTCTCCGTCGAGGCGTCGACGGAGGAGGTCGCGTCGTCGAGCACGAGGATCCGCGGGTTGGCGAGCAATGCGCGCGCGATCGCGATGCGCTGGCGCTGGCCGCCGGAGAGCGTCAGGCCGCGCTCGCCGATCAGCGCGTCGTAGCCCTCGGGCAGCTCGCGCACGAAGCCGTCGGCGTGCGCGCGCCGCGCCGCCTGCTCGACCTCCGCGCGCGTCGCGTCCGGGCGGGCGTAGGCGATGTTGTCGTGGACGGTGGCGGAGAACAGGAACGGGTCGTCGGTGACGATCGCGACCTCGTGGCGCAGCGAGTCCGGATCGACGCCGCGCACGTCGGCGCCGTCGATCAGCACCGCGCCGCTCGTCGCGTCGTAGAGCCGCGGCAGCAGCGAGACGAGGGACGTCTTGCCGGAGCCGGTCGCGCCGACGAGCGCGACCGTGCTGCCGGCCTCGACGGTCAGGTCGATCCCGTCGAGCGCCGGCCGCAGCGCGCCGTCGAACGTCAGCGAGACGCCGCGCAGCTCGACGCGCCCGCGCCCTGCCGGCAGCGGCGGCGCGCCCGGCGGCGCGACGATCTCCGGCGCGCGGTCGAGCACCTGGAAGATGCGCGCGCCGGACGCGGTCGCGCGCTGCGCGGCGCCGAGCATGTAGCCGAGCGTGCGCATCGGCCCCGTCAGCATCAGCACGTAGAGGTAGAAGGCGGTGAAGGTGGCGAGCGGGATCGAGCCGCCGATCGCGAGGTGCCCGCCGACGAGCAGCACGCCGAGCAGCCCGAGGTAGGGCAGGAAGCCGATCAGCGGCGCGTAGAGCGCCTGCAGCCGCGTCGTGTACATCGCCTGGGCGAAGACGCGGTCGGTCTGATGGCGGAAGCGCGCCGCCTGCAGCTCCTCGCGCGCGAACGCCTTCACGACGCGCACGCCGGAGATGTTCTCCTCAGCGACCGCGGTCAGCTCGGCGATCCGCTGCTGCACCTCCTGCATCGCCGGACGCGAGCGGCGGCCGTAGCGGAACGCGACGATCACGACGAACGGGACCGGCGCGAGCGCCACCAGCGCGAGCGGCGGCTCGATCGCGACCATCGCGACGGCCGAGAGCACGAGCGTGAAGAACGACTGGCCGATGAAGACGAGGCCGTAGCCGAGGAAGAAGCGCACCGCCTGCAGGTCGACCGTCACGCGCGACATCAGCTGGCCGGTCTGCTGGCGGTCGAAGAAGCCCAGCTCCAGCGACTGCAGGTGCGCGTAGAGGCGCGCGCGCAGGTCGTACTCGACCGCGAGCGAGACGCGCCCGGCGACGAGCCGGCGGCCGACGCTGAGGCCGAGCCGTGCGAGGCCGGCGGCCGCGACGAGCAGCGCGAACAGGACGAGCCGGTGCCTGTCGTGCGCGGTGATCGCGCCGATCGCCTGGCCCGTCAGCCACGGGATCGCGACGCCCGCCCCCATCGCGGCGGCGGCGAACGCGAACGAGACGATCACGCCGCGGCGGTGCGGGCGCAGGAAGCTCAGGAGGCGCGTGAACGTCTGCATGCTTCAAAAAATATAGTAGGCGCCGATGGCCGATCCCACGCCGCCGCCCGCGGGCCTCTGCAACGCCTGCATCCACCAGCAGCTCGTGCCGAACCGGCGCGGGTCGGTCTTCTCGCTGTGCAGACGCTCGAAGACCGACCCCGCGTTCCCGCGCTACCCGCGCATTCCCGTACGCGAGTGTCGCGGGTTCGAGCCGGTCAGAACGTGACGAGCGGGAACTCGATGCTGGCGATCGTGGCCTGGCCCCTCACGGCCGGGTGGAAGTAGTCCCGCGTGTTGACTTCGCTGGCTTCGAATCTGAATTCGTAGCCGGTGTTTCTGTCCCACTGGCAGTTCGTGTACGTCGCGCACACTTCCGCCAGCACGGCGTTGAATTCGACCTCTCGTCTCTGGACGCGCAGGCGGCGTTCTTCGTCTTCTCTCGACGTCGATTCGGCGTTCCTGAGCATCGACTGGCAGATGCCGAGCGTCCTCCACGTCGAGAGGGCCGATCTGTTCGTGTGCAGCAGGCTCCACAGCCAGTAGATGTTCGGGATCGAGCCGATGCTTATCCTCGAGCCTGCCGGCAGTCTTTCGCCGAGCGTCCTCATCGCGGTTTCGAAGTTCGACCTGAAGCTCGCGACCGTCGTCATGTTGCCCTCTTCGGAGGTGCAGACGTCGTTGGCGCCCATCTCGACGACGGCGTATTCGACCCTCTGACCCGCGGCGGTCGTCGCCTGTTCGGGCAGGTTGCTCATCCTCGCGCCGGACCTGGCGTCGTTGTTGGCCCTGCCTTCGATGCCTCTGTTCCTTTCCCTGATGCGCAGGTAGAAGCTGTTGACACTCGTTTCGGTGCCGGTCGCCCACGAGTTTTGCGGGCAGTCGGTGAACGGGAAGCTGCACGTGTTGAACGCGCGGGTGATCGAGTCGCCAGTGGCCGCCATCGAGTTCGGATAGACGGCGAGCGCAGCCGAGCTGGCGAGCGCGATGAGACAGATCGCCGCGACGCTCGCGGCGAGCAGCCGGCGTGTGCCGGACATAGACGGTTCCCCCTTTCGGACCCGTCTCTCCGCAACCGGGTCCTGGTCGTGCCGACGGCCCCCTGCCGACGGCTCGTCGCTCAGAATGCCGGAGCGACGAGCCGGGGGTCAACTGCCAAGGGTCACGCGGGGGACGGTGTGCGGGCGGGCTCCAGCGCCACGGCGAGCACCTCGTCGATCGACATCGCGAAGTGGAACGTCATCTGCTCGCACACGTCGGCGGGGACGTCGTCGAGGTCGCCGCGGTTGCGCTCGGGCAGGATCACGTCGGTCAGGCCCGCGGCGTGCGCCGCGAGCACCTTCTGCTTGACCCCGCCGATCGGCAGCACGCGGCCCTGCAAGGTGACCTCGCCGGTCATCCCGACCGTGTGCTTGACCGGACGTCCGGACAGCAGCGACGCGAGCGCGGTGACCATCGTGACGCCGGCGCTCGGCCCGTCCTTCGGGATCGCGCCCGCCGGCACGTGCACGTGGAACTCGCCGTCGGTCGCGCCGTCGGGAACGCCCAGCTCCTCGGCGTGCCCGCGCACGTAGGAGAGCGCGATCCGCGCCGACTCCTTCATCACGTCGCCGAGCTGGCCGGTGAGCACCAGGGCGTCCTTGCGCTCGCCCGGCATCCGCACCACCTCGACGAACAGCACGTCGCCGCCGGCGCCGGTCACCGCCAGGCCGGTCGCGACGCCCGGCACCGCCGTGCGGATCGCCGCCTCCTGGAAGTGCTTCTGGCGGCCGAGCGCCTCGCGCACGGCGTCGAGGTCCACCGCGACCGGCGCCTCGACCGCGTGGGCCGCGATCCGTGTCGCGACCTTGCGCAGCAGCGTCCCCAGCTCGCGCTCGAGCTGGCGCACGCCGGCCTCGCGCGTGTACTCGGTCACGACCGTCTGCAGCAGCTCGTCGGAGATCGACGCCTCCTCGGCTCTCAGCCCGTTGCGCTCCAGCTGGCGCGGCCAAAGGTAGTTGCGCGCGATCGCCGTCTTCTCCGCCGTCGTGTAGCCGTCGAAGCGGATCACCTCCATGCGGTCCAGCAGCGGGCCGGGGATCGTCTCGGCGACGTTCGCGGTCGCGATGAACAGCACGTGCGAGAGGTCGAGCTCGACGTCGAGGTAGTGGTCGCGGAACGAGTGGTTCTGCGCCGGGTCCAGGACCTCCAGCAGCGCCGCGCTCGGGTCCCCGCGCCAGTCGGCGCCGACCTTGTCGACCTCGTCGAGCATGATCACCGGGTTCATCGTGCCGGCGTCGCGCAGCGCGCGCACGAGCCGGCCCGGCAGCGCGCCGATGTACGTGCGCCGGTGGCCGCGGATCTCGGCCTCGTCGCGCACGCCGCCGAGCGACATGCGCACGAACTCGCGGCCGGTCGCGCGCGCGATCGACTCGCCGATCGACGTCTTACCGGTTCCGGGCGGACCGATCAGGGTGAGGATCGCGCCGGAGGCGGTGACGTCGCGCGAAGGCGACCGGTTCCGGTCGCCGGCGCGCGAAACGTCGAGTCCGCGATCCGCGCGCAGCTTGCGCACAGCCAGGTACTCGGTGATGCGCTCCTTGACGTCCTCCAGGCCCGCGTGATCTCTGTCGAGCACCTCGCGCGCATTGACCGGGTCGAGCCGCTCCTCCGAGCGTCTGGACCACGGCACGGCGATCAGCCAGTCGAGGTAGGAGCGGATCATCGACGCCTCGCCCGACTGCTCGCCCATCCGCTCCAGCCGGCCCAGCTCCTTCTCGGCCTGCTCTCTGACGGCGTCGGGCATGCCGGCCTCGGCGATCTTCGTGCGGTACTCCTCGACGACCGACGCGTCGTCCTCGCCCAGCTCCTTGCGGATCGAGTCCATCTGTCTGCGCAGGAACCACTCGCGCTGCTGCTGCTCGGCGCCGGACTCGACGTCGTCGCGGATGCGCTTGCGCACCTGCAGCTCGGCGAGCCGCTCGCGCTGCAGCCGCAGGGCGAGCGCCAGCCGCTCGGTGACATCGAGCGTCTCCAGCAGCTCGACCTTCTGCTCGAACGCGATGTCAGGCGAGTAGCCGGCCGTGTCGGCGAGCGTGCCGGGCTCGCTGATCGCGCGCACGAACGCCTGGATGCGCCCATCGTCGCCTCGCAGCTCCAACAGCTCCTCGACCACCGCGCGGTACTCGCGCTCCAGCTCGCGCGTGCGGCCGTCGACCGGCTCGTCGTCGGGGTGATCCTCGACGTCGACGTACAGCTTGCCGTCCGGCGCGGTGTGGGCGGCGCCGGCGACGCCGCGGTGCAGGCCGTTCAGCACGACCGCGCGCCCGCCGCCGGGCAGGCGCACGCGGTCGCTGACGTCGGCGACGGTGCCGACGCGCGCGAACGCGCTCTCGTGGCGGGGGACGAGCAGGACGCGCTGCTCGTCGCCGACGTCCACCGTCAGCGTCAGGTTCATCGTCGGGAAGACGACGACGTCCTCGAGGGGGACCAGCAGCAGTCTGCTCATAGGTGTCACGTTCGCTTTCGTCTGGCGGAATGTGTTCCGCTCTGTGCCATGAGGTGAGTATAGGCGCTGAACTAGATCTAAGTGCGGCCGCATCATATTTCCGATGGTTGCGCGATCTGCGAAGATGGGCGCATGAGCGATCGCGAGCAGGCGCCGGGCGCGCTGCCGCCCGAGCCGAACGCCTCCGGCGAGCCGCACGACGTGCTCGCCGCCGAGCAGTTCGCGATGCCCGCGCCGCAGGCCGCGTGGCACCCGGGCCCGGTCGAGCTGCCGCCCGAGCCGAACGCGTCCGGCGAGCCGCACGACGTGCTCGCGGCGGAGGCGTTCGCGATGCCGGCCCCGCCGCCGCACGTCGAGTTCGCCTCGGCGCCCGCCGCGGCGGGCCGCCCGTCGCCGCGCCGGGTGCTGGCGGCGGCCGCCGGGCTCGGGACGGCGCTGGCCGCGCTGCTGCACCGCCGCCGTCGCGACCGCCGCGGCTGAGCGTGCTCGAAGTCGCGCCTCCGCTCCTGCGCTGGTACGAGCGGGAGCGCGAACGGCTGGGCGTGGACGTGTTCGACGTCCATACGCACGTCGGGCAGCACGACCCCGACACGATGCGCTGCTCGCCGGAGGAGCTGCTCGCCGCGCTCGCGCAGGCGGACGCGCGCGCGTGCGTGTTCCCGCTGCAGGAGCCGGACGGCTACCGCGCGGCGAACGACGCCGTGATCGCGGCGGCGCAGGCGTCGGGCGGGCGGCTCGTCCCGTTCGCGCGGCTGCGCCCGAGCGACGGGCGCACCGAGATCGAGGCCGAGCTGCGCCGTGCGCTCGACGCCGGCTCGCGCGGGGTCAAGCTCCACCCGCGCGGCGACAGCCATGCGCTCGACGATCGCGCGCTCGACGGCGTGTGGGCGCTCGCGCACGAGCGGCGGCTGCCGGTGATCGTGCACGCCGGACGCGGGATCCCGGCGCTCGGCGCGCACGCGGTCGCGGTCTGCACGCGCTGGCCGGGCGTGCGGCTGATCCTCGCGCACGCCGCGATCAGCGACCTCTCATGGATCGGGCGCCGCGCGCAGGAGCTGCCGAACCTGCTGTTCGACACCTCGTGGTGGGCGCCGAGCGACCTGCTCGCGCTGTTTGCGACCGTGCCGCCGGGGCAGGTCCTGCTCGCGAGCGACGCGCCGTACGGCCGGATCCCGACGGCCGCGTTGCAGACGCTGCGCGCTGGGCGCCAGGCGGGGCTCTCGGACGAGCAGCTGCGGCTCGTGCTCGGCGGTCAGCTCGCGCGCCTGCTGGCCGGCGAGGAGCTGCTCGACGCGGGGCCGGCGGCGGGCGGCGATCGGCGGATCGCCGTCGACGTGCTGCTGGATCGCGTCGCGTCGTTCCTCACAGGCGCGTTCGCGCAGATCGTGCGCGGCCAGTCGGGCGACGAGATGGTCGCGCTCGCGCAGCTCGCCTGCGCGGTGCCGGCCGACGCGCCGCAGGCGGCCCACTGCCGCCTGATCCTCGAGCTGCTCGACGTGGCCGAGCAGCTCGCCGACGCGCCGAGCCCGAGCCGGATCCTGCGCGGCGGGCTCTACGCGCTCGTGCTTGCGCTCAACGTCGCGCGCACGCCGGACGTCGCGGTCCCGGCGGCGCTCTGACCTGCCTCGTGCGCATGGAGCGGCCGGGGAGCGGGAACGGTGGGAGCGTCACGACAGGCTTCGGCCTCGACCGAGAAGGAGACCATCGAACATGGTTGCGCTCATCGTGCTCTTGCTGCTGTTGCTGTTGCTCGGCGGTTTCGGCTTCGCCGCGCACGTGTTGTGGTTCGTGCTGATCGCCGCGGTGATCCTGTGGCTGGTCGGCTTCTTCGTGGGCGGCGCCGCGAACGCCGGCGCCGGCGGGCGCCGCGGCTGGTATCGCTGGTAGCGCCGGGCGCACGGTGGACACTGCTACGGGTGTCAACCGCGCTCGTGCGCGCGCGGACGGCTCTCGGCGGCTTCCTCCGCGCCGAGCGCCGGATCGCGATCGCGCGCAAGCACGCAGAACGCCTCGACGATCGCCGGGTCGAACTGCGCGCCGGCGCAGCGACGCAGCTCCGCGAGCGCCTGCTGCGGCGTGCGCGCCGGTTGGTAGGGGCGCGGCGACGTCATCGCATGGAAGGCGTCGCAGACGCTGACGATGCGCGCGCCGAGCGGGATCTGCTCGCCGACGAGGCCGTCCGGGTAGCCGCTGCCGTCCCAGCGCTCGTGGCTCGCGCGCACGATCTCCGCGACCGGGCGCATCGCCGGCGCGGCGCCGAGGATGCGGTCGCCGATGACGGTGTGCTGGCGCATCAGCTCCCACTCGTCGGCGTCGAGCGCGGTCGGCTTGTGCAGGATCTCGTCGGGGATCGCGATCTTGCCGATGTCGTGCAGCTCGGCCGCGCGCGTGACCTCGTCGAGCTGCTCGGCGCTGAGCTCCAGCCGTCTCGCGATCGCCGCCGCAAGCCCGGCGACGCCGTGCAGATGGCTGTGCAGCTCCGGCTCGCGCTCGCGCAGCACCTGCAACAGCACGTCGCGCGTCTCGATGCGACTCGAGGCGCGGGCGCCGCGCTTGGCCGCGTACATGCGCTGGTCGGCGAGCTGCAGCGCCTGGGTGGGATTGTCGGCCTCGTCCGGGATCGCGACCGCGCCGCATGAGGCGCCGACCATGAAGCCCTCGCCCTGCTCCTGCAGCGCCGCGACGCAGGCTTGCATGCGCGCGTCGTCCGCGGCCGTGTGTCGGTCGAGCAGGACGCAGAACTCGTCGCCGCCGAGCCGGTAGGCGCGCCCGTGTCCCTCGACCGCCGCGGCTAGGCGGCTGGCGAGGCGATCGAGCAGCATGTCGCCGGCGGCATGTCCGAAGGTGTCGTTGTAGCCCTTGAAGCCGTCGAGGTCGAAGAACGCGAACGTGGCGGGCCGTGCGCGCCGGTGGCGATGGTGGTCGCCGGCGCCGAGCGTGCGCTCGAGGTCCCGCATCAGGCGGCGGCGGTTCGGCAGGCCGGTCAGCCCGTCGGTCAGCGCCTCCACCCGCGTCGCGCGCAGCAGCGCCGTGTTGTCGTGGAAGGTGAGCGACGCGCGGGCGATCGCGACGAGCAGCGCCGCGGTCGCGAGCAGCGCGGCGGCGTCGGAGATCTGCACGAAGTGGTCGTACGAGAGCAGCGTGAGCGCGAGCGCGGCAAACGCGCTCGGGAAGACGAACGTCTGGCGTCCGTAGCCCGAGGCGATCCGCGCCGCGCGCCACGGCTGCCACGCTGCCCAGCCGCAGAGGAGGACGGCGGCCGGCCACAGCGCGTCGATGATCGACCCGGCTCGGTAGCTGCCGACGGCCTCCTGGTAGAGGAAGAGCGTGTCGGCGACGGCCGAGAGCCCGATCCCGAGGCCGAACAGCGTCCAGCCGCGGCCGGGGCGCCAGGCCTGCGTCGCGAACGCCGTCAGCACGAAGCCGACGAGGACGAGGTCGCCGATCGGGTAGGCGAGGTTGACGACGTCCTGGAGCGTGCCGCCCTGGGCGGCGCCGACGATCGGGTCGAACGCGAGCGCGACGATCACCGCGGCCACGGTCAGCGCCGCGAGCAAACCGTCGACGAGCATGCGCGCCGCGATGCGCTCCCGCCCGGCGGTCGCGAGCAGCGCGATCCCGGCGCAGCAGAGCGGATAGAAGAGCAGGTAGGGGACGTCGGTGAGCGCGCCGTTGGCCGAGGCGGGGACGACGATCCAGAGGACGTCGCCGGCCGTCCAGAACGCGAAGCCGATCGCGATGCACGCCCACGCCGCGCGCTGCTCGGGAACGAGCACGGCGCGTGCGGTGCAGAGCGCGACGCCGGTCAGCTCGATCGCGATGTAGACGTCGTTGTCGAGGAAGCTGGCGAAGCCGGCGCCGCCGAACGCGACGACGGAGTGGCTGAGCTCCACGACGAGCCCTATGGCCGCCGCGGCGAAGAGGAGCCTTCGCGTACGCGAGCCTGTCGATGTCACCTGCGAAACGGCTCCTTCGGGCGGGTGCCTCCTTTATCGGCATTGAGGCGCTGCGCCTTGACGCCGCGAGCACGGCGCGCGCTGCAGCCACCTGTCGAGGGCGTTGCACAGGCGACTGTGATCATGTACGCTTGTACGGTATGATGAACACCCAGCGAGAGTGGGACGCACCCGCCTACGACACGCTCAACGCGCCGATGACCGAGCGCGGCAACGACGCGGTCGCGCGGCTGGAGCTGCGCGGGGGCGAGACCGTGCTCGACGCCGGCTGCGGCACCGGCCAGGTGACCGCGACGCTGCTGGAGGGGCTCCCGCACGGCCGCGTGATCGCGCTCGACGGCTCGCGCCAGATGCTCGACGCGGCACGCGAGCGGTTCGCGGGCGAGCAGCGGGTCGCGTTCGTCCACGCCGACCTCGAACGGCCGCTGCCGCTCGGCGAGCCGGTCGACGCGATCATCTCGACCTCCACGTTCCACTGGATCCGCGACCACGACACGCTCTTCCGCCACCTCGCCGCCGTGCTGCGGCCGGGCGGTCAGCTCGTCGTCGACTGCGGCGGCGCTGGCAACATCGCGGCGGTGCTCGCAGCGTTGGGGGAGCTGGGTCACAGCGACCTTCCCTGGACCTACGCGGGCGTGGAGGAGACCGAGGCGCGCCTGCACGCGGCCGGCTTCGACCGCCTCGACGTGCGGCTCAGACCGCGCGTCAGCCGGCACACCGAAGCGGACCTGGAGCGGTTCCTCACGAGCGTTGTGCTGCGCACGTTCGTGCACGAGCTGGGCGACGAGGGGGGCGCCGCGCTCGTGCGCGACGTCGCCGCGCGCCTGCCCGACCGCGAGCTGCACTGGGTGCGGCTGGAGATCGAGGCGCGACTCAGCGACGCGGACGCGGCGCGCTGAGCATGAGCGTCGCGCGCTCCGTGTAGGGCACCGAGCCGACGATCGTGGCGGTGGCGTTCGCGTTCGCGAGCGTGCGCCGCACGATCAGCTTCGTGCGCGGCGTGATCCACGTGTAGGTCGTGCCGGCGCCGACGGTGTCGCCGCTCACGCGCGTCGTCGTGCGGATGAGGACGGTGCGAGTGGGGCGGCCGTCAAGCGCGAGCGTGCGCGGGCCGAGCACGACGCCGCTGTCGCTCGACGTCGTGCCCTCGATCGCGCACGTGCTCGTCCACGTCGCGCCGGGGGTGAGGCGGGCGGGCAGGTAGGTCGACGCGGGCGTGCAGCGGTAGGTGCGGCGGTCGCGATGGCCGGCGAACTCGTGGCGCTCGCTCTGGTCGAGCAGCCGCCAGCCGCCGTCGGCGCGCCGGCACGCGAGCACCGCGTCGTCGCGCGTGGCGAGCACGTCCCAGCGGATCCGCAGGCAGCCTGCCGGCGTCGTGGAGACCGTGATCGTCGTATGTGGCGGGTACGCATGGCGGCGCGTCCCGAGCGCGTGGCTGACCTCGAAGCCGCGCGTCGCGTAGACGTAGACGCCCGGCTGGGGCGCGTGACCGCTGAGCGCCGGCGGAAGCGTGCGCGCGGACGGTGGCGCGGTGCGGAGGCGGTCGATCGCCTGGGTAATGGAGGTCGGCGTCGAGGACTCGCGCGCGAGCACGCGGAAGGCGACGTATCCGCCGAGCGCGAGCGCGGCGACGCCGACCGCGCCGACGGTCCACGCCTTTCGCCCTCCGGTCATCGCGACATCGCCAGCACCCGCTCCCCCGGAAGCGTCGCCGCGCGCGTCACCAGCTCCGCCGTCAGCAGCGCGCTCAGCAGCTGCACGAGCAGCAGCGTCAGGAGGACCGTGAGCTGCACGCGCGCGGCGGTCGCGGGGGAGGCGCCGCCGAGCACGAGGCCGACGAACGTGCCCGGCAGCGTGACGAGGCCGGCGCTGCGCGTCTGGTCGATCAGCGGCACGAGCGCGCCCGAGATGGCACGGCGGCACAGCGGCGCGAGCGCGTCGCGGGCGCGGTCGCCGAGCGACAGACGCGCCTCGATCTCGTCGATCCCGTCGGCGAGCCCTTCGACGAGCCGGCGGCCGGTCAGGGTGGTGGAGAGCATCGCGCCGCCGATCAGGATCCCCGCCGTCGGGATCGTCGCGCGCGGCGTGGCGGCGAACGCGCCGACGGCGAGCAGCACGCCGACTGCCGCGAGCGCCGGCAGCGCGATCGCGGCGACCGCGATCCGCCGCGCGCCCGGCAGCGCGCGGATGCGCGAGCCGGCGGTCAGCGAGGCGGTCGCGACCATCACCGCGACGAACGCGATCGCGAGCCCCGGCACGCGGAAGACGAGCGCGATCAGCGCGCCGACGACCGCGAGCTGGACGGCGGCGCGCAGCGAGGCGAGCAAGAGCGAGCGGCTGAGTCCGAGCCGCTGGCGATAGGCGAGCAGCGCCGCGGCGAGCGCGAACGCGGCGCTCGCGAGGATCTGCGTGAGCGGCTGGCTCATGCGCGCGCCTCCGGCGAGATCTCCGGCGCGTCGTGCGCCGGGGACGGCGCGGCGCCGCCGAGCAGCTCCGCCGGCGAGCCGACCGTCGCCGTGCCGTCGCTCAGCGCGACGACCTGGTTTGCGATCCCGGCGGCGAACGGCAGGTCGTGCGTGGCGACGACGACGCCCAGCCCGTCGTGCGCGAGCGCCTGGAGCGTGACGCCGATGTGGCGCGAGACCGCCGCGTCGAGCGCGGCGGTCGGCTCGTCGAGCAGCAGCAGCTCGGGGTCGCGCGTGAGCGCCCGCGCGAGTGCGACCCGCGCCCGCTCGCCGCCCGACAGCTCACTCGCGGGGCGATCGAGGAAGGTGGGATCGAGGCCTGCGGCAGCGAGCGCGCGGGTCAGGCGCGGCTCCTCGGCGGCGGCTGCCGGATCGAGCCCGTAGGCGAGGTTCTCGCGCACGCTGCCGGGCAGCATCGTCGGCGTCTGCCCGACGAGCCCGGCGCGCTGCCGCAGCAGGCACGGTTCGAGCGCGGCGGTGTCCGCACCGTCGAGCAGGACCGTGCCGGCGTCGGGCACGAGCAGCCGGTTGAGGCAGCGCAGCAGCGTGCTCTTGCCGATGCCCGATGGGCCGACGAGCGCGGTGACCGCGCCCTTCGGTGCGTCGAAGCTGACGTTGTGCAGGACCGTCCGCTCCCCGCGCGCAAGCCGCAGGCCGCGGACGGCGAGGCCCTCGATGTGGTCGGCGCGTGCGTCACCGGGCACGGCGCCACGGTAACGCCTCGCTCAGGCGGCAAGCGGTGCGCGCTCGTGCTCGACGCGCGAGCCGCCGCGGCCCTTGACGACGCGCAGGCGCGCGGGGATGCGCTGGCGCAGCTCCGCGACGTGGGAGACGATCCCGATCGTGCGACCGCCCTCGCGCAGCGCGTCGAGCACGTCGAGCACCTCGTCCAGCGTGCGCTCGTCGAGCGAGCCGAAGCCCTCGTCGACGAACAGCGTCTCCAGGCGGCTGCCGCCCGCCTCGGCGGCGACGACGTCGGCGAGGCCGAGCGCGAGTGCGAGGCTCGCGAGGAACGTCTCCCCGCCCGACAGCGTCGCGGGCGGGCGCTGCTGACCGGTCCAGCCGTCGACGACGCGCAGCTCCAGCCCGGCTCGCCGCTCTCCACGGGCGCGCTCGTCGGTGTGGATCAGCTGATAGCGGCCGTTCGACATCCGCTCCAGGCGGATCGTCGCGGCTTGCGCGACCTCCTCCAGCCGGGCGGCGAGCACGTACGCGGAGAGGCGCATGTGCAGGCGGTTCGACGCGCCGGTGCCGTCGACCAGCGCCGCCAGCTCCCTGACCGTGCGCTCGCGCTCGGCGACCGGCGCCAGCGCTTGGAGCGCGTCGTCCAGCTCGGCGGCGAGGCGTCTGAGCTTCGTGAGCGTCTGCTCGGCGAGCGCAAGGCGGCCGGCGGCCTGGTCGTCGTGCTCGGTCGCTTCGAGGGCACGGGCTTCGAGGGTGGGGAGGTCGGCGGCCGGCTTGCGCGCGGCCGGACCGGCGGCCGTGTCGGTGGCCAGCTCGTGAGCGAGCTGCTCCGCGAGCGCGCGGCGCTCCGCGAGGCCATTGTTATAGGCGGCGATGCGCTCCGCGAGTTGCGCGGTCGCGTCCTCTGCGAGGAGCGCGGCGCGGGCGGCCGCGGCGTCGGCGAAGCCCGCGTCGCGCGCGGCGGCCTCCTGCTCGGCGGCGTCCGCCTCCGCGCGCAGCGCCTGCGCGCGGTCCGCGATCGACGCGGCGTCGCCGCGCGCCCGGGCGACGCGCTCGCGGTCGGCTTCGAGCGCGGTGCTCCGCTCGGCGTGCGTGGCGCGCGTGGCGGCCTCGGCGTGCACGGCGTCGCGCTGAGCCTGCTCGTGCGCTTCGACCTGGGTCGCGAGGGCGGCGAGCGCGCGCTCGGCTTCGGCGAGGCGGGCGGCGGTCTGGCGCGTGCTTGCCAGCTCGGCGTCGAGATGGCCGGCGGTCGCGGCGAGCGCGTCGGCGGGGTCGTCGCCTGCGACGGCGCGGGCGGCGGCGAGCGCGGCGTCGACGTCGCTTGCCTCGCGCTCGGCCGCCTGGCGCTCGCTCGCGGCGCGCTCGTGCTGCGCCTGGGCGTGCTGCTCGCGGTCGGCGAGCGAGCTGCGTCCCGGCGTTTGGGCATCGAGGAGGGAGTGGGCGGACTCGCCGGTCGCGGTGCGGGCCGGCGCGGGGTGGTCCGTTGCGCCGCAGACGGTGCAGGGCTCGCCTTGCTTCAGATCCGCCGCCAACTCGGCGGCCATGCCGGCGAGCCGCCGCTCGCGCAGGTCGAGCCAGGTGGCGTGCGCCTGCTGCTCGGCGTCCGTCGCTCGGCGTCGCCTGTCCTGCGCGCGCACCTGCTCCGCCGCGAGTCGGTCGCGCTCGGCGGCCTTGTCGGCTCTCGTGCGTGCGGCTTGGGCCTCGGCCTGGAGGCGCTCCGCGCGCTCGCTCGCCGCGCGCGCCGCGGTCACGTCGGCATCGAGGGAGGCGCGCTGGTTCGCTGCTTCCTCGATCGCCGCGGCTGCCGCCCGAGCCCGGACCCCGGCGTCGTCCGCCTGCACGGCCAGTCTCGCCAGCGCCGCATCGGCCTGGGCCAGCCGCGCCTCGACCGCCACCAGCGCATCGAGCGCGCCAGCCTCGCCGCGCGCCTCCGCCGCCCGCGTCCGCAGCGGCGCCGGCGAGCTGTGTCCATTTGGGTCGGTATCTCGACCCCAAATGGACACACCTCGCCGCGGGTCGGCGAGCAGCGCGGCCAACGGCGCGGCGTGGCGGGCGGCGGCGAGCTGGGTCTCAGCCGCGTCGCGGTCCGGGCGCTTGGACTCCCAACGGGCCAGCTCCTCGATGGCGGCCGCGTGGCGGGCGCGGCGCTCCGCCGCGGCCTGCGCGGCGGCGAGCGCCCGCTCGGCCTCAGCGCGCGCATCTGCCGCGGCGGCGCGGGCGCCCGTCGCGCTCACGAGTTCTGCTTCGGCGCGCACGCCGAGACCGGCGAGCCACTCGGCGTAGCGTTCGATCTCGTCGGGGCTCGGCTCGCCGGAGACCTCGACGACCTTGGCGGCGAGCTCGCGCACGGCCCGCTCGGCCGTGTCGCGCTCAGCCCACGCCGCCTTGCGGCGGTCGCTCAGCCAGTGCTCCACGCGCGCGAAGCGGTCGGTGCCGAAGAGCCGTTCGAGCAGCGGGAGGCGCTCTCTGCTGTCGGCGCGCAGAAAGCGGGCGAACTCGCCCTGGGGGAGCAGGACGATCTGGCAGAACTGGTCGCACGTCATGCCGAGCAGCGCTTCGAGCTCGGGCTTCGCCTCGTCGGGGCGGGCGGCCAGCGTCACCCACGCGCCGTCAACCGGGTCCAGTTCCTCCACCGTGCACGTCGGTCCCTCTCTTGTGACGCCCTCGCCGCGCCGCTTCGGCCGCTCCTGCGGCGGGCGCCGGATCACGCGCAGCCGGCGCTCGCGCAGCGTGACCTCCAGCTCGACCTCGGTGCGCACACCCGGATCGGCGTGATCGGAGCGCAGGCGGGCGTCGCGTCCGCGCGCGCCCGGAACCTGGCCGTAGAGCGCGAAGCAGACGGCGTCGAGCAGGGTGGTCTTGCCGGCGCCGGTGTCGCCGTGCAGCAGGAACAGGCCCGACTCCGCGAGCGCGTCGAAGTCGACCTCCTCGCTGCCGGCGAACGCCTGAAAGGCTGCCAGGCGCAAGCGGTGAAGGCGCACGGCCTACGCCGCCAGCTCGGCCACCCGCCGCGCGGTGAGCGCGTCGCGCAGCAGCGCCAGCTCGTCGTCGTCCGCCGCGCGGCCGCGCGTGTCGGCGACGAAGCGCTGCACCAATTCGTCGTCGTCCAGGCCGCGCAACCGCTGGTAGGAGTCGCCGGGCGCCGCGCCCGCGCCCTGCGGGTCGAACGCCAGCGCCACGGCGTGGGGGAAGCGCCGGCGCAGGCGCTCCATCGCGTCGCCGGGACGGACCGGGTCGGTCAGCGTCGCCTGCACCCACGCAGCCTCGTGCGCGACGAGGCGCGGGTCGGCGAGCAGCTCGTCGAGCGTGCCGCGCAGCGTCGAGAGCGGCCGGGGGACCGGGCAGGCGAGCAGCTCCACGAGCGGCAGCGCGCCCGCCGTCACCTCCACCAGCGCGACCGACTTCGTCTGCCCTGCCTCCGAGAAGGAGAAGGCGAGCGGGGAACCAGCGTAGCGGCCCGCGCCGCCGCCGACGACCTGCGGCCCGTGGAGGTGCCCGAGCGCGGCGTAGTCGGCCCCGTCGAACGCGGTCGCTGGCACGCACGACGCGCCGCCGACCGCGAGGTCGCGTTCGCTCTCGCTCGGCGCGCTGCCGGCGACGAACGCGTGCGCCATGACGGCGACCGGGCCGGAGCGCGAACCGGCGTCCTCGCGAATCCGTGCCATCGCGGCCGAGATCGCCGCGGCATGGCTCCGTTCCTCGATGCCCAACGGCTCGCGCACGAGATCCGGCTCGAGGTAGGGGATGGCATAGACCCAGCCGTCCGCGACGGGGACGGGGGTCGAGGCCGCGAGCGGGTCGATGCGGAGATGGAGGCCGGCGGAGGCGAGCAGCTCCGCGCCGAAGCCGAGTCGCGCAGCCGAGTCGTGGTTGCCGGAGATCGCGACGACCGGCGCCTGCTCGGCGAGCCGCGCGAGCGCCTCGCTCGCCAGCCGCACGGCGTCGACCGGCGGCAGCGCGCGGTCGTAGAGATCGCCCGCGATCAGGATCCCGTCGACCTGCGCCGAGCGCGCGGCGTCGACCACGAAGTCGACGAACGCCGCCTGCGCGTCGAGCAGGTCCTCGCCGTGGAAGGCGCGGCCCAGATGCCAGTCGGCGGTGTGGAGTAGGCGCACAACCCCAGGGTGCTGCGCGGACCGGACGGATCGGGCGGCGCCGGCATCGAGGCCCACCCGCCGGTTTGCAGCGCGTTGCGAGCCGGCGCGGCGCCGGATAGCCTCCCGCGCCGGGTGACTGGCCGGGGCGAACGCGAGGAACGGGGCGTGATGACGGTACGAGCGATGGTGACGGCTGCGGCGGCGATCGTGGCGCTGGCGGCGGGCGCGGCGCCGGCGGGCGCGATCCGCGCCGCCCGGCCGAGCGGCGGGCGCCCCCAGCTCGACGTGCGCGACGCCCAGCGCACGTCCGTGCCGGCCGGCGTGCGCACCGCCCGGACCGGCTACGCCGAGCAGCTTGGGATCGAGTCGCACCTGTCGACCGACCCGGTCGGCGGCGGGGTGCGCGTGCTCGACCGCACCAACGGCTTCCTCAGCGGGCGCCACAGCGGCGATCCGGCCGCGATCGGACTCGCATGGGCGCGCGGCCGCGCCGACGTCTTCGGGCTCACGCCGGCGCAGTTCGGCGCGCTCACGCTGACCGGCCGCTCCACCTCGAACGACGGCGTCACGCACCTCACCTGGGTCCCGACGAGCCACGGCATCCCCGCCTACGACAGCGAGCTGCGCGTCCACGTCACGCGCGACGGCCGCGTGCTCGCCGCGAGCGGACCGCCGCTCGGCGGCCTCTCGATCCCCTCCGCGACGCCCGCGCTGACCGCCTCGCAGGCGCTCGCCGCGGCGCAGAACGACGTCGGCGCGCCCGCCGGCCTGCCGCGCGCCGCGACGCAGCCCGGCGTGCAGCAGCGCACGACGTTCGCCAACGGCGACAGCGCCCGCCTCGTCGCCTTCGACGCGCCCGGCGGGGACCGGCTCGCATGGCGGATCGAGCTCGCCGGCCACGATCCGTACTGGTACGACGAGGTCGTCGACGCGGCCACGGGCGAGGTGCTCTCGCGCCGCAACCTCACCGACTTCGCCGTCTCGAACGCGACGGTGTTCTTCTACCACCCGGGATCGCCGGTCGACGGCACGACGCACACGGTCGACATCTCCAGATGGCTGACCCCGTCGGCGAGCACGCTGACCGGCCCGAACGCGCACGCCTACGCGGACCCCAACGACAACGGCACCAGCGACGGCGCGCCCGTCGAGGTCGGGCCGAGCTCCGGCACGGACTGGAGCTACGCCACGACCAGCGTCACGCCGGTGGGCGGGCAGTTCTGCTCCAGCTTCACCAGCGTCTGCACGTGGGACGGCGGCACGAACCTCAGCACCGAGCCGACGAACCGCGCCGAGGTGACGACGCAGGTCTTCTACTTCGTCAACAACTACCACGACTGGCTGGAGCAGCCGGACGTCGGCTTCACGCCCGCCGACGGCAACTTCGAGGGCGACGACCCGGTCGACGCCGAGAGCGACGACGGCGGCGGCGTCGACAACGCGAACATGTCAACGCTCCCCGACGGCCTCTCGCCGCGCATGCAGATGTACCTCTTCAAGGCCTTCCCCGGCCTGCCGTGGCCGGCCGTCAACGGCGGGGACGACGCCAGCGTCGTCTACCACGAGTACACGCACGGGCTCTCGAACCGCCTGATCGACGATGCGAACGGCCTCAGCGAGGCCCAGGGCCAGGCGATGGGCGAGGGCTGGAGCGACTGGTACGCGATGGACTACCTCGTCGCCAACAGCCTGGTCCCCGACACCGCCGCCGACGGCGAGGTCCGCGTCGGCGAGTACGTGACGGACGACAGCGTGCGCGGCATCCGCAACCAGCCGCTCGACTGCTCCGTCGGCTCGGCCGCGTCGGCCTGCCCCGGCAGCGCCACCGCGCACGGCCCCGGCGGCTTCACGTACGCCGACCTCGGCCGCGTCGGGTCCTATGACGCGAACACGCCGCGCTTCGAGGTCCACGACGACGGCGAGATCTGGTCGGAGACGCTGTGGGACCTGCGCAAGGCGCTCGGCGCCTCGACCGCCCGGCGGCTGATCACGAACGCGATGCGCGTCTCGCCCGCCGACCCGAGCTTCCTCGACGAGCGCGACGCGATCCTGCTCGCCGACCGGGTCTCCGGCGGCTTCAACCACGACGCGATCTGGCAGGTGTTCGCGGCGCGCGGGATGGGCTTCGGCGCGCGCACCTCGAGCCCCAACGCGACGCGCGCGATCCCGTCCTTCGGGACGCCGCACCTGGTGGAGCGCGCCGGCACGACGCTCGACGACGCCGCGCCGCTCGGCGACGGCGACGGCGTCGCCGAGCCCGGCGAGGTGCTGCGGCTCGCGATCGCGCTCGAGAACCCGGGCATCAACGGGCTCACGAACGTCCACGGGACGCTCAGCAGCTCGACGCCCGGCGTCTCGGTCGTCGTGCCGGACGCCGACTACGGCGTCCTCGCCGCCGACACCGGCGCGGCCAACGCGACGCCGTTCGCGATCGCGATCGCGTCCTCGGTCGCGTGCGGGAGCCAGGTCCCGCTCACGCTGCACGTGACGAGCGACCACGGGGCGCTCGACGTCCCCGTGCTGCTGTCGCTCGGGAGCGGCGAGACGACGTTCGGCGCGAGCCCGAACGTCACGATCCCCGACGCGATCGGGACAGGCGTTCCAGGCGCCGGCCTCACGACCCAGCTCACGGTTCCCGCGTCCGGTCGCATCGACAACCTGCGCGTCACCGTTGATCTCACCCACCCTTGGACCGGGGACCTCCAAGCGTGGCTTACCTCCCCGAGCGGGACGACCGAGACGCTGTTCGAGCGGCCCGGCGTCGGCGACGGCGGCTCGGGCTTCGGCGGCATGGCGCCTGTCACGTTCGACGACTCGGCGACACAGTCGATCCAGGAGGCCCCGTTCGAGAACTACGGCCCCGCGATCAGCGGTACCTACCGGCCTGACGAGCCGCTGCGCGTCTTCGCCGGAGAGGATCGGGCCGGCACGTGGAGACTGCACGTCGTCGACGCGTTCCCGGGGGACCAGGGGACGCTCGTGAGCTGGAGCATCGACACCGACCAGCCGGCGTGCTCGGCCGGGCTGGCGCTGCCGAGCGCCACGACCGGCGCTGCGAGCGGCGTCAGCGCGACGGGCGCGACGCTGGGCGCCACGGTCGATGCGGGCGGCGCCGCGACGACGTACCGCTTCGACTACGGAACGACGAGCGCCTACGGGCAGTCGACCGGGGAGGCGTCGGCGGGCGCCGGCAGCGGCGCGGTCGCGCAGAGCGCCGCCGTCAGCGGACTCTCGCCGTCGACGACCTACCACTACCGCGTCGTCGCGCTGCGCGGCGGGATCGCCGTGAGCCTCGGCGCGGATCAGACGTTCGCGACGACGGCCACGTCCAGTTCCATCGGCAGACCGTCGCCGAGAGTCCCCAAGCCGACGCACGTCACCGCGCGCGCGACGCTCAATGCGCGCAACGCGTTCGCGTACGCGTTCCGCGACACGCCGCACCTGCGCGGCAGCGTCCGCTTCACGCTCCCCAAGCACGGCCGCACGAAGGCGATCGCGTTCGGCGCGCACTCGTTCGTCGTGGCGAGCAACGGGCGCGTGAAGCTGACGATCAAGGTCGGCGGCAGAGCGCTCGCGCAGCTCCGCAAGCTGCACAGCGCGAAGGTCGCCGTGACGATCGTGCTGAGCGGCAGAACGTTCCGCTTCACGCTGAAGCTCAGCGCGCCGAAGCCGAGACGCCGGCGCCGCTGAGCCGCCACGCGTAGAGCACGGCTGCGACGGCCGTCGCGAGGTTGATGCTGGAGACGCCGGTGCGCATCGGCAGGCGCAGGCGCGCGTCGGCGCGCGCGAGCAGCGCGTCGGAGAGGCCGTGGCGCTCGGTCCCGAACGCGAGCACCGCGTCGGGCGCCAGCGCGGCCGGGTCGAGCGGCTCGCCGTCGGGGTCGAGCGCGAGCAGCGGGCGGCCGGCGGCCGGCAGCGCTGCGACGAACCCGTCGTCGCGCCCGACCGGCAGCGCGAAGTGCAGCCCGGCCGAGCTGCGCAGCGCGGTCGGATCCCACGGGTCGTGCATGCCGGTCGTCACCACGCCGGCGGCATCCGCGGCGGCCGCCACGCGCACGACCGCGCCGACGTTGCCGCGGTCGCGCGGATCCTCCAGCAGCACGACCGGCCGCCCGCTCGGCGCCCGCAGCGCCGCCGCGTCGAACCGCGGGCGGCGCGCGAGCGCGAGCACCTGCGTGCGCGGCACGTGCGGCGCGAGCGTGCCCAGCAGCTCCGGCGTCACCGGCTCGCCGGCGAGCGCGCGGAAGCGCCCGGCGAGGTCCGGCGCCAGCTCGGCCGCCATCGCCTCGAGCGCCTCGGGATCGACCGCCGCGACGAGCTCGACCTCCGCGCCGAAGCGCAGCGCGTGCTTGAGCGCGTGGAAGCCCTCCAGGACCGCGAGCCGCTCGTCGCCGCGGGCGCGCTGGAAGCGCCCCGCGAGCGCGCTCACGCGTCCATCCGCGGCAGCGCCGCGAGCGTCGCGTCGCGGCTGACCGCGCGGATCTCGTCCGGGATCGTCTCCAGCCGCACGCGCCGCACGAAGTCGAGCTCGCCGCCGAGCGGCTTGAAGAAGTCGTCGTAGTGGGTCGGCACGACGACGCGCGGGTCGAGCCGCGGCAGCACGCGCGCCCAGTAGCGGGGTGTGACCGCGCGCCCGGCGACGCCCGCGAGGAACACGTCGACGGGCTCCTCGCGCAGCGCCGCGTCGATCAGGTTCGCGCTGCCCTGGTGGTAGAAGCTCGTGCCGGCGACCTCGATGCGGATCCCCCACACCTGCCCGCAGCGGTAGGCGCCGGGCGTGAGGCCGTCGAGGTGGTCGCAGCACAGCTCGCCGTCGAACGGGACGCGGCGGCCGAGCAGCAGCTTCGAGTGCGCGCTCGGCGTGAAGGAGACGACGAACGGCCCCAGCTCGTAGCGGCGGTAGGGCTCGACCTCGACCGCGAGGTCGCCGAGCCCGTGCAGGCGCATCAGTCTCACGAGCGACTCCGAGCCGTACGCCGGCGCGCGGTGGCGGCGCGCGATCGCCGGCGCGTCGACCGCGTGGTCGAAGTGCGTGTGGCCGACGAGCACGCCGGCGACGTCCCCGGACGGTCGGATCCAGCGATCGAGCAGCGCCGGATCGGGCAGCGCGGTGCGGCGCAGCAGCAGGCTGCGCAGCGGTACGCGCGAGACGTAGGGGTCGATGAACAGCGAGACGCCTTCGTACGTCATGCGGTAGCCGGAGACCCCGAGCCATTCCAGCTCCAGCCCGCGCGGCAGCACGAGCGGAACGGCCTCGAGGCCGCGCAGCGCATCGGCGTCGTCCCGCGCAGCGGACATGGTGCGCCGACCGTACCGGAGCCCGCCGCGGCGCGGCGCAGAGCAGCGGCGCGCGGCCCGCTACTGCTTGCGCGCTCTGCTCGCCTTCGGCACCCAGCGGTCGCCGACCTTCTCGAAGTTGTGCTTGAGCGCCGCGTAGGCGACGCGATGCGCGCGCTCGCCCTCGCCGTACTCCTGCACGGCGGAGTCGTGCGCCTTCGCGAACGTGCGCTGCGCCTTCGCCGGCGAGCGCTTCAGCGTGTCCGGCAGCTCGCTCTGCTTGGCAGCGCCGTGGGCGGTGGTCTTGGGCATGGGGGTGGTCCTCCTTCCTGCCGGTGCCGTTCCCGCCGGCGCGGCGACCGACGCGCGCCGCTAGCGTGCGACGTCATGCCTGAGACGTTCACGCCCTTCCATCGCGGCGGGTCCGGTGAGCCGCTGGTGTGCCTGCACGGCTTCACCGACACGTGGCGCACGTGGGAGCTCGTGCTCGGAGCGCTCGAGCGCGAGCACGACGTGCTGGCGCCGACGCTGGCCGGGCACGCGGGCGGGCCGCCGCTGCCGCCCGGCGCCGACGAGGCGGCGCTCGCGGACGCGCTCGAGGAGGCGATGGACGCGGCCGGCTTCGAGACGGCGCACGTCGTCGGCAACTCGCTCGGCGGCTACGTGGCGCTGCACCTGGCGGCGCGCGGACGCGCCCGCACGGTCGTCGCCCTCGCGCCGGCCGGCGGCTGGGCGACGGACGACGACTCGTGGAGAGAGACGCTCCGCTACTTCACGACGATGCAGGAGCTGCTGCGGAACGCCGCGCCGTATGCGGACGAGATCGTCTCGACGGAGGAGGGCCGCCGCCGCGCGACGCTGATGACGGCCGAGCGCTTCGAGCACATCCCGGCCGAGCTGCTCGCGCACCAGATCCGCGGCGCGGCCGCGTGCCCGGCCGTGGCGCCGCTCGTCGAGCACGCGACGCGGCGCGGCTGGACGCTCGACGCGGAGCGGATCGGCTGTCCGGTGCGGATCGTGTGGGGGACGGAGGACAGGCTGTTGCGATGGCCGGGCGCGACAGCGCGCTTCCGCGAGGAGTGGCTTCCCCACGCGGACTGGGTCGAGCTGGAGGGCGTCGGCCACTGCCCGCAGCTCGACGTGCCGCTGGAGGCCGCGCAGCTGATCCTGGGGTTCACGCGCCGTGAGTCGGCGTCCCCGGCCCGTGCCGGGTGACGACGAGGCGCGGGTCGGCGGGCGCCTCGTCCCCGCCGAGCGACGGGGCGGGATGGGACTGCAACCGGCGGTGGAACGCCTGCGCGACGCGCAGTGCGTGGGCCTTCGCGAGCTCGGCGCGCTCGCCGGCGAACAGCTCGTCGACCGTCTCGATCCACAGCGCGAGCCAGCGGCCGAAGTGCCCGGCGCGCAGGTTCGCCTTGGCGTGCAGGCGGGCGTGCGGCTCGAACGGCGTGCCGGCGTAGGTCTTCACGCCGAGCAGGACCGTCTCCCAGAAGGACGCGATCTGCGGGACGTGCGCCTCGAGGTCGAGTCTCGCGACGTCGGTGAACAGCCAGCCGATCACCGGGTCGCTCATCGCCTTCCCGTAGAACGCGCGCACGAGCCGCTCGACGTCGGCGCGCGTCTCGATGTCCGCCCGGTCTGCCATGGACGGAACTATGGCGAATGCCGGGATCGATTCACGGCTGCGCGGCGGGCGGGGTTTGGCGCGTGCCCTGCGGCGGTAGCCGGTATCTCGATGGGCGTTGCATCGACACGTCGCCGCCGGCGCGCGAGGACGCGCCACGGCGCCGAGCTGGCCGGGGCGGGCGTCGCCGGCGCCGCGCTCGCCTATCTGCTCGACCCCGATCGCGGGCGTCGCCGCCGGCACGTGCTGCGCGACCGTGCGGTCGCGCTCGGCCGCCGTGGAGCGCGGCGCACGGCGAGACACGTCCGCTACGCCGGGAGCACGGCGGTCGGCGTCGGCAAGGGCGCCGTCGCGCGGCGGCGGATGCCGCACGAGCGCGAGTACGACGACGTGACGCTCGCGCACAAGGTCGAGAGCGAGCTGTTCCGGCCGGCCGGGTCGCCGAAGGGCGCGGTGAGCGTCAACGTCAACGACGGCGTCGTGGAGCTCCGCGGCCAGCTCGCGGACCGCGCGCTGATCGCGCGACTCGGGCACGCCGCCGCGCGCGTCGAGGGCGTCCGGCGCGTCGAGAACCTGCTCCACACGCCCGGGTCGCCACCGGGGCACTCGCCGCCGAGCGATCCGGCCGACGTGCGCCGGCGGGCGGGTGCGAACGGGGCAAGGCGGGGCGGGTGACCCTCCCGGCGGGCGGGCGACGCTTCAGCGATCAGGCACGCCCCAGCGGCTCGCTGTGCGCGTGCAGAGTGCTCGGACGCTCAGGCTGCGACGCTGTGCGGCTGCTCGGGGGCGGGGAGGGCTTCGAGCAGGTTCGCCGGGAGGCGGGTGCTGGCGTCCCACACCTCGATCGCGACGAGCTGGCGCGTGGCACGGTCATAGTCGCGCAGGCCACCGGGCACGCGCTCGCTGACGACGTCGTCCGAGTCGCCCGTGGGGAACCAGGCGATGTCCGCGTCTGCGTCGTAGTAGGCGAACGACATGGAGCGAGGATGAGGCGAGGCCCGACAGCTTTCAGCGCCCGGGCGCCGCGGTGCGTAGGCCGGCGAGTCGTGCTGCTGCGCTTTGGCGCTCGTCGTAGCTGACGAAGGCGTCGATCGGAACGAGGTCGATCGCGGCGGCGACGTGGATCGCATCCAGAGCGCGCAGCGCCGGCTCTGCGAGGGCGCCGGCGGCGGCAAGGAGAGGGCGGTCGAGCGGGAGCAGTGCGACGGCTTCGAGCAGCTCGGCGGTCCGTTCGATGAGTAGGTCGGTTGGAAGCGCGGGCTCGTGTGCGGCGGCGCGACGGATTGCGCGCGGGACTTCGGTCAGCACGAGCTCGCTTGAGACGAGATCGACCTCGTCGAGGTAGGCGCGCAGCGCGGCGCTCTCCGGTTCTTCGCGGACCAGCTTCACCAGCGCGGAGGCGTCGAGGTAGAACAGCGCCACTGTCAGCGGTCGCTGCGGATCTCGTCGAGCGCGCGGCTGAGGGCGTGCGGGTCGCCGGTCAGCTGCAGCGGCTCGGGCAGGCCGCGGCGGGAGGGACGCGATACACGTCCTTCGGCGATCAACCGATCAAGCGCCTCCCCGGTGCTCGGTGGCGGACCGAGCTCGGCGACCGGGCGGTTGCGGTCGGTGACGACGAGACGCTCGCCGCGACCGACGAGCTGGAGATACTTGCTGAGGTTCTGCCGCAGCTCCGCAACGCCGACCGTGGTCATGTACATGAATGTAGCAGGTGGGCTTGGTCGCTACGTTCCGCCGAGCGAGCGCCGGATGTCGGAGATCTTCCGGTAGAGCCGGAGCGGGTTCTCGGGTGCGTCGATGAAGCCCCACTTGCGGTAGAAGGCGGCAGCGCGCTCGTCGATGGCGTCGACGACCACGAGGCGCGCGGCTGCTGCGTCGCTCGCGGTGACCGCGAGGCGCAGCGCCTCGGCGAGCAGGCGGCTTCCGAGCTGCCGGCCCTGATGGCGATGGTCGATGGCGAGGCGTGCGACGAGGATCGTCGGGATGGGGTGGGCGGGCATGCCTCGCGCGTAGCGCTTGGGCGCCTCGTCGCGTCGGACGGAGCCCGTCGTAAGGCTCACGTAGCCGATGACCTGCTCGTCTTCGAGGGTGAGATAGGTCCGTGCAAGATCGGCGCGCTGGCTCGCGAGCGCGTGGCGGATGAGCCAGCTCGTGAGTTGGTCGTTGCCGCAGTCGAATGAGGAGACGTCGTGCTCTGCGGTGAGCAGAACGAGGTGCGGGCTGCTCACGTCGCGGGGATGCGCGGCAGGCGGAACAGCTCGACCAGCTCGGGGACCGGCTCGCCTGGTGCGTCGAGCGCCTCGGCGAAGCGCGCGAACGTGGCCTTGCTCATGACGAGGTCGCGGCGTTCGTCGATCACCTCGCGGGCGCGACCCTCGGCTGCGTCGAGCAGGAAGCCGGTGACGGTTTGTCCTGCCAGGGCGGCGGCCTCACGGATCATCGCGTCCTGCTCGGCGCTGACGCGCACGTCGATGCGGTGGGGGCGGGCGGTCGCAGCCATGTCCGGACAGTGTACACACTTCCAGTCGCCGGACGACGACATGGAAAAGCACAAGACGCAGGGAGAATGCGATGCCGGAGGAGGGACTCGAACCCCCGACACATGGATTATGATTCCACTGCTCTAACCGACTGAGCTACTCCGGCGGGGAGGCCGGAAGTGTAGCGGTGGGGGCGTTCCAGCGCGGTCGGCGCGGAAGCGGTACGGTGCCGCGGCATGACCGCCGCATCGCCGCCGCAGGAGCAGCTGGACCGCGCGCTCGAGACCGTCATCGGGCGCTGCCTCGACGTCCGCACGGGCGAGCGCGTGCTCGTGATCGGGGACTTCGGTGCGGACGACGAAGGCGGCGATTCGCACGCGGTGGCGGCCGCGCTGCGCGACACGGCGGCCCGCTACGGAGCCGACGCCGTCCTGATGCTGATGGACGCGCGCGCGAACGACGGCGCCGAGCCGCCGGCGCCGGTCGCCGCGGCGCTCGCCGCCTGCGACGTCTACATCGTCCCCACGAGCCGCTCGCTCTCGCACACCGAGGCCCGCCGCGCCGCGACGGAGGCCGGCGCCCGCGGCGCGACGCTCCCCGGCGTCACCGCCGCCATGCTCGCGCGCATGATGGCGATCGACTTCGACGCCCTCAAAGCGCGCACGCTGCGGATCACCGAGATGCTCGACGCGGCCGACTCCGCCCACATCGCCTGCGCGAACGGCTCGGACCTCACGCTCGACCTCAGCGGCCGCAGCGGGCTCGCCGACTACGGCGAGATCGCCGCCGGCAACGCGTTCGGGAACCTCCCCGCCGGCGAGGGCTTCATCGCCCCGCTGTCCGCGAGCGGCACGCTCGCCGCGACGTCGCTCGCATCGCTCGGGATCTCGCCCGAGCCGGTCCTGCTGACCGTCGCGGACGGCCACCTGACCGCCGCGAACGGCCCGCTCGGCCCCGAGTTCCTCCAGCGCCTCCAAGCGCACGGCCGCCTTGGCACGAACGTCGCCGAGCTCGGCGTCGGCACGAACGACGCGGCGATCCTCACCGGCGACGTGCTGGAGGACGAGAAGATCCTCGGCACGGTCCACGTCGCGTTCGGCGCGAGCGCCGGCATCGGAGGGACCGTCTCGGTCCCCGTCCATCTCGACGTCGTGGTCGTCGAGCCGACGCTCGACGTCGGCGGCACGCGCGTGCTGGACGCGGGCCGCTGGGTGCTGTGACCGCCGCCGCGGGCGGCCGGCGCGTGCTGCTCGCGGTCCCCAACTTCTCCGAGGGGCGCGACGAGGAGACGATCGACGCGCTCGGGCGCGCGCTGGCGAGCGCCGGCGCGGGCGACGTCCGCCTGCTCGCAACCCACCGCGATCCCGACCACAACCGCTGCGTCTTCACGCTCGCGGGGGTGGGCGGGTCCGGGTCCCTCGCGCCCGCGCTGCTCGCCGCCGCGCGCGTCGCGGTCGAGCGGATCGACCTGCGCCGCCACGACGGCGTCCACCCGCACGTCGGCGCGCTCGACGTCGCACCGATCGTTCACCTGAGCGACGCCGATCGCGGCGCCGCCTGCGCGGAGGCGCTCGTCACCGGCGACCTGCTCGCGCGCCACCTGAGCCTGCCGGTCCTGCTCTACGGCGCGCTCGCGCAGGGGCGCACGCGCGCGAAGCTGCGCCGCGGCGGTCCGGCCGAGCTTGCACGGCGGCTCGCGGACGGCGAGCTCCAGCCCGACTTCGGGCCCCCGCACGCGCACGCGTCCGCCGGGACGACCCTGTGCGCCGCCCGCCCGCCGCTCGTCGCGTTCAACGTGACGCTGCGCCCGCCCGCGATGCTCGACACCGCGCGCGCGATCGCCGCCCGCATCCGCGAGGGCGGCCCCGAGGGCCTGCCGGGCGTGCGCGCGATCGGGCTGCGCCTCGAACGCCAGCAGGAGGTCCAGATCTCGATGAACGTCGAGCGACCCGACCTGACGCCGCTGCGCGACGTGGTCGCCGCGATCGCGCGCCACGCTGAGCCCGCGGCCGCAGAGCTGGTCGGGCTCGCGCCCGAGCATGCCTTCGACGGCTTCCCAACCGACCTCCCGATCCCCGGCTTCGACCCCGACGCGCACCTGATCGAACGCGCGCTCGCGACCATCTAATCTCCAACGCGATGGCGCAGACGAAGAAGAAGCGGCAGACGAAGCACCGCGGCAACGCCGCCGGCCAGATCGAGGCGCGCGGGCGCACCGGCCGCAGACCGACGGCGGGCGAGCGCAAGCCGACCGCGAAGGAGGTGCGCGCGGCGCGGCTCGACTCGCCGCCGACGTGGCGCGCGGCGATCAACCGCGCGGCGATCGCGGCCGGGATCTTCTTCGTGCTGCTGCTGTTCTTCTTCCGCAGCCAGCAGCTCGGCCCGAAGCTCGGGATCGCCGCCTTCATGCTGCTGGTCTACGTCCCGATGGGCTACTACACCGACCTGTTCGTCTATCGCCGCCGCCAGGCGAGAAGACTGCGCGAGCAGGCGGCCAGACGCGACGCGGACCGAGCCGGCGCCAGATGATCGAGGTCGGCATGCTCACCGTCGGGGCGATCCAGGAGAACTGCTTCCTGGTCCGGCGCGAGGGCGGCGACCGCGCGGTGATCGTCGACCCGGGCGACGAGGCGCCGCGGCTGCTCGCGGCGATCGAGCAGTGGAAGGTCGAGCTCGACGCGATCCTGCTCACGCACACGCACTTCGACCACGTCGGCGCCGTCGCGCCCGTCGCGAAGGCGACCGGCGCGCCCGTCTACTGCCCGCGGATCGAGCGCGGCGTGCTCGCCGACATCATGAGATACGTCCCGTGGCCCGGCTTCGGGCCGTACGAGTCCTACGAGGCCGACCACCTCGTCGACGGCGGGGAGCGCCTGACGCTCGCGGGCATCGACTTCGACGTCCGCTTCACGCCCGGCCACAGCCCCGGCCATGTCACCTACGCGGCTGCAGACGACGACGGCACCGCCCTGTTCTCCGGCGACGTGCTGTTCCAGCAGTCGATCGGGCGCACCGACCTGCCGGGCGGCGACCACGCGCGCCTGCTGCAGTCGATCGGCGAGCTGCTCGACGCCTACCCGGACGACGCGACCGTCTACCCGGGCCACATGGGGATCACGACGCTCGGCGTCGAGCGCGCGTCGAATCCCTTCCTCCAGCCGCTCGCCCGATAGCCTGCGGCTCGCGATGAGCGCGAAGCTGAACGCCCCGCGGGGGACCCACGACGTGCTGCCCGACGACGCCGCGCGCCGCCAGGCGGTCGAGGACGCCGCGGGCAGGATCCTCGGCGCGGCCGGCTACCGGCGGATCGAGACGCCGGCGTTCGAGGCGACCGAGCTGTTCGCGCGCGGCGTCGGCGCCTCGACCGACATCGTGCAGAAGGAGATGTACAGCTTCGAGGACGGCTCCGGCCGCTCGCTGACGCTGCGTCCGGAGGGGACGGCGCCCGTCTGCCGCGCGTACATCGAGCACGGCATGCAGAAGCTGCCGCAGCCGGTGAAGCTGTGGTACCTGTCGAGCTTCTTCCGCTACGAGCGCGCGCAGGCGGGGCGCCAGCGCCAGTTCTGGCAGGTCGGGACCGAGGCGATCGGGTCGGACGACCCCGCCCTCGACGCGGAGTCGATCGTGCTGCTCGCCGAGCTGCTCGACGCGCTCGGGGTGAGAGAGGTCCGGCTGCGGCTCTCCTCGCTCGGCACGCCTGAGACCCGCGCGAGCTACCGCGAGGAGCTGCAGGCCTACCTGCGCGCGCACGCGGATCAGCTGTCGGAGGAGGTCCGCGGCCGCCTCGACTCCAACCCGCTGCGCGCGTTCGACGCGGACCACCCCGGCACGCGCGAGGTCATGCAGGGCGCGCCGTTGCTGCTCGACCGCCTGAGCGGCGAGGACGCCGAGCACTTCGCGACGGTGCGCGCGCTGCTCGACGGCGCCGGCCTGACGTACGAGGTCGACCCGACGCTCGTGCGCGGGCTCGACTACTACGCGCGCACCGTCTTCGAGTTCACGAGCGACGCGCTCGGCGCGCAGTCGGGCGTGGGCGGCGGCGGCCGCTACGACGGGCTGATCGAGCAGCTTGGGGGCGCGCCGACGCCGGGCGTGGGCTGGGCGGCCGGGATCGAGCGGATGCTGCTCGCGGCCGGCGAGCAGACGGTCGGCGAGCCGCTGGTGGACCTGTTCGTCGCCTATGCCGGCGCCGAGCACCGCGCGGCGGGCTTCCAGATCGCGCACGAGGCGCGGCGCGCCGGGCTGGGCGCGCAGGTGGAGCTGGCGGGGCGCTCGTTGAAGGGGCAGCTCAAGCAGGCGGATCGGATCGGGGCGCGCTACGTCGCGATTCTCGGCGAGGAGGGCGCGACGGTGAAGGAGATGGAGAGCGGCGAGCAGGTCGTCGTCGAGCCGGGCGGCGTGATCCACCACGTGCTGCGCGGGAGGAGCCTGTGAAGACCCCTCCGCGCGCGAACGCCTACCGCGACGCGTGGGCCGGTTCGCTGACCGGCGAGCGGGCGGACACGCCGGCGCGCGTCGCCGGCTGGGTCCATCGCCGCCGCGACCACGGCGGCCTCATCTTCATCGACCTGCGCGACCGCTCCGGGATCGTCCAGCTCGTCTTCCACCCCGACCGCGCACCCGAAGCGCACGCGGCCGCGCACGCGCTGCGCTCGGAGGACGTGCTGAGCGCGGCCGGCACGGTCGTGCGGCGCGAGCCCGAGAACGTCAACCCGAACATCCCGACCGGCGAGATCGAGCTGGCCGTCGCAGAGCTGGTCGTGCACGCCGACGCCGAGACGCCGCCCTTCCCGATCGACGAGGAGGGGCCGGTCGACGAGCTGATCCGCCTGCGCCACCGCCCGCTCGACCTGCGCCGACGCCCGCTGCAGGAGGCG
>Ga0134125_10000509_pt1 | contig 52303 bp, 59 predicted proteins | sample KB31751_FD_96464 | JGI IMG/M metagenome (GOLD analysis project Ga0134125, IMG submission 96464) | Terrestrial soil microbial communities with excess Nitrogen fertilizer from Kellogg Biological Station, Michigan, USA - KB3-175-1 | ecosystem: Environmental > Terrestrial > Soil > Unclassified ... | reverse complement strand
TCCTACGAACAAGTCTGTTGCCGCCCTAGCTCAGCGTGGTAGAGCAGCTGGCTGTTAACCAGCGGGTCGCCAGTTCAAGTCTGGCGGGCGGCGCTTTAATATTTCTAAATTCGAATTTAGAAACATTTGTTTTTGATTACGGTAATTCCCAATTTCAAAATCTGCATGTTTACAGATATGATATTTCTAAACTCGAGTTATGAAATATTGTAATGCGATCACATCTTGGTGTATTCTATTAGACAATATGGATCTAATACGGATCATATCATGATGATACATGCAGGAGGTCCGCATTGGCCAGAACAAGACGCGCAAATAGATATTGCGTGGATTGTGGGGGTAGATTAGTTTACTATCCTCGCCTTTCAAACCCAAAAGCTCCCAACGAATACAGGGTTCTGGTTTATGCTTGTCCCGACTGCACTAAAGATTTTGATAAACCAAAGATGTTCTCCATTAAACGAAATGTGGTAGATGAACCCATAGAAACCGTAGAGATAGAGATTGTCCAAGCCCGGGAAAAAATCCCTGAACTTGCCAAGACGTCTACTGCCAACTGACAAAAATACTAGAGCATCACTAGAAGATATTTTGAAAAATTGTGGGAGTGTTCCATGCTAGAAAATTGGATGATATTTTAGCCAAGTTTTATTGGGCATTTTTTGTCGTCTTTTGGTCCAAGATACCGGGGGGTTGTAGCACAAAAACAGGTCAAGTTTTTGAATTTTCCATGCGTATATTGGGGAATCATGTTTTGTGATATTTTGGAATCTGAAAATTTGGACCAAAAACATAGGGTTTAGCTTTTCTTCAGGCCCTAAAAAGAAAATAGAACTCTTACTAGGCAATGGGGGTGTTTTGACCCTTGGCTGCTATTAGTACGCTCAAGTGTTACACCCCCCCTAAAAATGGTCATTTTTGAAAAAATCACAATATGCCTGATTGCCTGGAAATAATAGGGGGTTTAACTTTCAGACATGATTTTTGAAAACTGGATATTTTTTAAAAACGACCATTTTAGACCAATTTAGACCATTTTTTGAGCAAAAATGGGGCCATGATCAAGGAGGTTTTGGTGGAAATAGGGGGGTAGAAATAGACCGTAATGCCATAAAGAATCAAAGATTTCTATGGTTTTGTGCTACAAGTGCTTTGAAGAAAAACACCACGACTGTATGGGCAAACAAGGCTTGTTTGTTTGTGAATGTGAACTCTGCAAGAAAGATGCAAAAGCAATCAATAATGTGATAATGCCAAAATACGCAGAATCTTTAGGGAAAACTACTTGAATTTTGAATCTCATTTTTCAGATTTTCTGATAAATGAATTATCGTGAGAGAAGCACAAAAACCCTCACGATTCTAGGCCTGGTCAGTTTATGGGTAGCCATTTAGTGAATTGTCCTGATATTATCTTAAGTCTCTAGTAGAACTTTGTAAATGTTTTAGCTTGATTTTTTCAAATTCTGGCACTAGACATGTACAGTATGGTCATGTCTATAGTTACATGACGGACATTGGAATATCTGATGCATGTCGCCTATCATGTCCTTTTCTATCTTGGAAACCAGTTTGTCCATGGCAAGACCGTTTCTTGGACAGTCTTTGTTGGGACAAGGCATGTCATAATCTAGTATGTGATCAAGGCAAAAATATCCTAGTTTTGATGAGTAGACACCTTCCTTGTCGCACTTGGGTTTTTCACACCGTCTTTTCTTGTGCAAAAATCCCTTTGGAACCCGGTTTGCACGTATGTCTGGTTCACTCATTTCCTTGATTTTGTCGTATTTGATGTGTTATTTGTTTTTATTACAAACAAGTGGATATTAGATTCCATTTTGCGTTTAACGTTATGAGGCTAGGATCAGTAATTATTGGCATATTTCTTGTCATGATTTCCATCTCGTCATACTATTACGCACCGCATTATCTGACCGTATCAGTACATTCTTTCATTGGTTCCATGTCTGGTGGTAGCCTCAATACTGCATCAATGTTACGTCAAATGGGGTACCCATCGCTACATGAAGTCATGCCTATTTTCCAGTATTCTCTTGTAGGTCTGGCAGTAGTAGGGCTAGGAATGATGGTATTTGGTATGGTGGCAAAAAAGACTCCAAAATTCAGGTCTGTAAAACTAGTTACAAATGAATCATTTGGAGAGTTACGCATAGAGTCCCAGTCGCTTGGCAAGACAAAGAAAGAATCCAAGTCTGATGCAGGAAATGAAGAGCCAATGGATGGTGCTGTAAATGATGTCCTCACTAAATTAGAAACTGAACTAAAGGAGATGAAAATGGGTTATGAAGACCATAGACAGCAAATAGAATCTGAAAGAATGGAACTGGAACAAAAAGAACGAGAACGACTTGCCAAAATCATATCTGCTGGAGAAATTATGACCAAAGAAATTGCTCCTGATAAATTTAATGACCGAATAAAACATTATGTGGAATTAAAAAATGAAATAACAGGCAAACCTGTAGATCTTTCTCTTCTTGCTGCAAAATTCAACAAGATGCGAAAAACCATGGGTTCTAATGATGGAATCTTTTCTGTGTGAATCTAGTCTGCAAATAAAAGATTTTAGACTAACCGAGTCCTGATTTTTGTCTTTAATTATTTGATTGAGAACGCAAAACTTTTTCTGCTAATGTTAATCTTGCTTCCATTATGCCAATTAGTGCACTTTCAATTCGTGCTATATGTTCATTTATTCCGTCTGAATCACTTTTTAAATTTCTTAGCTTGATTGCCTCTACTTCAAGTGAGATATCTGAAACATGCTGTGTAAATATCTCTGAGAAAGTTGGTGATTCTTTTACATCCAGTACAATCTTTTGAGTCATGTACAAAATACATGATTGCAAGTATAAAAAATAGCCTACCAAAAGTGGAAATGATGGATCAGATTAATATTCTAGTACTGGGAAATACTTGGACATATTTTCCATAAATGGGAAAAATAATGTTATTGTGATACGATTCTATGCATTGTGCATATACACTAATTAGGAACAATGTTTCTAAATTCGAATATGGAAAGATATGAAATCAATATCGTGGTATCAAAAAAACCTACAGATGCAGAAATCAAAAAAATCCAGGAATTTTTTATTGAGATACCTATACCTGAAATCATATCGGGATTAAATTTTGCAAAAAACAGGTGGGCTGCAAAGGATGCTGGAGTGCTCAAAGTAGGAAGAAAAAGTATAATCAACAAGGAGATTCATTCTGTTACTTCAGAGCAGGCCCAATGGAGGCTAAAAAACTGGAAGATGATGATTGCAAATTACAGAAAACTAGGGTACAGCTATCCAACAATCTCTAGAATCAAGAAACACTTTGTAGAATTGAGTAAAAAGCGCTCTAAATAGGCTCTGGCGCTTTTGTTGTTGAACCAAGTGTTGGAGGAAGATCTGGAATGTTCTGTCTCACATGTCCTTCCAATATGGCATGTGCTTCTTCCAATATTTGGTTTGTCTCTGAGTTTGATGTCTCTGTAACAAATGAATTGTCGCCGCTTACAGATGCGCCAGACATTATCTCTCCTAGTATGTTTGACAAGTCTGACATGGATGAATCCGCTGCTGGCATCAATCCATTCAGGCCGGCTCCTAGTCCCTTTATTATTGACATACAAGGACTGAGTGTCACTACGACATCTCCAAGTTCTGATATTGTATTTAATCTTAATTGAATCTGCTCCATGGCTAATTTTGCACCTGTTACCATGTTGTTCATCTTTCTGATCTCAAATAATTCTGTAGCATAAGCATTAGAGTATGCCTTGTTGTGTGTTCTAACTGCCTCTACTACTTTTTTAAAGATAAAATCATCTTTTTCTTTTAATTTCTTTGAGATGGAATCAAGTTTTATAATTTGTAACTGTAATTTCTTTTGAGCCTCGTCAATCTTGGGCTTTAATGGAGCATCTGGTTTTACCTTGTCAATTACCCTCTGAGAGATGCTTTCTTTTTGTACATTCCATTTGTTTGTAAAGTTCATTTTCTAACTGTGCCTTGATTTGAAATGTTGTTTTAAACAACCATGTTCTTACTTGATGTGTAACTATAGTGACAGCAGACTAGGGTTACAACAAAGTCTCGTGCTGGTTAGTTTGGTATGTTTCTAAATTCGAATTTAGAAACATTTTATCTTGATTATCCAAAGGTAAATGTATAGATTTCAAAGCCTGGATGCCCTATGATGGTTAGAGTGTGAGAGCCTGATTGCTTTGAGGATATGATGTTGTACAATCTATGTTCTGATATGATGGCAGTACCATTTTTGGTATCTTGTCCTGCATCATCGTTTGTAACTGGCTTGCCGTCAAGCAGTATTTGTATTCCAGTGCCAACCCCTGATGCCACAATGTGTACATCTTGTGCGGTATATGGTAAAACTATCTTTCCATTATCTGATGACAACTTCATGCTGTCATGAAGATTCTGCCACTGACCATCTAGATAGAAATGATCTTTTTGCAAGTCCGATGGCATGGTGTAACTGACTATCTTCTCTGGCTCAAACCCTTCCGAGTTTCCAAAATAGTTTCTTCCATCTGCAAAGTCATATCCAAAATAAAGTTCTGGAGTTTCAAATAATGAAAACTCGTGTGCTTGCAAGTTGACAAGGCTTTGATCTGCTGTTGTATTTAGTCCAAGTCTTTTTGCTCTTTGATCAAGCAATTGCTGGATTACTTTTTCTGTTTGATCATATTCTCCTTCTCCAAAGTGAGTGTGTCTGATGTGCCCAAGATCATCTGTGATGTATTCTGCGGGCCAGTATCTATTTGAAAATGCATCCCATGTCATGTGATCACTGTCAAGCACTATTGGATATGTCAATCCATATTTTTGTGCAGCCATCTTTACATTGTTCAGATCTTTTTCAAACTCAAACTCTGGAGAATGTACTCCGATTATCAACAAGCCCTTGTCTGCATATTTGTCATTCCATGCTTTAAGATATGGAAAGGTTCTGATGCAGTTGATACAGCTATAAGTCCAAAAATCATACAATACTACCTTGTCTTTTATTTTTGCCTGTAACTCTTCTGGTGTGGTATTGATGTATCCTGCAATGCCAACTAAATCTGGGGCTTTGGGATAATTACTTTCATCAGAATAACTAGTCTGGACACTTGAGCTGTTTCCAGTATCTGTCTTGCCTGCGATTATTTGATTTCCTGTACTTGCAACTGTCTTGTCAAGTGATGTGAAAAATACTGCCAGCCCTCCTATTGCTACCACTATGATTATCGCACCAATTATTGCGGTTTTAATCTCTTTTCTCATCAATATCATCCTAATAGTATGTTATTTAACAACGGAAAACTTGCAATAGCCGCAAGCTGATTTGTGTATACTAGAACTCCTAGTGTGATAATAAGTGATCCCATTATTATTGAATAATATTTCAAATGCTTGCTCATTGATTTGATGAATCCTGTGAATCTTGAAAAGAACACACCCATCAAAATAAATGGTATTCCTAATCCTATTGAATAGCTAAGAAGCAAGATGAATGCATGACTTGGTGTTGTTGCAGCAAGTGTTAGAATGCTTCCTAGGATTGGTCCTATACAGGGAGTCCAGCCGGTTGCAAATGCAAGACCAAATAGGAATGAAAGTGGATAACTTGACTTGGTCCTGTTCGGCAAAATCTTTTTCTCAAAATTGAGTTTTGAAATCTTGGATGACAATAACATGAAAACACCAAACGCAATTATGATGATTCCACCAACATGATTAAATCCTACAAGCAACGATCCTGCAGATGCGGAAAGTACACTGTTTAGAATTACACCAAGCACTGAAAAAACAATTGTAAAACCTGCAACAAAAAATAACGTGTTTAGTATGATGTTTAATCTGCTTGCAACAAGGTTTACAGTACCATTATTTTTCTGAAGTTCTGTTAAAGTTGTTCCAGAAATATATGCAAGAAACGCAGGAATCATTGGTAGTATGCATGGTGCAAGAAAAGATCCAAGCCCTGCTATGGCTGCAATGCCTATAGTGAGTTCTACCATGAATGAATTGTGCTGTTTTTTTATTAATACCTTGTTCCAAATCTATACCAAATTCGAGTTCAAGTGACGCCAAATTTTCTTCCTGCCTTTTCAAAGACTGCAAGTGCCTCTGAAATGATGTCTTCTGAAAGCCAGTCTGTGACTGATATTCGTATTCTTGCAGAACCCAAGTTTACCGTTGGATAACGTATTGGCTGGGCAAATATGCCATTATTTCGCAGGTATTTGCCAAATTCAAGTGTCCTTTTCTCATCTCCTATTATGATTGGAATTATCTGGCTTTGAGACTCGATTGTATACCCTATTGATTTTAGCCCTTTGCTGAATTGCTCTATTTTTTTCCATAACTGTAATCGTTTCTTTTCCCTGTTTGATGAAAATCGTTTCAATGCAAGTTCTGCCAAAAATCCTGGCAGTGCTGATGTATAGATAAATGGACGTGAAGTATTTACAGCAAGATCGATTATCTCTTTTTTTGCAGCAATGTAGCCCCCAAATGCTCCTAGTGCCTTGCTCAGACTGCTGATGTATACATCAACATTTTTTGCGACTCTGAAATGGTCTGCTGATCCTCTTCCATCTCTACCTGCTACAAAGTCGCCATGCGCGTCATCAAGTAAGAGAAATGCATTGTTTTCTTGACATAGTTTTGTTATTTCATCTAATCTTGCATAATCCCCGTTCATTGAGAATATTCCTTCTGTTATGACAAACTTTCTTTTTGCTTTTTTGTGCAACTTCTTTTCCAAATCTGTAATGTCATTATGCTTGTATACTGTTTTTTTTGCATATGATAATCTGCATGCATCAATTATGCTTGCATGGTTTAGCTCATCACTTAGTATTAGATCATTTTTTTGTGCTAGGATGGAAATTGCGCCAAGGTTTGCCATGTATCCTGTTGGAAACACTAATGCAGAACTTTTTGATTTGTGATGTGCAAGACTGTCTTCGAGTTTTTTAAATGATATGTCATTTCCTGAAATCAATCTTGAACTTGACTGGATCTGAGAAAAGTGATGTCTTGAATCAAGACCGAGGTAATCATTTGATGATAGATTTACTAGTTTTTTTCCTTGAATTATAATGTGTGGTCCTGAAACTTTGTTGTCAACAAGTCTTCGATACAGGTTTGCCTTCTTTATCTGCCTTAATCGATCGCTGATAAAATCAGTTCTAGGCTTCAAGGCCTATTTTTGATATCATTTGAAAGTCATCTGATGGTTTGTTTCCGCCAATTGTTAGATATCCTCCTGTAATGATTCCATTTGCGCCCCCAAGAAGCACTTTTTCCTGGTCATTTGAGAGGTAAACTTCTCTTCCTCCTGCAATCTTGAGTATTGTCTTTGGCATCAAAAACCTGAAAACTGCTATTGTGCGTAGTATTTCTGATATTGAGAGTCTGGTCTGGAGCTCAAGAGGAGTTCCTTTTTGTGGTACCAGCATGTTGATGGGGCATTCTTCTGGACTTAGTCCAGCAAGATCAAGTCCTAACTCTAGTCTCTGCATTCTTGTCTCACCCATGCCAATTATTCCTCCGCAGCACAATTCCAATCCTACACTTTTGACAATATGGTTTGTTTCCATCCTGTCATCGTATGTGTGAGTAGTGCATATTTTTTCAAAAAAGCTTCTTGGTGCCTCTAGGTTGTGGTTGTAACGCTTTACGCCAAGATCTTTTAGTTTGATTGCCATGTCTTTGTTGATAAAACCAAGTGAACAGTTGACTTCTATTCCAACTTCATGATTTATTTTTTCTATGATTGTAGAAATTTGTTCAAAATCTTTCTCTGTTGGACCACGCCATGCACAGACAAGACAAAAGCTCTTTACTCCGTCTTCTTTTGCAAGCATTGCATTTTGTACTATTGTCTCTGGTGGTAACAGCTTGTATGTGTCAATACCTGTCTTGAAAAATGCAGATTGGGAACAAAATGAACAATCTTCTTGACATTTTCCTTTTTTTGCGTTTATCAATGCTTCAACATCTACCGTATCACCGCATAGTTTTCTTGTAATCTCATTAGCTGCATCAGACAAAACCTGTAGCAAATCATCTGATACATTGATGAGTTTTTCAGATTCTTGCTCTGAAATTCCATGTCCTGATAATACCTTGTCTCTGCAGGAAATTATAAAATCAGTTTCACTTGTCAATACCTATCCTGTTTTAAATCCATTAATTAAGATTATTTTAACCGTAAACCTGACATGCGGCAATGGTTTACAATGAATATGCTAGATTCTGGTTGGGCAAATATGCGGTCTTGATTTTGTGTATTTTTCACCACACTTTTCACATGTGATGTGTTCTGAGACTATGGAACACTTGTGTATCTCACCAGTTTGTAAAACCTTGTTACATGTTGGACAGATTCGAATCTGTGGCATTGTATGCTATTATTATGTCACAGACGGTTATAGTGTTTCACACTCATCATGTTTTTCACACTTGAGATGAGACATTCTTGATTGTCTTTATGGTTCCATCTAGCAAAAAGTCCAATTCTTTCTCGGATATGGCAAGTGGCGGAACTATCATGACTATGTGTCCAAGGGTTCTCTGGTAAATCCCCTGTTTTTTTGCCTCTATGAAGATCTTTTGAGGTAATCGTTTTTGAAGTGATACTGGAGTTTTTGTCTTTTTGTTTGATACTAGTTCTATTCCCATCAACATTCCCTTGTGTCTTACATCTCCTACCAAACCCAAATTAGAAATCTCTTCTACACGAGACCTGATCTGAGATTCACGTTTTTTTATCTTTGATATTAGGTTGTATTTTTTGTATAATGAAATATTTGTCAGAGCTGTAGCACATGCTAGAGGATTTCCTGTAAATGTATGCCCGTGGAAGAAATGTTTCATGTCTTTGTATTCTCCAAGAAATGAATCGTAGACTTTTTTGTTTGCAAGTGTTGCAGCAAGTGGAAGATATCCGCCTGACAACATTTTTCCAAATGATACGATATCTGGAATGCTTTCTTGGGTCTGGTATTCTATAATTGATCCTAGTCTTCCAAAACCTGTAGCTATCTCATCAAGTATGAACAAGACGTCATGCTTTTTGCACATTTTACTGATTTTTTTCTGGAATCCTTTTGGATAGATTACTACACCTCCTGCTATTTGTGCACCACTTTCCATTACAAATGCAGCAATGTTGTTATTTTTTGAAAGTGTTTGTTCAATTTTTTCAAGACAAAACTCTTGATAGTCTTCAAACGAGTAACCCTTTGGAATTCTGTATTTGTTAGGTGATGGAGTTCTTAGAACTGGAAACAATGTAGACTTGAATTTTGAAAAAAATAGTGGCACATATCCTAAAGACATGGCACCCATTGTATCTCCATGATATCCATTTTCAAGTGAGACAAATCTTGTCCTTTTTTCACCAATGTTATTCCAGTACTGTAATGCCATTTTTGCAGAGATCTCCATTGCAGTAGAGCCATCATCAGAATAGAATACTCTGTACATCTCAGGGGCTAGTTTCACCAGTTTTTCTGCCAGCTCTTCTGCCTTGTCATTTGTTAGGTTAAACAACGAGGAATGTTGCAGCTTTTTTGACTGTCTTATGATGGAACCTGTCAGTTCTTTGTTTGAATGACCCCATACGTTACACCACATGCTTGCCACCCCGTCCATCATGGCATTACCATGAGAATCGTATAACCACATGCCTTTTCCTCTGGAAATTACATCAAATTTTTTCCAGTCATTCATCTGTGTATATGGATGCCAGACAAAACTGCGCATGGGATTTTTCAACGGGTCGGATTAATAATGATAAGGTGGATTATTAAATAACATTAGTGAGCATCTCTTATGAAATCATATTTCATAACTGCCACTGACACTGGTGTTGGAAAAACCACAATCGCCGCTGCACTTGCTGCTTCTATAAAAAAATCAGGAATTGATGTTGGTATAATGAAGCCTGTTGCAACCGGAGTATTGCAAAAAACTGGTTTCAAGTCGTCTGATGTTTCAATTTTGTACCATGCTGCCAAAGTGACTGACCCTGAGAATGAAATAAATCCCATATTCATGCCTCTACCTGTTTCTCCATATGATGCAAGCAAGATACTTGATATGTCATTTGACAAGAAAATTATCTTTGAACAGTTTACAAAATTAAAAAATAAACATGACATGATGCTTGTTGAAGGCATTGGAGGAATACTGACTCCGCTGACAAGAGATTATTTTGTTGCTGACCTGATAAAAGATCTGGGCCTTGAAACAATAGTTGTCACACGGTCCACTCTTGGAACACTAAATCATACCATGATGACAATCAAGGCATGTCAAGATTATGATATTCCAGTGAAAGGAATTATTGTAAACAATTATGATGAAAATGGTGGTCCTGCAGAGAAAAACGCTCCAAGTACCATTCGTGAGATAACCGGTATTCCTATCTTGGGAGTGTTACCGTATATCAAAGATTATGAAAATCTACAATCCATGATTTCATGCATTGAAAAAAATGTTGATTTAAAGTCTCTTATATCTTGAAAATTTTCAATTTGGATTGTTTTTTGCCCGATGTAAAACCAATCAGATCATTTACCATGTTTGCAAACGTAACAGTTCCACTAAGAGTGTATATCTTGGCGCCAAATCTCATCTCCTTCTCAAGGACAACCCATATGTTGTCTTGATTTGGTTGTATTTTCTTCATGTTTTCAATTTGAGACTTTATGGTATACATATCATTTGTTTTTGGAAATAAAATTACGATGACATCTTGTGGTGATGTCCCAAGTGTCATGGTATCTGGAACGGCAATGTCGATCTCAACTGACTGGAATATGGTTTTTCTTTTGCTTGGGATCATGGCTAGTGTAAGCAAATAATGTGATAATCCCTCTGCAACTGTAACACGGGTATCTGGTTTTATCTCGCTATTTTTTTCTATGTTTGATATGCATTGCTCAAAAATATTTTTTATTATTTCGGTACTCTCGCCTTGTATTATGTCTGAAAGTATCCTTTGTTCTCCATATTCTGAAATAATACCATACAAAATCTCTCCTAATTCCAAGAGATCACTGCTTGGTTTATTGTAAATTAAAGTTGTGATTGAAAATAACATTTGGAAATCAAAAACTAGTTTAAATTACTACGTCTGATAATTAGTCCAGACTAGGAATGATCCGAATCGAGGCCGAACTGCCAAGAAATGACCTTACTGCTGTAACTGATGCGCTTGATATGATGGGAATTAACGTAAATATTGTTAAAGTAAAGAGCCGTGGTAATACCGTTGGTTCTGAGGTCCATGCTGCAAAGGGCACCGGTATGTATAGATCTGAATTTAGGGACAAGTTCATACTCCAGACAACTGTATCTGACAACTCTGAACATGATGTAATTGAGGTAATAAGATCAAACTCAAACACTGGTAAAATCTCGATATTTCCAATATCTCGTATAGTAGACATTAGTTCTGGAGTTGAAAATGAGCAAGGACTAGCACTGAGTGAATATGATAGTGTCATACTAATTGCTGCAAATAAACAAAAAACATCTTTCCCTTTTGGACTAACAACAAGTAAAGTAAAACTTGAACCACAAACAGTAGAGGGAGAAAAGGGATACTATGATGTCATAGAAAAGAAATTTGTCCCACTTGAAAATTTGGAATCTGTCATATCTCAGGTAAAGCCTGTTGAAAAATTTCAAATCATGACACCTGATGATGAGTTTTTGATTCAAAGTCTGACTAGGATACAGAGAAATTTTTCATTATACAAGAGAAAACAAAGTGATTCTTATTCTCAAGCATTTCTCAAATACATTTCAAATAGATTCTTGAGCTTGTGGCCTGAAAATGACATCAATACTGCTATTTTATACGTGGATATAGTGGGGTCTACCAAAATTGCGACAGCACTAGGCTCCGATGACCTCTCTGGTTTGATCAAGGTCTTCTCTGAAGAAATGTCTGTTGTGGTATCAAAACATGCCGGCTTTGTTCTAAAATACACTGGAGATGCAGTGATTGCATTTTTCCCAGAGCTAAAAGATTTTGGAAACATGGCAGAAAACGCTGTACGTTGTGCCAGATCTATGAACATGCTGATAACTCATTCACTAAATCCCATGTTTGCAAGTTTTGGATTACCGAAAATTAACATAAGAATTGGAATTGATGTGGGAAAGAACCGAATTGTGGTACTTGGTTCAGAGCCTGATTTGATAGGACACAGCATTAGTATTGCTTCCAAAATCTTGCCTCTTGCACAACCAAACCAGATGACAATAGGTGAGGAGGCGTACAAGATGTTGTCGCCTGAAATGACTGCACAGTTTATGAAAATCGATCCGCAGGACAAGAGGTGGAACTATAATCACCCAACTACTGGCAAGATATATCCAATTTACTTTTCAATTCCTGTAATGCAGATATCCCACCATGGAACCTGATTTATTTTTTAAATTTCTTGCTTGCAAACCTAGCAAGGCCAAGTTTTTTCATCTCATCTGATTCTTTTAGAACAGAGTTGTGTTGTACTTCCTTGTGTTTTTTTAGCTTTGTCCTCAATTCTGGAAATTCATTTGCAAGAATCTTGATTGCGTACAATCCTGCATTTGCAGCCTTGTTTACGCCCACTGTGACAACAGGTGAGCCTGTTGGCATTTCAGATATCGAAAGCAGCGCATCTAGTCCTCCAAATGCTGAAGCCTTGAACTTGTCAGAGTTTGTCTTGTCATTGTATACCATTATTGGCACACCTATCACAGGAATTGTAGTATGTGATGCTATCATTCCTGGCAAATGTGCAGAGCCGCCAGCACCCGCAATGATGACCTTGAATCCTTGTTTTTCTGCATGTATTGCATAATCTAGTAATCTTGTAGGGGTTCTGTGGGCAGAGACAATCTGATCCTCATGTTTTATCCCAAACTCATCTAATGCGGTTGCAGCAGAGTGCATTATTTTACTATCAGAACTAGACCCCATGATGATACCTACAAGAGGCTTTTTTGAATAAGACATAGAATAAGACAAGATTGAATTAAATAATTAAACTCAACGTTTTTGTATTCTGGTATTTTCTTTCCGTATCAATCAATCTCTTAAATTATATCTGAGGTAAATCTGACTTGAACTGTGCAAGAGTCTCCTCTAGAAGTAAGGCGTGCGTTTGGAGTTTTATTTGTAGGTGTGGCAATAGCAGTTGGTTCTGCCTCTATACTAAGTGAGATTTCGTTTGAGCACAAGGAACCGCTATTCTATTATGGTATCATATGGTTTGGAAGTTTTGCAATAACATTTGGAATAATTCTTGGGAAATTCAGAACATTGCTATCATCTATCAAGGGTAGGATGAAAAACAGTGTCAAATGGCCTTCTGCTGTTAAAGCCGTAAACGGACTGTGCTGGGCTGCCCCCTTTGCAGCAATAGGGATGGCGCCGCACTTGTACCAATATCTGATATTATTTGGAATTGGTCTTGGGAACACATCTACATTTTTCTTTATGAAAAAGTACAGTGGGCTGGTAAACTTGGAGCAGATTATAGTCGGAGCAATATCTCTAGCTGCAATACCTCTTGCAATTATACTTGATACCTCACTGATATCAAATCAGACAACTGCCGTGATAACATCAAGAATTATGATTGCAGCAGCTTATGGTGCAGGCGGAATCTTTGCGCTAGTAAAAAAATAAGTTCTTAATCTTGCGGTATGAACTTGATGAAATCTTTTAGTTGTCTTGTTTTTTCCATTAATGCTTCTAGATCTCTGGTATCTTGTTCATCAACTACATTAAAGTGCCCTAGTTTTCTCTGAGGCTTGGCATCATCTTTGTGATACATCTTTAGGTATACTCCGTCTTTTTGCTCAAGCGTGATTGGTTTGTATTTTCCCGTAAAGTCCTTTGGTCCCAAAATGTTGCACATGATTGTGGCATGTTTTAATCTTGTACTGCCAAGTGGTAATCCTAGTATTGCTCTCAAGTGTTGTTCAAATTGGGATGTCTCACTTGACTGTAATGTATGATGCCCAGAATTGTGTACTCGCGGAGCAATCTCGTTTATCAATACTTTATCATCTTTTGTTACAAACATTTCAATTCCAAAGACTCCTGCACCGTGTAACACATCCATAGTTTTTTTTGCGATTCTATCAGCTTCTGATGCAATCTTGGTATCAACTCGTGCTGGTGCGATTGTAAACTCTAGTATGTTGTCTCTATGAATATTTTCTACCAGTGGATATGTGGCAATTTCTCCATGGATGTTTCTTGCTGCTATTACTGAGACTTCCATCTTAAAATCCACAAATTTTTCAATCATCATGGGTCTTCCAGAAAATTGCTTGTATGCTATTTCTATCTGGGAATGGTTCTCTATCTTGAAATTTCCCCTGCCATCATATGCATCACGTCTTGCCTTTAACAGTGCAGGATATTGAAAGTCTTTGATTTTTTGTTCAAGATCTTGCACTGATTCTATCGTATCAAAGTCTGCAACTGGGATGTCATTTTGACGCAAGAATTGTTTCTGTAGATACTTGTCTTGTATTATTCTGAGTGTACCGGGTGATGGATTTATTGAAACTTCACCATGTAATGATTCAAGTACCTTGCTGTCTCCTGACTCTATCTCGTATGTTATAATATCTGACTGGAGTGATAATTCCACTATGGCGTTTTTATCTTTAAAATCTGCAACGATTTGTTTGGCTCCGACTCTTGATGCGGGACAATTTTTTGTAGGATCCAAAACTATGGTATCAGAAATATACTCTGACATATTTTTTGCTGCCTCTGTTAACATCATTCCAAGTTGTCCACCACCTATGATTCCTAGAGTCTTGGTCATTATGAAACTGCATTGCCTGTTTTAGAAATAGTTATCGTGCATGGATTTTTGTTTCCAGTTTTTTCCACTTCTGGAATTTTGTTATATCGACAACCTCACTAGCCTTTAAATACATTTTTTGGGCTTTTTTTATGTGGACGATTTTGTTAAAGTTCGAACTGGTATTCCAGGGTTTGATTCTGTAGTCTCTGGAGGATTCAGGCAGGGGCAAACCATAGTTGTATCTGGTCCTGTTGGCAGCGGGAAGACTACTTTTGGAATGCAATTTCTTTATACCGGCGCAAAAGACTTTGACGAGCCAGGAATATTTGTCACACTTTCACAAAGCCCTGCTGAAATCAAAAATGATTTTAAAGCATTTGGCTGGGATGTTCAAAAAATAATTGAAGAAGGAAAAATGATAATAATTGATGCCAGGCCATTTAAAAAAGAAGAAGGATTCATTGCATTAGATGAATCACTTTACCGTGGAGAACCAGTCCCATTCATGCACCTGACCCAGCTTATTCTGAGCAGCATCAAAAGAATAGGTGCAAAACGGCTAGTCATAGATTCTCTTTCAGTTCTTGCAATGCAGTATACTGATGATTTTTACATAAAACAAGGACTCCAAGGGATGGTCTATGCACTTGAGGATCAGAATTGTACGTCCATACTACTCTCTGAATCTGAAATGTCTGAAAAGATGCCTGTAGAGTGGTATGTTACATCTGGAGTAGTATTGATTCATCATGTGCGAAAAGGAGATACAATGGAGCGCTCAATTCAGGTGATTAAATTACGAGGAATAAAACACAGTGAACAAATATTTCCAATAAAACTAAATGAGTTTGGGCTGCAAATATTGCATCCTAGAATATCTCCCTGATATTATAGGTGTATATTTTTTGATTTTGACCAGATGGAATCAAAAAGAAGCCTCATGGAATAAATCAGTGCTTCAGAATCTGTCCACACTGCCGTAGTTTGTTCAGTTGTCTGGTTTGCGTTTTTTATAAAGAATACGATTTCATCATTGTCTTTTATCAAGAAACATAGGTTGTCGCGTATTTCAGAAGACATCATCTTGACTTTTGATCTGTCAATGTTATCAAATATGTACAACACCTTGTCTGATACTGATGTTAGTAGTCGCATTTTCACTTTTTCATTATCTATACTCTCAAAGAAGTTTGAATGGTAAAATCTTAGAAAATCTTTTTCTGCGCCAACTATTAGAAATTCACTCTTGGTAGTTTCTATCATTTTTTTGATCTTGCTGTTTGTTTGATTGACACTTTGCAACATTTGGAATTTATCATCCTTGATCTCTGAAACTTCATTGTATTCTGGAATGGATTCCCAGAGTTTGACAATTTCTTTTTCTTGTTTTTCTAAGGTGCTAACACGTTCTTTTTCTGCATTTACTAGAACCCATATTGCCTTGTTTAATGGTTCAGCCGAGAATCGAATTGGATTCTGGAATGTAGCTGACACCAATCCTTTGTTTTGTAATACTGTTAACAGATGATATGTTTCAGTTCTTGGTAATCTTAGAGCCTTGCAAACTTCAGGAGCTGTTTTTGAGCCATATTTTCCAAGATATGTGTATACCTTGCTTTGATTTGTAGTAAGACCAAACTTTGCAAGCTCGTCTTTTAGCTTGTCAAATGCCATCTTATGTTCATACATGGCAGAGTCTGTTTCAGAGTCAAAGATTGATTGTTGGAGTTCTTCGTTATTCATTTTCAAACACGGATCCCTGATATTGGAGCACTTGGATTTATTGGTAGCAAGTCTAATGATCTTGATCTATTGTATCCGATGTTCAATTCTTTGAATATGTAATTTATATAAAATATGTAACTATATTGTAATATATTGTAGTTATTTTGATTAATAATGTTAAATTTTGATCTCATGAACGAGTTCACCAGGAACGTTAAAGATCGATTTGTATGAGAACTTGGCCTTTGGCTGTCTTGCTGTTATGAATGATATTTGAAGAGTCAAGTCATGGTTTAGCAATGCCATACAACCCAGTTCTCTTTTAACTCCTTTTGAAATCAAGTCGTCTATTGCCTCTTTAATTTTCTCCAGTCTTTCTATCTTTGATTTTAGCTCTTCTAATGCTTTGAAGTAAATCTCTAGTTCCCCTTTTGGTCCAATTCCGTCATATACTGAAATGTGGCCCAAATCATACCAGTTTGCCTTTTGGTCTTTCTTTTTTACAGGTTTTTTCTTTTTTGGGTCTACTGGACCTTCAAGTTTTTCTTTTAATTCTGCCATTTCTGCAAGATCACTTGATGTATTGCTTGAGCGTAGTTTCTCGCCTATTGATTCTGAATATTCTACTGATTTTTTCTTTAATGTTTTCAAGTCGTTTTCTACGGATAACTGGAGTTCTGAAATTGTATGAAAATACATTACGTCATCTTCTTTCATGTTTTAGATTCCATCCACCTGTAATGCTGTATCTGTTACAACCATATCTTCTACGTTAGAGCCTGGTAGTCGTTTCAATCTCTTTGTGGCTTCACGCACAAATGAAACCTTTTGGCTCTTTATTGTTCTATCTGATCTTGCCATGTTTATGATGTTTGGAATGACAAATTTTAGTATGTTTGATATCTCGTCCAAATTTAACTGGTCTAATCTTTTTTGTTCTGATTTAAAATTGGGTTTTATGATGAGCAAGTCAAGGGATGGCATGAGTATTATTCTTGTATCCTGTGGCAAGTTTACAATTTGTGGGTTTACATCGATAGAAAATCCTAGATAATTAGTTATTACTTTTAACGAATTGTACAACTCATCTGTAATGTTGGTTTTTTCCTTGTCTAACTCGTATATCTGGATTGCCTCTTCTACCAGATCATCCATTGCCTTTACTGCTGATGCTAGGTCGTCTGGATTTGTATTATTAGACTCAGACATGTACCAAAAATTCGGGTTTTTGTATAAATAAGGTGTGTATGTAACTTGAAGTTACAGTCTTCCCGGCAATTGCCTTCCAATACTAGGTAAATTATTTTAATAAATGAGTGATTTTTCTTTTTTGTTAATTAGATATGACTGCTATGAATGGAAGAGTCTGAGCATAATTACCACCAGTATTATCCCCCGAATTAACAGTAAATTTTCCATATACTACTAGAAAGCCCATGTATGTACCCGCTCCTAGAAATACGGGAGTGTGATTACCTTTACCGGTTGCACCAAAGTATACCGTAGATGATCCTCCCTGATTGGGTATGCCTTGAAAATAATCAGGACTATATGAAGTCAAACCTGTACTACCATCCGGAAAATTTGCGTTAACTGATTTTACAGCATAGAATGTTGTAGCTACATTGTTATTAGTAGGAGGAACTAGGTATAAACACAACATTGTGTTTTGCGATAACCATAATTTGTAATTACCTGCAGTCTGGTTATTGTTTGTAAGTGTCATTGAAAATGCCACATAACCATTATTGAATTGCCAATCTGAATTCCATTGACCGTTTTTGGTCCATCTAAAACTTGTATAATCGAGTGTTACAACTCCAGAGCTTTGAGAATACGTTGTACTGGAAAGACTCACTACTGTTACGGTCATAGGAATCTGGAGAGTTTGTCCATTTGGAAGTTGTACTGTGGCTGTACATACATCATTATTAGATCCTGAAACTGTCACGGGCCATGATAAAACAGCAGTACCTCCTGGTAACAAAGTATCAACTTTAGAAGGACTAGCGACTCCTAATGTGCAAGTAGGAGTTCCTGTCGTTGGACTCACAGAAACAGCTGGGGTCAAGTTAGCTAGTGTTCCTGTGCTGTTGTTTGTAACTACTAAAACTATTTGACTCTTAAATCCACTCAAAACTGTAGATGGAAATGCATACAACTGGATGTTTAATTTTGTGGAAATGATTGAATTTACAGTAAACTGTTGTGTATTACCTCGTGATGTTACTAGTTTTACATTGTATGAGTTTGCTGAATTGATGTAAACAGGTATGTTCTGACCTATGTTTTTTAGCGTTCCACCAGCTGTAACAAAACTGCCTGCTGTCGTGTAACTTCTAACCCAATCCGTTGCTGTTGTATTTTGAATCCATATTTTTGTAAAGTTGATTGGAATGTTGCCAATATTTGTCACTGTGATGTTGAGTTTATTGTTTGGGACTGTGATGCTTGAAACCTGAAACATTTCTTTATTGACATCTGATAGTTGTTGATTTTTTGCGAGAACTGATTGATTATAGTTGTCTAAAATTCCCATGCTATATGACACATAAGTGACTGTGCTTGTTAGCGCAATTATGGCAAATACTGCACCCACTACAGTACTAAGTGCTCTTCGTGATTTCATGGTGGTGCCGCCTGTGTTGTAAATATTGAACCTCTTGCGGTGGTTACAGTAATGGTATCAGGCTTTTGACTACCCCATGTTTTTGGATATTTGAGACTTGCTGATACTGTATACGACTGTTTTGGTGGTATTGTAATAGGTAGACATGTCGATGTACCTGAAGGTGGTGGGCATGAAGAAGATGAATATGAATAGCTATTTTTATAATAATAAGATGTTATTGCAGTACTGTTTAGCTGGATTTGTGTTATTTTTACACTTACGGTTCCAGTGTTTGTCAGAGTTACATTTGTGACATTCTTACTGTTGACAGAACCGCAGTTAGAACAAAATGCAATATTCTCTATCGCTACACTTTCAGTAATTTTGTTAGTGTTAGAAATTGCGGTATTAGATAATGCCATTTCAAAAGCTTTTAGATTTCCGTTTGACCATGTAACTACGGCACTTCCAAGAACTGCTACTGCACTAAGCATTATCCCTGCAGTGACTATGGTACTTAGACCTCTATGTGATGATCCTGTTCTCTTCATTGTCTCTCGTATTGTTCTCTAAAAACCGCTATTATCGGTGTGTATGTATCTTTTACATACTTACATTTACTGTTCAATGACCTGTTCTTGTAGTGGAGCTGGCACTATCTCAATTTGCTCTTCCATCTCAGTTTCAATATCGTGTACCTTGGATTTGTTGATGTCATTTGATTCCTGTATCTGTTCTGATATGATCTTCTCTGTCTGTGATGGAGCTGCCATTTGTGATAGTCTGTATGCAGGACAGGGTATTTGCATGCTTTTTGATACAATGAAAAACAACGGAAAGATTTCCTGATATATCAAACTCAGAATTAACGGGATATTTTTTTCATCTGGGCTTAGTTGTGCTGATATTTCTGTCTGGTCGCCATAAAGTGTTGCCAATCCTTCTACATTTATCTTGGTATTTGTAGGATTTGACAGAAAAACAAGTTTGTATTTTAAGACAACTTCGGAATCTCTATTTTCTGCCTCATCAAGCGATGCCTCTATGTTGTATTTAGAAAAAGAATGTTCATTTTTTAACTTTGAAAATGATAATGAAGTTATCTCTATCTTTGGATTCATATTCATCTTCTAGACCTATGTTGTGAGACTTAACCGCCTGTATGTAGTATCATGATACATATTCCATGCTTAAGTATACTTGCACGCACAGAATCTGAGAATATGGAAAACTCCATGAATCAAAGAACAAAAGAGGTTACCAATTCTAAGGTGAATAACGATGATTTCTCTCTAAATATTCGAGTTTCTACACTAAAAAGAACCACTCATTCTCTGTCTAAAAATTATGACATTAAAAAATATCTTACCCCTGAAAGATTTTCATTTTCACCTGATATCTCAGAACTTATTCCAAAAGATACTCCTCCGTATCTTGACAATGGTGAAAAATATGTGGAAAGAATAGCCCGAGCCTTGGCATTTTTTAAGCAATGTGCACTAATTGGGCCAAGCGGAACTGGAAAAACACACATCGTGTATCTTGTTGCCGAGCTTGCAGGCCTTCCACTCTGGGAAATTAACTGTGGTCTACAAACATCAGTGTTTGATCTTTTTGGCAGATATGTTGGATTGGGAAAAGAAAACTGGATTGATGGACTAATAACTTCGTGGTCTAGATATGGTGGGATATTGTATCTGGATGAAGCTAACATGATGAAGCAAGATATTGCTACAAGACTAAACCCTATTTTGGATCAGCGAGGACACATGGTTTTAACAGAAAAAGACAACGAAATAATCACGCGTCATAAAGATGCTTTTTTGATAATCAGTATGAATCCCGTGTCTTCTGAATTTGCAGGCACCAAGCCAATTAATGCTGCAATGAGACGAAGAATGAGTGTCTGGCTTAATTTTGATTACATGAGTGTTGGTCCAAAAATTGATGAAAAAGAAATAGATCTTTTGATGAAAAAAACTGGTGGCCTGAGCAGACAAGATGCCGAAATACTAGTCAAAGTGGGTGCAGAACTACGCAAACAATACAAAATGGGGGATCTTCCATATGGGCCTTCAATTGGAGATTTACTAAACTGGGCAATGTTGATTTCAGATGGTACTGCACTGCTTGATGCTGCAGAAGAAACTATAATCTCGCTTACTAGTGACGATGCTGAGATCCAGGACATAGTACGAAAGATAGTTCGCAAGATAGCTGGAATCTGATGAAAGAAAAAATACCCAGTTTTTTGGAATTTGTTGAGGACACATTCTATGCATTTTCCCAAGCCAAGCCTGGAAGTATTAACGTTGTATTCTCAAAAAGAACCCAATTTCCAATAATAAAATTTGATTCTGAACTTGAGATTGTTATCCCGTTACCCAGAAAACAAGGTGAAAAATATGTGTTTGAAGGTATGATATTTAACCATGATGACCATGGTCGAAAGAATCTCTGGTCTATATTTTTGGCTACAGTTTATCATCTTGCAGCTCATGCATGTGTCTCAAGATATTCTACATATGACTCGTGGAAGGAAAATAAGACAAAGGATGTCAGTTTACGTATAATAGATTTTATTGAAGATGTCTCAGCAGAGCGATACATTTCTCATACCAGTCCAGAGATATTTGAGAATATTCGAAATCTGAATTCTAAATTTATGCAACAAATCACGTCAACATTATACGAATCCCCACATGGGCATATTTTGAAAATAGCAGGGTTTGACCATGATGAAAAAATTGAAAATATGAGAACAAATCTATTGGCACGGCCTAATGATGTCATATACTTTGCAGATTTATTATATGAAAATAGGGAACTTTTGCCTAAACATGACCTTCCATACCGTGAACTGCATGATTCAGTGCAACTGCTGCAAACAGAAGGAAAAAGTCCAGATTTTGAACCGTTTGGAATATTCAAAGAAAATGTTGAGACACTTGATGCGTTATGGTTAGTAGATGTACAATTAAAATCAAAATTGCTTCGACCATATGGAAAATATTTGAAAGATCTTAACTTTGATTCAGTCATAATCCCACAAGGAAATTTTCATGATTTTACACAACTAAAAGAAAAAGCAGCACCCATGTTGAAAAAAATTCGTCAACAAATACGAATGGTGGGAAATGTTGTAGATGAACCAAGAACTGATCAGATTGGATATCTGAATATGCAGCTGGCAATTCAGGCTATTGCATCAGAAGGACAATCTACTGATATTTTTGAGCGTGACGAAATCAAAAGGAGCGAAGAAGCATGGGCAATCGTGATAGATAAAAGTGCAAGTATGAGTTTGAGATTTGATCAAATCAAAGAATTTGCCATATGCGTCTCCGAGTCTGCAAACGAGCTTGCAGGAAAATCTGATGCTTGGGCATTATTTAGTTTTGATAATAATTTTCAAATTTTAAAAGATTTCAAAGAAAAATATGGCCACGAAGTACAGGCGCGTCTAGGCTCTTTGAAAAATAATGGATTGTCATTATTGCCAGATGCTCTAGAGTTGACTCGTAGAATGCTTGCAAATGACCCACGAGAGAAAAAGTATATCTTTGTTATTACCGATGGTCATTCTTCTGGATATGAACGAATAAATCAACAACTGGCAAAAATTGCTAAAAAACTGGATGCCTCTGACGTCTCACTCATTGCAATAGGTGTGTCAAAATCTACCTCAAAGCGCTTCCGTAATAGTGTGCGTGGTTCTTCTGACCTGAGGCAGTTAGTGGCTAAATTCATTACCGCCTACAAGACTATCTCATCAGATGATGTGTAATTTTACATTACATACTAGATAAGATAACCGACATTACCATTTCTGGTAATAATGAATATGTTCCTTAGAACAAAGAACAGAAAGGCAATCAGTGCCGTGCTCACGACATTGATCATCTTGGTCGCTTCAGTCGTTCTTGGAACTGGTGTGGTATTATATGGTACTTCCCTTTTCCAGACTGGTGCACAATCTTCAGGTATTACGACCAACGGTGTTCACATGTGGGCAGACTCTACAGGCTCTTCAGGTTGGGCGTGGGGTTCAGCTGATGTTAGAAACAGCGGAGACAAGATTTTATCAGTTGACCAGATACAGGTTCGTGGTCAAGCAGTACCATTCGCAAACTGGTATGCAGACACAAATGCATCACAAGTTACTACTGCCAACTTCCAATCCGCATTGACCTATACATCAATGATCGTCACATCAAATTCGCCTAATGGCGCATTGAAGAATGGTACCAACTTTGATGGAACTTGGGCTACACCAGCAGGATGTTCGCTAGGAGCAGGTAATCTCATATTGAAATTATCTGCCTCAAACCCAACTCTTTGCTTAACTCAGCAAAGTGGACCAGTATCTCTGGCTCCGGGTGCAAAGGCAATCATCTACTTCAAGGTGCCACAAAACGTCTTGACAACAGTTGATGCCGGATCAACATCCAGTGTAGCTTTGTACGCAGGCAGCGTAGGTTCACCACAGTCAGTTACTGTAGAAAGCAAATAGGAGGCATAAAAAACGCCCCATCTTTTTCCTTTTTTATTTTTGGAGATTAAAAAATGAAACCTACATCAAAGACAAAAGAAATTGAAAATTTTCTTGCAAGTCAAATTGTTGATGAGGGTCAAAGTCAAATTCCACAAGGTTATGAGTTGGTAAAAAAATATCCACTAGATCCGCCATTTAGCTACGCAAATATCTTGTATAATGTAGAAAAATCATCATATCTCTACTTTGTAGATGAATTAAAACTCAACTATGAGGAAAAGGCAATTTTTGAAAAATTGTACAGATTGATAGAAGAAAGTCTGGAATCTCCATCGAAAACAAAAAGTGACCAGAATTTTGAAGATCATCTTAATACTATATTGAGAGAAAATGAGAAACTGTTTTCAAATCACTCTAGTACTAGCATGGAGAAAGTAAAGTATTACCTAAAACGTGATGTCTTGGGATTTGGTCACATAGATCCTTTGATGCATGATGTGAGCATAGAAGATATTAGTTGTAGTGGAACAGAAAAACCAATCTTTGTATGGCATCGTAACTATGATAGTATTCCAACCAACATACGATATCCCTCAAATGAGAACCTAAACTCTTTTGTTTCAAGAATTGTATTTCGAGCTGGCAAACACATAAGCTCTGCTTTCCCGATCTCAGATTTGGCACTACAGGGGAATCACAGAATTTCAGTTCTTTACCAAAAAGAGGTAACTCCAAAAGGAACAAGCTTTACAATCAGAAAATTCAAAGAAGACCCGTATACTGTAATTGACTTGATAAAATTTGGCACAATAAACATGTCAATTGCTGCATATCTGTGGATGTTAGTTGAACACAAGATGTCTTTTATAATAATTGGTTCAACTGGAAGTGGAAAAACAACAATACTTAATGCAATTACAGGTCTTGTTCATCCTGATTACAAAATTTTCTCAGTTGAAGATGTTGCTGAAATTAACATAAACCATGAAAACTGGTTTACATTAGTTTCAAGAAGTGGTTTTGGCCTGAGCGGAGAAGGAGAGATAGGCATGTATGACTTGATAAAAGCCGGAGTAAGACATAGGCCTGATTATATTATAGTAGGAGAAATTAGAGGCTCTGAGGCTTATGTCATGTTTCAGGCAATGGCAACAGGTCACGGTGGTCTGTGTACCATGCATGCAGATGGTCTTGAATCTGCAACAAAAAGGTTACAACAAAAACCAATGGACATTCCACCGGCATACATCTCATTAATGAACTGTGCAGTAGTAATAAAAAGAGTCAAGGAAAATTCCACGGGACAAAGTAGCAGACGTGCAATTGCAGTCTCAGAAATAATTTCGGCAAGTTCGTCTCATGCGGCTTTTTCTTGGAATCCTAAAACAGATAATTTTGATGATGATCTAAAGGAAAGTATCATGTTCAAAAGAATAGCGGATGTTTCAGGAAAAGATTTAAACGAATTACTTGAGGAACACAAAAGACGAATTAAAATTCTTAAATGGATGCTTGAAAATGACATTCGCAATTATAAAAAAGTGGCTGAAGTTGTAGGAAAATATTATAGAGACCCAGAATCATTACTGCAAAAAATGGAACTAGGAGTAGAATAATTGCTCTCACTAAAAAAACTTGATCAGGCAGACTATGAAAAGAAACAAAATAAAAAGATAGAACGAGAGCTCCCGTATTTTATCACTATCATGTCATTGCTTGCATCAAGCGGATTTGGGCCATATACCATTTTACAAAAAATAAAAGAAATCAATCTCTTACCAATAATTCAAACAGAAACGATCAAGATTATTAAAAAAATTGACATGTTGGGAATGGACCCACTTACAGCACTAAGTCAAGCAAAAGACAAGCCCTCTTCAAGAGCATTGGGTGAATTTCTCAATGGATATGTTTCTGCCATTCAAAGTGGTGGTAATGTAGTTAACTATCTGAAAAGCAAAATGACAGGTTCATACGATAGACTTGAGAATATTGAAAAATCATCTGTGGAAAAGCTTAGTGGTGTAGTACATGGCTGGTTGACCATGCAGATAGTCATACTTGCCGTATTCATTCTAGTGGCAGCCATAGGATCAAATCCACTTACGGATTCTGGTTCAACCACTTCTGATCCTCCGTATTTGTTGCTAATCTTTTCACCCATAATCTCTATCGCATTCATGAAAATAGTGCAAAAAATGAATGTCTCAAACATCCACGAAATTGAGATTAAAAAAATACTAAAGTTTGCATTGCCTCCCTTCATCATTGGAATTGTATTAATTGCAAGCAATGTACTTGCAAGTTTTCATGCTAATGCATACATTTTGGGAATCTCGCTGGTTGCTGCATCAATATGGCCTGCATTGAAATTTCAAAAAATTTATGTAACAAATATTCATGCGGAGGCTGCAACACCTCAAATTTTGAGGGACATTACAGAAGCAAGAAAAGCTGGAATGGGACCAGAAAAATGTATCATACATGCGTGCAAGAGAAAAGATTTCAAGTCCTTTAACACAATTGCAAACACCATAGCAAGTAAGCTTGAATGGGGAATTCCCATGAACAATATTTTTGAAACACTTCAAAAAGAAATGAAGAATTTTCAAGTTCTTGTCAGCTTTAGAATATTGTTTGAAATAATTTCTTCAGGAGGTGGAAACGTAAATACGCTTGATTCGCTGGCAGATGCTAGTGAAAAAATTCACAACATTGCAAAAAACAAACGCGAGATGCTACAACCATATGTAATAGTTGGGTTCATGTTGATTGTAATCACGGGGTTTACCACGTTATTGACAATAGATTCCTTTGCAGATATCAATCAGGGAAAAGATGTTGTTCATGCAAATAATACTCCTCAAACTACTCAACCCAGTGCATTACTTGATGTAGTTTCTATTGCAGTTGTTGCTCAAGCGTGGCTTGCGGGCCTCTTTATTGGAAAAATAACCAAGGGCGCATATTCTGGAGGTTTCATGTTTTCACTTTTGCTTACTATAATCACGATGGTATCAATTGGAATGATTCAACTTCATGTCATAAACATAGGCGCAATTCTCAAACCGTCATCTGCATCATGAGTATGTCATCAAAAAAGTCATACCGTCTCTTATATTGTATTTGGAGTCAGATCTGCTGATTTGAGATATTTACTACTGTTAACACTAGTGATTGCCATGATAATTCCAATTAGTAGTTATGCTGATGCTCCACCTGATCTAGGCATGACGCTCTTGCCTGGAAAAATCATGGAAAATACCCAAGGCATCATTGAAGTATATTCAAAAACTGAGGGTGTGACAATTGAGAAATTAGTTGCTTCTTCGTCAGATCCATCCATAGTCCAAATCTTAGGAATTACGCAAGATGATGGTCATATGATATCTAAAATAACAATAAATGCAATGAAATCTGGAGATGCAAAGATTGCACTTGCAGCCCCTGGATTTTCTTCAACCGAATTTGATCTTACCGTATTTAAAAATTCCAACATTGTTACAAATCTTTTGATTAAAACTACTCCAACATCTTATACTACTGATGGGCCTGCTGAGGGATATGTAGGAGTTGAGAGTGTAAACAGTGCGGGCATTCCAACACCTGTTACATTTGACATGCCTGTGTCTATAACTACATCGGATAGTAGAACAGTTAATCCTATTGATACTCAAATTATGATTAAGAAAGGAGAATATTATGCAACTGGAAAATTTGCCGTTGATCAGCCAGGTACTGCTATGATATATGCTTCATCTTCTTCCATGCAAGCTGTTTCATCGCAAATCACAGTCAACAATGTTGATTCACTAAATACGATTCACGTTTATGTCTATCCAAGTACAATCAACGCATTCAAGTCTACCACGGCTTATGTAATTACCCAGCTACATGACATGTATGGAAATCCAGTGATTGCAAAAAATGACATACCAATAAATGTTCAAGTTACTAATGCTTCAGGAGTAAGCTCTGTCAATACAAGTAAACAAAACTTATTGTTTCAAGTAAACCAACCAATGATGATCAAAAAAGGATCATACTGGGCATATATTCCCATGGAAGTATCAGCTGGAACAGCTGGAAAATACAATGTCACTGTATCGGCAAAAGGAAGTCTGATTTCAAATCCTGCACTAATTACTACTGTTGCCGATAATGTGATTCTTGATACCAAATCTGTTAGAATGGATGCTTTGCCGCTTTTGATGACCGGACAGAAAGAGTTGGTGGGAGTAGTACATCTTGAGGATCCGTCTGGAAACGTACTTCTTTCAAAAATAAATTTGCCTGTTCATATAGATACGTCAGACCCATCCGTTGTCTCTATACCAGATGTTCAGATGGATCGTGGCTCACAGTCTGCGCTCGTATTTGGCCAAGTTGGAACAGTGATCAATCCGGTTACATACAATGTTGTAACAGATAGCCCACAATCAATCACTCCCAATGTAACAGCTGCTATTTCTGGCTCTGACTTGTTAAATGCTCAATCATTGTTGCCCAAGGTCCTTACACACACTAGTTTTCCACTAGGATTCTTCTTAACTACATCCGACTCTTTGGCTGCACCATCAAGCGATTTTGATATATCCATGTCTCCTGCGGACTCTATTCAGACAGACAAGTTGTCCATGGTAAAAAGCCAACCAATATTGGTATCTGATGTCACATTGGTCAAAGATGGTGTGCAAACATTTTCTGCCGTTGCGCCAACATATTCTGCAGTTTTAAACGTTGAAGGAATGTCTATGGCTGCAAAATCCATCTCTACAGATTATCCTGATAAATTAATTGCAGGTATCCAAAGTACTATTTCCATTGAACTACTTGATGCACAACAAATTCCTGCTTATGCAACACATGATGTTGTTGTAAAATTTGTTTCAAGTGATCCTTCAATCATACAATTTCCAGATAGTGTAACAATCAAGGCAGGTTCGTATTTTTCAACATTTAATGTTGAAGCAAAAAGTAGTGGACAATCCGAAATTGCTATGCTTGCAGATGAATTGTCACTATCAAAATTCACAATAAATGCTATCAGCATAGTACCAGATGTTAATATCTCATCAGCTGATTTTGCAGAATCTGGTGTGCCTATGACTGCAGAAATTACAACCTCCTATAAGCAACTTCCGCTCAAAGGCCTATCTGTAGACTGGAAGATAGATGGAGCACAAATCAAAAGCATGGATACTGTAACAAATGATGATGGAAAAGCAAAGATAACACTTGTATCTAATTCGCCAGGAACTATACACATAGATGCATCTGTCTTGGGTGGTGAATACCAACTCACGCACGCTACTAAAGATATTACAGTAAATGCACCGCTTGTGGCAAGCGGTTCCGCGTCTACCGCTCAAAATAACATCTCACTATTTGGTGTAAACCCGTTATTTTTGATTATTCCAATTGTAGCAGGTATGGGAATATTATTCTTTAAGAAAAAAGAAATGTTTGAAAATATTACTGAAAAGATCAATCTTCAAGAAAGGTTCACTGAACTAAAAGAGAGAATGGCAGAAAGGCGCCAGAACTAGTATTTGGTGGCTAGTTTCATGTGTGACATGTGTGTTAAAAATGCATTTCCGACCTTTTCATTACGTGTTAGCATGACCAATGAAAAAAATCCCTCAAAAAATACTGCCGCATTTTGTAGAACGGATTGATGTATAACTTGAAACAAGGTCAAAAGTACAACTGTCATGGCTCCAATCAAAACTGTAGAATAATACGGGATGTATCTCTTGGTTTTGGGATCATGCCATGCCGAGAAGAACTTCACAGTAAACTATGCCGATTTCTACAATATAAAATTGCCCTACCAACTCTGGAAAATGAGAATGATCCCTACGTATATCTGAGTGATATTCCATGCTAGATGGCCTATCTGAAATTAATATTGTTCGAATGATCGCTGCATTTGCTATGCTTGGCTTGGCTTCCTTTTTTGACCTAAAAAAAAGAGAAATTAATGACTTACTATGGATTGGTTTTTCTGTACTGTCTGCTATTCTGATTTTTTTCAGCCCTGATATCTGGACATCTCTTAAGATTGTGGGAGTATCTCTGATTGTTGCACCAATTGCTCTTGTATTGTGGAGATTTGGAGTATTTGGAGGAGCTGATGCATTCTGTTTGATTGTACTTGCAAGCCTTGCTCCAATGTTCACTCTGAACCCATCTCAAATAACGCCATTTTCTACTCTCACAAATGCTGCAATACTGTCTGTTACTCCTCTTTTTGTGAATCTGTGTAGAAATACAATCTCTATGCTTAGAAAGGAGAATATTTTTGAAGGAATTGATGAAACTAGGGCCAAAAAAATAATTGCTGTCTTTGTAGGCTACAAGGCAAAAAACCCCCGGTATAGTTTCTCGTTGGAGAGAATAGTTGATGGTAAAAAACGATTTGATTTTTCATTAAAACATGCAGAGCAAGCATTATTTTGCAATGATCATGGAGTGTGGGTTACACCGGGTATACCATACGTACTTTACATAACTGCAGGTTTTGTGGTCCAGGTTCTTTATGGTGACATAATTTTTAACGCAATTCATTTGGTTTGAAAATAATTTTTGTTAATGGTTTTGTTTAATTATGTACTGGAAAATTTTTCTGTCAGTGCTAATTTTGCATCCACTATTCCCAATAGTGCTCTATTGATTCTGTCTAAATGTTCGTTTATGCTTTGAATGTCATTTTGCATTTTCTTTGACTTGATCGCTTCAACTTCAAGTGTAATATCTGAAACACAGTCTACAAACACATCTGAGAAAGTATCTTCTCTCTGATCAAATGTTAATCCGTATTTCATGTATTTTCATATGTTTTTTTACTATAAAAATATTATTTCCACAAATGGAAATTGAGTTGTACAAATTATGATCGCTGTAAAAACATTTGAACGTAATCACAAAATTTTCATCTTTGCAACGATTTTGTTTTTTTGTAACTTGTTCCTTTATGATATGACACACTAATTTTTTTATATGTAAATTCAAGGTTTATTAGTTGTAATACTCGAGCTAATGCATGGCATTAAAAATTTCATTAATAATGTCGATTGTATCAATAATACTACTTGCAATTTATGGTGCTGATTCTATTGCTGCAATAGCTGAGAACTTGGGTGTTCAAAATAGTGCATTTCTTAACATGGATGTAAAGATGAGAGGAGTCATATTTGGCATGATTCCTGCCGCATTACTGATCATTTCCTATTTCATTACTAGAAAAGAGGCCTCTAAAGGTCTTGGAATCTTGATTGTAATAGGCGGAGCACTGATGATAGCCGGGGTTGGTATCATATTTGCATTACAAGGAAGTACAATTCCTGATGCTGGTAAAGGAGAATTTGGTGCAGTTGTAGGCATTGGCATAATTATTGCCATCCTTGGTGGATTAAAAATAAGGAAATCCCGTTAAATCCCAGTCTGATGATATGTCCACAACATCTGATAAAAAATTAGCAGATGCGTCTGATTGTTCGCATGTTGTAGAAAATGAGTATTGTCTAGAGTGTTATACTGAACTCTATTACTATACAAAATCTATATGAAGAGGCGGTACTCACATGTCCTGCTTCCAAATCTTTTAATTGTAAATACATGAGGCTGATATTGTGAAAGCTATCATTCTCTCAGGTGGAATGGGTAAGAGGCTAAAACCATTAACTGATTATGTCCCAAAATCCCTTGTACCAGTATGTGATGCCCCAATAATTGAATGGCAAATAAAATATTTCAAGAAATTTGGCATAAAAGATATCATCGTATGTACAGGGCATTTATCAAAAACACTAACATCGTATCTAAAATCAAAAAATTTTGGAGTACGAATCCAATATTCTAATGAAACTGTACCGCTTGGCACTGGTGGTGCAATAAAAAAGGCATTAAAGTATGTAGATGATGATGACTTTTTTGTTATCAACGGAGATGTAATTACAAATATTGACTTAAAAAAATTAAAAGCTCACCAGAATTCAATGGCAGTAATTCCACTAAGGACTGCCTATGGTGTTGTACATGTATCAGGAGAAAAAGTGACAAAATTTGAAGAAAAGCCTGAAATATTTAACCACTGGATGAACGCTGGAATATACTATCTAAACAAAGAAATCATAAAACAACTTCCTACAAAAGGAAACATAGAGATCACAGCATTTCCCGCATTGGCAAAACAAGGAAAATTACATGTCGTAAAATTTATCAATGTGTTTTGGAATTCTGTTGATTCTCACAAGGATATTGATGAATGTGTTGCAAGCATGGTAAAAACTAGGTATGAAAAATTTCTTTCAAAGTGATCATTTTTGAGAATTGGAGTTAGTCTAGGATCTCTACTTTCAGTTGAGCAAATAATGGAATGCTCAAACACATTGGCAAAATACAATCCTGATTCCATATGGATACCAGAAACATGGGGTATGGATTGCTGTTCTATGATGTCTGTAGTCTCTCAAATTGCAAAAAAACCCAAAATTGGGTCATCCATAATGAACATTTATTCACGCAGCCCTGCACTTGTGGCAATGACTGCCTCAACTTTAGATGTCTTGTCTGGAGGTAGAACAGTAATTGGACTAGGTACCAGCAGTCATGCTATAGTTGAAGATTGGCACGGTGCCAAGTTTTTGCAACCTGTTGCAAGAATGCGTGAATATGTCGAGGTCATACGCCTTGTTTTGTCTGAAAAAAAATGTAATTATGATGGAAATTTTTTTCACCTAAGAAATTTTGCACTTTTAATATCAAAACCACGAAAAGACATTCCAATTTATCTTGCTGCTATAAATAAAAAGATGGTTGACTTGACATGGGAGATTGCAGATGGGACCATTTTTTATCTAAGGCCATTATCTGAATTAACAAATATCATACCTAGGATGCAAAAGAAAAGAAAAATTGATGTGGCATGTCAATTAATCACGTCTATTTCAAATGATGCTGATAAATCCATATTGCGTACAAAAAAAACTCTGGCATTTTATGTCTCAGTAGGCAAAATTTATAGAGAGTTTTTAGCACAAAATGGATTTGAAAAAGAAACATGCGCTATCTTTGATGAATATAAAAAATCAGGGCTCAAAGAAAATCATATTCATGTTTCAGACAAGATGTTGAACGAATTAGCAATATGTGGCACTCCTGATGATGGAAGAAAACAACTTTTGAGATTTGTAAACGCAGGAATTGATCTTCCAATTCTCCAGTTTAATCCCTCTGGGAATGTCCAGGATTCTTTTGATCTGTTTGTCTCTACTTTTAAGGAGTCCATGAATTGAGACGGGTAGGTATAGCTTCGTCAGGTCTTGCAGAATTTTCAAAAAATGATTCTACAATAGAGTCTCTCATGTTGTCATCGGTCAAACCGATTTTTGATAATATGCCAAACCTCTCTCAAGATGATATTGATGTAGTTCTTACATCAACTAACAGTGATTCCAAGTATCTATCAAACGTGGTATCAGAATTATCTGGAATCTCCCCCAAAATATCACATTCTGTTGAGAGTTTATGTAATTCTGGAACTAATGGGATTGTTTCTGCATACTCTTACATTGCATCAGGACTTGCAGATGTTGCGCTAGTAATTGGTGCAGAAAATTCTAACAGTCCTGGTCTTGTACTTGAATGGGATGTATCAAGAGGACAATACAAACATCCGATTTACTGGGCATCAATGTTTGCAAGTGCACACATGCGCAAGTTTGGTACTACGATGGAAGATATTGCTCATGTGGGTGCACAAAACCATAACAATGCAACTGACAATCCGTTTGCATATTTTAAAAAAACATTTTCGTTAGATGACATAATGCAGTCAAAACATCTTACTGATAATCTTCGATTACTGGATTGTTCAATGCCATGTGATGGCGCTGCCTCCATCTTGCTTGCGTCTGAGGATATAATAAAAAAATTCACTGACAAACCAGTTTGGATATCTGGAATAGGCCAAAAATCTATCGCAGCTGGATTTACAAAAAATGAGGATCTTGCTTGCATGAAATCTAATATCCAGTCATCTCATCAGGCATATGATATGGCAAAAAAAACACCAAATGACATTGATGTTGTAGAACTTCATGATGCTTTTAGCATATGCGAAATAATTGAACTCGAAGATCTTGGTTTTGCCAAGCCTGGATTGGGAAGCTCGTATGTTAGAAATCTGTATGAAACTAATGACAAAAAAATAAACCCGCGAGGTGGATTGATTGGATGTGGTCATCCCCTGGGTGCAACTGGTATCGCTCAAACAATTGAGATATTTCAGCAATTACAGGGTACTGCACAAAAACGGCAGGTTGATGGAGCCAAAACCGGATTGGTGCATAACATGTCTGCAGCAGCTACATCGTCCACTGTTTTGATATTGGAATCATGACAAGATTTGAGCAAGAATTAAAAAATAATGTCTTTGTAAGTAGCTTTTGTACTAGATGTGATAAACACGTATGGCCTCCAAGCGATATGTGCAACTCTTGTTTTGGAAACATCGTTTGGAAACCTGTTACTAGGACTGCAAAACTGATTGAATTCTCGCGTAAAGGTGATGAGATATTTGGCATTGTTGAATTTGAAGGTAGTATACGGGTGATGGGCAGAATAGTTACTACATCTACTTTACAAATAGGACAAATGTTGAATCTAATAGAGTGTAATTATGACGGAAAGGCAAAATTTGTCCTAGCGCCAACTGTCTAGATGTTTATTCTCGTTTGAATGTCCGCTTTTTCTAAATATTCTGATGTGATCATATACCCCAAATGAAAATAAAATGTAAGACCACATTAGAATAATGTCGGCTGGATGTCCAGTGTAATACGTGTTGGTAAAAGTTGCATATTGAAATCCTATATCTCCTATTGCAAAACAAAGTATTCCTATGCAGATAAGAGACCATGTGAAATTTACCTCTCCTCTGAAAAAAAGTGCTATTCCGATTATTGCAGGTATGAAAATGATTGAATCTAATATTGGATAGGATGTAGCTAGTACATTTTCAAATAATGTAACATCTGGTTCGGGAGAATATGCCATGTATATGCTTGGAATTGCAATGGATGCAGAAATCATGATTGCACATATCGCCATTTTTTTTGTTATTGCTTTTCTTACTGGTTTCAGATAATACATTAAAAATCCAAGCATTAGTGGATATCCTGCTACATAAAATACGTCGGCAATTGAAGGAAATGGGTTTTTATCATATACTAATTCGTAAACTGTCCAAGTTGTTTCTGCAAGAAACCAGGATACGGATGTTCCAAGTAAAAACAACCACGCTTTTCCATGATCCCCAGTTTTTTTGAATCTTAAAACTAAGATGGCTGACAAAATAACAAATGCCGCAGTGGTTGTAATATACATCACATCAGTAACTGACTTTACAACTTCTTTTCCAGATAAAGTCGAGATAAGAATCGTAAATCCTGTACAAATTATTGTTATTAGTAATAACTTCTGTAATTCATTTTTTTTAGATATTGTTAGCAAGAAGATTACTTTGCCATAGTTTTAATCAGCATATTGATGCCGTTATCATCCACATGTTCTGCAAGTTCTACTTTTATCTGCTCCACTATTGCACTATACGCGTTTCCAAAAATTGATTTTAAAACAGATTCTAAATATTCTGGATGGTCATAACAGTCTGGAATGTAGCATTTATGCTCTTTTTGGAGCTTTTTTGAGACCTTTTCATATGCTGGAGCACTGATATCGGTGAGTACTTTTTTGATTGCAAGAGATGTTAATGCCTTCATTACGTCTCTTTTTTGAAAGGTCATCATTTCATATGATCTCTTTTTTGCCGTTATGCGAATCGCATGTATTTGTGAGATCTTGTGCATGGAAAATATTACTCAATTTTCTCATCCTTGAGATATTTTGAGTTTGACCAGATGTATGTAAATAATAGCTTTAGTGTGTACACCATGGAATACGAATCAGTCCACATGGCCAAAACATTTTGTGACACTTCATTTGTATTTTTCATAAATAATATTGCCTCCTCCTCATCCTTGATGATAAAACATAGATCTTCTTTGATTTTTATGGGCATTTTTTTAACTTTGTTGATCAAATCACCTTCAAAGATGTATGCTGTTTTTTCAGATGATGATGAAACAAGCTGTGCATCTGCCTTTGAGTTTGATATCCATTCCAGATATCCAGCATGATAAAATTTCATGAAGTCTTTTTCGGATGCCAACACTTGTATGGTTTCTTTTGATCCAGTTAGCATTGATTTTATTTTTCCAGTCATTTGGTTTATACCCTGCAACATCTGGAATTTTCCATCCTTGATCTCCTCGTTGTTTACCTTAAAACTTGGTAATGTGTTCCAAAGCTCTACTAGATTTTTTTCTTGAGTTTCTAAACTTTTTACTCTTTCTTTTTCTGCATTTATCAGAGCAGTGATTGCTTTGTCAAGAGGCAGAGCAGTAAATTTAATGGGATGTTGAAATGTTGCTGATACAATTCCTTTGTTTTGTAAATTAGTCAACAAGTGGTAAGTTTCAGTCCTTGGAACTTTTAGTGCCTTGCTTACTTGGGTAGCTGTGCTTGAACCATATTTTTCCAAGTACAAAAATACTTTAGACTGGTTAGGAGTCAGGCCAAATTTTGACAATTCGTTTCTAATTTTGTCAAATAATGCTTCATGGTCATGTGATGGCGCTTCGTGATGCATTCTAAGTGAAGATATGTTACTTGCATCAGTTGTCATATTACAAGTCCTATCTATGAATTGGCTTTAGCCTGCTGTATGTAATGGAGTATTACACCTTAATTTGGTGAATTGTTTGTTTAATTCATCTGTTGGAGGTGCCTTGACCATTACTATGGTGTCAAAATACACGTAATTTTTGCTCTAGATCTGCTCTTTGCCGTGGTCATATGCCATGTTGCTCAAATTGACTTCTCTTATTATGGTGTACTCGATTTTATCATTCTTAATCGACCTGTCTACATCAATATGTCCATGATATGACTCGATATTGGCTGCAATCTCCTTGAACTCTTCACTATTTTCAAACATCTGTAATTGTGACTCACTCCACTTCCAGTCGCTATTTGGATTGCAAGAATAAACTACCCAGTAATACTTTTCATTTATTGTAAAGATGTCAAAAGGAAATATCATGCAATCAAAAGGCCTGTTTTTATAAATTGAACATTTCTTATCTGTACTATTCCAGAAGATGCATTCCGAATTATTCATCTTTTTTAGGGTCTTCATAGTTTTTCCTCTTATTTTTATCTCCTTGACATGTGCCTCATCATACTTGTTGATGGCCTTGAGCTTGGTAATGTCTCCTGGGAATAACAATGGAGAAGTAAATGATGTACAACAATTATTGTGTTGACATGTGCCGCAGAGTGATTTGTATGAACCCCTCTTGTAGGTTTTCTGTACTGGCTTGATGATTTCTTCAATAGTTCCCAACTTGTTTCGTAACAAGTAAATTCCAATTGAGGCCAAAGAAATTGATACGATGTTTGTGATTGTGAGTGTTTCGCCTAGAAAACTAGTGGCAAAAATTATCCCAAATATGAAATTTGTAGAATAAAGTAATACTGTCCTAGTCGTGCCGATTATCTTTAATGCTGCAAGAAACAGAAATGTAGCAAATCCAGTTCCAAAAAGCCCTAGAAATATGATACTTGGAAGTTGTCTTAAATCCATTTGAAATGGAACATTAAATCCAACCATGGCAGCCAAGACAAATGCTGCTCCTACAAATGATGTCAATTGTGTAATCCTCTTAGGGTCGATTATGCCTGTAACATACCTACATAAGATAATGTCAGTTGCACAAAAAACACCTGATAATAAAATCAATAGATTGCCTTGGATTATGTCTGTGATTGATAGGTGAGATTGGAGCAAATCATAGCCTATGGGTATGATTATTATTCCAGTTATTATGGCTGCAAATGGAAAGACCTCCTTTTTGAGCAGCCTATCTTTGAAGATTGTTAGTGATATGAGTACTGCAAATATTATCTCACCATTTGTAAGAATTGACCCGTTTACTGCAGTAGACTGTTTTAGGCCAAAAAAGTATGCCACAAGCCCTGAAACTTCTGCAAGTGCAATTGCAAGTATGAACAGCAGGTTCCTTCTTCCCAATTTTGAAATTGGTGTTGCCGATTTTTTTATTGGTGTGAAAAATATTCCATTGACTAGATACACTATGGCAACAAACATCAACGGGTTTAACTCTGTGGGAGAAGTTTGTGAAAATGAAAAAAGTTGTTTTGGAAGAGAATGAATCATGCCCGTAAGTATGGCTGCTGTGATCGCTAACAAGTAGCCCGATCTAGTAGAAACAAGCTTTATTTTTATACTATTTAAGTAACTTAGTGACATGTTATTTCCATTATTGGAAAACACTAGATCGCTAATAACGGTTGTGTCATACGTCGAGACACACAACTTGCTTTATCATTCAAGATTGAAGGTATTTTCATGTCTGGCTTGGATGCCCTCATTGCTAAGTCCCTAAAGCTAATTGTAAAAGACAATTTGGGTGATGTAACCTTTGAAAAGATTGAAAATAGGTTATTTGAAAAGTACGGGATAGGTTTCACCCAAGCAGTAGAGGACTTTGAAAAACTTGATACTGTCCTTAGGGAATTTTTCGGCGGTGGTGCAGAAGGCATTGAGAAAAAGATCTTGGACAAGATTGTTATCATGGAAGAGTCAAAAGATGCTGAAAAACAATGGATAACTCTAGAAGACTCTAGGTTGATGGAACTAATACTTCGATCGTTAGGAGATGAAGACAAGAAAAACATAATCAATACGGTTATGGGGGAGCCAAAAATAATTTCAGACATACTAGAGACAAGCAATATTCCTCAAACTTCGGGTTATAGAAAGATCAATTCATTGATTGATGATGGAATGTTGCTTCCAAAAGGATATGTTACAACACATGATGGAAAAAAGGTCACAAAATATCAAGCCATATTTGAAAATGTCAGCATATCCATAGAAAAGAACAAGATTGTTGTCAAGATATTGCCTACTAGGGAATCTGTTAACGAAAGCCGTATTATGCAAATTGTGTGCTCTTAGGGTGCAGTTAGAATGTTTTCTTTCAAGAAATCTCACGAAGAACCAGACATTGTTCCTGAAAAGATATCTGCAAAAATAAACTATAAGATATTTCTTGTTATAGCGGCTGGGTTGGTGATATACCAATTTTATCTGTACAGTTTTAAAAATCCAGATGATCCAAATATAGAACTTGTAGAGACAATTGTTACCACGGTTACTGCTCTTGTTGCAGCTGTAGCAGGATTTCTTATTGCAAAAAGGTATTGGAAATCAAGTGTTTTTGGAACATCTTATCTTGCATTAGCATCAGGAATGTTGTGTAATGCAGCAGCTGAAAGAATTTACTACTTTTTAGAGCAGCAAGGGCAAACTCCTAGCCCATCCATTGCAGATTGGGTCTGGCTTGCATTCTACCCTCTCACGTTTTACCATCTTGCGCGAAATATCAAATTCTTCAAGCCAAAGATTAGTACACCAGTGAAAGCCTTTGTGATATTGCTCCCAATTGTAATCACTGGAGTGTATGCCTTTTTGGATTTTGGTCAAGAACAAGGTCTGACTACAAATTACTTTTTAGGTCTTGCTTACATTGTAGGCTCGTCTGTAATAATGTCTGCTGCTATTTTGGGGGCAATGATATTTCGTCAAGGGACCTTGGGTACCCCGTGGCTGATATTGGCAATAGGTATAGTCCTTACTACACTTGGTGATAACTGGTATTCGTACTTGGATGTATACAACCAATATAGTGTCACACATCCGTTGAACCTTCTTTGGTATGGCGGATATTTGGTAATTGCATACGCACTGTACAAGCACAAAAAAGTACTCTAACAAGACATTTTCAAAAAAAGTGTCTGTAACATTTTGACACATCTCGGTCTCTATTATCTGAAAATTTTCACTTCATAATGTTTGAAAAGTGTAATTAGTTTACACCATCGTGGGTTGTTAATTGGTACTGTAATGTGTGCAGTAGGAATTGTGATATTCTTTAATTTCTCTGTATCTGATTTTCTCACTCCTGGATTTGTACAAAAGGGAATTGTTCTTGAAAATTATGAAATAAAGAGTGACTCGTCATATGTTGGAACCATACATGTTGATCAAATTGATATTCCGTATACAATAATCCTGTCAGACAATGATTCTCCAACAAACTTTGATGTGCGAATTGGAAATTCTCAAGAGGATCTGGTACATGAAACCATATTCAAAAAAGGTGTTATCCAGTTTACTCCTAGTACTAGAGGTGATTATACTATTAGCATACAAAATCAAAGTGGACAACCTGCTTCAGTATCTCTAAGTTATGGTATATCTCATGATTATACTATGAATTCTCTCATGACTACAGCCATCTGGGTTTTGCTAGTGATTGGAGGAAACTATGTGATACTCCACAGATACTTGCCCAAAATCGGTATCTAGCGTACTGATATCAAGGAAACTTTAGAGTACTTTTTTCTAACTCGAGAATTGGAATGTATAGTGACATACCATCAATTCCAATCTTTTCAACAAAACTATAGTCTCCTGTAAGCCTCTTTAATTCTATGAATTTCTTGGCAGGCGCATTGCTTGCTATAAAATAATGTATGACATTGCCTCCAACAGTACCAGTTTGTATGAAAATTATGTTCTGTCCGTTATAGTTTTGATGGTAAATCAGAGGGACCGCACCTAGGACTGATTGGGATGAATATAAAATGACTTTTAAAAGATCTCCATATTCTTTATACTTTAGATAGGTGATTTCGTTCTCTGACATGTTCTCTTCTTTTGTATTATGACATATTAACGCTGAGACTTGGTAGCAATTTTTGAACCATGCTGAAATTAATGACAAAAAATAGGCATCAAGGTGTTAGTATAATTACCACCTAGTCTATATCGTCAAACTCAACTAATAGAATCAGAAATAAAGTGACATCAGAACAACCTGAATTTTATGCTACGAAGAATATACCACGTAAAAAAAATAGCAAGAAAACTAACCAGCGCATTGCAAGAACTAGGAGGCAAAGAGGTTACAACTGGGAAGATACATTGGTTAAAAGATTCAATGCTGTTGAAGGTTGGAAGGCCTTTAGACTTGGTTCTCCAAGTGTTGGACTCCCAGATATACTTGCAGTAAGTACTAGAGAAAATGTCATTTATACCATAGAGGCAAAATCTGGCACAAATACAACGTTACGTGTACCATTTGATCAGATACAGCGTTGTCTAAAATGGATACACACTTTTGAACTATATGAGACAAGGAGGATGATTGTCGCATTCAAGTTTTCATCCAAGAAGCGAATAGGTACTGGAAAATACGAACATCGCGAGCTTAGAGAATTTTTTAAAATTTGGGATGAAAAATATCCTGTAACAGATTTTATCTGTACTTATGATGGGGATACATATGCAATGTCTGAAGGTAAAAGACAACCCTTGAAACTAGAACCATGTGTCATGCCTTTTGTAAAAAAACCAAGTAGCAATTAACCGAATACTTCTTTAATGCGATACTGTAAACATAAGATAATGAGCTTTGAAGATTTTGTTGATGAACGTAGCTTGGTAAGCAGAGACGCACTTGGCACAAAAGAAATAAAACTCAAGTTGCTTGAAGTTGAGGATGATACCTCGGATCACATTTGGAGATTTGGAGTCCGAGTCAAGGTAAAGAAAATACTCATCACAATAAAACACATCAATACACAACAAATTGAGGAAGGCGAGTGTGACCTACACGATATAGAAAAAGAGATGAAGGAAAAAAGACATTACAGCTCTACAAACCGCTGGCTTCCAACAACTGATATAAAAAATGGCTACATTGTGAGCTCTAGACATGCGTCACTGTTGGCAGATGCAGTAGCACTTGATTATATCACAATCTAGGCCGAGTTTACAATAACATCATCTTGTTTTAATTTCCAGATGTTGTTTTTTGTTGAATTACTTTTTCCCTTGAAAATTACAAAATTCACTCTCTGTATTTCTTTTCCATTTTTTAAAACAAGTCTTTTCATGGTTGATTCTTTTTCTATTTGTATGCCAAGTCTCATCTTACGTATGAATTTCTTGAGATGTTCTCTTTGATTCTTGCCCGCTGGTGGGATGCTAAACGGTATTGTCTCAACTTTTGTTTTGGGCCATTTGGTAACAAGTACCTTGTTCTTTGATTCGACTAGAACTCCTGCACACTTTAGTACAAATCTTCCCTGTGCAAGGTTTTTGAAAAATTCTAGTGTGCTCTTGTTTGTTACAACTTCTTGTCTGTCTGGCTCTACCATTGAGCCGAGTCCAAAATATCTTCCTCTGTGATATAACAGTGGACTCTTGGTATCATCATGCTTGATGTGTACTACTTTTCCTACTAGCATGACATGGTCTCCTAGTTTTTCTTTTCTGACTAGATTACATTCTGCATTTATTGTACATCCTGTAATCATGGGCGTCTTGATCTTCTGTGGTACAAATGTCTTGAAAATATTTTCAAGACTCATCTTGTCTATCTCAAATCCAGAATATCCTCCTGCTACGCTTATTTCAGCAGTCTGTTCTTTTGATGCTACATTTACTCCAAACTCTTTTGTGTTTTCAATGTTCTTTAGAGTCTGGGATCCTTTGTGGATGAAAACAGCAATTAGGACTGGTTTGTATGAAATTTGTAGGACCCATTCTGCTGCCATTATGTTTGGACCTTTTGTACTGTATGATGTGATCATGCTTATGCCTGTTGAAAAATATCGCTCTGCCTTACTTGGAACTTTTCTTGTCAACGAACTTTCAAGGTATGCCAGATAATTGTTCTTTTAATCATGTGTTCTTTACCATTAAAATCTATTAATTTGACAACAAATTATGCTAAATTCTTCTTTTTTGAGGGGTTATTTTACTGTGGGAAGAATAGACTAACAGTATACATTATACCATCAACACTAAGGGAAGAAACTTTTAGGCTTGATGAAGGATCGCGATAACCACTGAAATATAAGTATGGATCGTCAGAAATGGATTTTGCCGCTACAATTGGAATTTTGGTAGAATATGTTGCGGAAAATGGGAGAGGTAGTGTGGTATGGCACATGATAGAAGTTTCACAAAACTTGGTGAATTTTTCTAGCTGTTTATCTGCACCATGTAATGCACTTTGTAATAATGGATGCTTTGCCATAACCTCATGGCTTATGGTTTTGAAGTCATCATAATTAACCCCTAAGGCACCTGTGTTGTTAGTAATTCTTGTGACCGTCATTTCTACAGATTCAGTTTCTTTAATTTGTTGAGATTCCTTTGTCCATCCCCTTTGTACCAACACATGATATGTATCTAGTCTCACACATGCCGGTGAATTATCACTTGATTTTATTATCCTGACAAAGTCAGTGTTACATTGAATATCTTGTTCTGCAATTCCAGAACTGAATTGCTTTAGTGGTGGGTCAAATTTTTGTGGAATGTATGAATAGTTGTCTGGAAGATATGTACCGTATATTCCTATTTCATCAGTATCTTGTGTAAAATTAATTTGTAGAATTCGCATATCCTTCTCATTTAGTTCCTTTGGTACTACTCTCATGGGACCTCCAAGAGATTGAATATTGGAAATGGTGACCTGGAATGGTTTATCCTGACTTCCATTTTTTGAATCAATTATTGATCGTGGCAGTTCAACTGTTAGTTGTCCATCAGAACCCGCGGCAATTTCAAAAAATAATGCTTTCATATGTAGATCTACTTGAGTAAAGTCAAGAGTTGCATTGATAAGGCGATATGGAATTGGAAATGAACCATGATCACTCTTAAGGTGTGCAGTATCAAACATTGGGACTTGTCCAAAGGCTAGATTGTTCATCCCAATAACCACCAATACAGTTACAATGATTGAAAGATGTAGAATTTTCATCGTGTATTCATACTGGGCTGACATTTCTTAAAAAATTGGTGTAGGATTCTTCTGGAAGTGATCTAGTCATCTAACTATCTTTTCTAATCTAAATTAATGTGAAAATTCGGCATGTTGTAACACAACTAGTTCTTTTTTACAGAAAACTTTATGAAAGCAGGATGGCCGAGTCCATGCATGATAAGTCAGGAAATCACCATAAATGGTAAAAAATACCGTTTAACCCTGACCGATCAAGTACTTTCCGACGTCCGAAGGCTCAAAGCACTATACAATGCAGCATATGAAGACCCAGAGAGCTTTGACGAGGTAAGCTCTGCAATATCAAATACCATTACTCAGATAGCAGCTGCTGTAGAGCCCGAAGTCTCTGATAGTGATCTGGATGGCTTGATTCAGGCTGTCATGAAGGCAGTAGATGAAAAAAGCAAAGAGACTGAGGAAGCCAAAGCAAAACACATGGAAGACAAGGCCAAGACCGCAAAAAAACCGTCTGAAAAACCTAAAAAATCAAAGAAATAACCATTGGTATCATACAAGAACCCTCATATTGGTTAAATGCAATAGATCTTTAGAAGAAATATGCAAACCCATTGCGAATGCGGTATCTGCGGACATGTATCTGAAACAGAATGCATTTCAAAAGAATGCAAATGTTGCATCAACTTTCACATGCGCTCAGGCCCAAAAAAATAATCCAGTTTTTGCCAGTACCGATGTTTTTGTATAAAATCTAAATTCTTTAGATTTAAATACGAACCTACTAAATTTTGCATAATGCAGTCACAGGCATATCTACAATGCATAGATCCAGCATGTGGACTACAATATCCTGTAACTGATACTAGAATTGAATGTGAAAAGGGTCATTTGCTTGACGTAAAATACAACTCTGTTCCATCGCCTTCATTAAAAGAAGTATTTTACAAACGTAGAAACCATTCCAATAATATTTTCAATGAAAGTGGAGTATGGCGTTTTCGTGAACTGATAAACTTTTGTCAGATTGATACTGAAAACCTTGATCAATGTTCAAAATATTTAGTTTCATTAGATGGTGCAGAGGGCAGACTCTCTAAGCCATATCATATGTCTAGAGTTTCACAATATGTGGGATTGCAAAACCTGTGGTTACAACCAGAAGGGTACAACCCAAGTGGCTCCTTCAAGGATAATGGAATGACTACAGCTGTAACACATGCAAAACTTGTTAAAATTAAAAAGATAATTTGTGCATCAACTGGAAACACATCTGCATCTGCTGCAATGTATGCCGCAAATGAAAACATGGAGTGTGATGTATACATACCTGCAGGAGAGGTCGCACCTGGAAAACTTAGTCAGGCATTTCAGTTTGGAGCTCAAGTTGTAGAAATAAAAGGAAATTTTGATGATGCACTAACTGCTTCCTTGAAACAAGCAGGACAAGCAGGTGGTTATACAGTAAATTCTGTCAATCCATTTAGAATTGAGGGCCAAAAAACAATTATTTTTAGAGCCTTGGAATTTTTGGACTGGAATCCTCCAGATTGGATAGTATATCCTGGTGGTGCACTTGGAAACACATCAAGTTGTGGCAAGGCACTCATGGAGTTGTACGAGTGGGGCTGGATAAAGAAAATTCCACGTCTTGCAGTTGTCAATTCCGAAGGTGCGAACACTTTGTACACTTTGTACGATGGCAAGTTTGAAGATACTGAGCTGAGATGGAACAAGGGAAGAGCAGATACTGGATTAATCAAACGATATTACGAGTATATGGATAAAAATCAACTCAGACCAAAAACCAAGGCTACTGCAATCCAGATTGCAAAACCTGCCAACATTCTCAAGGGATTGAGGGCACTTGACTTTACAAATGGTGTTGTAACTCAGGTATCTGATGCAGAAATGCTAGATGGAATGGCACTTGTTGGTCTAAATGGATTTGACTGTGAAATGGCCTCTGGCGCTGTTCCAGCAGGGGTGAAAAAATTAATTGGTGAAGGAGTAATCAAAAAGGATGAAACTGTAGTTGGAATACTGACAGGACGACAGAAAGATTCTAGCATTCCTGTTGATTACCACAAAAACCCGCAAAACAAGTTTGCAATTCCACCAAGATCCTAGTTCGTGTTTGGAATCTTTTCTATTTTTATGCGACTTGCCTGATTGTTTACTGCTTCTTCTACTGTCATCTTGACTGATTCTATGACTACTCTGTCACCAGTTCTTGGAATGTCTTTTAATTTGTCATGTAAAAGTCCATTCAATGTGGAATAATCTTCGCCACGTGGAATGTCTGACTTTAATATTTCATTTACGGTATCAATCTCGACATCGCCTGTTGCAAGCATCGTATTCTTGTCTAACATCTTAAAGTTGAGCTCTTCCATGTCGGTCTCATCCATTATTTCGCCTACAATTTCTTCTAACAGGTCTTCAAGTGTGACACAGCCCTCCACGCCTCCAAACTCATCAACTACAATTGCCATGTGGGTCTGCCTGCCCTGCATCTCTCGCAACAACTTGCTGATTCGCTGTTCTTGTGATACAAAGATTGGTTTTCTTGCAAGAGATTCAAGTGTGATTATTCTTTCATCTCGTTCCAAATTCTTTAACAAGTCTCTTACGTTTAGTATTCCAATAATCTGGTCTGTTGTATCCTTATAGAGTGGAATCCTGGAATAGCCACTTTTACTTATCATGGGCATTGCATCAAACAAGATCATCTTTGCTGGAAGCATGAACATCTTTGTTCTCGGAGTCATCACTGCACGAATTACTATATCATCAAACTTGAGCGCGCCGTGAACAAGTTCGCGTTCGTGTTTTTTTAGTGCATTGTCTTCCAATCCTTGTTCGATTACATTGTAAATCTCTTGTTCTGTAATCGGCGGTGGGTGGTATGGACTTTTTAGTATCCATAATATTCCATGTGTGATCTTTTCAAACAGTATGATAAATGGATAAAAAATATAACTAAAAGTAAGTGTGACACCGCTTATCCACAATGATACCTTGACAGGATTTGCATTACAGTATGATTTTGGTGCGTTTTCGCCAAATACTAGCAGTATGAATGTCATTATTCCAATTGATATCGCAAGACCACCATTTCCAAACAACCCTAGTGCGACCTCGGTAGCAAGTGCAGAAGAGCCTACGTTTGCCAATGCAGTTCCAAGGTTTATTGTTGCAAGCATCCTATTTGGATTTGATTTTAGTTTAGCAAGTGCGGTTGCACCCCTTACTTTTTCTTTTACGAGTTGATTGACTTTGGCTTTGTTTGTTGCAATAAGCGCCACTTCAGCACCACTAAAGAGGGCAGATAGTGCTACTAGCAATGCCAGCAATATTATTTTAAAAATTATTTCCATGTCCATTGATCAATTACCTCGATGTAGACCTCTTTTACATTGCATTGACCTCAAACCCGGTGTTTTAATCAATAAACGTCTTGATTGAATTTCAAACAAATTAGTATGTATGTTATTTTTGAACTGTCTCTTTTATAAGTTCACATTAGTTTTGTTAGGAACCATCTTGATAATACGCTGTCTGATGCAAACAATCCGAGTTCCTATTTCTTTGAAAAATGCTCTTCGAGTAGTTTTTTCTTTTCTTCCATGTGGAACAACTCTTCAGTATGTTTGAAAGCATCTTCTCTTTTTCTCTTGAATAGCATTGCTTGCATCAGAAGGTGGTTTTCAGGTACTACTATGCCGGTCTGATCATCGGAATATGTCAGTTTGACCATATCATCTTGAACATCCATCACATCTGCATGAATGTGAATCATGTTGGTATCTTTGAAATTAAATTTTATAGATTCTGCATAATCTCTGATATCTTTTGTTCCTTTTGCACTGTATAATGTTGCAACGCCATATTCATGTTTGTACAAATCTATGATCTCTTGTGCATTTGGTGCAGGACCGTCAAAGCGAATATCCATGAGGTGTACGTGCATCTGTCTTGTTGGAACCTTGAAAGCGCGGATAAATAATGGCGTATCTGCACCCATGTAGCTTTTTACATCATCATTATGATGCGGTCTTCGTGTCCATTCAATAGAATCTTTTACCAGAGTCTTTGAATCTTCAAGGTCTGCCCATCTTCGCAATAATGTTGCATCAAATCGCTTGATCTTTTTTCCATATTTTTCCTTGAGCGGCTGGAGTATTCTCCCCATGCCAGTAACGTTACAACTTCCCTGCATCACATATTTTGCATCAAACGCCTTTTCATAATTTACACGAGAATTGAAGATCAAGTTTGCAACAGACTCTTCTCCACCGATTTTTTCTCCTCCTTGGAAAATGGCATTGACATTTTTTGGCTCATATAGAGACTTTTTGTTTGCATATCCTACACCGCCAGGGGCCGCATCTATCACCAGGTCACTTTCAGATATGATGTCTTCTATGGCTCCGGCAATTTTATAATTTTTAAATGCATCAGCCTTTGTCTTTGGAACATAAACATCAAATCCTCTTGATATTGCATCTGCCACCTTGTCATCGGGTGAATATTTGCCGACTCCGATAATTTCAATATCCTTGTCGTCTGCAATGAATTGGGTTATTCTACTGCCAATAGAACCATATCCGTTAACAAAAACTTTTTTCATAGTTTGATGATGGGAAATCCCATTTATTTGGTTTACCCCTTTGACAAGAACTAAATAATCTATAGACAAAAGTCAAATTCTTGAAAGTTCATCTCCCGTCTATAGGGATCGGGGTTGGGGTTATTGTTGCAGTCATTGTCGCTATTTCACTATTTGGACATGGTATTCCAAATCCAATGGCATCTACAGAACAGAACAACACTTTGGACAAGACTGCATCCCAGAACGCTTTATCGCCAAAAGATACTCTTAGTTTGTTGATTGACAATACATCTCCAGTGCTTGGCTCAAACAATGCACCAATCACCATGATAGAGTTTGGTGACTATCAATGCTTTTTCTGTAACAAATTTTACCATACTATAGAGCCAGACATTGTCAAAAATTACATTGATACTGGCAAGGTACGAATGGTCTTCAAAGATTTTGTCATAATTGGACAAGATTCTGTCAATGCTGCACATGCAGCACACTGTGCCCAAGAGCAAAACAAGTTTTGGCAGTATCATGATACGTTATATAACAACTGGAATGGAGAAAATACTGGATGGGCGTCATCTGCCAATCTCATGAAGTTTGCCAAGGATGTTGGGTTAAATGACACACAGTTTGGCCAGTGCATGGCCCAGTCAAAGTACATTTCTACCGTTCAAGGTAGCCTCTCTGATGCCAAAGGCCTTGGCTTGACTGGAACGCCTGACTTTTTCATCATATCTCCTGATAAAACCATCACCAAAATTGAGGGTGCGCAACCCTTTACAGTCTTTAACGAATTATTCAAATCCAAGCTAAAATAGTAATAGATTTCATACATATCGTACTAATTTAGCAAAAATTATCAATCTTTGAGATCAATATCGACTCTCAAAATCCTTATATCTGTAATAGCAAAGCTGAAGCTATTGGCCGCAGGTATAGATGACATTGCCATCTACATTCCAAAACTGTTTGTAGACGCAAGAGACTTTGCTAAAGCACGTGGAATGGACCCAGACAAGCTCCAAAGGGGCCTTGGCGTATCAAAAATGGCTATCGTAGATACTAATCAAGACCCTGCATGTATGGCAGCAAATGCCTGCCTTAGAATAATGGAGAGGAACAAAATAGCACCAAAAGATGTCGGAAGGCTCTATGTTGCAACCGAATCGTCACTTGACGAATCAAAAGCAATGAACTCCTATGTCATCGGTATGCTGGAACAAGTCTATGGCAATGATTCTTTTGAACACTGTGGTGGAATAGAATGCAAGTTTGCATGTGTTAGCGGTTCTTATGCTTTGTATGACAATGCCAACTGGATTAGGGCAGGAGAGGCAGAGGGCAAGTCTGCCATAGTTGTGGTATCTGATATTGCAAAATATGATCTTGGTTCAAGTGGTGAATATACTCAAGGTGCGGGCGCTGTTGCCATGCTCCTAAGCGATACTCCAAGATTGATGACATTTGATCCCAAAGTTACATCAACTTCTATTAAAAATGAATATGATTTCTACAGACCATTTGGAAAAGAGACTCCGATTGTAAACGGTCAATATTCTAACTTGCTCTACATGATTCAGGTCAAAAAGGCATTGATGGCATACAAGGACAAGGCACTCTCTACTGGAATAATAAAACTAAAGGAAGGCGAAACAATTCTTGATTACATTGATTTTGTAAACATGCATCTCCCATACAGTAACATGGGCAAAAAGGCGTTGACGTATCTTCTAAGACATGAATGGAGAAGCCTTCCAAGATGGAAAGGAATTATAGAAAAAATGGGTATGTCAGAACCAGTTCCAAAAGATCCACGTGGTACAATAGAGTCAATACTTGCAGACGAAGTGTTCATGCAAAAAGACCACGAGTTTACAAAGAGGTTTACAATGACAGACGAATTCCAAGAAGCTTATGATTCTAAACTTTCCAGCTCCCTTATTGCATCAAGCATGGTAGGAAATCTTTACACTGCATCACTTTACATGGGCTTTAGAAGTTGTCTAGAGTTTGAATTCCAAAAGGGAACAGACCTTGAAAATAAGAGATTCGGATTTGGCTCATATGGTAGTGGAAGCAGTGCAATGGTCTTCAGCGGTGTCATCATGCCAGCATACAAGGAAATTGTCAAGAACATGAATCTAGAGGCAGAAATAGGTGACAGGAGAAAAGTATCACTTGAGGAATATGAGCAGATCCACGAAAGCAAGCTTAGCCCAACACAGAACATCTTGGATGGCAAGAAGGAATTTGTTTTGGTGGGAGTTGGAAGCAGCCCAGAATTGCGTGGCCAGCGTAAGTATGTCTTTAATGATTAATCCTGGTAACAAAAATCGATCTTGACGATCAAAGCAAATCAACAAAAAGGATATAAAATCACAAGGGCTGTTGTATATCATGAAAGACCGTTCAATGCCAGTTTGTTTTACAGCTGAACAATATGCAAAAATTGAACAGATTGCAAAACAAAAAGGGATGTTAAACGCAGGCCAGCTTCTAGAAGAAGCACTGGAACAATAAACCCGAGAACCCACGTTCTCAAATCCTTTCCTTTATGATAACTATTTAATGGATTTAGTGTTGTAAAATAATGATGAAACTGTTTGGCAAGGGTATCATTTGTACAATTTGTGGAAAAGAGTCATCCCACAAACATAAACCCAAGAGTGAATGGAATATTGATGGACCGCTTTGCGGGGATTGCTATGTAACCCAGATGAAAAAGTTCTATGAACTTGGTTTGAGACAAAAATGTGTTATCTGTGGAATAGAAAAAGATGTTCCGGATTTATGGGAGCCTCGATACCAGTGGGACATGACTGGTCTTCTGTGCAAATCATGTTTTGATAAAAAGGATCTTACATTCAAGAGTAAAAAGGCGACTTGTCAGGTTTGTGGAAAAAAACTTGGCATGATACGGTATAATCCCAAGAAAAAATGGGTGCTTGACGGGCAATTGTGCAGACAATGCTGGGACTCTCACAAGGCAAAGCTGGGCTAGATGAATATTTTTAAAAAATTCAAGTGTAATATTTGCAATGCAAGGTTCAGACAACAAGAGTATCTAATGCAGCACCAGCAACTGTATCACAGCGGCAAAGAATATGATTGTAAAATGTGTAACCAAAATTTTCCAAGCATGGAAGCGATGAGAACACATATGCAACGCATGCATACGTATCATGGTAAAAGAGATGTCTAGAATGCCTTGATTGTTTTTACTACTGGTGGTCTGACTTTGGTAAATACTCTAAAACCACAGATGCATTTTATTTCTGGTAGTCTTGTAAGTTCAGACTGGGATACTTGAGTTCCACAACGCATGCATGAATAGAAAACGCTAAAGCTAGTTGGTTTCTCTTCTGCTACTATTTCTGGTGTTGGTTCAGACATTTTTATCAAAATCTATTTCAAAGTAAGTTCAATGTAAACATCGTTTGGAATTTTAATTCTCATGAGCTGTCTTATTGCTCTGTCATCTGCACCAAGATCAATTACTCGTCTGTGGATTCTCATTTCCCATTTTTCATATGTGTTTGTACCTTGACCGCATGGTGATTTTCTTGTAACAACGTTTAGTGTTTTTACTGGTAATGGTGTTGGACCTTTCACTTTGACACCTGTCTTTTCTCCAATGCCCTTGATTTCAGTACAGACCCCATCGAGTCGTAAAAGACTTGTACTTGTTAATTTAATTCGGGCTGTCTGGGTCATTCAAGTCCCTATTTTGTGTATTTCTCAGTGATATCCTTTACAATGCCTGCTGCAATTGTTGCACCCATGTCTCTGAGAGCAAATCTACCCATCTCTGGGAATTCACCAAATGTCTCGATGCACAATGGTCTTACTGGCTTGATTCTGACGATTGCAGAATCTCCTGCCTTTAAGAACTTTGGATTTTCTTCTTCAATTGCACCGGACTGTGGATTGATCTTTGCTTCAAATGCTACTATGGTTGCTGCAACTTGAGCGGTATGTGCATGCATTACTGGTGTGTATCCAGGTGCAATTGCTGTTGGATGATG
>Ga0134125_10000507_pt1 | contig 52364 bp, 49 predicted proteins | sample KB31751_FD_96464 | JGI IMG/M metagenome (GOLD analysis project Ga0134125, IMG submission 96464) | Terrestrial soil microbial communities with excess Nitrogen fertilizer from Kellogg Biological Station, Michigan, USA - KB3-175-1 | ecosystem: Environmental > Terrestrial > Soil > Unclassified ... | reverse complement strand
GTGAACACCATGGCAATCCCGTGCTTGTCAGCGGCGTCGATGACCTCCTGATCGCGCATCGAGCCGCCGGGCTGGATCACGGCTGTCGCGCCGGCCTCGATCGCCACCAATAAACCGTCGGCGAACGGGAAGAACGCGTCCGACGCCACCACCGAGCCTTTGGTCAGCGGCGCCGCGAGCTTCAATTCGCGCGCGGCGTCCTCGGCCTTGCGCGCCGCAATGCGCGCGGAATCGACGCGGCTCATTTGTCCTGCGCCGATGCCGACGGTGGCGAGGTCCCTGGCATAGACGATGGTGTTCGACTTGACGTGCTTGGCGACACGGAACGCAAAGCGCAGGTCGTTCAATTCGGCGGCGCTCGGCGCGCGCTTGGTCACCGTCTTGAGCGTCATGTCGTCGACCACCGCGTTGTCGCGAGACTGCACCAGCAAGCCGCCGGCGACCGTCTTCGCCGTCAGGCCGCGCGTGCGCGGATCGGGCAGGCCGCCGGCGAGCAGCAGCCGCAGGTTCTTCTTCGCCGCGACGATGGCGATTGCTTCCTCGCTGGCATCCGGCGCGACGATCACCTCGGTGAAGATCTCGACGATCGCCTTCGCCGCCTCCGCATCCAGCGTGCGGTTGAGCGCGACGATGCCGCCGAAGGCCGACGTCGAATCGCAGGCCAGCGCCTTGCGGTAGGCATCGATGAGGGTCGCGCCCTCGGCGACACCGCACGGATTGGCGTGCTTGACGATGACGCAGGCCGCGGTACGGCGCGGGTCGAACTCGGCGACGCATTCAAAGGCCGCGTCGGTGTCGTTGATGTTGTTGTAGGAGAGCGCCTTGCCCTGCATCTGCCGCGCCGTCGACACGCCGGCGCGCGCGTCGGGCGTGCGATAGAACGACGCGCTCTGGTGCGGGTTCTCGCCGTAACGCAGCTTTTGGATCAGCTTGCCGCCGACGGCGCGATAGTCCGGCGCCTCGGTCTTGAGCGTATCGGCAAACCAGTTCGAGATCGCCGCGTCGTAGGCGGCGGTGCGCGCATAGGCCTTGGCTGCGAGCGCCTTGCGCAGCTCGAGCGAGGTCATGCCGGCGTGCTGCGTCAACTCGGCGAGCACCTTCTCGTAGTCCTCCGGCTCGACCACCACGGTGACGTCGTGATGGTTCTTGGCCGCGGCGCGGATCATCGCCGGCCCGCCGATGTCGATGTTCTCGATGCAGTCGTCGTAAGCCGCACCTTTCGCGACCGTCGCCTCGAACGGATAGAGGTTCACGACCAAGAGATCGATCGGCCTGATGCCGTGCGCGGCCATCGCCGCGGCGTGCTCCTTGTTGTCGCGGATGGCGAGCAGGCCGCCATGCACTTTCGGATGCAGCGTCTTGACCCGGCCGTCCATCATCTCGGGAAAGCCGGTCACGTCCGAGACGTCGGCGGCCTTGAGCCCAGCCTCCTTCAGCGCTTTTGCCGTGCCGCCGGTCGAGACCAGCTCGACGCCGAGGCCCGCGAGCGAGGTGGCAAACCCGATGAGGCCCCGCTTGTCCGAGACCGAGAGCAGCGCGCGAGTGATGCGGCGGGGATGGGTGGTCATGCGGCAGCGCCCTGTTCAGATCGCGCCGGTAGCACAAAACGCCGCGGCTTCAAATGCGGCAGGTCTATTTGCCCAACGGCAATTCCGGCTCCTCGAACCGGTCGGGGCGGATGCCCGGCTGCGCCGGCGGGCTGTGGCGGAAGGCCCAGCGCACCACGGGCGCCGTCCGGGCATTGCCGTAAATGACGATCTGCACCGTCCGGCGCGGGCCCTCGCTGGCCGAGAGGTAGACGCTCTCCTCGATGTGCACGGCGTCGGCGAGCGTGCCGAAGGTCCACACCTCCTTGTCCGGCAGGAGCAGGATCACGCCGCGGCCGTCCGACAGGCGGCTCGCCTTGATCGCCGGGTGGAGGTGGAAACGCACGGCGTATTCGTCCGGCGCGCCGCCGCCCGGCTCGCTGCCGTCGGCGGCGGAAAAGCTGTCCTCGCCGTCGAGCGCGCGGCCGTCGTCGGACAGGCGCATGGCGCGCGTGTGGACGAGATCGTATTCGGCGGCGTAGCCGTCGTGCGAGGCGCGCAATGTCACGGCGCCGTTCTCTTCGTCGCGTGCGATCCGCACGTCGCGCGGCCCGGCGATGATCGGGACGCCGGCGAGCAGCTTGCGGAACGGCGCGCTCTCGAGGAAACGGCAGGACGGCCGCTCGTTAACGGTTACGGTCGAATGCGCCGGGGTCGCGCGCGCCACCTGCCGCCAGGTCTCGCGGTTGACCGCCGGCAGGCCGCAATTGACGACCAGCCGGTGCTGCTTCCACGACAGTTCGAACGACAGGCAGCCGGCATGCGCTTCCTGGCTCAACGCCACCGGCGGCGGCCGCCCGGTATCGACGATCAGCGCCGTCTGCGCCGCCTCCATGCGCTGGTAGCCGGAATGCGGCGCGTTCGATAGCGGCGCGCCGCGCGCGTCGTCATAGGCGAGCACGGTGGCGAGCAGGTCGACCGGCGTCGGCCCCATGCCGTTGAACTGCGCGAAATTGCCGTCGGCATGGCGGAAGAAGCGCAGCATCGGCATCATGCGATCGATGGCGTTGTTGATCGCCTGCGGCGGCTGCAAATTGCGCGCCGAGAACAATTGCCTGAGCGGCAAGAGATCGGCGAGAACCTCGATCAAGATGCCGGGATTGCGGCTGACGTGGCCGCCGTCGGGCAGGATCTGCGCCCGCAATTCCTCGATCAGCTTGCGCGCATTGGGGCGGAGCACGCCGGCCTGCCCTTGCATGCAAAGGCTCGCATAGTTCAGCGCCATCAGCGCCTGCAATCGCGGCAGGCCCTCGCGCGACTGGCGCAAAGTGCGGCGCAGATAGCGCACCTGCCGCGACAGGCTGCGGATGAAGCGGCGGTAGAAGCGCGCGTCGGCGTCCTGCAGCACGAACGGCGCCTGGCTGAGCCAGCAGAGAATGCGCCGCGACAGGATGTCGTTGCGCCAGCCGAGCGGATGCCATTTGCCCTGCACCGTGATCCAGTCGTCGATCAGCGCGCGCGCATTGGCGCGGGTGATCGCGGAGTCGGCGGCGCGCAGATGACGCAGCCACGAGAAGCTCAAGAGGATCACCGCCCATTCGTCGGAGGGCGGCGTCATCTCGAACGGCGAGCGGCGGTCACAGATCACCACCTTGCCGGCGAAGGCGAAGCGGCCGCTGTAGATCTCGCTGGCGCGCGTGGCGTCGGCGGTGCGCAAATCCTGCGGCGCGATCAGCAGCCGGTCGGTCTTGCCCGAGCCGTGGCGCCAGCGCAGCAGCGGATGGGTGGCGACGCGTGCGAGCAGGTTGCGGAAGGCGCGGCGCCCGATCAGCGCGGAGAGCCCCAACCGCTCCGCCACCGTGACCCGCATCATGAGATTGTCCGTTCCCCGCGCGGCGGCCTGATTCGCGTGCAGGTTCACGATAGCGAAGGCAGGTTGAAGGTCCAAATCACGCGATCGTGCCGAGACTTAGCCGGTCCGCATCAACCGCGCACCGAAGAAGCCGTCCATGCCCCCCTGGTGCGGGTCGGGGTCGGGCAGCATCTGCGGCAAGGTGCGCAGGTCACCGTCCGCGTTGAGGAACTCGGGCCGGCCGAAGACATCCGCCGCGGCAAGCGGGGCGCGCGCGACGTGCGGGTTGCGTGCGAGCAGCGCCGCGACCTGCGCCTCGCCCTCCTCCGGCTCCAGCGAGCAGACGCAGTAGACGATGCAGCCGCCGGGCTTCACCAGGCTCACGGCGCGGTCGAGCAGACGCTGCTGCAGCGACATGAGCGGGACGAGGTCGGCCTCGCCCTTGAGCCAGGGCACGTCGGGATGACGGCGGATCGTGCCGGTCGCCGAGCACGGTGCGTCGACGAGCACGGCGTCGAACGGGCCGCCCTGCCACTCCAGCACATCGGCCGCATGCGTTTCGGCGGTGAGGCCGAGCCGGGCCAAATTCTCCTGCAATCTTGCGATGCGCACCGGCGAGCGGTCGATGGCGGTCACCTCGGCCCCGGCGGCGCAGAGTTGCGCGGTCTTGCCGCCCGGCGCGGCGCAGAGATCCGCGACCTTGAGGCCGCGCACGTCGCCGAGGAGATGCGCGGGAATCGAGGCGGCGGCGTCCTGCACCCACCAGGCGCCTTCCGTGAAGCCCGGCAGCATGGACACGGCGCCGTGCGCGATCGTGCGCACCGTGCCGGTCGGCAACACCCGGCCCCGCAGCCGCTCGGCCCAGTGCGGCGCATCAGCCTTGACGCTGAGGTCGAGCGACGGCTCGTGGCCGTTGGCCTCGGCGATGGCGCGCGCGGTCTCCTTGCCGTAGGCGCTGGTCCAGCGCGCCATCAGCCAGTCCGGCGTGTCGCGTGTCGCCTTCGCGGCCAGGATCATGTCTCGGTTCTGCGCCACCCGGCGCAGCACGGCGTTGACGAGGCCGGCATAGCGCGCGCCGCGGCGGTCGGCCTGCGCCAGCCGCACCGACAGATCGACCGCGGCATGATCGGGCACGTCGAGCCACAAAACTTGCGCCGCGCCGACCATGAGGATGATCTCGACGCGCGGCGCGTCGGCCGGAAAGCCCTTGTCGAGAAAGCCCGTCAGCGCGTGCCGCAAGGTGCCGAGCCGGCGCAGCACGGTGGCGGTCAAGCGCCGCATCAGCGCGCGGTCGCGGTCGGCCAATGTCGCGAGCCCGATATGCGCGGCGCGCCCGGAGAGCTGCTCGTCGAGCGGCACCCTGCGCCGCAAAACGCCGTCGACGATGTCGGCGGCGATCTTTCGGACGGCAAGGCCGGGAACTTCCGGCTGGGGAGAGGTGCGCGGACGCGCCATGGACCTCGTCTGAACACGAATTGTGTCGAGGTCGCGAAGTCTATCCCGGAATCGTCACGATTTCACAGAAATCGGCCGCGTCAGCGCAACACGAGCACCTCGGTGCCGACGCCGACGCGCGCATAGAGGTCGAGGACGTCCTCGTTGTGCATGCGGATGCAGCCATGCGACACGAAGCCGCCGACCGAGGATGGGTTGTTGGTGCCGTGGATGGCGTAGTTGCCGCGGTCGAGCCCGAGCACGGCGGCGCCCATCGGATTGCGCGGTGAGCCGCCCGGGATGACCGGGCCGTAGCCACCGCCGGACAGCTCCGGCGGCGCCTGCCAGGCCGGGCGCAGGCGCTTGACCGCTACGTAAGCGCGGCCGTGCCAAGCCATGCCGGCCTTGCCGACACCGACCGGATAGCGGATGGCGCGGCCGGAATCGAGTACGAAGAACAACTGGCGGGCGCTCGTCATGATGACGATGTCGCCGGCCCGGTAATGCGACGGGAACGGCACGAGGTCGCGCGCCTGCGCGGCGCCCGCCGCGATCAGCGCGGCGGCGAAGGCGAGTGCGAGGGAGAGCCGGTGGACAAAACTCATCGCTCGACGATCACCGGCGTACCGACGCCGACCATGCTGTAGAGCTCGCGAATGTCGGCGTTGAGCATGCGGATGCAGCCGTGCGAGACGAAGCGGCCGACCGTCTGCGGCCGGTTCGTGCCGTGGATGGCGTAGGTGCCGTCGCCGAGCGTCATCGCGAACTGGCCCATCGGATTGTTCGGCGCGCCGCCGGGGATCACGGCGGGCAGGCGCGGGTTCTCGCGGCGGATGTCATCGGGCGGCGACCAGGAGGGCCGCACGTATTTGCCGGAGATGCGCGAGACGCCGCTCCACTCCTGGCCGGCCTTGCCGACGCCGACCGGGAAGCGCAGCGCCTTGCGGCCGTCCAGCACGAAATAGAGTTTACGCTCGGACGTCTTCACCACGATCGTCCCGGGCGCGAAGCCAGACAGCGGCACGACGTCGCGCGTCGACGCGCGCGCCGCGGCGGCGACGAAAGCCCACATCACGACAATGAAGACGAACAACGCCGTTCGCCGCAGTACCAGAGACATTTTCCGCGCGCCCCGGATGGCCCGACGCGCGGAAGAATAGTCAACGAAACGCCCGGGTCAGGCGAAAGCTGCCGGTAACGTAAACGGCGAAAGACCTTATGCCGCGCGGTATTCGGGGCGGGCATCGGTGTCCCCGGCCTCGCCTATGCGAAGCCGGGGACGAGCGGAATGCCTCACGCCCCCGCCTTCGCGGCGGCCTTCTTGTTCTGGCGATTGTGGACGAGGTCGTCGACCACGGCCGGATCGGCGAGCGTGGTGGTGTCGCCGAGATTGCCGAAATCGTCCTCGGCGATCTTGCGCAGGATGCGGCGCATGATCTTGCCCGAGCGCGTCTTCGGCAGGCCGGGCGAGAACTGGATCAGGTCGGGCGACGCGATCGGGCCAATCTCCTTGCGCACCCAGTTGACCAATTCCTTGCGCAAGTCCTCGCTCGGCTTCTCGCCCGCCATCAAGGTGACGTAGGCGTAGATGCCCTGGCCCTTGATGTCGTGCGGATAGCCGACGACCGCGGCCTCCGACACCTTCGGATGCGCGACCAGCGCGCTCTCGACTTCCGCCGTGCCCATGCGATGGCCGGCGACGTTGATGACGTCGTCGACGCGACCGGTGATCCAGTAGAAGCCGTCCTCGTCGCGGCGGCAGCCGTCGCCGGTGAAATATTTGCCGGGATAGGTCTTGAAGTAGGTGTCGATGAAGCGCTGGTGGTCGCCGTAGACCGTGCGCATCTGGCCGGGCCAGGAATCGGCGATGCAGAGATTGCCGCTGGTGGCGCCGGGAAGCGTCTTGCCCTCGGCGTCGACAATCTCCGGCACGATGCCGAAGAACGGCCGCGTCGCCGAGCCGGGTTTCAGCCGCGTCGCGCCCGGCAGCGGCGTGATGAGGATGCCGCCGGTCTCGGTCTGCCACCAGGTGTCGACGATCGGGCAGTGGCCCTCGCCGACCACGTGGTAGTACCACTCCCAGGCTTCCGGATTGATCGGCTCGCCGACCGAGCCCAAAAGCCGCAGCGACTTGCGCGAGGTCTTCTTCACCGGGCCGTCGCCGCCTTGCATCAGCGCGCGGATCGCCGTCGGCGCGGTGTAGAGAATGTTGACCTTGTGCTTGTCGCAGACTTCCCAGAAGCGCGACGTGCTCGGATAGTTCGGCACGCCCTCGAACATCAGCGACACGGCGCCGTTCGAAAGTGGCCCGTAGACGATGTAGCTGTGGCCGGTGACCCAGCCGACGTCCGCCGTGCACCAGTAGATGTCGCCGTCGTGATAGTCGAACACGTACTGGTGCGTCATCGACGTGTAGACGAGATAGCCGCCGGTGGTGTGCAGCACGCCCTTCGGCTTGCCGGTCGAACCTGAGGTGTAGAGGATGAACAGCGGGTCCTCCGCGCTCATCTCCTCGCACGGGCAGTCGGCCGGAACGGTCTTGGCGATGTCGTCGTAATAGACGTCGCGGCCGGCCTTCATCTTCACCGGCGCATTTGTGCGCTTGACGACGATGACGGAAGTGACGCCGCCGACCTTGTCGCAGGCCGCGTCGACGTTCTCCTTGAGCGGAATCTTGCGGCCGCCGCGAATGCCTTCGTCCGCGGTGATGACGATCGGCGACTTGCAGTCCTCGATGCGGCCGGCGATGGAGTCGGGCGAGAAGCCGCCGAAGATCACCGAATGGACCGCGCCAATGCGGGCGCAGGCGAGGATGGCGACCGCCGCCTCGACGATCATCGGCATGTAGATGGTGACGCGGTCGCCTTTCTTGACGCCGCGCGCCTTGAGCACATTGGCGAAGCGGCTGACCTCGGCGTGCAACTGCCTGTAGGTGAGCTTCTTGTCGTCCTTGGGATCGTCGCCTTCCCAGATGATCGCGGTCTGGTCGCCGCGCTTGGCGAGATGCCGGTCGACGCAATTGGAGCAGGCGTTGAGCGTGCCGTCCTCGAACCATTTGATCGAGACGTTGTGCGGATCGTAGGTGGTGTTCTTCACCTTGGTGAAGGGCTTGATCCAGTCGATCCGCCTGGCGTGCTCAGCCCAGAAGCCGTTCGGGTCCTTGATCGAGCGCGCGTACATCTCCTGGTACTTCGCGTCGTCGACGAAGGCGCGCTTCTGCCAGTCGGCGGGGACGGCGTAGGTTTTGTCGGACATGGCTTCTTCCTCCTGCCGCCGGGGTTGGGCCCCCGGGCGCGCAATTGCACAACTTTGCGCCATTATGCGACGGCGGTCCGCGGCCCGACAAGGCACGCCGCGTCGCACTTTGGCAGGGGTCGCGGGGTTGACGCAGGTCATGGCGGGGCATGATCCCTGCCCCGCTTGCGGGGGAGGGTGGCGCGCGAATGCGCGCCGGGTGGGGGCCGGTGGTGATCGAGACGCGACCCCACCCCCGGCGCTAGCGCGCCGGACGCTCCCCTTTCAGGGGAGGGACAAGAGAGTCACACCCCGCCCATCCTGCAGACGAGCTTCCACTCGCTTTCGCTGATCGCCGGCAGCGACAGCCGCGACTGCCGCAGCAGCTGGATCTCGGCAAGCTTGGGCTCCGCCTTGACCGCCGCAAGCGTCACTGGCGCCTTCAGCCGCTCCACGGCCTTGATGTCGACGCAGACCCACGGCTCTCCTGCTTTGGCGGTCGGATCGGGATAGGCCTCGCGCACGACCTCGCAGATGCCGACGATCTCCTTGCCGATATTCGAGTGATAGAAGAAGCCGCGCTCGCCCTTCTTCATCTTCAGCATGTTGAGTTTGGCGGTGTGGTTGCGGATGCCGGTCCATGGCTCGCCCTTCGCGCCGCGCTTGGCGAGGTCGTCCCACGAAAACACGTCCGGCTCGGATTTGAACAGCCAGTGGGGCATGGATCACTCTTCCGATTTGAGCGGCCGCGTCAGCAGCGCCTCGATCGCTTCGTCGACCGTGACCGCGCCGGCGAGCACCGCGGCCACCGCCTCCGAGATCGGCATGTCGACGCCCGTCGCGCGCGCCATCTCCAGCAGCACCGGCGCGGTGAAGGCACCTTCGGCAAGCTTGCCGCTCGGCGCTTCGCCTTTCCCAAGCGCGACGCCATAGGAGAAATTGCGCGACTGCGGCGTGCCGCAGGTGAGGATGAGATCGCCGAGGCCGGACAGGCCCATCATCGTCTCGGTGCGGGCGCCGCAGGCACGGCCGAACCGCACCAATTCGGCGAAGCCGCGCGTCGTCATCGCGGCGAGCGCGCTGGCGCCCAGCCCGCGGCCGCTGACGATGCCGGCAGCGATCGCCAGCACGTTCTTGGTGGCGCCGCCGAGTTCGACGCCGCGCACGTCGGTCGAGTGATAGGGACGGAACGCGCCGGTGTTCATCGCATGCGCCAGCGCTTCCGCGACGGCAGCGTCCGCCGCGGCGATGGTGACCGCGGTCGGCATGCCGCGCGCGACGTCAGCGGCGAAGCTCGGCCCCGACAGGATCGCCGGCAGCGCATTGGGCGCGCACTCGGCGACGATCTCGGTCATGAACTTGTGCGTGCCGCGCTCGATGCCCTTGGCGCAGGCGATCAGCGGCGTGCCGGCGGCGATGACCGGCGATAGCGCGGTGAGAGTCGCGCGCATCGCCTGCGCCGGCACGACCAGCAGGATCGCGTCGTTGCGCGCGACGTCCGCGAGATCGACCGTCACCGCAATCGTGCCGTTGAGCTTCACGCCGGGCAGGAACTTGCTCTCGCGCTTGCCCCCAAGATGCGCGGCGTTGCCGGCGTCGTATTCCCACAACGTCACGCGACGCCCGGCGCGGGCCGCGGTCTGCGCCAGCGCCGTGCCCCACGCGCCGCCACCGATGACGCCGATACGGTCGATGCTCATTTGTATGCCGCCGTGTTGAGCTTGCGGCCGCGCGCGGCGGCGACTTCGTCGAGCGGCCAGCGCGCCTTCGGCGCCACGTCGAGCGTGTCGACGAGGCCAAGCGCGAGGCGTTCCGCGCCGGCCCAAGCGATCATGGCGCCGTTGTCGGTGCACAGGTCCAGCGGCGGCGCGACCAGCGGCATCTTCTCTTCCGTGGCCAGCGTCTGCAGCACCGCGCGGATCGCCTGGTTGGCGGCGACGCCGCCGGCAACGACCAGCGCATGCGGCGTGCCGTACTGCGCGCGGAAGAGGCGCAGCCCCGCACGCAGCCGGTCATAGACGACCTCGACCACCGCCTGCTGGAACGAGGCGCACAGGTCCGAGACGTCCTCGTCCGACAATGGCGCGACGGCTTCGGCTTCGAGGCGCAGCGCGGTCTTCAGGCCCGAGAACGAGAAGTCGGCCTCCTTGCGGTGCTGCATCGGCCGCGGCAGCGCGAAACGGTTCGGATTGCCGCGCGCCGCTTCCTGCTCGACCTGCGGCCCGCCGGGATAGCCGAGCCCGAGGAGCTTGGCGGTCTTGTCGAAGGCCTCGCCGATGGCGTCGTCCATAGTCGTGGCGAGGCGCACGTAATCGCCGACGCCGCGCACCGCGAGGATCTGGGTGTGGCCGCCGGAGGCGAGGAACAGGCAATACGGAAACGGCGTGCCATCGGTGAGCCGCGCGGTGAGCGCGTGCGCTTCCAGATGGTTGACCGCGATCAGCGGTTTGCGCGCGACCATCGCAACGGCCTTGGCCGTGGTCAGCCCGACGATGACGCCGCCGATCAGGCCCGGGCCGGCGGCGGCGGCGACGGCGTCGATGCGGCTGATGCCCGTGCCGGCCTGGTTGAGCGCCTCGGCGACAATTCCGTCAAGGACCTCGACATGGGCGCGCGCGGCGATCTCCGGAACCACGCCACCGAAGGCCGCGTGCTGATCAATCTGGCTGAGCACGACGTTGGACAGGATGCGGCCGCGGCCGTCGGATTGCCGCTCCACCACCGCCGCCGCGGTCTCGTCGCAGGTCGTCTCGATGCCGAGGACGATCATTTCGGGCTCCGGCCCTCCCCTTCGGGCGGATGGTGAACTACAAGGTGGCCTACCATCGAGAGGAACCATGGCGCAATCCACCGCTCTCCTGCGCATCGGCACCCGCGGCAGCCCGCTGGCGCTGGTGCAGGCGCGCGCGGTCAGAACGCGGCTCGCCGCGGTGCTCGGCGCGGGCGAGGAGGCGATCGAACTCGTCGTCATCAAGACCTCCGGCGACCGCATCCAGGACCGGCCGCTGGCCGACGTCGGCGGCAAGGGGCTGTTCACCAAGGAGATCGAGGAGGCGCTGCTCGACAAGCGCGTCGACCTCGCGGTGCATTCCTCCAAGGACATGCCGACGGTGTCGCAGCCCGGGCTGATGCTCGCCGCGTGCCTCGAGCGCGAAGATCCGCGCGACGTGTTCATCAGCCACAAGGCGAAGTCGCTCGCCGAACTGCCGCGCGGCGCGACGCTCGGCACCGCCTCGCTGCGGCGGCAGGCCATCGCCAGGCGCCTGCGGCCCGATCTCAACGTGGTGCCGCTGCGCGGCAACGTCGAAACGCGGCTCGCCAAGCTCGAAGCCGGCGAGGCCGACGCGACCTTGCTCGCGCTCGCGGGCCTGAAGCGGCTCGGCATCGAGCGGCACGCGACGCAAATCCTGGAACGACACGAATTCTGCCCGGCGGTCGGCCAGGGCGCCATCGGCATCGAAGCGCGCCAGAACGACGTGGGCACGCGCGAGATGCTCGCACGCATCAATCACACCGACACCTTCACGGCCCTTGCCTGCGAGCGCGCGTTCCTTGCCGAGCTTGATGGCTCGTGCAAGACGCCGATCGGTGGCTACGCGGAAATTTCCGGCGATCTTATTCATTTCTATGGTTGCCTGGCTCATCCTGACGGCAATCCCTGGATGGATTATCGCACGCGCGGCCCGCGCGAGGACGCGGTCAAGCTCGGCGCCGAAGCGGCGCGCGCGATCAAGCGGGACGGCGATCCCCGTCTGTTCGGGTGAGCGATGCGCGTCGCCCTCACCCGGCCGCAGGCGGACGGCGAGCGCAGCGCCGCCGCGCTGCGCGCGCGCGGACATGACGTGCTGCTGGCGCCGCTGATGCGCGTTGAGCCGATCAAGGCCGATCTCGCGGGCAACTGGAGCGCCGTCGCCATCACCAGCGCCAACGCGCCCGGAGCGATTGCCGCGAACGCCCCGCTTTTGCAATTGCCACTGTACGCGGTCGGCGCGCGTAGTGCTGACGCCGCGCGCGCAGCGGGATTCACGCACGTCACATCGGCCGACGGCGACGTGCGCGCGCTGGCGCGGCTCATCGCCGAACGTCACAAGAGAACCGCGCCGCTGCTCTATCTCGCCGGCGAGGATCGCGCCGCCGATCTCGTCGGCGAACTGGCGCAAGGCGGCATCAAGGCGGAGATGCGGGTCATCTACCGCGCCGTCACCGCGCCATTCCCGCCCGCGCTGGCGCAAGCGCTGCGCGGCGGCGCGCTCGACGCGGTGCTGCATTACTCGGCACGCAGCGCCGAGACCTTCGTCGCCCGTGCACGCGCGGCCGGCGTTACGCGCGAGGCGCTCGCCGTGCGGCATCTGTGCCTGTCGGCCCAGGTTGCCGCACCCTTGCAGGCCGCAGGCGCGCAGGACGTCGCGGTGGCGCAGCACCCCGACGAGGCCGCGCTCATTGAACTTCTCGGCCTCGCCGCCCGTTGACGTGGCGCAATCGCGCCGTTTGCGTTATCTGCTAGCCGCAGGGCGGGGATTCGGGAGAAAGGCCGCATGGCAGAGAAGCGCAAGGCGCCGGACGCGCCCGATGCCGCCCGGAAGCGCAAGGCGCCGACCATCGACCTGACCGCTACCGACGTCACGCCGCCCGAGGCGGCCCCCGAGCCGCCGACCGCGCCGGCCACCGCCCCGCCCGAGACGCCTCCGCCTCCCCCGCCGCAGGAGCCGCCCCAGGCACGGCCCGAGCCGGAGGCGGCAAAACCCTCCTCGGCCCCGAAAGCCGAACCGCGCCACCGCACGCCGGTCGCCGCCATGCTGATGTCCGGCGTGGCTAGCGGCGTCATCGTCGCCGCGGTATTCGCCGCCGCCTGGTACGCTGGGCTGGTGCCAGTCAATGCACCGGTGCGCAGCGACATGGTTCCGAAACAGCAGATCGTTGCCCTGCAACAGGATGTCGACGCGCTGAAGAATTCGCCGAAGGCTGGCGCCACCGACCCGCAGCTCGCCCAGAAACTTGCCGAGACGAAGGCGGCGCTGACGCCATTAACGCAGCGGCTATCCTCGGCCGAGAGCGCGATCAAGTCAGGCGACACCGCCGTCGCCGCGCTCGGCAAGCGCATCGACGATATTTCCGGAAACGCGTCGCAGGCGCGGCAGGAAGCCGATGCCGCCGGCAAGGCGGTCGCGCAGCTGGACTCGCGGCTAAAAGACCTCGCGCGCAGTGAGGCGAGCACGGTGACGCGCGCCGACATCGACGCCTTGCAGCAGAAACTGGCGGCGCTCGAAGCCGCCGAGACATCGGCGCGTGCCAGCGTCGCGCAGAGCACGGCCGCGGCATCGGCGACGCGGCTCGCGCTTGCCGCGCAGGCCTTGCGCAACGCGGCGATCGGCGGGGCGCCCTATGTGGCAGAGCTGGCGCAGGCCAAGGCGCTCGGCGCCGACGCCGGCAAGCTTGCATCGCTTGATGCTTTTGCCGCGACCGGCATCCCGAGCCTTGCTGCACTTGCGCGGCAACTGCACGACCTGCTGCCGCAGATGCAGAAGATCGCCGCGCCGCGCGCGCAGGTCTCCGGCTCGTTCCTCGAACGCCTCCAGGCCAATGCCGGCAATCTCGTACGCATCAGCCCGGCCAACGCGCCGTCCGGCGACGCGCCCGCCGACGTGATGGCGCGGCTCAAAGTCGAGGCGGCGCACCACGATATCGCTGCCGCTGCCGCCGACGTCGGCAAGCTGCCGCAGGCCGCGCAGGCGCCGGCGAAGGACTGGCTCGCGCGCGTGCACGCGCGTCAGGCAGCGCTCGCCGCCGCCAGCGATCTCGCCGCCTCCACCGCCCGCGCGCTCACGCCGGGGGCGCAATGATCCGCGTCGTCGCCTTCCTCGTCGCGCTGGCGCTGATCGCGGGCGGCTTTGCCTGGTTCGCCGACCGTCCCGGCGACATCGTCCTGACCTGGATGGGTTACCGCATCGAGACCTCGCTGATGGTGGCGCTCACCGCGCTGCTCGTGCTGGTGATCGCCACGATCATCATCTGGTCAATCCTGCGCGGCATTTGGCGCGCGCCGGAACAGGTGTCGCTGTTCTTCCGCCATCGCCGCGCCATGAAAGGCTATCTCGCCATCACGCGCGGGCTGATCGCCATCGGCTCGGGCGATCTCAGACTGGCGCGCCGCTCCGCCGACGACGCGGGGCGATTGTCGCCGGGCGATCCGCTGGCGCTACTCCTGGAAGCGCAGGCGGCGCAGATGGCCGGCGACCGCGCCGGCGCCGAGCAGGCCTTCCGCGCCATGGCGCGCCGCGACGAGACCAAGCTGCTCGGCTTGCGCGGCCTCTACATCGAGGCGCAACGCCGCAGCGATCACGCCGCCGCCCGCCGCGTGGCCGAGGAAGCGGCGCAGGTCGCGCCCGCGCTCGGCTGGGCCGGACAGGCGGTGCTCGACGATCGCTGCGCGGCCTCCGACTGGGACGGCGCGCTCGTGTCGCTCGAGAACATGAAGAGCGGGGTGGAGAAGGCCGACTACCGCCGCAAGCGCGCCGTGCTGCTGACCGCGCGCGCGCTCTTGCGCGAGGAGAGCGACCGCGACGGCTCGCGCGCCGACGTCATGGAAGCGGTCAAGCTCGCGCCCGAACTCGTTCCGGCCGCGGCGCTCGCCGGCCGCCGCCTCGCCGAAGCGGGCGAGCAGCGCAAGGCACGCCGCATGCTGGAGCGCGCCTGGATCGCCAGCCCGCATCCCGATCTCGCCGAAGCCTATGCCGACCTGCGCCTCGGCGATTCCGCGCGCGAAAAGCTGGCGCGCGTGCAGAAGCTCGCCGCCATGGCGCCGGGCCACATCGAGGGCGCGCTGGCGGTGGCCCGCGCCGCGCTCGACGCGCGCCAGTTCGGCACCGCGCGCGCGGCGCTCGAGCGCTATCTCGCCGCCCCGACGCAGCGCGTCGCGGCGCTGATGGCCTCGATCGAGGAAGCCGAGCACGGCGATACCGGACGCGTGCGCGAGTGGATGGCGCGCGCGGTGCGCGCCTCCGGCGATCCGGTGTGGACTGCCGACGGCGTCGTCTCCGACAAATGGCTGCCGGTGACCCCGTCCGGCCGCCTCGACGGCTTCGAATGGCGTGTGCCGCTGGCCGAGATCGGCGTGACCCGGCCGGTGATCGAGATGCTGCCGCCCGACGTCGAGCCGGTCACCGAGGCGCCACGCGAGCCGGAGCCACGGCCGGCGGCGGAACCGGCGGCGGCGGACGCAAACCCGGTGCGGCCGCCCAGGCCCCGCCCGGCCGAGCCGGTGATCCCGCTGGTGCGCGTGCCCGACGATCCTGGCCCCGGTGCAGGCCTCGAGGCCGAACCCGGCCCGGAAGCCGTCGTCCCCGCCGACGGCCAGCGCTGGCAGAAGATCAAGGACCTGTTCAAGTAGGTTGCCATCGGCGGCCCGCGCCGATATCAGAGGCGCGGCTTTGGCCGGCGTAGCTCAGTGGTAGAGCATCCGCTTCGTAAGCGGGGGGTCGGGGGTTCAAATCCCTCCGCCGGCACCAGTGGCTCCTCCCAGCAATCGCGTTCAGCCTCAAGCTGAGGAGCGCCGCCAAGCAGCGCGTCTCGAAGCATGGGGCCGCCTCATCCTTCGAGACGCGGCCTGCGGCCGCATCTCAGGATGAGGCTGAACTGGCGCTCACCGCCACTCCGCCATTGCGCGCACCGACGCCACCAGATTGACGCGCGTCAGATTTCGCCAAACTGGCTCATTTCACGCACAAATCCGCGGCGAGCTTCCCGTTCTTGTAAATGTGACAACAAAGCTTCGTCGGACAATCTGTGCTTGGGAGAACGGTGCCGCCTAGCTTCACGCACCTGTTCTGCCTCAACGGCGCCTTCGGAGCGGAAAAATTTTTCGCATTGGCGGCGGTGGCCAAGCCCAAACCCGCGACGAGCAGAAAAGCTGCAAACAAACGCATGGATCATTCCCTCTCAAATCCGCCCCATGCGAAATATATCAGACGTCATCGTTTCTTCGTAGGCAATATGCCGCCCGGCCCCGCGGGGAGCTGTAGTCATTCAATCGATTGGTACAACGGGATCGTGCAGTCGCTCGCGCGTCATCGCACGATGAAGAAGAGCACGCCGGGCGCGCCGAATGGGGTCTTGCCTGACTGATGCGACCCGCGCGGGCCGCGCCCGGCGAACCGTCCGTGTGCTGTGCCGCTCCGTTGCGCGCCGGACGAACTACGCAACGATCTCCGCGGCCCTTTGACCCGGTGGAAGCATGCAGACCTCCGCGCCAGAAAGGTACGCGGAAATTCTGAGCGCATGGCGACGAATGTCAAGCGGCGCCGAATTAAAATTCGCAGTGTGGAACATTGCGACGCGTTTCGCGCGCAGCTCCGCGCAATTCGTGCAACGCGTCCGAACAGAAATTACCGCGGCGGACCTGAGCGCGACACGTCGCCGCGAATACCGCCATGGTTTCCGCCATCGGCTGCCTTTTGGCGAAATTCGCGGCTCTTGAGCCAGCAATTGTCAAACAAAGACGGTGGATAACCGGGAAACCGCAGGAACCGGGCCGGCCACGAGGCGTTGCCTCGTCCGGTGTCCAAGGCAAACCGAGGAGGCGCTGATGTGGCTCTCCCTGTTCGGTATCGTCCTCGTGATGTCGCTCGGATTCGGGCTCGGATCGGTGCTCGCCGGCATGTTCGAGCGCGATTCGCCCTATTGATGGCCCCTTTCCTACTGTAGCGCCCGCGGGAACTTTGCATTAATCAAGCGGTATGGACGCGACCGGCACGCCGCTGCTGTTCTCGCGGCGGTTCGCGCCGCTGTTCTGGTGCCAGTTCTTCGCCGCCTTCAACGACAACTTCCTCAAGACCGCGCTGGTCTTCCTGATCCTGTTCCACGGCCATACCGACGCCGGGGCGTTGATCACATTGGCCAGCGCGATCTTTATCGCGCCCTATTTCGTGTTGTCCGGCCTCGGCGGCGAGTTCGCCGACAAATTCGACAAGGCGCGGGTCGCCCAGGTCATCAAGTTCGTCGAGATGTTCGTCGCCGGGCTGGCGGTGTGGGGCTATGCGCGCGAGTCACTGCCGATCCTGTTCGCGGCGCTGTTCGGCTTCGGCGTGCTGGCCTCCCTGTTCGGGCCGATGAAATACGGCATCCTGCCCGACCACCTGCCGCGCGAGAAACTGCCGGCCGCGAACGCGCTGATCGAAGGCGCGACCTTCGTGGCGATCCTTGCCGGCACCATCGCCGGCGGGCTGGCAGCGCATCGCGACGGCCCGTTCGGCTTCGCGCCGCTGGTGATCGGCGTTTCGCTCGCCTGCTGGCTGGCGTCCTTGCTCATCCCGCCGAGCGGCGAAGGCGCGCCGCATCTCACCGTACGGGCGAACATTGCCGCCTCGACGCTGACCACGCTGCGCCACCTGCGCACCGACCGACGGCTGTGGTGGGGCGCGCTGGTTACGAGCTGGTTCTGGCTCGTCGGCATCATCGTGCTGTCGCTGCTGCCGCCGCTGGTCAAGACACTGATCGGCGGCGGCGAGGCGGCGGTGACCTTCTATCTCGCGCTGTTCACGATCGCGGTCGGGCTCGGCTCGGCGCTGGCGGCGCGGCTGTCGCGCGGGCGCATCGTGCTCGGCATCACGGCCGCCGGCGCGGCGCTGATCGGCGTCTTCGCCGTCGATCTCGGCATCGCGACGTTCGGACTGGCGCCGGCGGCCGCCATGCAGGCACAGGCCGCGGTGTTCGCCGGCGGCATCGGCTTGCGCGTGGCGATCGATCTCTGCGGCCTTGCCATTGCCGGCGGGCTGTTCATCGTGCCGGCCTTCGCCGCGGTGCAGGCGTGGTCGGATATCGGCTACCGCGCGCGCACGATCGCCGGCGTCAACGTGCTCAACGCCGGTTTCATGACCGCCGCCACCGTCGCCGTCGCCCTGCTGCAGAAGCAGGGCGTGACGCTGGCGGTGCTGTTCATCGGCCTCGGCGTATTGACGCTCGCCGTGGCCGCGGCGGTGTGGAAGACGATGCCGAAGGCTGGCTAATTCTGAGGAGTATGGGTCCCGGGCCTCGCGCAATCGCCCTCGCCCGGGACGACAGTTATTTCCCCCGCATCGCCAGCACGCGGTCGACCATCTCGCCGGCAACGCCGAGGTAGTTCGCCGGGTCGGCTATCGTTTCCAGCGCCTTGCGGTCGGCGTGCTTTCTGATCTCGGCGTTCTCCGCCAGCAAATCGATCAGCGGACGGCCGGTCTTCACCACCTCGCGGCAGATGTCGTAGACGACATCGTGCGCGTAATTGCGGCCCATCTTGTCGCCGAGGCCCATCATCACCGCCTCCGACATGATCAGGCCCTTGGTGATGTCGAGGTTCTCGCGCATCTTCTTCTCGTTGACCTGCAACCCCTCGAGCACGAAGCGGGTCTGCGCCAGCGCGCCGGCCGAGAGCATGAAGATCTCCGGCAGCACTATCCACTCGATCTCCCACGGGCCGGTGGCGCGCTCGTGGTCCTCGACCATCGCCTCCATCAGCGCTGCGGCGTGCTGCTTCACGATCGCCGATTGCGCGGTGATGTAAACGGACGAGATCGGGTTGCGCTTCTGCGGCATGGTCGAGGACGAACCGCGACCCTGGTGGAACGGCTCGTAGACCTCTTCCACTTCCGTCTGCATCAAGAGCTTCACGTCGAAGGCGACCTTGCCGCAGGAGCCGGTGACGAGGCCGAGGAAACAGCCCACCTCGGCAATGCAGTCGCGAACCGTGTGCCAGGAGATCGCCGGCTGGCCGAGCTTCAGCTCCTTCATCAATTCGATCTGGCATTTCAGACCGTCCCTGCCGAGCGATGACAGGGTGCCGGCGGCGCCGCCGAACTCGCCGACCAGCACGCGCTTCTTCAATTGCGCGAGGCGCTCGCGATGCCGCTCGAAGCCGGCGAGGATCGTCGCCATCTTGTAGCCGAAGGTGATCGGCACGGCCTGCTGCAAGTTGGACCGGCCGGCCATCGGCGTGTCGCGGTATTTCTTCGCTAGCGTCGCGAGCGCGACACAGATGGCGTCGATCTCGTTGCCGACGATGTCGAGCGCCTCCCGGATCTGCATCACCGTCGCGGTGTCGGTGATGTCCTGCGTCGTGGCGCCCCAGTGCGACCACTCGCCGAGCTTGTCCTTGCACAATTTGACGAGCTGCTGCACGACCGGCAGCACGGGATAACCGATGCGCTCGGTCGCTTCCTTTAGTTTCGCGAAGTCGTATTCCTTGACGTCGCAGTGCCTGACGATCTCGTCGCAAGCTTCCTGCGGGATGATCTTCAGCCGCGCCTGCGCCACCGCCAGCGCCTTCTCGAAGTCTAGATATTTCTGAACCCGGTTCTCGTCCGACCACACCTGGCGCATGGCCGGAGTGGTGAAAATGTCGCGGAACACGGCGGAATCGAGATAGGTCGACGGCATCGAGGGCTCCTGTCCGAATTGGCGCGGACATTAGCGGTTTTTTGCGCCCTGTCATCATGCCGGGCGGGCGGGACAAGACCAGCGGCGGCGCGGTATTAGAGGCTCATGACGACCCTTTCACCCCGCCTTCAAACGATCCTCGACGCGCCGATTCCGCGTTTTTCCGACGCCGAAATGGCGCGGCGCGCGCAAGCCGTCGAGGGCCTGCTCGCGCGCGCCGAATGCGATCACCTCGTGTTCTGCGGCGCCAACCGCGCCGGCTCGGCGGTGCAATGGCTGACGCAGTGGCCGGTGACGGCGGAGGCGGTTGGCGTTCGCACGCCGGGCATGCGCGACGCGCTGTTCGTGCAATACGTCAACCACGCGCCGCAGGCCTCGCTCGTCGCCGACAAGGCGGACGTGGCCTGGGGCGGCGAGTCGTCAATCCGCGCCGCGATCGCGGTGCTGGACAAACGCGGCGCGCGCAAGGACCGTGTCGCGACCATCGGGCCGTTCGGCGCGGAGCAGCACGCCTTGCTGTCCGAGAGTTTCGGCCAGCTCAAGAACCTCAATCGCGATTACATTCGCCTGCGCCAGGTGAAATCAGCCGAGGAGATCGACTGGCTACGCATCGGCGCGCATTTCTCCGATCTCGGCATGGCGGCGCTACGCGACGCTATCCGGCCGGGCGTCAGCGAGCGCGAGCTCGGCAATGCGGTCGAGCGCGCTTATGTCGGCCACGGCGGCACCACCGGCATCCATTACATCGGCTCGACGTTGATGGCCGCGTCGGACCTGGCCGTGCCGCGGCAGTTCGCGACGCCGCGGCGGCTGCAAACGGGCGACATCGTCGTGGCGGAGATCACTGCGGCGTTCTGGGACCATCCGGGCCAGGTGCTGCGCTCGTTCGCGCTGGGTGAGCCGACGCCGCTCTATCGCGACTTGCACGCCACCGCGGACGCCGCCTTCGAGGCGATCGCCGCGGTACTGAAGGCGGGCACCTCGCCGGCGGAGGTGATCGCGGCGTCCGGTGTCATCGAGACGGCCGGCTTCACCATCATCGACGATCTGCTGCACGGCTATGGCGGCGGCTACCTGCCGCCGATCCTCGGCTGCAGGAGCCGTCCGTCCGGGCCCGTGCCCGAGGCGCCGTTCCGCGCCGGGCAGACTGTGGTGATCCAGCCCAACGTCGTGACGCCGGACCGCAAGGCGGGCGTGCAGACCGGCGAGCTGGTGCTGATCACGGAGACGGGGATCGAGCGGATGCACGCCTTCCCGCGCGGCTTCGCCGTGCGCTGAGAGCGCTCCGGCTCAGCCCAACTGCTCCTTCAGCCAATCCGCCGACTGCGAGCGCCAGCGGTAGGCGCGGTTGTTGGCGATGTGGTTGCCGTCCTCGATCATCATCAAGGTGACCGGGCCCTTGACCTCGCGCGCCAGCCGCTCGGCGTCGGCCGCGGGGATGACCCGGTCTTGCCGGCCGTTCACGATGAAGATCGGACAGGTGATGTTCCCGGCGATGCCCTCGAGCGAGAGCGTGTCGGCGTTGCGATGCGCCTCCTCGCGCGTCTTCGCATGGCTGCGGATGCGGAAGGTCTCGCGCGTCAGGTCCGGCAGGCTGTCGAAGGCCGCGCCCATGTTGAAAGGCCCGCCGAGCGCGATACAGGCCTTGATGCGCTTCTCGAAGGCGGCGGCGCGCGGGGCATAATAGCCGCCAAGGCTGACGCCCCACATGCCGATACGCTTGCTGTCGAGGTCGTGGCGCGTCTCGACGTAATCGAGCACGGCGCGGACCGGCACCTCGTAATCGCCGCGGATCGGGAAGTCGTATTGCGCCTCGCCCTGGCCCGGGCCTTCGAACACGAGCGTTGCGATGCCGCGGGCGAGGAACGGCATCTCGTAGGCGTCGGTCTCCTCCTTGGTGGAGTCGAGCCCGACCGCCATGACCACGACCGGCGGCTTCGCCACGCCCTGCGGCTTGCGCAGGATGCCGGCGAGCTTCTTGCCCTCGTAGGGAATCTCGACGCGCTCGCCCGGCGGCGAAAGATGCGGCAGCGCGAGCTGCCGGCACTCGATCTGTTTCTTGTGCGCGGCCTTCATCTGCGCCGGATCGTGCGCGAACAGAAACGAGCCGAAATGGTAGTAGACGCCGGCGCGCTGCAGGCATTCGCCGGCCGTGAGGTTATGCCCGCGCGCCAGCGCCTCGCGGCCGAGCTGCTCGTGCAGCGCGGCCCGCGACGACCAGGCGCGGCACCAGTCGTCGTAGCTGGTCAGCGACTTGGTCACGTCCTCGAAGTCGGTGAGTACGACGCCGTTGGCGACGAAGCGCGCGCCCCAATGCGCGATGGCGGCGGTGAGCTGCGGATCGGTTGGCATGGATCAATCCTGGAGGATGGACGGCGGTTACCTCTCGCCGCGCCGGTACCACGGCATGAAGCGGCGCGTGGCCCATTGCACGAGAACCTCGAACCCGACGCCGAAGCCGGCAAGCAGCAGCACGCCGACGAAGGCCTCGTTGTGGTGGTAGGCGCGGGAATTATAGAGAATGTAGAAGCCGAGCCCGCCGATCGACAGGAAGAATTCGGCGACCACCGCGCCGATCAGCGCGCGGCCGGCAGCGAGACGGAAGCCGGCCAGCAGATACGGCGTCGAGGCCGGCAGCACGATGTCGATCAGCGTGCGGAACTTGCCCGAGCGGAACGAGCGCGACACTTCGAGATATTCGCGCGGCACCGCGCGGGCGCCGTCGGCGACGTTCATCGTGATGGCGAAGATCGCGGCGAAGATGATGGTGGCGATGCGCGCGTGCGTCGAATAGCCGAACCACAGCGAGAACAGCGGCAGCACGATGATCATCGGCAGCGCGTTGAAGCCGTTGATGTAGACGCGGATGGTGCGGTCGATCGACGGGCTGCGCCCCATTGCCAGGCCGAGGACGGTGCCGAGTACCAGCGTGATGGCCAGCCCCTCGGCCACCGCGGCGAGCGTCTGCCCGAGCGCGGTCAGGAATTTCGGGTCGGTGATGACCTCCGGGACCGCCAGCAGGATGCCGGTGGGCTTCGCCACATATTGCGGCGCCAGCGCGCGGACGACGAACTCCCAGACAATGAGGATGACGCCGCCGGTGACGACCCGCGGCACCAAAGTCGCCTCCTTGCGGCGCGCGGGGCTTTGCGGCTTCTGCGCCGGGCTGACGGGCGCGGACAAGGCTTGCTCGGCCATCGTCACTGCCTCCAGCGCGCGAAGTGCTGCTCGATCATCAGCCCGACCCGCATCAGGCCGACGCCGATCACGCCGACGACGAAGATGGACGCGAACACGCCCGCGGTGTCGAACTCCTGCGTCGCCTCCATGATGAGACGGCCGAGGCCGGTTGCCGACAGGAAGAACTCGGCGGCGATCATGCCGACCAGCGCGCGGCCGATCGCCTGGCGCACGCCGGTCATCATGTAGGGCAACGTATAGGGCAGCATCACCTCGCGCCACAAAGCCCATTCGGTCGAGCGGTAGGACTTCGCCACTTCGATCAGCTCGGGCTTGATGCTGCGTGCGCCCTCGACCGTGTTGTAGAGGATCGGGAACACGGTGAAGAGGAACACGACGAGCACCTTCGGCGCGAAGCCGAAGCCCATCAGCGACAAAATGAACGGGATCAGCGCCACCATCGGCGTGGCGTAGAGGATCATGATGTAGGGCTCGACGCCGATGCGCAGGGCGCGCACGCGCGCAAACAGAAGCCCGACCGGCGCACCGACGATCAGCGCGAGAATGAAGCCGGTGATGAAGAGCTCCGCCGAATCGAGCAGCTCGGACAGGAACTCGCCGCGCACCGTCAGTTGCCACAGCCGCTCGATCGTTTCCGAGAACGGCACCATGAAGGCGGCGCTGGTCGATCGGCCGGCGATCTCCCAGATGGCGAATCCGGCGAGAACGCTGAGCCAGACCGGCAGATGGCGGCGGATGGTGGTGGTCAGCAAAGCCTGATTCTTTCAACACACAATAGGGACGGCGGCAGTGCCGCGAACCGCAGTGGTCTCCCTCTCCCCTTTGGGGAGAGGGTCGGGGTGAGGGGGTTCAGGAGTCACTAACGCTGTAACCCCTCACCCGCCCGCCTTCGCTAACGCTTCGGCGGGCGACCTCTCCCTATGGGAGAGGTGAAGTAACGCGGGTTCGCCCGGCGCCTCACTTCACCATCGCGTTGGCGTCTTTCCACACCGAGGCGTCGACGAAGTTGTCGTAGCTGACCGGCTGCTTGTCCGGCTTGATCGAGCCGATCTTTTTCATCAGCGCTGCCACCGCCTCGATCTTGTTCTTGGCCAGGCCGTCGTCCTTGGCCGCCCAGAAGTCGATCTTGAGGAATTCGGCGAGCGCCAGCTTGGCGACGTCCTTGCTGTGGCCGGTCACCGTGGCGATCTCCGCCACCTTGTCTGCGTTCTTGGGGTCCTGCATGAAGTGCGCGGCCTCGATCATGCCGGCCAGCGCCCGCACATAGGCGTCGCGGTTGGCGGCGAGCTTGTCCTTGCGCGCGATGAGGATCAGATAGTGGCTGGTCGGGTTGGTGTTCTTCATCGCCAGCAGGATGTTGAGTTTCTTGCCCTGATGCTGGATCTCGGCGAGGTCGTCGAGATGCAGCACCGCGAAGTGCAGGCGGCCGGCGAGCATCGCCGGGCCGGGGCTCGAGCCGAGCGCGATCTGCTTGACGTCCTCGATCTTGATCTCCTTGCAGCCGCCCGAGATCATCGACCGCAGCGCGATCGAGCGCGCGCCGTTGATCGAGTCGACGCCGACTTCCTGCCCCGCCATGTCCTTGCAGGTCTTGCCCGCCTCGGTAGTGCCCACCACCCAGTCCGGGTTCGGCATGCCGTAGAGCGCGACCAGCGGCACGCCGGCGTTCGACACCTGGTTGATGACCGGCGGGGTCGGCGACCACGACATGTCGATGTCGCCGGCGACCACCGCGCGCGCGGCGGCCGTGCCGTTGTCCATCGCCCGGATGTCGACCTCGACGCCGTGCTTCTTGAAGAAGCCCTGCTTCTCGGCGACGTGGGCGATGGTGACGGAGAAGATCGGCGGAATGCCGGGCAGCCCGATGGTGAGCTTCTTGCCCTGCGCCAGCGCCGGCGAGGCCGCGCCGAGCGCCGCCGCGACGAGCACGGCCCCGGCCGTGAGCGTGAATGTCCTGCGAAGCATTTTGAAATCCTCCCGTAGTCTTGCGTTTCTTTGGTTGTCAGGTTTGCAGTTCGAACTCCGCGGCGCGCGCCTCGCGCATCAGGGTCGACCAGACGCGCTCGCGCAATTCGGCAAAGCGCGGCTCGCGCAAGGTCTCGCGCGTGCGCGGATGCGGCAGGTCGATGGTGATGGTCTCGTGGATGCTCGAGGGGCGGCCCTTAAGAACGATAACACGGTGACCAAGTAGAACAGCTTCCTCGATCGAATGGGTCACGAAGACCATAGCCGTCGGCCGTTCCTCCCAGATTCGCAGCAATTCGAACTGGAGAATCTCACGCGTCTGGGCGTCGACCGCGGCGAACGGCTCGTCCATCAGGAGCACGTTCGGCTCGATCGCCAGCGCGCGGGCGAGCCCGCAGCGCTGCTGCATGCCGCCGGACATCTGGTAGGGGAAGGCGTTCTCGAAGCCCGCCAGCCCGACCAGCTTGATGAATTCCGGCACCTTGCGCTCGATCTCGACCTTCGAGGCTCCGGCCATGCGCAGGCCGTAGGCGACGTTGTCGTGCACCGTCTTCCACGGGAACAGGCCGAAATGCTGGAACACCATGGCGACGCCGGCGATCGGCTCGGTGACGAGCTCGTTGCCGACACGGACCTCGCCGGCGTCGAACGGGATCAGGCCGTCGATGCAGCGCAGCAGCGTCGTCTTGCCGCAGCCGGACGGGCCGACGATGGCGACGATCTCACGCGCGCCGACGTCGAACTCGATGTTGCGGAAGACCTCGAGCGTGCCGTAGTGCTTGCCGAGACCCTTGACGCGGATGCGCGGCTCGCCGGCGCTGCCCGGGCGGGCGGCCGGCACGGCCGCCGTCGTGCCTTGTGTGCTCACTCGGCGGCCTGCGCGGTTGACGGTTTCGGAGCGACCTTGGCCCAGTAGTCGGCCGCCTGCTTCGATTTCTTCAGCGCATCCATCGTCTCGAAGCCGGGCGCCATCGAGCCGTCCTGGCCGGCCATGACCTGGTGGTGCTCGATATTAAGCGTGCGCAGCCAGCGCTGCTGGCCCATGGTGATGGCGACGAAGTAGCCGATCTCCACGAGTTCCGGCTCGCTGAAGTGCTTGTGCAGCCGCGCCCACAACTCGTCGGTCGCCGGCAGGTCCCAGGTGATGCACTCCGCATAAGCGAGCGCAGCCTTCTGCCGCTCGTCATAGCGCGACGAGGACTCGAAATTGATCAGGTCGGAGTAGTCGTCCTCCTGCAGGCCCGCTTTCGCCGCCTTGATCGAGCGCTGGTTGCCGCAGAATTCGCACAACACCGAGCGCGAGACGTAAATACGGCACAGCTCCTTGATGCTGTGCTCGGCGACGCCGTTGCGGAACACGTCGTTCCAGGTGTTGGCGAACGACCAGAAGGTTGCCGGCACGTGCGCGCGCACGGCTTGGCTCTCCGGGCGCGGCGTGCCCTCGCGCGCGCAGCGTTCGAATTCCGCGCGCATGGCGGAATCGACCGTATTGGGGTCGACGTAGCTGATGCGGGGTCCCGGCATCGGCGTTTCCTCCTATGTTTCTCCTGCCCACCTCGTTGATTGGGTGGGCAAAGGGCGCCGTCACACGGCGCGCGGCGCATGTTGCCGCAACGCGCGCGCGCGAGCAATGGCGGCAGGATTTCATTAGGCTAAACCGATCTTTACCATGGCTCCGGCTGCGGCCCCACGCGCCGGCGTTGCGCCGCGCAATTCCGCGCAATTCGCGGCATTCATGACACCACTCGTAAACGCTACGAGTTCAGGCGCTCTTCAGCATAGCGCGAATTGCGCGCTTCGATTTTAGCAATTGCACACTTCCTGGCCTCTATCGTCGGCGCGCGGAGAGGCCAACAAACTTCAAACGGAACAAAGCCGTGCGCGCCAGCACTTTCGTCATGATCGGGTTCGCCGTCGTTTTCGGCCTGCTCGCCGTGTTTATCGCCCAGGTTTGGCTGAACAATCAGGCGAACCAGCGGGCCAGGACGATCGAGTCGACAGCGAAGCCAGTGGCGACGAAGACCATCGTCGTCGCCAAGCAGCCGCTGCGCTTCGGCACGGAACTCAACGCGTCGATGCTCGAAGAGGTATCCTGGCCGTCCGAGGCCATGCCGAGCGGCGCGTTCTCCAAGATTTCCGACATCCTCTCGCCCGGCCGCCGCGTCGTGCTCGCCGCCATCGAGGCGAACGAGCCGGTGCTCGCGCTCAAGATCACCGGCGCCGGCCAGCGCGCCACTTTGTCGGCGCTGGTCAAGCCGGGCATGAAGGCCGTGACCATCCGCGTCAACGACGTCGAGGGCGTCGGCGGCTTCGTGCTGCCGGGCGACCACGTCGACGTCGTGCTGACGCGCCAGATCGACAAGGGCCAGGCGACTACCGAGGTCGTGCTTCAGAACACGCGCGTGCTCGCGGTCGACCAGAGCGCCGACGAGCGCGCCGCCAAGGCGGCGGTGGCGAAGTCGGTGACGCTCGAGGTGACGACCGTCGAGGCGCAGAAGGTGTGGCTCGCCGCTTCGGTCGGCAGCCTGTCGCTGCTGCTGCGCAAGGCCGGCGAAACCGCCGAAGCGCAGACGCGCAAGATCACGCTCAACGATCTGGGGACGAACGACGCGCCGGCCGACAAGGGCGGCACGACCACGATCGTCGTGACGCGCGCGACGGCAAAGCAGAATTACACCGTGCCGGTCGAGGACAAGAATGGGGACCTCGCCGGCGCGCAACGGGGGCGGGCGGGTTTTTGAACCCGCACGATGACGCCAGGACGGGTGGGGAGTGAGTGTCGTGAACAATAACAAGGACGAATGCGCCGCGGGCTTCCGCCTGCGCCGCAAGGACAGAACCACGGCCGGGGGCTGGCTGCGCGATCTCGCCGTCGCGCTCACGGTCGCGCTTGCGCTGGCGCTCGCCGGCATGATCGCCAGCGCCCATGCGCAGGAGCGCATCGTGCAGATCGCCGGCGCGCAGCGTACCGCGATGGTGACGGTGGCGATCGGCAAGTCGCAGGACGTGCGCACCGACCGCAGCTTCGTCGACGTCACGGTCGGCGATCCGGAGATCGCCGACGTCAATCCGCTGACGGACCACTCGCTGTCGATCCTCGCCAAGAAGATCGGCACGACGCGCGTCTCGGTCTATGCCGAGAGCAAGAAGCTGATCGGCATCTTCGACGTCGAGGTCACCTATGACCTGACCCGCTTGACCAATGAGCTTACCCGCAACTTCCCCGGGTCGGCGCTGCACGCCACCAGCGTCAACGGCCGCATCATGCTGTCCGGCCATGTGTCGGACGCCGCCACTCTCGACAAAGCCGTGACCATCGCGCGTCAGTTCGGCCCGGAAATCATCAACTCGGTGACGGTCGACTCGCCGCAGCAGGTGCTGCTTGAAGTGCGCTTCATCGAACTCTCGCGCACCGCCGGCCGCGAGCTCGGCGTGCAGTGGAACCGGGTCGGCGGCAACTCGCTCACCAATATCGGCAACAACCAGCCGGCCTCGAGCCTGCCGATCACCGCGTCGAACAATTCGCTCGCCTCCGGCACCGAGGTCGCCGCCGGCGTGCTCTCCGGCGGCACGCCGTTCGGCTTCATGATCGGCCGCCTGGTCGCCAGCGGCGTTTCCACCGACGTGATGATCAACGCCCTCGAGCAGAAGGGCGTCGCGCGCAGCCTCGCCGAGCCGAACCTGGTGGCGCTGTCGGGCGACACCGCGAGCTTCCTCGCCGGCGGCGAATATCCAATCCCGGTGTCCGGCTCGCTCGGCCAGGTCACCGTCGACTACAAGAAATACGGCGTCGGCCTCGCCTTCACGCCGACCGTGCTTAGCCGCGGCCTGATCAACCTCAAGATCGAGCCCGAGGTCAGCCAGATCGACACCACGCACACGGTGTCCGTCCCCGGCGGCATTTCGGTTCCCGCGCTGATCGTGCGCCGCGCCTCGACCACGGTCGAGCTGCGCGACGGCCAGAGCTTCATGATCGGCGGCCTGCTCCAGACCGACAACAAGAACCAGATCGACCAGCTGCCGTGGCTTGGCAGCGTGCCGGTACTCGGCACCCTATTCTCGTCGAAGAACTACCAGAAGAACCAGACCGACCTCGCCATCATCGTCACGCCGCACCTCGTGCGTCCGGCGCGCCCGGGCGACGCCATCCGCACGCCGGCCGACGACACGGTGCCGCCGAACGACGCCGACTTCTTCCTGCTCGGCAAGACCGAGGTGCCGCGGCACGGCCCCGGCGCGCCGACCGCCGCCGAGCAGCGCATCGCCGCGGCCGGCGACCAGCCGTTCACCGGCCACATGCTCGACATGCCGCGGGGAGGCCTCGATGCGATACACTGATCTCGTTCGCGCGGGCGCGCTGACGCTCGTCCTCGTCGCGCTCGCAAGCTGCTCGGAATATGTCGCGCGGCGTGACGCCATTTCGCCGTTCGGCGGCAATGCCGTCGAGAGCGACAAGGTCGTGCAGATGGTCGACCCGTGGCCGCCGGCGTCGGCCGACCGCGACATCGCCTACAACGGCACCGTGATGCAGAGCGCCGTCGAGCGCTACCGCACCGGCCGCGTCATCAAGCCGGTCGGCACCGGCACCTCGACGACCTACGGCGCCAGCAACTCGCCGAGCAACAACGCGCCGGCCGGCCCGTCGATCAACCAGCCGGCAGGCAAGCAATAGGCGGCAACGGGTCCGGCAATGGCCAACGCGGCGAACACGAAGGTCCTGGTGGTCACGGCGGACGCCGCGTTCGCGGCCGCCATGCGCGCCACGTTCGGCGCGTCGAACGCCATCGCGCTGACGCTCGTCTCGGGTACCTTGTCCGAGCAGGCCGACACGCTGGACCTCGACGGCATGACCGTCGTCGTGGTCGATTTCGACGCTGCCCGTCCGGAGGAGATGTCGGCTCTGGCGCGGCTGATGGCCCGCGTCGGCACGCGGCCGCCGGTCATCGCCATCGCGCAGTCGTTCGACGCCAACGCCGCGCGCACGCTCGTGCAGATGCGCGTCGCCGATTTCCTGGTGAAGCCGGTACAGCCGCTCGACGTCGTGCGCGCCTGCGCCCAGGCGGCGCACAACCCCGGCGCGGCGGGTGCGACCGAGGCGCAGATCTACACGTTCCTGCCCGCCGTCGGCGGCGCCGGCGTCACCACGCTCGCGGTGCAGGCGGCGATGCTGCTGCTCAACAGCGGCCAGCGGTCGAAGCCCTCGACCTGTCTCGTCGACCTCGACTTCCAGCACGGCTCGGTCAGCGACTATCTCGACCTCGAGCCGCGGCTCAATCTCGCCGAAATCGAGCCCCGCCCCGACCGCCTCGACCGCCAGCTCCTCGAGGTGATGCTCTCCTATCACTCCTCGGGCCTCGCCGTGATCGCGGCGCCGAACCGGCCGGCGGAGATGCGCTCGTTCGACCCCGATATGGTCACGCGGCTGCTCGATCTCGTCTCGACCAATTTCGACTACGTCGTGTTCGACATGCCGCGCACCTGGTTCTCGTGGACCGACAGCGTGCTGCTCGGCTCGAACAAGCTCTATATCGTCAGCGAGGCGACGGTGCCCGGCCTGCGCCACGGCAAGCAGCTCGTCGCCGCGATCCGCGAGCGGCTCGGCGAAGGCCCGAAGCCGCAGGTCGTCATCAACCGCTTCCACCAGCGCATGTTCTCGTCCGGCCTGTCGCTGAAGGACGTGCAGCAGTCGCTCGGCGACGCGTTCTGCAGCATCGTGCCGAACGACTACAATCTCGTGCGCGAGGCGATCGACCGCGGCGTGCCGCTGGACGAGGTCAAGCCCGGCAACAAGATCACCGCCCAGCTCAAGCGGCTGGTGCTCGCGCAGGACGCGGCGAAGGCGGAGAGCAAATCGCTGCCGCTCCTGAAGAAGCTCAAACTCGCGACGGCGCGGTAAGGGCGGACCATGGCCGGCCGTTTCACAGCCCGACGCGTCGTAACGCCGGACTTGGCGGCGATCGAGGACACGCCGCCGACGGCGATGGAAGGCATCGCCTGGACGGTGTTTCCGGAGGCGCCGAGCGAGCCCGCCCCGGCGCAGGCCGCGCCGGCCGCCGCCAATCCCCTGCTCTCGGACAAGTTGCTCGACGCCAAGGTGCGCCTGCACCGGCGGCTGATCGAAGAGATCAACCTCTCGGCGCTCGAGAAGCTGCCGGAGGAGCAGATCCGCGCCCACGTCACCCAGCTCGTCTCGCAATATGTGCTGGTCGAGCGGCTGGCGTTGAACGCGCAGGAGCTTCAGGAATTCGTCTCGGAAATCCTCGACGAGATGACCGGCCTCGGCCCGCTCGAGCCGCTGCTGAAGGACCCGAGCATCGCCGACATCCTGATCAACGGTCATGAATGCGTCTACGTCGAGCGCGGCGGCGTGCTCGAGCCGCTCGCCGTGCGCTTCAAGGACGAGCAGCACCTGCTGCGCATCATCAATAAAATCGTCTCGGCGGTCGGCCGCCGCGTCGATGAATCACATCCGTTGTGCGACGCGCGCTTGCAGGACGGCTCGCGCGTCAACGTCGCGGTGCGGCCGATCGGCGTCGACGGCCCGCTGGTCTCGATCCGCAAATTCTCCAAGAAGAAGCTCGACCTGTCCAAGCTGGTCGAGGTCGGCGCGCTGCGGCCGCAGATGGCCGAGGTGCTGGCAGCCGCCGTGCGCGCACGCATCTCCACCATCATCTCCGGCGGCACCGGCTCCGGCAAGACGACGATGCTCAACGCCCTCTCCGCCTTCATCTCGGAGAAGGAGCGCCTCCTGACCATCGAGGACGCCGCCGAATTACAATTGCAGCAGCCGCATGTCGGCCGCATGGAGACGCGGCCGCCGAACATCGAGGGCAAGGGCGAAATCCGCCAGCGCGACCTCGTCAAGAACGCGCTGCGCATGCGCCCCGACCGCATCATCCTCGGCGAGTGCCGCGGCGAAGAAGCCTTCGACATGCTCCAGGCCATGAACACCGGCCACGAGGGCTCGATGGCGACGGTCCACGCCAACACACCGCGCGACGCCATCACCCGCCTCGAGCAGATGATCGGCATGGCAGGCCTGCCGATGACCGTCGCCTCGATCCGCGGCCAGATCGCCAACGCCGTGCAGCTCGTCGTGCAGCTGTCGCGCCAGTCGGACGGCAAGCGCAAGGTCACCTCCATCGCCGAGGTCACCGGCATGGAAGGCGACATCATCCAGATGCAGGAGATTTTCAAATACGTGCGCACCGGCACCAAGCCGGACGGTACGGTCGAGGGCCACTTCGCGGCGACCGGCGTGCGGCCGCGCTTCCTCGCGCATCTCCACACGCAGGGCATCAAAATCCCTGGCGGCTATTTCGATCCGTCGAATCCGCTGTGATCTGCTCATGCCAGACTTCAACCCGATCTATCTCTTCTACCTGCTGATCGGCCTGTCGGCGGCGATGCTGGCCGAGGGCGCGTACCTGCTCGCCTACAGCAAGGCGAGCTACCGCAAGAACATCAACCGCCGTCTCAAGGTGATGGATGCGCGGCCGGACCGCGAGAGCGTGCTCGTGCAATTGCGCCGCGAGCGCGGCCTGACCGCGAGCGGCGATTACCGCCTGCCGCTCGTCAAGCTCAACCAGCTGATGCTGCAATCCGGCGTATCGCTCGGCTTCGGCAAGCTGATCATGCTCGGCTGCGCGCTCGCCATCGGCGGCTTCGTCGCCACCATGATCTTCGACGGCAAGATCGCCAACGCGCTGCTGGCGATGCCGCTCGCCGGAGTGGCGCTGCCGATCCTGGCGCTGAAATTCCTGCGCGCGCGGCGGCAGAAGCGGTTCGGCGCGCAGTTCCCCGACGCCATCGACATCATCGTGCGCTCGCTGCGCGCCGGCCATCCGGTGCCTGTGGCGATCAACATGGTGGCGCGCGAAATGGCCGATCCGATCGGCAGCGAGTTCGGCATCGTCACCGACGAGATCACCTACGGCGCCGACCTCGAGACGGCGATGCGCAGCCTCGCCTACCGCGTCGGCACCGACGACCTGCCGCTGTTCGTCACAGCGGTGGCGATCCAGGGCTCGACCGGCGGCAATCTCGGCGAAATCCTCGAGAACCTGTCGAAGGTCATCCGCGAGCGCTTCAAGATGCGGCGCAAGATCAAGTCGCTCGCCGCCGAAGGCCGCGCCTCGGCGCTGATCCTGTCGTCGCTGCCGATCGGCATGTTCCTCGTCGTGTTCTTCCTGGTGCCGGACTTCTACGGCAGCGTCTGGAGCGAGAGCATGACCAAGGTCGGCCTGATGATCGCCGGCGCATGGATGGGCGTCGGCAACATCATCATGTACCGCATGGTCAATTTCAGGATCTGACGCATGGGCCAGATCGTCAACCTCGCGGGCTCGATCGCCGACTCGGGCAGCACGCTGATCATGCTGCTGGTGTTCCTGGCCTCCGGTACGCTCGCGTTCGCGCTGATGGCGTTCGCGCGCGTGCGCGGCGCGGTCAAGCGGCGCACCTCGCGCATCCTCGACGACGAGGACCCGCGCAACCCGAAACGCTCGCTGCGCTACTCCAGCCTCAAGGCGGTGACGCAGCTCCTCGAATACACGACCAGGCACTATTCCGGCGGCAACGAGGCCGACATGCGGCTGTTGCGCCAGCGCCTGATCCAGGCCGGCATCTACGACTCGCGCGGCGTCGCCTTCTTTTTCATCGCGCGGACTGGACTTGCGGTGTTGCTGGCCATCGCCTTCTTCGTGGTCGCGCCGCTGGTCCGGCCGATGGGCGGCTCGGCACACTGGCTGATGGCCATTCTCGGCGGCATTGCCGGCTACATCGGCCCGAGCATGTACATCGACCGGCGCATCGCCAAGCGCAAGATCGAGCACCGCTCGGGCTTTCCCGATTTCATGGATTTGCTCGTCGTCTGCGCCGATTCCGGCCTGTCGATGGAAGCCGCGCTCGAGCGCGTCGGCCGCGAGCTCGGCGAGAGCTATCCATCGCTGACCGCCAACATCCACGTCACCAATCTCGAGATCCGCGCCGGCCGCAACCTGAAAGAGGCGCTCGACCGCTTCGGCGACCGTCTCGCGCTCGAGGAGGCGCGCGCCTTCGCGACCTTGATCAACCAGTCGATCGACCTCGGCTCCTCGATCACGGATGCCTTGCGCGTCTATTCCGACGACATGCGCCACAAGCGCCTGTCGCGGGCCGAGGAGAAGGCCTACGCCCTGCCCGCCAAGCTGTCGGTGCCGATGATGGTCTGCATCTTCCCGGTGCTGTTCGTGGTCATCCTGCTGCCGGTGTTCGTGCGGCTGCACGTCGGCCACTATTTCTAGGGCGCCAGCACCCCCGGTTGCGGCGCTTTTGGACTTCGCCTCGAAGCCCGATTTGCCCGTCCCGAGGCCTTGCACGGCCTCTTATTCAAACAATGAGCAAATTCTTAAGGGGTGTCGCCTAGCCTCGCCGGTGACCCTGCCAAGGCCTGCCCGAAGGCGTCGTGATGCGTATGAGGCTGCTTTCTTCGCTGTGCGTGCTGGCTTGCGGCCTGTGGCTGGCGGGCTGCCAGACCGACAGCAGCTTCTCCGACCTGCTTTCGGCGAAGGCCACCACGACCGCTGAGGCGCCGTCCGGCCTCGAGGCCAACGCCATGGCCTCGGAAGAGGCCGGCGCAACGCTGCCAGCCATGGGCAAGGCGACCGCCGAACGGGGCGGCGGCCTGCTCGGCGGACAGCCCTATGACGACCTCAGCATCGGCAAGCGTTATTTCCGGGTGGGAAATTACGGCATGGCCGAACGCTATTTCCGCCAGGCGGTCGAGCAGCATCCGCGCGACGCCGAATCCTGGCTCGGGCTCGCGGCTTCCTACGACCGGCTGCGCCGTTTCGATCTTGCCGACCGCGCCTACGGCGAAGCAACCAAGCTCGCCGGCGTCACCGTCGAGATCCTGAACAACCAAGGCTACTCCTACATGCTGCGCGGCGACTATCCCCGCGCCCGCGCCAAGCTCGACCAAGCGCGCCGCCTCGATCCGAGCAACCGCTTCGTGCAGAACAACCTGCAACTGCTGGCGGCAAGCACGCACAGCGCCAAGGCGATCGAATAACGCCGCGCTGGCACGACCCCGGTTGTCTCGAACCGGCATTCCTCGAATAATCCTGAAACCACGGGGTTGAACGGTAGGGCTTTGCAAGCCCTGCCCGTTCGCCGATTTCCCGATCAGCGGGAAACGCCATCGCAGGGAGGGGAAGGGATGTCGAACAAGAACACGTTTCAGGTTTCGCGCCGCACGCTGCTGAAAGCCGGCGCTGCAGTCGGCCTGTTTCCGGCGCCGGCCGTCTGGGCGCAAACAACCGAGTCTTTGAAGATCGGCTTCCTCACCGTGCTCACCGGCCCGCTCGCCGCGGGCGGCAAGCAGCAGGAAGAAGGCGCCGCGCTGTTCCTGAAGGAACGCAACGGCATGATCGCCGGCCGCAAGGTCGAATTGATCACGCAGGATACCGCTGGCCAGCCGGCGCTCGCCAAAACCAAATTGCAGGAACTGGTCGAGCGCTCCAAGGTGCAGGTGTCGATCGGCCCGCTTGCCACCAACGAAGCGCTGGCGATGGACGGCTACGTGCGCGAGTCGAAGGTACCGCTGATCACAACGACGTCGGCGGCGACCGTCGACCTGAAAGCGCGCCAGCCCCATCCATACGTGCTGCACGCCTTCGGCACCGCGCCGCAGGTCACCTACCCGCTCGGCGACTACGCGGCGAAGGAATTGAAATTCAAGAAAATATGCATCGTCGCGGAAGACTTCACCTACGGCCACGAGGGCGCCGGCGGCTTCCAACTCGCCTTCGAGGCGGCCGGCGGCAAGATCGTGCAGAAGCTGTGGCCGCCGCTCAACGCGCCGGAATACGGCGTCTATCTCGCGCAGATCAAGCAGGACGTCGACGCGATCTACACGGGCTTTGCCGGTTCCAATCCGCTGCGCTTCCTCAAGCAGTTCGCCGAATACGGCCTGAAAGGCAAGGTCGCCGTGCTCGGCAACACCACCATGACCGACGAGGGCATTCTCAAGGTGATGGGTGAGGAAGCGGTCGGCGTCTACACGGCGGGCTGGTACGCCGCCGGCCTCGATACGCCGGACAACAAGAAGTTCGTCGCCGGCATCAACGAGACATACAAGCACGACCCCGGCTTCTATACCGCCGGGCCCTACACCGCGCTGCTCATCATCGAGGAGGCGCTGAAAACCACCAAGGGCAAGACCGACGACGCGGCCGCGTTCCTCAAGGCCATGCACGACGTGCGGCTGACGCACGGGCCGATCGGCCCGGTCAAGCTCGACGAGTACGGCACGCCGATCCTCGACATCCACATCCGCAAGGTGGCGCGCGTCAACGGCAAGCTGACCAACACCATCATCAAGACCTACCCGCAGGTCAGCCAGTTCTGGACCACGCCGGCGGCGGAGGCGGTGAAGCAGCCGGTGTTCTCGCGCGACTTCCCGCCGAGCAAGAATCTCGAATAGAGCGAAACACGCAAAACGGCGGCCGCCCGGGGTTCCGGACGGGCGCCGTTATTGTTAGATGAACAGCGGGGCGCGCCATCTTCGAGGATGACGGCACGATGCTGGACGCACTACGCAAGCTGATCACCGATTTCGGCGACGAAGGGCATCATCCGTCGCGGTTCCGCAGCGACGACTACCGGCTCGCCGCCTGCGCGTTGCTGGTACACACCGCGACGATCGACGGCGCCTTCTCCGACGCCGAGCGGCGGCGGCTGCACGGCCTCGTCATGCAGCGCTTCGGGATCGACGACGCCGCGGCCGATGAACTCATCGGCGAGGCGGTCGAGGTTGAGCGCCGCTCCATCGACCTTTATCAATTCACCGCGCGGCTCAACCGCACGCTCGACGAGGTTGGGCGCGCGCGCATGGTCGAGATGATGTGGCAGATCGTCTACGCCGACGGCAACGTCAGCGAATTCGAAGACAATCTCGTCTGGCGCGCCGCCGACCTGCTCGGCGTGTCGCGCGAGGAACGCATCGCGCTGCGCGAGCGCGTCGCGGCGGGGACGATGAAGACATGAGCGAAATGCGGCCGGTCACCGTGATCACGGGCGCCTCCGCCGGCATCGGCGTGGAATTGGCCCGGGTGTTCGCGCGCAACGGCCACAAGCTGGCACTGGTGGCGCGGCGCGAGGACCGCCTGCGCGCCCTGGCGGACGAGATCGCCGCATCGTCGGATCGCCGCCCCATAGTCATCGTTGACGATCTCTTCAGGCCCGGCGCGGCGGCGCGCATCGGCGCGGTGCTGACCGAGCACGGCGCCGAGCCGCAATTTATCGTGAACAATGCCGGCTTCGGGCTTTCCGGCGACGCGCGCACGCGCGACCGCGCCGAGCAGCTTTCGATGATCGACCTCAATGTGCGCACGCTGACCGAGCTCGCGCTCGCCTTCGCCGGCAGCCTCGCCCGGCACAAAGGCGGCATCCTCAATGTCGGTTCGGTCGCCGGCTTCCTGCCGGGCCCCGGGATGGCCGTCTATTACGCCAGCAAGGCCTTCGTGCTCTCGTTCTCCGAGGCGCTGCACAGCGAGCTTGCGCCACGGGGCATCACAGTGAGCGTGCTGTGCCCCGGCCCGGTGCCCACCGAGTTCGGCGCGCGCGCCGGGATCAAGGGCGATCTGGCGCCCCGCCTCCTGACCCAGAGCGCCCGCAGCGTGGCCGAGGCCGGCTACCGCGGCCTCATGCGCGGCCGGCGCGTGATCGTGCCCGGGCTCGGCAACCGGCTCGTGATCCTGGCCATCCGCGCTGCACCACGGCGGTGGCTCGTGCGCACGCTCGACCGGCTGCAGAATCGGCGGCGGGCCGCGCGGCAGGCATAGCCGCCTCACGGATCGTTCAGTTGCAAAGACTCAAGCGCAATATTAGTCACGATAGCAGAGCGCCTTTCGCGCCCGGCCCGAAATGCTGAAGCCCGTCCTTCTCATCCTGCACCAGGAGCACTCCTCGCCGGGCCGCGTCGGCCAGGTCCTGGGCAAGCTCGGCTATCCGCTCGATGTCCGCCGCCCGCGTTTCGGCGACCCGCTGCCGCAGACGATGGAGGGCCATTCCGGCGCGGTGATCTTCGGCGGGCCGCAGAGCGCCAACGACGAGGAAGAGTTCGTCAAGCGCGAGACCGACTGGATCGGCGTGCCGCTGCGCGAGAACAAGCCCTATCTCGGCATTTGCCTCGGTGCGCAGATGATGGCGCGGCATCTCGGCGCCAGAGTGTCGCCGCATCCGCAGGGCCATGCCGAGGTCGGCTACTATCCGATCCGCCCGACCGCCGCCGGGCGACAGCTCTGCGCCGAGTGGCCCGACCGCGTCTACCAGTGGCACCGCGAGGGCTTCGATCTGCCGCACGGCGCGGAACTGCTGGCCGAGGGCGACGCATTCTCGGTGCAGGCTTTCCGCGCAGGGTCGGGTTACGCGCTGCAATTCCACCCTGAAGTGACGCACGCGATGATGTACCGCTGGCTGGTGCGCGGCGCGCACCGCATGGAACTTCCCGGCACCAAGCAGCGGCACGAGCACGTCTCCGACCGCTTCGTCTACGATCACGCCGCGCGCAACTGGCTCGCTGCGTTCATCGACCACTGGATCGGCCGGAAGGGCGACATCGCGGCCGCCGTCTCGTAAGGCGCGGGAACTCACAGCCCGGTTCCTCGTATTGACAAGGCCGGACGGCCTTGGTCCGCTCGCTCCGGGCAAGGGGGAGTGGCCACGCGGGGGAGGCGTGTCCGTTCATGCGCGACGCCACCGAGGCTCCGCGGCCCGCCGCGCGGCCCGTGCCTCTTTTGACCGGCGCCATGCTGCGCGCTTCGGGCGATATCCTCGATATGTTGCCGGTGGCGACGCTCGTCTGCGGCGCCGACGGCGCGATCCTTCAGTACAACCGCCGCGCCGTCGAAATCTGGGGCCGCGCGCCCGAGCCCGGACAATCGCACAAGGCCTTCACCAGCGGCGCGCGCTTTTACAATGCCGCCGGCACGGAAGCCGGCGCCTCGATGGTCGAGCACGTGCTCGCGAGCGGCGAGCCCGTGCGTGACGCCGAATTGCGCGTTGAGCGGCCCGACGGCTCGGAGGTGTTCGTGTCGGTCAACATCGACCCGTTGCGCAACGCGCGCGGCGAGCTTGTCGGCGTCATCAACTGCTTCCTTGATATCACCGAGCGGCGGCGCATGATGGCCGCGCTGGAAGAGTCGCGGCGGCGTGCCAGCGAGCAGGAGCAGCGCTTCGCCGCCACCTACGAGCACGCCGCCATCGGCATTTCCGAGGTCGCTCCGGACGGGCACTTCCTGCGGGTCAACGAAGCGATCTGCGGCATCACCGGCCGCTCGCGCGAGGACCTGCTGTCGTCGCGCCTGTTCCGTTACACGCACGCGGACGATGTCGATCCGGACCGCGCCAGCTTCCGCAAGCAGGTCGACGGCGAATTGGAGTTCTACTCGATCGAGAAGCGGCTGGTGCGCCCGGACGGCCGCGACATCTGGGTTTCGGTGCGCTCCTCGCCGGTGCGGGCGGCGAGCGGCGAGCTACTCTATGTGGTACGCGTGGTGCAGGACATCTCCGAGCGCAAGATCGCCGAGCGGCGCCAGAAGCTGCTGATCGACGAGCTCAATCATCGCGTCAAGAATACGCTCGCCACCGTGCAGTCACTGGCCGCGCAAACGGCCCGCGCCGCGCCCTCGCCGCCTCTCTTCCGCGAGCGTTTCGAAGGGCGGCTCGCGGCGCTGTCGAAGGCGCACGACCAGCTCACGATGAGGCATTGGGAGAACGCCGAACTGCGCGCGCTGCTCACGGCGAGCCTTGCGCCTTATGCCGGCGCGTCGTCGAACCGCATCGTGCTGCGCGGCGAGGACCTCGTGCTGCGGCCGCGCGCGGTGCTGACTCTGGCGATGGCGTTCCACGAATTAACGACCAACGCCGCCAAATACGGCGCGCTGTCGGTACCGAGCGGGCGCGTCGAGATCGTGTGGCGGCCTGAGGAGGAGAACGGCCGCATCGTGCTGCGCATCGGCTGGTACGAACAGGGCGGGCCGCCGGTGGCTTCGCCGGATCGGCACGGCTTCGGCTCGCGGCTGATCGAGGGCAGCATCGCCGCCGAGCTCGGCGGCAGCGCGCGGCTCGATTACGCGCCGGAGGGCGTCACCTGTGAGATGACGATCCCGATGGAGATAGCGACGGGCTTGCCGCGCGGCGGCGGTCAGACCTGATTGGAGGGTGCAGCGGGAGCCGGATGGTGGAGCCAGGCGGGATCGAACCGCCGACCTCCTCATTGCGAACGAGGCGCTCTCCCAGCTGAGCTATGGCCCCAACCGACTCCGGCGCACGCCAAACCACGGCGTACGTCCGACTTTTCCGCAAGTCGCCGCCATTTAGGGCCGCCTTCCGGGGCTGTCAAGGACAGGTTCCGGCCGGTCCGGGAACCCCTTTTCCGCCGGCCCGCGAGCGGCTATTCGTGACGCGGCCGCGCGCCTGAGGGAGTCGCCGATGAACCCGTTTCTGTGGCTGGTCGATACGATCATCACCATCTACATCTGGCTGCTGATCGCCTCGGCCGTGTTGTCGTGGCTCATCGCCTTCAACGTCGTCAACACGCGCAATCCGATCGTGCATTCGGTCGGCGACTTCCTCTATCGCGTCACCGAGCCGCTGCTGCGGCCGATCCGCAACATGCTGCCCAATCTCGGCGGCATCGATGTCTCGCCGGTCATCCTCATCATTGGCCTGCTGTTCCTGCGCCAGTTGATCTTCTGGCTCTATATTCGCCTGTTCATCTAGCCGGCGTGAGCGCGCCCTGGATCGCCGGCGCGGGCGCCGTCACGCTGACGGTGCGGCTGACGCCGAAAGGCGGGCGCGACGCGATCGACGGCGTCGAGACGCTGGCCGACGGCCGCAGCGTGCTCAAGGCGCGCGTGCGCGCGGCGCCGAGCGAGGGCGAGGCCAATGAGGCGCTCTGCCGCCTGATCGCCAGGTCGCTCGGAGTTCCACCGCGCGACGTGTCGCTGACGTCGGGTGCGACAGCGCGCATCAAGCGGCTCGCGGTGACCGGTTACGTCCCGAACTTGATCGCGGCGCTGGAGAAGATCGCGGCTTCGCGCTAATCAGGCGGCCGCAGACGGGCACGGCACATGACCGCACGGATCATAAACGGTACGACCATCGCGGCCGAACAGCGCGGCAAAGTCGCGCGCGAGACCGCGCGCCTCGCCGCCGCGCACAACATCGTTCCCGGCATCGCCGTCGTGCTGGTCGGCGAGGACCCGGCGAGCAGCGTCTACGTGCGCGCGAAAACGAAAGCGGTCGCGGAAGCCGGCATGCGCGCCACCGACCGCAAGCTGGCGGCCAGCGCCAGCGAGGCCGAGTTGCTGGCGCTGATTGCCGAGCTCAATGCCGACCCCCAGGTGAACGGCATCCTGGTGCAGTTGCCACTGCCGAAGCAGATCGACGCGCACCGCATCATCTCGGCCATCGATCCGGCCAAGGACGTCGACGGCTTCAATCCGCTCAATGTCGGCCGCCTCGCCCGCGGCCTGCCCGCAATGGCGCCGTGCACGCCGCTCGGCTGCGTCATGCTGGCGAAGACGGTGCATCCCTCGCTCGCCGGCCTGGAGGCGGTGGTGATCGGCCGCTCCAACATCGTCGGCAAGCCGGTGATGCAGCTTCTGCTGGCGGAGAACGCGACCGTGACGGTCGCGCATTCCAGGACGCGCGACCTGCCCGCCGTGTGCCGCCGCGCGGACCTCCTGGTCGCGGCGACCGGCCGGCCGGAGATGGTGCGCGGCGACTGGGTGAAGCCGGGCGCAACGGTGATCGACGTCGGCATCAATCGCGTCACGGGCGCGGACGGCAAGTCGAGGATCGTCGGCGACGTGGCCTTCAGCGAGGTGGAGAAGGTCGCCGGCGCGATCACGCCGGTACCAGGCGGCGTCGGGCCGATGACCATCGCCTGCCTGCTGTTGAACACGCTGCGCGCCACCTGCGTGCAGAATAGGTTGCCGGAGCCTACTCTCTAGCGTCATCGCCCGCGAAAGCGGTCGATCCAGCCCTGCGCGGAGCAAGCAAATGCTGGATGCCCCGCTTTCGCGGGGCGTGACGGCGATCATGCTGCGAAAGAAGCTACGCCTGCCAGGCGTAGGCGACCTTGTCGAGCGTCTTGGCGCCGAAGCGCTCGGACGAGCGGGCGACGGCGCGGCCGCCGAGCGCGCGATAGAACTCCATCGCCGGATCGTTGTCGGACAGTGCCCAGACGACGAGGCTCTTCAGCCCGCTCTGCACCAGATCCTTGCGCGCGGCGTTGAACAGGCGGCGGCCGAAGCCGAGGCCCTGGAATTCCGGACGCAGATACAGCTCGTAGACCTCACCGTCGTAGAACAGGCTGCGCGCGCGGTTGCGGCCGTAGTTCGCGTAGCCGGCGATGCGCTCACCGAACTGCAGGATGGTGATGCGGCTGCCTTTGCGGATCGCCGAATCCCACCAGTCGGGTCCGCGGCGATTGATCAGCTTGTCGAGCTCGTTCCCCGGGATGATTCCCTGATAGGCCGCGCGCCATGCCTCGTCGTGCGTCTCCGCGACGTCACCGGCATCGGCCGTCTTGGCGCGGCGAATCTCTATGAGGGTCGTACTCATGCGACGATAGAAGCAACGAAGCCCCGCCCCTTCAAGCCCTATCGTTAATGATGGGTTAACGGTGTGGATTAGTGGCCACAGCAGGGCTCGTCGGACGACTCGACGCGCAAAAATCCCGAGTCGGAACAAGCGCTCAGCATTCGGACTGGGAAAATCCAGTCGCGGGAGGCGGAATTCGTTCGAGTCGATTCCGTCTCCCGCGTTCGCTCAGGATTTCGCCTTGCCGGCGCGCGCGCCGCGCGGGCGAATCACGTTCATCTGCGTGAGCGCTTTCGGGCTGTTCTGCAGCGTCTGGAAGACGACGCAGTAGCGGTCGGTCAGTTCGAGCAGGCGATCGACGTCCTTTTGCGGTGCATCGGTCTCGACGTCGAAGCTGAGCCGGATCTCGCGGAAGCCGACCGGCACGTCCTCCGCTACGCCGAGCGTGCCGCGCAGGTCGACATCGCCCTCCGCCGACACCGTCGCCGATTTGATCGGAATCTCCAGCACAGCCGCCGCCGCCCGCATCGACACGCCGGCGCAGGCGACCAGCGCCTCGAGCAGCATGTCGCCCGAGCAGAGTTCGCGTCCCGAGCCGCCGACCTTCTGGTGGATGCCGGCGACAGCGAGGCCGCGGCCGGTTTCCACCTTGCAGGTGACGGTCGACGCATCAGGCGTGCCGCGCGCCTTGAGCGTCAGCAGCGCCGCATCGGCGTCCGCCTTGTAGCGGTCCCTGATCGGCCCCTGGCCGTTGCGAAATGCCTCGATGTCCATCGTGCTTGTCCTGTCGGCTCACTCGGGGACCGCGATGCCGGAGCCGCCGAGCGCCGCCGGGAAGTCGCGCAGCTTCGGCAGGCCGTCCTTCATCGGCAGCACCGTCTCGGCGTAGTTGACGTGCACGCCGGGCTTGAACGGCAGGCCGGGGATCGTCGCCGCGTAGACGTCGACGAGGCCGAGCGGCGGGTGGTTGTTGAGGATGTGGCCACCGCACTTCTTGCAATACTGGCGGTCGCTGACCGGCGTCTTCGAATAGTGGCCGACGTGCTCGGCACCCTTGGTCACCTTGACGCTGTCCGGCTTCCATAACGTGAAGGCGTTCACCGGCGCCGCCGACCACGAGCGGCACGACGAGCAGTGGCAATAGCCCATCGCCTCGGGATTGCCGCTGACCTCGATTTCGACCGATCCGCAGAAACACGCGCCCTTGAATGTTGTCATCGCCGTTCCATTTTGTTGGAAGAAAAGCGCAAGCCTCGCTGGGCCTGCGGTCCGGCGTGTAATTAGGCGCCTGGCCCGCGGAATGAATGTCCCGCCGTCCGCGGCGCTTGACAGGGCGTCCGGAATTCGGGATTGGCGCGGCTGGCGGCCGTGTCGGGGGCGGCAATATGGGCGTCGACGCACTCTCGGATCTGTTGAAGACCGTGCGCCTGACCGGCGCTGCGTTCTTCGAGATCGTGGCCGACGGCCCCTGGGCGGTCGGCTCGCCCGCGCCGCAAATGATCCTGCCGAAGATATTGCCCGGCGCAGATCACCTCATCGCCTACCACGTGGTCACGTCCGGCGAAGCCTACGGCACCATCGCCGGCGGCGAGCCGGTGCACGTGCGCGCCGGCGAGGTGATCGTGTTCATCAACGCCGACCCACACGTGATGTCGAGCGCGCCGGGCGCGCGCGCCGAGCCGTTCACCGCCGACGCGATGGAGATCGCCGAGGCCGGGCAGATGCCATACTGCATCAATTATGCGGACAGCGGCCGCGCCTCGACGCGGCTGGTCTGTGGCTATCTCGCCTGCGACAGGAGTCCGTTCAATCCGCTGCTCGACAATCTCGCCCCGGTCATCAAGGCAGGTACTCCGGATGGCCGGCCGGCCGGCTGGCTCGGGCAGTTCATCCAGTTTGCGCTCGACGAGGCCGCCGACAAGCGCGCGGGCAGCACCACGGTGCTGACCAAGCTCTCGGAGCTGATGTTCATCGACGTCCTGCGCCGCCACGTCGAGACGCTGCCGCCGGAGCGCGCCGGATGGCTCGCGGGCCTGCGCGATCCTTTCGTCGGCAAGGCGCTGTCGCTCCTGCACGACAAGCCGTCGCGCAATTGGACCATCGAGGAACTGGCGCGGGAAGCGGGCGCCTCGCGCTCGGTGCTGGCCGAGCGCTTCAGCGAATTCGTCGGCATTCCGCCGATGGCCTATCTGGCGAAATGGCGCATGCAGATCGCGGCCGAGCTGTTGTCGCGCGGCACCAGCAACATGGCGACCATCGCGGCGGAGATCGGCTACGACTCGGAAGCTTCCTTCAGCCGCGCCTTCAAGAAGCTGGTCGGCGTGCCGCCGTCGCAGTGGCGGCGGCGGGGCAACTGACCCCGGCCGCCGGCACAACCACGAATCATGTTGAAACGAGAATGCAACCGTCTAGACTTGGCCGTCCGACGCGACCTCGGGGGGCCGGGAGATGGTCAGGAAACTGCGGACGGCCGTGCTCGTCGTGCACGGAATGGGAAGTCAACGACCGCTGGACACCGTGCGCGGCGTCATCAACGCGGTCTGGTTCGACAACGACGATCACAGCCAGGACAAGGTCCACAAACTCTGGTCGCATCCGGAGCCGAGCGGCGTCGACCTAGACCTCACGGTGATGACGACCAACGAGATCGCCGCCACATCTGGCGAGCGCTCCGCGGATTTCCACGAGCTCTACTGGGCGCACCTGATGAGCGAGACCAAGGCAGTCGCCGTGCTGCTATGGCTGTTCGAGCTCGGGCGCCGGGGGCCAAAACTGAAAACGGGCATGAACGGGCTGTGGTGGGCCGGCGCCATATACCTGAACCTGCTGTTGCTATCGGTCGCCTTGCTGGTGATGCAGGCGGTCGTATGGCTCACCTGCATCGACCAGGATCCGCAAAAGATCGCCTACGTGGTCGGGCTGATGCTGGCCATCGCAGTTCTTGCCGGACTTTTCGCGGCGCTTCGTCACAAATATTGGAAATTGAGCATAGCACTGCTAATCATATTGGGCGCAATGCTGGTCGCAGGGTACTGGATTTTCACAAACGATCAGGTCGTCGTCGCGCGCTTGACCAGCGCCTTTATTGCTCCGGCCCTTGCGTTTCTCGCAGCAACCTTGCTGATGAAGTCATGGGGGCGCATTACCTTTGCGGCAACCTACGGGCTGTCGCTCGTCTTCTTCGCCATCGTGTTGTGTCGGCGGCATCCGGCCGAATTCTTCGTCAGCGTCGCCGATCACTTCAAGAACGCGGACCTGCCGTGGGGACTGCCGTCGCAACAAAGCACCATTGCGGCGTTTTGCATCATCGGCGTGTACCTTTTGATGAACGCCGCCTTCCTGCAGCCGTATCTGGGCGATGCCGCGCGCTACTTCCGCAATTCGCCGGCCAACGTCGCCGTCCGCCGCGAAATCAGGAAGGAAGCCGTTAAGACGCTGGACCAGCTGCATCGCAGCCGCGACTACGATCGCATCGTCGTCGTCGCACACAGCCTCGGCACTGTCGTCGCCTACGACATGTTGCGCGCCTATTACAGCCGTATCTGCGATCAGATTCCGGTCGACAGGAGAGAGCTCGATCCGGAATTCGATCATGTCGACAGAGGCTTGCCCACTATGGAGTCGGCCCGCAGCGAGGGCCGAGCACTCATCCGCAAATTCGCCGCCGCGAGCGCGATGCTCGCCCCTGCCGCGCGCGTGGACCCCTACAAGCCCGTCAAGAGCGAAGAGGTCGATGCGTGGCTGGTCACCGATTTCGTGACGCTGGGCAGCCCGCTGACGCATGCCCGCTACTTCATGACAAATGACGACAACGGCGACCGGCTCGATCAGGACTTCGAGGATCAGGTGCGGGAACGCGCGCTGCCCACCTGCCCACCGAAGCAATTGGACAACGACGGGTTGATCGCATTCACGAATGCAGAAAAGAAAACGCGCCTACACCATGGTGGCATGTTCGGCATGACGCGCTGGACCAATCTGTTCTTCCCGATCAACAGCATATTCTGGGGCGACGCGATCGGCGGGCTGGTGCATGAAATATTCGGGAAATACGTCAAGGACGTTCCGGTCTCGACCAGAACTGACAACGGCACGCGGTTCTTCGCCCACGTTGCCTACTGGCAGACCGATTGTCCGGAAGGGCGCCGCGCGCCGCATCTGGCCAGCCTCATCGCGGCGATCAATCTGGCCGACACCTGACAGCGGACGGCGAGCGCCGTCCGCGCCGCGTCGTCAGACCGCCTCGGCTTCCTTCTGCCGGTCCGCTTTCTTGCGGTCGTTCTCGTCGAGCAGCTTCTTGCGCAGACGGATCGACTTCGGCGTCACCTCGACCAGCTCGTCTTCCTCGATATAGGCGAGCGCCTTCTCCAGCGTCATCTTGATCGGTGGCGTCAGCCGCACCGCCTCATCCTTCGAGGTGGTGCGGATGTTGGTCAACTGCTTGCCCTTGAGCACGTTGACGATGAGATCGTTGTCGCGCGTGTGCTCGCCGACGATCATGCCGGTGTAGACCTTCCAGCCCGGCTCGATCATCATCGGGCCGCGGTCCTCGAGATTCCACAGCGCGTAGGCCACCGCCTCGCCCTTGTCGTTCGAGATCAGCACGCCGTTGCGGCGGCCCTGGATCGCGCCCTTATAGGGCGCATAGGCATGGAACAGGCGGTTCATGATCGCGGTGCCGCGCGAATCGGTGAGCAACTCGCCCTGATAGCCGATCAATCCGCGCGTCGGCGCCAGGAACACGAGACGCACGCGGCCGCCGCCCGAGGGCTTGAGCTCGGTCATCTCGGCTTTGCGCTCGGACATCTTCTGCACGACGATGCCGGAGTGCTCCTCGTCGACGTCGATGACGACCTCTTCGATCGGCTCTTCCAGCTCGCCCGCGTCGTTCTTGCGCAGCAGCACCTTCGGCCGCGACACCGACAGTTCGAAGCCCTCGCGGCGCATGGTCTCGATCAGGATGCCGAGCTGAAGTTCGCCGCGGCCGGCGACCTCCATCGAATCCTTCTCGTCGGATTCGCGCACGCGCAGGGCGACGTTGCCTTCCGCTTCCCGCAGCAGGCGGTCGCGGATCATGCGGCCGGTGACCTTCGAGCCTTCGGTGCCGGCGAGCGGTGAATCGTTGACGCGGAAGGTCATCGACAGAGTCGGCGGATCGATCGGCTGCGCCGGCAGCGGCGTCTCGACCGCCGGATCGCAGATGGTCATCGCCACGGTGGCATTCGGCAGGCCGGCGAGCGCGACGATGTCGCCGGCATCCGCTTCCTCGACCGGCTGACGCTCGAGGCCGCGGAATGCGAGCACCTTGGTGACGCGGCCGCTCTCGACGAGCTTGCCGTCGCGGTCGAGTACCTTCACCGGCTGGTTCGGCTTGATCGAGCCGGAGGTGATACGGCCGGTGATGATGCGGCCGAGATAGTTGTTGGCTTCGATGATGGTGCCGAGCAAGCGGAACGGCCCCTCTTCGACATGCGGCGGCTGCACGTGGCGCAGCACCAGATCGAACAGCGGCTTCATGCCGTCGTCGTGCGAGCCTTCGAGGCTCGTCGCCATCCAGCCCTGCTTGGCCGATCCGTAGAGGATCGGGAAATCGAGCTGCTCATCGCTGGCGTCGAGCGCGGCGAACAGGTCGAACACCTCGTTGACCACTTCGACCGGACGCGCGTCGGGCCGGTCGACCTTGTTGATGACGACGATGGGCTTGAGCCCCATCTTCAGCGCCTTCGACACCACGAACTTCGTCTGCGGCAGCGGCCCCTCGGCGGCGTCGACCAGCACAAGCGCGCCGTCGACCATGTTGAGGATGCGCTCGACCTCGCCGCCGAAGTCGGCGTGGCCGGGCGTGTCGACGATATTGATGCGGGTGCCCTGCCATTCGACCGAAGTCGCCTTGGCCAGGATGGTGATGCCGCGCTCGCGCTCGAGGTCGTTGGAATCCATCGCCCGCTCGACCTGGCGCTCGTTCTCGCGATAGACCCCCGACTGCTGCAGGAGCCGATCGACCAGGGTCGTCTTGCCGTGGTCGACGTGCGCGATGATGGCGACGTTGCGAAGGTCCATAAACGGGTTCCAGAAATCAAAGCGCGGGCCCCCTCGGGAGCCCGCGACGGATGCGCTATTTGCGGCGCAATATAGTCACGAAAGGCCGCTTGGCAACCGGACTTTCCCGGCTTTCTTCGCTCAGTTAATGACCATTTTGAGGGCTTTCACACCCCCGCCGGCCGGCTCCACGGGCCGATCTTCACGTCCCGCGGCAGCGACTCCTGGAGCATCATCATCTCGGCAATAGTCTCGCCCGTGACGAGGCCGATCAGCATGCCGCGCGCGTCGATGACGCCGACCGCCGGCGCCTGCTTCTGCTGCAGCAGCTTGAACGCCTGCTCGAGCGTCGCGCGGTGGCTCACCGTCGGCAACTCCACACCCATGGCGTCGGCGACGCTGGCGTCCGGACCGATGCTCTTGATGGCGCGGATGAGATCGGCGCGGCCGATGACGCCGATCGGCTTGCCGGCGTCATCGACGACCGGGAATTCGCCCTGCGACGTTTGCAACAATGTGTGGACGGCCTCATCGATATGCGCGCGCGGCACGAGCGTCGCGAATTGCGTCATCATCGCGCTCGTCACCGGCACGCCGCGCGACACCGCGCGCAGCGCCACCATGTGCGCCTCCGAGGCTGCGGCGAGATAGACGAAGATGGCGATGAAGATGAGGATCGGATTATACATCAAGCCGATGAAGCCGAGCGCGAAGGCGACCACCTGGCCGATTGACGCTGCAATCTCGGTCGCGCGCACATAGCCGAATCTGCTCGCCAGCAGCGCGCGCAGCACGCGGCCGCCGTCCATCGGGAACGCCGGAATCAAATTGAACAGCGCGAGAAAGATGTTGACCGCGGCGAGCCGGTTGACGAGCGGGATCGCCATGTTGTCGACGGCGCTCGCCGCGCTCGGCTGCAAAGCCGCGCCGAACACGAGCACAAGCACGAGCGCGATGACGACGTTGACCAGCGGCCCGGCGATGGCGATCAGGAATTCCTCCCAGGGCTCCTCCGGGATGCGCTCGAGCTGCGCGACGCCGCCGATCGGCAATAGCGTCACGTAGGGCGTCGCAACGCCGAAGGCGCGCGCGGTGAAGATGTGGCCGAACTCGTGCAGCAGCACGCACAGGAACAGCAGCACCATGAAGGCGAGGCTGTCGAAGGCTGCGGCGGGGCCGTTCGAGGCGTAGCTCGCGGCGAAGATCCAGGCGAGAAACAACAGGAATGTCAGGTGGATGCGGACCACCGTGCCCGCCACTCTGCCGATGTTCAGGGACCAGGACATGGATGCCTCGTGAGGTCGGGCGCCTTGCCCCGAAAAGGTAGTATTCCGCTCGCGCTAATGCGAGGCCCGGCGCTTGCGCCGCGGCGACCCGCCAACCACATGACAGGACATGGCTTTCGCACGCACCGAGTTCTGGCGGCAGGACAATTCAGCGAGCGGCGAGGAGACCTTGCGCCGCCGATTCTGGCGCAAGCTCGCCACCGTGGCGGCGCGCATCCCGTTCGCCGAGGACCTGCTCGCCGCCTATTACTGCGCCTTCGACCGCGCCACGCCACTTGGCGTGAAGGCGACCCTGGTCGGGGCCATCGCCTATTTCGTGCTGCCGGCCGACGTTATTCCGGACGTGATGCCGCTCATCGGTTTCACCGACGACGCCGCCGTGCTCACCGCGGCCTTGCGCATGGTCGCGAGCCACGTCACGCCCGAGCATCGCGCGCTGGCGCAGGAGAAGCTCGCGGCGATGGTCGATTCAGCGAGCGCCGCGGCTTGAGGCATCTTCCTGTCGTCCCCGCGAAAGCGGGAACCCATACTCCCCGGCGGAATTGATACTCTGCGGCGCATGGGTCCCGGGCCTCCCCCCGAAGCCGGGGGTCGCCCGGGACGACAGAGCTACATCTTCAAAATCACCTTGCCCATTACCTGACGCGCGGCGATCGCCTTGAGCGCCGCCGGCGCCTCGGCGAGAGGATAGACCGCGTGCACGTGCGTCGACAATTTTCCCTGCATCGCCCAGTCGAGAATCCGCGCCGTGTTGGCGCGGTGGCCTGGCAGGTCGCGATCGGTCCAACTGCCCCAGGCGACGCCGCGCACGTCGCAGCTGCGCAGCAGCACGAGGTTGAGCGGTATTTTCGGAATGTCGCCGGCTGCGAAGCCGACCACGAGAAATCGGCCCTCCCACGCCGTAGCGCGCAGCGCCGGCTCCGAGTAAGGTCCGCCGACCGGATCGTAGACGACGTCGGCGCCGCGGCCATCGGTCATCTTGCGCAAGGCTTCTTTCAAATCGTCGCGGCTGTAGTCGATGCCGAGATCGGCGCCGTGCTTCTTCGCGAAGGCGAGCTTTTCCGGCGATGAGGCGCAGGCGATGACGCGCGCGCCCATCAATTTGCCGATCTCCACCGCAGCGATACCGACGCCGCCGGAGGCGCCGAGCACGGCCAGCGTCTCGCCGGGCTTCAGGCCGGCGCGGTCCTTCAGCGCGTAATACGAGGTGCCGTAGGTGACGCAGAGCCCGGCGGCATGGTCGAGATCGAGGCCGTCGGGGATCGGAACCACCTGCGCCGCCGGCAGCGCGATCTTCTCGCGCGCCGCGCCGAAGCGCGAATAGGCCAGCACCCGCGCGCCCGTTTTCAGCGTGGTCACGCCCTTGCCGACGCTCTCGACCGTGCCGGCGCATTCGGCCGCCGGCGAGAACGGGAACGGCGGCTTGACCTGATACTTGCCGGCTATGATCAAAGTGTCGAAAAAATTGAGCGCCGCCGCGTGGATGCGGACGACGACTTCGCCGTCACCGGGGACCGGATCGGGCAGGTCGGAGAGGATGAGATCGTCGGGCGTACCATAGTGGGTGCAAAGCAAGGCTTTCATGGGTAAAATCGCTGTGGATGGCGTGCGGCCGGGGCCGGGTTTCTAGCACGGGTCTGTAAGCTTGCGCGTCAGCCGATGTTAACTTTGCCGCGCTCGATCCTGCGGGCAGCGACCCTTCGTCGCCTTCACAATGCCGATATTCGCCCATAATCGGGCTTGTATCCACGCGATCCAGAAGCGCGGCGCTCAGCCGCCGCCACGTCCAGACCGGTAGGGCCCGATGAAGATGACCCGCTTGACTCGCAGCACCTTTGTCCTGCTGGCATCCGCCGTTTTCGCCACCGCTGCCGTCGCCCAGCCGAAGAAAAGTCCCGCCGACCAGGCGGTGCTGCTCGGCCAGTTCGGCGACTGGGGCGCCTACAAGGCTTCGCCCGGCGGCAAGAAGGTGTGCTTCGCGTTGTCGAAGCCGACCTCGGCCGTAACCGATCCGGCCAACAAGAAGCGCGACCCCTCCTACGCCTTCGTCTCGACCCGCCCGGCCGAGAAGGTGAAGAACGAGATCTCGGTCATCGTCGGCTATCCGCAGAAGGCGGGCCACGACGCCTCCGCAGCCATCGGTACGGCAAACTACGTGCTCTACACCCAGAACGACGGGGCCTGGGTCAAGAACGCCGCCGAGGAACCGAAGATGGTCGAGGCCATGCGCAAGGGCCACGACCTCGTCATCAAGAGCGAGTCGACCTCCGGCACCAAGACCACCGACACCTATTCGTTGAAGGGCATTTCCGAGGCCCTCGACAAGGTGGCGGAGGAGTGCAAGTAGGGTTCGCGCGCCCTATATTGTCGTCGGCGCGCCGAACGCGCGAGCAGGACGACTGAGTTGACCGATACGATGACCGACATTGCTCCGGCAACGGCCGCCTTCGTCGAGAAGGCACCGCTCGAGCGCTACGTCGCGCCGAAAAAGCCGTCGCTGGTCGGCATGACGCGCGCGGAACTTGCCGACGCGCTCGGCCGCCTCGGGGTGGCCGAGGGCCGGCGCAAGATGCGCGTGCAGCAGCTCTGGCACTGGATCTACTTCCGCGGCTTCACCACGTTCGAGGCGATGAGCAGCGTGTCGAAGGAATTGCGCGCGCTGCTTGCCGAGCACTATACGCTCGACCGGCCCGAGGTGGTCGCCGAGCAGGTCTCCGTCGATGGCACGCGCAAGTGGCTAATGCGACTGCCGGGCGATCCGGACAGCAAGCTGCCGCACGAGATCGAGACCGTCTACATCCCCGACACCGAGCGCGGCACTCTGTGCGT